>JGI12316J14372_10002091_pt1 | contig 22585 bp, 21 predicted proteins | sample MarCyaLeptolynsp_FD_14372 | JGI IMG/M metagenome (IMG submission 14372) | reverse complement strand
GCGCGTCTGATCCAGGCGCTATTACGCTGTCTCGAAAGAGCGGCAGTTCGTTTCGCGTTTGTGTCAGACGCGCCTTGCCTTTCTATACCTCAAGCGGAAACGCTGTGAGGGATTTGGCGCTGCGCGACGTCCCCTTGAGCCTCACCCTGAGCGAAGTCGAAGGACGAGGCGGGCTTGAAGCAAGCGCCCAGAAGCACGGCCCCCGATCCTTCGACTTCGCTCAGGATGAGGGCCTTGACGGTGAATACCGTCCCTCATGATCTCAATATCCGACGATCCGCTCACTCTAAAAAATGACGCCGCCGTCACGTTTACTTCCGCGAGGGAAGTTCAGGCAGGATGACAAAAAAATCGGCGGACATGTCAGGGAGGAAGGCATTGGACCAGCAGCTACAAATCAGCATTCTCAAGGAACTCCTGCGCCAGATCGATAGCGGCGCCAATGCCGATGCGGGGGTGCAATACAGGGTACCGACCTCGATCTATGCAGACCCGGACCTCGCCGCGCAGGAATGGGAGCATTTCTTTCAGGACCATCCGCAGATGATCGGCCTTTCGGGCGATCTGCCTGAGCCGAACAGTTTCCTGACGCTGAGCGATTTTGGTGTTCCGATCATCGCTACGCGGGACAGGTCCGGCAAATTCAGGGCCTTTCTGAATGTCTGTCGCCATCGTGCAACCCGGGTCGAAACAGAGCCGCGCGGGAAGCGGAAACTTTTTGTTTGCCCGTTCCATGCCTGGTCCTATTCGACCTCCGGAGACCTGGTTGCGATTGCCGATCATGAGGATTTTGGCGAGGTCGACAAATCCTGCCGGGGCTTGATTGAGCTCCCAGCAGTGGAGGCTGCCGGTCTATTATTCGTCCATCCGAAGCCAGATGGCGAGCTGGATGCAGAAGCCCTGCTCAGCACGCCTTTGCTGGATGAATTGACGTCGATCGGGTTCGATCGGTTTGTGTATGGGGCCAGCAAGACGATCGATATGAAGCTCAACTGGAAGCTCGCCAATGACACTTTTGGCGAAACCTATCACTTCCAGAAACTGCACAAGAACACGCTTGGCCAGCTTTTCATCGGCAACAATACCCACCTGGAAGAGTTTGGCCGACACCACCGTTTCACCACGGCGAACAGGTCGATTTATCAAATGCGCGAACTGCCGGAGGAAGAGTGGCAAATCCAGTTTGCGACTTTTGTCGGTTATCATTTGTTCCCGAACATTCAGATGTTCTGGACGGGCGACACGATTTCGCTGGTGCGGATCTATCCTGATCCGGACAATCCGGGCCGGTCGATATCGCAAGTCTCGATCTATTTCACGCCCGAAGCCTATGAGAGCGCGATCGCCATGGATGATGCAGCGCGCGAGCAGGCGGGGAAAGATGCATACAAATTTCAACAAGGCGAGTCTCGGACACCGTCGATCGAAGCGTCGCTGGAGGTATTTACCAGCACGGTCGAGTATGAGGACTATGTGATGGGCGAGTATCAGCAGCAGGCGGCCGAAAGCCATCTCGCCGGAGAAGCCCTGTTCGGTCGCAATGAGCCGGTTCTTCATCACTTCCACCGGTCCTATCGCGAGGCGCTCGGCTTACCGCATTTTGAAACGGTGTGAGAGGGGGGCGCCAGGCAGGTTACTCCGCCGCTGGGGCCGCCGCGTGTAATCGTTCGGCCCGTAGCGCCCTGAGCTGCTTGCCCAGCTTGGCCTCGAAATAGCGGTCGCAGCCAAGGCAGAGATTGGCGAGGTCCCGGCCTTTGCCGTCTGTGGCGACCGAGAGTTGTTTGAAATCATCACGGGAGAGCCCATCCTGCTCACCCATACGTTCCGGATCGCCATCGTTCAGCGCCTGGATCGCCGGCAGGGCAGCGACGGATGTGAGGATATCTTCAAGGCGCTCCTCGGCCAGCGAGCCGAGCGGAGTCTTGGTTTTGAGGCAGCAGGGATAGATCGACCCGTCTGGCTCGATTGCGACTTCGGAGCCGGCCTCGCCGATCTTGAGGAAGTTCTTCGCGCCGGACCAGCGGCTGCAGAAATTGACCTCATAGCCGGCATTTGACAGTCCGTTTGCCCAGGCCCGGCCGCGCGGCCAGAGCTCGCCAATCCAGAGATCCTCCTGAGCGCCGAAGAACAGGAAAGTCGGCTCGCCCGGCTTGGGTTGCCGGGACAGGTCAGGGGCGCGCAGACGGGCGCTCTTCTCGCCGCCAAGCGAGACTTCCCGCACGCCGCGAGATGTCATCAGGGCGCGAATCTGGTCCATGAATTTGAACTTTTTCTCGCCTTGCATGCCGACATGATAATCGTCGATCGAAGCAATCGCGATCGACTCAACCCCGCGGGCGAGACACTCGTCGAGGATCTGCTCGGTCAGGACATCGCCCGTGGTCTGGATCGAAATCTTCGGCGCCTGGTCGCCCCAGCGGGCCTGGATGGCATCAAGCGCCGGGTAGAACAGCTCTTCCCGAACGCCGTCAATGAGCAGCTCACCGCCGGCCATGACCAGCAGTGTGCGTTCCCGTTTGCCAGTCTGTTCATTCAGCCAGGTCATGTCGTCGGGCAGATTGTCGATGATGCGCTGATAGGCGGTCTGACCTTCCGAGACGACCTCGGTCAGCGCGTCGCGGACATAGGGCCGGAAACGGTCATCATAGCAATGCTTGCACTTGCGATGGCAGGCCCAGGTCAGGACCCAGTAGATGGCTTGCATATTGGCTCTCCCGACCCTGATGGGTACGCGCCATGCGCACGAAGTCGAGAGGGCTCACGGACTTGTTAGATCTGTCCGGCAATGCGGAGCAAATGGTCTTCCAGCTTGCGACTCTGATTCTGCAGGTTGAACTGGTCGAGGGCCAGGGCGCGGCCCGCTTCGCCCATGGCGGCTGTCGCAGATGGGTCGCTCAGCATTCTGGAGAGGTTTGCCGCAAGCGCCTCGGCGTCGCCTTCATCGCAGAGATAGCCGGTCTCGCCATCGCGGACGCATTCGACGATGCCCGAATGCCGCGTCGCAGCCAGGGCGCAGCCGGACAGCATGGCCTCGATGCAGACGAGCGGCAGGCCTTCCGCATCTCCGGACGGCGCGCGTTTGGAGGGCACACAGGCAATCTTCGCCGCCGCCCAGTGCCTTGGCATCTCATCGGCGGGCACCCAACCGGCCAGCTCGACCGTGATGCCGGAGGCGGCCAGCTTGTCATGCAGGCTCTGCTCGAAACTGTCGCGTTCACCCTCCGGCTTGTTGCCGCACAGGCGCAACGTCCAGCCGTCCAGTTGCGGGCCGAGCCGCGTCAATGCGTCGATCAGTGTGTCGATGCCCTTTTTAGGCGACCAACGTCCGGCGAAGACGAGCAGGTTTTCCTTCTCGCCAGGCTGGAACTTGGCCGGGTCGGCTGTGTTGTGATGGACCACCATTTTTTCGTCCGGAGCGCCCTTGGCCAGTAATTCGCGCCGAATGAAGTCGGAGCAGGGCAGAATCAGGTCGGCCTCGTCCCAGAGGTCCTGCCGGCGACGATTATAGACACGGAACAGGGAATCCTTGGTGTTCGAGGTCTTGGTCGCATCGCCGCCATAATAGGTCACCGCCAACGGCAGGCCGAGCTTGCGAGCCAGCGGCAGGGCATAGGTGCCGGACTTGCCGAAGCTGGCATGAATGGCGATGGGATTTAGGTCGCGGAGGGTCTGTTCGAGCTTGGCTGAAATCATCCCGAACTGCTTGAAGCCTGCCGTGCCGCCTGCGCCATGCAGATCGGATAAGTCCATCGCTTCAGCCCCTTCCGGCACGGGACCATTGATCGTATGGCCGATATAGATCGGGCGCAGCCGGCTGAACGCAGAATAGCCGCGCGGAATGAAACTCTCTGACGGCGTGAACATCTTGTCGCAATAGGCGAGGATATTTTGAGGCTGGGACATGCCCGCGGCATACCCAGATCAGGACATCTGGGCAAGCAATGCTATGTAGTGGCGCACGGCCTAACGCGGGGCCATGCGAATAGCGCCGTCGAGGCGAATGTTCTGGCCGTTGAAATAGCCATTGCGCGCGAGTTCCAGAGCCAGCGAGCCAAATTCTTCCGGTTTGCCGAGCCGTTTCGGGAACGGCACCGATGCGGCCAGACTGTCGAGCACAGGCTGCGGCGCGCCGAGCATCAACGGCGTGGCGAAGATCCCTGGCATGATGGAATTTACCCGGATGCCGATATTCATCAGATCGCGGGCCATGGGCAAGACCAGGCCGTTCACACCAGCCTTGGCCGATCCATAGACGATCTGGCCGATCTGCGCATCCTGCGCCGCGACTGAAGCCGTCAGCGTGATCACCCCGCGTTCGCCATCTTCCAGCGGCTCCAGGCCTGCCATGCTGAGGGCCGCGTGCGAGGCAATTCGGTAAGAGGCAACCAGAACGCCCTTGACGCCCCATTCATAATCTTCCGTCGATAGGCGTTTGTAGCCGCCTGACTGCTTGTCGAAGGCCAGCGTCTTGCCGCCTTTGGAAGCCATGGCGCAGTGCACGCAGACCCGCTCCTGACCACGCGCGGCGCGGGCTTTTTCGAAGCCAGCGACGACTGAGTCTTCCTCAAGAATATTGACGTGGCAGAACAGTCCGCCAATCGCCTGCGCGACGGCCTCTCCGGCTTCATCATTGATATCGAATATGGTCACTGGGGCGCCCGCTGCGGCGAACGCTTCGGCCGTGGCACGACCGAGCCCGCTGGCGCCGCCGGTGACAATGACGGGTGTATCCTTGGAAATCTGCATAAAGCCTCCCTGCGCTCTAGAGCGTCTTGTTGTTTTCCAGGGATCAAGCGTCAGAGCCGCGCACGCGTCAAGCCGGACGCCGGGGAGGTCTATCGTTCCGCTTCGCTTTGGAACCAGGCCCAGGCCGTGGTCAGGATCGAATTCAGGTCCGAGTGTTTTGGCTCCCAGCCAAGGACGGCTTTCGCTTTTTCGGCGCTGGCCACGAGGATGGGTGGGTCGCCTGGGCGGCGGTCGGCGATGATGCGTGGAACGTCCTTGCCAGCCACATCGGATACCGCATCGGCCAATTCCATGACGCTGGCGCCGCGGCCGGTTCCCAGATTGAAGATCTCGCTCGCCCCGCCATCGGCCAAATAGTCCAGCGCGCGTCCATGCGCATCCGCAAGATCTGTGACATGCACATAGTCTCGCACGCAGGTGCCGTCCGGCGTGTCATAATCGCCGCCGAGGATGTTGAAAGTGAACGTCCCGTCCATGGCGCCGCGAATCGCCAGCGGAATGACGTGCGGCTCGGGATCATGTCGCTCACCGGTCTCACCTTGAGGGTCACATCCGGCGGCATTGAAATAGCGCAGAATGACAGAGCGAATATCGTGCGTCGCGCCATAATCGCGGATCATCTTCTCGCAGATCTTCTTGGTCTCGCCATAAGGATTGATCGGATTTTGCGGCGTGTCCTCGGTGATCAGGTCATTGCTGATCCCGTAGGTCGCGCAGGAGGAGGAGAACACCATTTGACGAACCTCGGCCGCAACCATGGCATCCAGCAAGTTCATCGTCCCGACCACGTTGTTGCGATAGTACTTGGCCGGCTCGGCCATCGACTCCGCGACATAGGCAAAGGCGGCGAAATGCGCGACGGCGTCTGGTCTGATCCGGTTGAGGGTCTCAGTCAGAAAATCCCGATCCAGGATGTCGCCTTCGATCAGGTCACCCCACTTCACCAGATCGCGGTGACCACGAGAGAGATTGTCATAAGTGATGACCGTCCAGCCAGCTTCGGCGAAGGCTTTGGCGCAGTGACTGCCGACATAGCCGGCGCCGCCCGTGACGAAAACGGTTCTCGACATATCCCATCGCTCCCTGCGCCAGATTGGCTGCTTGCGTAGCGAGCCAGCTTTTGTGGGTCAAACCCCGGTCGCAGACGTAGGCTAAAGCACCAACTGTGTTTGCGTAACGAGGCAAACTTTCTTGCCGTTCGGATCCGTGACCTCGGTTTGCCAGACCGACAAGCGGCGACCGATGCGCACCGGCGTCGAAACGCCGGTCACCAGCGTGCCCGCGGGCGGGCCGCTCAGGAAAGCTGTATTGCTCTCAATCGTCGTCGTGCCTTTGGCGCCGTCCGGGATGGCCAGCCAGGCACCGGTCGCGCCGAGCACATCGCAGAAACTCATCATCGCCCCACCATGCATGGTAAGGCCTGCGGTGCACAGCTCCTCTCGAACCATGAGTTCGCCGACCACCTTGTCCTTTGTCGCTTCGAGCAGCTTGATGCCCAGCAGTTTGGAATAGGGTTGAGCTTCGGCGATTTGAGCAAGTGGGTCCATATCGAGTCTCCTTCGGGCAGTGACGCTAATCGCCAATCTCCAGCCTGAAAAGGCGCTGCTGCTGACAATCTATGGCAGGTATCACGGAACTGTGAGGAAGAATCTTGTATTGATTGTCGATAAACACGCGACAGGCGAATTTTTCTCAGCTAAGACATGTCCCTTAACGCATGAAGGGAGGCGTTGGTGATGAATTCCATTCGTAAATCAAAATACTCTTTGGCGGGTGCCAGTGCGGCGCTTGCTTTGGTTCTTGGTGGCTGCACGGCGCTCGACAAATTTACTGAGACCGACGAAACGGCAGTCGCGGAAGAGACCGATACCGTTGTCGCCGAAGAGACAACCGAAGTGGTTGTCGAAGACGTGGTTGTGGAAAAGGTCGAGGAAGTTGCACAGGACGTTGCTGAAGACGTTGCCGAGGTTACAGCCGAGGCAAAACTCGCAGCGATTCTCGAGGCTCAGCCTGATGATGTCAAAGCGCGTTATGGCGCGCGCAACCCGGCAGAAACCCTCGCTTTCTTTGGCATTGAACCTGGAATGAAAGTCGCAGAAGCGCTTCCGGGCGGTGGCTGGTACTCCAAGATCCTCCTGCCTTATCTGGGCGAAGAAGGCGCGCTGGTGGGTGCCCATTATCCAGACGAGCTCTGGCCGCTCTTTGGCTTCGGAGATGAGTGGGCCGCAACCCGTGTCGAGGGTACCGCGAATTGGCCGAACCAAGCTGCCGAGTGGGGCATTGAAGGTGGCGCAAAGATCAAATCATTCCAGCTGACGAAAATGCCGGAAGAAGCATCTGGCAAGCTCGACGCCGTTCTGTTCATTCGCGCGCTGCACAATCTCAATCGATTCAGTGGCGATGACACAGACTTCATGGGTGACACGCTGACGGAGACTTACCGCGTGCTCAAGCCTGGCGGCATTGTCGGCGTGGTGCAGCACAGCGCGCCGGACGGCAATAGCGACGAATGGGCCAATGGCTCCAATGGCTACCTGAAAAAGGCGGCGTTGGTTGCAGCCTTTGAGGGTGCTGGATTCGAACTGGTGGATTCCAGCGATCTCAACGCCAATCCGGCTGATGTGCCGACCGAAGAAGAGTTCGTCTGGCGTCTGCCACCGGTTCTCGTCGGCACCGAAGAAGGCACGCCTGAGCGCGCCGCGTATGAAGCTGTCGGCGAGTCCAATCGCATGACGCTGAAATTCCGTAAGCCTGCGTAGGATCGGCTTGCGAAATGGGTGGCGCGGTTTCCCCTTGCCGCGTCACCGCTTAATCGGTCTTGGCAGTGCGACGCGCATGTCTTAGATGACGCGCTTGAATCGAAAGAGACTTGCTATGACCGCTTACCGCTTATTCGGGGCCGAAACCTCACCTTACTCAGTGAAGGTGCGTTCTTTCCTGCGCTATAAGGGCGTAGACTTTGAGTGGATCGGCCGCAGCAAAGCGACTGAGGAAGAGTTTGCGGCATTGGCACGCGTTCCCACAGTGCCGCTGCTCGTTTCTCCAAACCGGCCAGCCAATCAGGATTCCACGAGCATACTTGCGACCGTTGAAGCCGATCATGCCGAACCCTCTGCGGTGCCCGATGATCCGGCATGCGCCGCTCTGGCGCTGCTGTTGGAAGACTATGCTGATGAATGGCTGAACAAACTGATGTTCTTCAATCGCTGGGGTCAGAAGCCGGATCGCGAACTCGCGGGTGATCGGACCATGGAACAGCTGCTCGATGGCGACCTTCCGCGGGCCAAGAAGAAAACCCGAGACCAAATCGTCAAACGCATGCGCGATCGCCTGCCTTTGGTTGGGGTCGAGAAGAAGAATGAGAAAACGCTGAAGCCGAGTTTTGAGCGGTTCTTCACACTGCTCAATGCGCATCTGGAAAAATCGCTCTTCCTGTTTGGCGGACGTCCGTCGGCGGCTGATTTTGCGCTGGCGGGTCAAGTCGCGCAATTGCTGATGGACCCGACGCCAGGTGACTGGCTGCGGGCGAACGCGCCATTCGTCACCGCTTGGAGCGAGTTCATGGACGAACCCAAGGCTGGCGGACCGTTTGCACCCCTGAGCGAGCTTGAAGAGACCTTGCTGCCGCTGTTCCGCGACGAAGTTGCGGTCACTTATCTGCCTTGGGCAAAGGCGAACATGGACGCGGCTGAAGCCAAGGAAGAGCGGGCATCGCTGAAACTTGACGGCAAAGTCTATGAACAGGTGACGCAACATTATGCGGCACGTGCGTTCAAATCTGTGCAGAGTGCCATAAAAGCTGCAAACGCGGCGGACGGCCTGGCGGCGTTCCTCGACAACGCAAACGCGGCTGAGATTTTCGCCTAAGCGTCTTTGTCCGGTTTCGACTCGTCGGCCCAAACCTCGAAATTCGAGACGACGATCCGATTCTTGCCGAGGTCTATGACAGGCACATCCTCGAGCGTGAACGGGACCAGCACCGGCTTGCCCGATGGCTTGGGCTGAATCTCGATCAAATCACTGGCGCCATGATTGAGCACGGCTTTGACCCGGCCAATCGCGGTGTCGCCGCCTGTGAAGACGTCGAGGCCAACCAGATCATCGATGTAGTATTCATCCTCTTCCGGCTCCGGGAGCGCATCGCGCGGGACGTAGAGCCTGGTGCTTTTCAGCTGGTCCCATTCCTCCTTTTGTCGCGAGGTCTTGGGCGAAACGATGAAGTGATCCTTTGCGGGCCGGGCGCGCACAGGATCAATTAGGATTTCGCCCGTCTCGGACAAGAATGGAGCATAGTCGAACAAGGCGTCTGGCTCTGCCGTGAAACTCTTCACGCGAACGTCTCCTCGCACGCCATGCGCGCCGAGGATCACGCCGACAACGACCAGATCTGCAGCTGTTTTGCTCATTCTGGCTCTGCTAAACCCTGTCTTTATAGATTGAAAGCTTCCATTTTCCGGCCGCCCGCACTAGGAGTGCGCGCTGACACTGAGATGAAGACGCGAAGATGAGCAAGAAACTACCGATCTCGATAGAAGATGTCCGCGAAGCCGCCAAAATCCTGGACGGCCAGATTGAGCGCACGCCCATGCGCCTGTCCAAGACTCTGTCGGAAATAACCGGTGCCGAAGTCTGGGTGAAGTTTGAGAATCTTCAATTCACGGGCGCTTTCAAGGAGCGCGGGGCGTTGAACAAGCTCGCGCGCTTGTCAGACGAACAAAAGAAAGTGGGTGTGATTGCAGCCTCGGCGGGCAATCATGCGCAGGGCGTCGCCTATCATGGTCGTCGCCTGGGCATTCCAGTCACCATCGTGATGCCGGTGACGACGCCGTTCAACAAGGTTGAGCATACGCGCGCCTTTGGGGCCCGCGTGCTGCTGGAAGGTCATTCTTTTGATGAAGCAAACGCCCACGCGCAAGCCGTGCGACAGCGTGAAGGCCTGACCTGGATTCATCCCTTCGACGACCCGGAAATCATGGCCGGGCAGGGCACCGCAGCGCTCGAAATGCTGGAGGATCAGCCAGATCTGGACACGCTTATCGTTCCCATTGGCGGGGGCGGGCTGATCTCAGGCATGGCAACGGCGGCCAAGGCGCATAATCGCTTCCTGCGCGTCGTCGGCGTTGAAGCTTCCATGTATGCGGGCATGCGCGCCCGGCTGGAAGGTCGTGAGCCGACCACAGGCGGCGCCAGCATTGCTGAAGGCATCGCTGTGAAGGATGTCGGCGATCTCACCGAACGGGTCGTTCGCGAGCTGGTCGATGATGTTGTGCTGGTAGAAGAAGAACATATCGAGCGCGCGATCACGTTATTTGTCGATATCGAGAAAACCGTCTCCGAAGGCGCAGGCGCTGCTGGCCTGGCGGCGATGCTCGCGCACCCATCTAAGTTCGCGGGGCGCAGAGTTGGCCTGATCCTGTGCGGCGGCAATATCGATACCCGTCTGCTGGCCTCTGTGCTGACTCGTTCGCTGGTGCGCGACAATCGCCTGGTGAACATCCGCATTGTCGGCGACGACCGACCCGGCCTGCTCGCTCTGGTGTCCAAGGTCATTGGCGATGCTGGCGCGAACATCATGGAAGTGGCGCACAATCGCATCGCTTTGGACGTGCCGGCGAAGGGCGCAGAATTCGATATCCTGATGGAAACGCGCGACGCGCAGCATACACAGGAAGTCATTGATGCGCTCGGCCAGGCTGGATATCCGCCGCGGACGAACTGAACTGAGACTGCATTCAGGTAAATTTTTTCGCCGATACGGTTAACTTATTAAACCTTAGTTAGAGAATCCGCGGTCTAACTGAGAGCTCTGTAGTACTTAAGATTCAGGGCTGATAATGCGAATTCTACTGGCGGCGTTTGGTGCTGTACTCACCGTCTCGGGAGCCACAGCACAAGGTGTGCAACAAACCAAAGGCGATTTTGTCGACAAGTTTCGCCAGTTGGATGAAGTCCTGCCAACTCCGAACACTTATCGCAATGCCGCGGGCGAGCCGGGACATGAATATTGGCAGCAGTCAGCCGACTATTCCATTCGGGTGAGCCTTGATGAACCAGCGCGCCGGATTTCTGCGTCGCAGACGGTGACCTATACCAACAATTCTCCCGACACGTTGCGCTATCTCTGGCTGCAACTGGACCAGAATCGATTCCGCGAAGATTCGATCGCGGAAATGACCCGCACGTTCACGGCCAAGGAACCGGGCTCGGTCAATCAACGCATGGCACTCAAGCCGCAAATCCAGCTCAGCTCTCTGCGCCGGATGCAGTCACAGGCCGATAATGAGTACGGCTATGACATTACGCGTGTGGCTGACGCCGCGGGGCGAGCGCTGCCCAATGCAATTGTCGGCACCTTGATGCGCATCGATCTGCCCCAGCCGCTACAGACTGGACAGGAAACGACATTCCAGATCGACTGGGCTTACAATCTGGTCGAACAGGATGCGATGGGCGGTCGTGCAGGCTATGAACACTTCCCCGGTGATTTGCGTGAGGGTGGAAATGACATTTTCCTGGTCGCGCAATGGTTCCCGCGCATGGTCGCCTATTCTGACTATGAAGGTTGGCACAATAAGGAATTCCTCGGCAGCGGCGAGTTTACGCTGGAATTCGGCGACTATGAGGTCGAGATCACCGTGCCGAACGATCACATCGTCTCCTCGACTGGCGTTCTACAAAACCCGCGGCAAGTCCTGACGTCTACGCAGCGTCGCAGGCTGAATCAGGCGCGAGGTGCAGATCGGCCTGTCTTCGTGGTGACGCCCGAAGAAGCCGAAGCGAACGAGCAGTCGAACCCCACCGGAACAAAAACCTGGCGCTTCGAGGCCGATAATGTGCGTGACTTTGCCTGGGCCAGCTCGCGCAAGTTTGCCTGGGACGCGCAAGGGTTTGATCAGCCTGGGGCCGAGTTTGAAAACGTCATGGCCATGTCCTTCTATCCGAAGGAAGGCGGCGAGCTTTGGCAAAAATACTCGACCGCTGCGGTCATCCACACGATGGATGTCTATAACCGTTTTGCCTTTGACTATCCGTATCCGACATCACAATCGGTGAATGGGCCGGTCGGCGGGATGGAATACCCGATGATCACGTTTAATGGTCCGCGCACAACGTTGCAGGATGATGGCAGCCGGACTTACACCATGGCCGAGAAGCGCTTTCTGATCGGCGTGGTGATCCACGAGATCGGGCACATCTATTTCCCAATGGTGGTCAACTCCGATGAGCGTCAATGGACCTGGATGGATGAAGGCCTGAACAGCTTCCTCGACAGCGTCGCAGGTTATGAGTGGGATCCGAACATTCCTTGGACCCGCTCTCTGCCTCGAGATCTTGTCTATTACATGGTCTCGGACGAACAGGTGCCGATCATGACCCAGTCGGACAGCGTCTTGCAGCTTGGTCCGAATGCTTACGGCAAGCCGTCAGCAGCGCTGCATATCTTGCGCGAGACCATTCTTGGCCGTGAGACATTCGATTTTGCCTTCCGCGAGTATTCGCGCCGCTGGAAGTTCAAGCGACCCACGCCGAGTGATTTCTTCCGAACGATGGAAGAGGCATCGGGGGTCGACCTCGACTGGTTCTGGCATGGCTGGTTCTACACGACTGATCATGTCGATATCTCGCTGGACCGCGTCTTCCACATGGAAATGGACAGTGAGAATCCGGATATCGACCTTGCCCGTCATCGCTCTGACGTGATGAATGAGCCGGACAAGGTCGGCGTGCTCGCCAATGAGGCAGAGGACCTGCAGACCTGGGTCGATCGTCATCCGGACATTCGCGACTTCTATGATGACAATGACATTTACACCGTCACCAACAAGGAGCGTAATGATTACATGACCCTGCTCGAAGGCTTCGATCCGATCGAGCGAGAAGTGTTCCACCGGGCCGTGGCGGAGGACGCCGAATATTATGCGCTGGAATTCTCCAATGTCGGCGGTTTGGTCATGCCGATCATCCTGGGGCTCGAATTTGTCGATGGCTCGACTGAGCGGATGTATATCCCGGCCGAGATCTGGCGCCGCAATCCGCATAAGGTCAGCAAATTGCTGGTGTTCGAGAAAGGGCGTGAGCTCAAGCAGATCATCGTTGACCCGAACTGGGAAACAGCCGACGCTGATCTCGAAAACAATTACTATCCACGCCGCCTGACGCCGTCGCGCGTTGAGGCATTCAAGTTCAAGAACCCTTTCACCTTCGATCGCCGAGACATCATGCAGGACATCAAGACTGAGTTGCTCACCGATGAAGTGACCGAGGATTCGGAGAACAAGGCTGCGGCGCGCGAATAGATGATCCGCGCGCTTTATCGCCTACTGGCCGTCACCGCCGCCAGCCTGACGCTGTTGCAGGGTATCGCTCAGGCGCACGAGCAAGCGGTCGGCTTGACCGAAATTATCGTCAAGACAGGAGCCGGGGCGTCCTGCCTGGAAGGGCCGTGCCGCCTCGAAGTGGCGCATCGCCTCAGCATCCATGATGCAGAAAGTACTTTGATGTCCGTTCTGGGCGCTCGCGCTGATCTGGTCGGGGACGAGGAGGCTCAGGTCAAGTTTGCAAATTATGTCGCCAGCCGATTTTCGATCGCCAATGCCGTCTCCGGAGAGACGGTGTCGCTGACCCTGCTCGGCGGCGAAGTCGAGCGAGGGTATTACTGGGTCTACCAGGAGGGCCTGATCCCGGCCGGCGTGGCCGAGATTGCCATCGCTCAAACCGTATTGATGGATGCGATTCCGAGGCAGAGCAACCGTGTAAACGTGAAGGTTCAATCTGCCGTTGAGACGCTCGTCTTCACAAGCGCATCAGGCGCTCAAAATTACAAACTTCCCTAGGTGACAGTCCGTCTGTTCCGGCCTACACACGCCGCGAATTAGTTTCAGGAGGTGCAGTCTTGCGCAAACTGTTCGCGGCCCTAGGCGGCCTATTACTCGCAGCATGTGGTGGAGAAACCATGGACCCGAATGATCCTCTAGCGACTTACATCCCATGGAATCCCGACGCCGAAGGCGTACAGACCACAGAAAGCGGTCTTCAATATGTCGTGGTCCGCGAAGGCGCAGAGGGCGGCGCCACGCCTGGACCAAAAGATGATGTGACCGTGATGTATGATGGTCGACTCGTGGACGGAACGGTGTTTGACAGTTCGTATGAGCGCGGCGAACCAATTTCGTTCGGCGTAAATGGCGTGATCCCGGGTTGGACGGAAGGCCTGCAGCTCATGTCCGAAGGGGATGAGTATATCTTCTACATCCCGACAGATCTCGGATATGGGGACTTCCCTCGGCCAGGCGGCGTCATCAAGCCCGGCGACGACTTGATTTTCCGGATTGAATTGCAGGAAGTCGTCAAGGCGCCGGAGCCGATTCCATCGAATCTCGAAGCGTGGGAACAGTATACGCCATGGCCGACGGACGCCGAAGAAGTCCTGACCACGGACAGCGGTCTGCAATACGTGGTTCTGCGTGAGGGCGAAGAGGGCGGTACCTCGCCCGGCCCGCGGGATGAGGTCTCGGTGTTCTATGAAGGTCGCCTGGTCGATGGAGCTGTATTTGACAGCGCCTATGAGCGCGGCGTGCCCTCATCATTCCCCGTCAACCGGGTCATCCCGGGCTGGACCGAAGGCCTGCAGCTCATGTCTGTCGGGGACCAGTTCATGTTCTATATCCCGTCAGATATTGCCTATGGAGATAGTCCGCGCCCTGGTGGCATCATCAAGCCGGGGGATGATCTTGTTTTCCAGGTCGAGTTGAAAGAGGTCGTCAAAGCGCCTGAGCCGCGCCCTACGGATACGGAGGCTTGGAGCAAGTACACGCCGTGGAACTCTGAACTTCCCGACGTGCAGAAGACCGGAAGTGGGCTTGAATACGTTGTCCTGGCCAGCGGTGATGCGAGTGGTGCCAGCCCGCAAGGCGGTGAATTCGTTGCGGTTTTCTATGAAGGTCGCCTGAATGAAGGTGGCGACGTGTTTGACAGCGCCTTCCAACGCGGCGAGCCGGCAATGTTTCCGGCCAATCGGGTCATCCCGGGATGGGTGGAGGCCCTGCAATTGATGAAGCCTGGTGATCGTTGGCTCGTGCACGTACCGGGCAATCTGGCCTATGGGCCGCGTGGCAACGGGCCCATTCCGCCAAATGCAGCCCTAAATTTCGAAGTCGAATTGATGGACGTTATTCCAGTGCGCTAGGCGCTAGAAGCCGGCCCCCGGTTGAGACAGATATTCAGCTTCTTCCGGCGTGTTCTCGCGTCCAAGAATGGTATTGCGGTGAGGGAAGCGACCAAAACGCTCGATCACCTCCTTGTGGCGCTGCGCATACGCGTCGGAACTTGCGCAAATCGGGCTGAATGCGGGACGAGCGTCTGCTGATAGACGGCTGAAAAGGCGCACGCTGTCGTGCTGATCGGGTAAATTCTCGGAATGTTCGAACGGTAGATAGAAGAAAGAGCGCTCGATTTCGGTGAGCGCCTGATCATCGCCAACCGAAACTCCGTCTTTGGCGAGGCGCAAAGCCAGGGGATCGCTGACAAACGCGTCCGGCGTATCGCGAAACATGTTCCGGCTGAACTGATCCAGCACGATAATCGCGGCAAGTCGCGCCCGCGGTCCGCTGCGGGCCCAGGTTTGAGCCAATCCGGCGTGTAGCGCGGCATGAATCCCCGTGAAATGCTGAGAGATAAACGCGTCCGTTGCGGCAGATTTTGTGAACCACAATTTGTGCTGTCGATCGGCGAAGAGATGATCCTCGCTTGCAGCATTTATCCAGTAATCGAGAATTGCGCCGGGCGTTGGCAGATGCGCTCCGGTCTCAGGCATTCGGACGCGCCGCGACCATTAAATAATTTACTTTGGTATCGTCCGACAGACGCCACTGATCAGAGATCGGGTTGAAGCTGACTCCTTGCGGTGCCTCTACTGTCAGACCCGCTTCCCGCATCGGGGATTCAATTTCTTCAGGGCGCAGAAACTTCTCGAATTCATGCGTGCCGCGCGGCAGCCAGCCGAGGACATATTCAGCCCCGACAATAGCGAGGGCGAAGGCTTTTGCTGTGCGGTTGAGGGTCGCGACGATCATCACCCCCCCGGGTTTCACCAGGCTGGCGCAGTCCTTGAGGAATTGCGCCGGATCGGCGACATGCTCGACCACTTCGAGATTGAGGACCACGTCAAACGGCGCTTCGCCCTGCTCGATCAGCGCTTCGACCGTGCCCGCGCGAAAATCGATCTCCAGCCCGCCCTGCTCAGCATGGGTCATGGCGGTCTTGATATTGGCTTCGCTGGCATCCACCGCGGTCACCGAAGCGCCGAGCCGCGTCATGGGCTCACTGACCAGCCCGCCGCCGCAGCCAATATCCAGCACGCGCAGGCCTGCGAACGGCCGCCGGTCAGATGGGTTGAGCTGAAAATGCGCCTCGATCGTGTCTCGGATGAATCCAAGGCGAACCGGATTGAACTTGTGCAGCGGGCGAAACTTGCCTTTCGGGTCCCACCATTCAGCCGCCATGGCCGTAAATTTGGCGACTTCATCCGGGTCAATACTCGGTCGAAACGTTGTATCTGAAACGGTTGCGGCAGTCTCTGTCATCAGTATAGCAATCCTGATTGCGGTTTCGCGCTCATCCCTATAAGGAAGCGCCTGTCCTATTGAGCTTAAATGGTAGATTTTGACGAGGCGGCAATGGCGCGCACTGTATTGAAATTTGGCGGCACATCCGTGGCGGATCTGGAACGGATCTCGCACGTCGCTGACATTGTTGCGCACAGGGCCTCCAAGGGTGAAAAACTGGCCGTTATCGTCTCGGCCATGGCGGGAGAGACCAACAAGCTGGTCGGCCTTGCCAAGGGCGCAGCCGGCGATGCCGTGAATGGCGACAAGTTCGATGATGAATATGACGTCGTCGTTGCCTCTGGTGAACAGGTGACATCCGGCCTTCTGGCGCTGTCACTGCGCAAGCGAGGCCTTGATGCCCGCAGCTGGCTCGGCTGGCAGATGCGGATGAAAACGCGCGAAGGACATGGCGCGGCGCGAATTGATGGGTTCGACGAGGATAGCGGCCTCGGCGCGGCGATTGATGGCGGCCAGGTTGCCGTGATTGCGGGATTTCAGGGCGTCACCGAAGAAGGCCGGGTCTCGACCCTTGGTCGCGGCGGCTCGGACACGACAGCCGTGGCGGTGGCGGCGGCGCTCGGTTCTGTCCCCTGCGATATCTATACTGATGTTGATGGCGTCTACACCACTGACCCACGAATCGTGCCGCAAGCCCGGCGCCTGGAGCGTGTGTCTTATGAAGAGATGCTGGAAATGGCCTCTCTTGGCGCAAAAGTGCTGCAAACCCGCTCTGTGGAGCTGGCAATGAACCATCAGGTGCCCTTGCGGGTGCTGTCTAGTTTCTCCGGGCCTGAGGATGACAATCCCGGGACCTGGATCTGTAATGAGGATGAGATCGTGGAAAAACAGGTCGTAAACGGGGTCACGTATTCGCGCGATGAGGCGAAAGTCACGCTGTATGGCATGGAAGACAAGCCGGGCACGTCGGCCAATCTGTTTGCCTTGCTGGCGCGTGAAGGCGTCAATGTCGACATGATCGTCCAGGCCAATGCCCGCGGCGAAGACCGGGCAAACATGGTCTTCACCTGTACCAGCGGCGATAGCGAGAAGGCTCAGCGCGTGCTGGAAGCCAATGGTGAGACAGTTTCGTTCGACAAGATGGATGTGGCGCGTGATGTTGCCAAAGTCTCGGTCGTCGGCGTCGGCATGAAATCCCATACCGGTGTGGCCGAGACCATGTTTGAGGCGCTCGCGGCCAAGAATATCAACATTGACGTCATCTCGACCTCTGAGATCAAGATTTCGGTCCTGATTGATGCAGATTATACCGAACTCGCCGTTCGCGCGCTTCACACGGCGTTTGACCTTGACGCGACCTAACTGAAGGCCCCATCTGGGCTCTTGCATGCCTGATAGCTTTTCCATCCCCCGGTTATTGATGAACCGCTTGCGGTCGGTCATGGCCGCAGAGGCCGATACTGAAGCGCGGCTGATGAAAGTCGTCCGTCTGATCGCCGGGACGATGGTGGCTGATGTCTGCTCAGTCTATCGACGTACGGATGATGAGCGGATGGAACTCATCGCTACGGAAGGCCTGCGCGAGGACGCCATCCATCGCACCTTCCTGGCAATCGATGAGGGCCTGGTCGGACAGATCGCGCAAACCGCGCAGCCGCTTTCCATTCAGGACGCGCCGCGCCATCCAAACTTCTCCTACCGCCCGGAAACCGGCGAAGATCCGTATCATGCGTTTCTGGGAGTTCCGATCCTGAAAGGCGGGCGCGTGATCGGCGTTTTGACCGTCCAGAACCGCACTGAGCGGATCTATCAGGATGACGAGATCGACAGCCTGCAGACCATCGCCATGGTGCTGGCCGAGATCGTGCCCAGCGATGAGGCAGGCCCGGAGCAAACCGACGCAGCGCGGGAAGGGCGACCGGTAAACCTGCAAGGGCGCAGTCTGTGCGGCGGGCTGGGCATGGGCCGCGTGCGCCTGCACGACCCCGTGATTCCAGCCGCGCGATTCTTCGCAGAAGACCCGGAGATCGAGGAAGATCGCCTCGAGTCGGCGCTCGAGGAACTGCATCTCTCGATCGACCGCCTGCTGGCAGCGGAAATTGGGGGCCTCTGGGGTGAGCCGCGCGAGGTGATTGAAGCATACAAGTTGCTGGCGTCGGACCCGACCTGGGCCGAGAAACTGCGCGAAGGTGTGCGTGGCGGATTGTCCGCAGAGGCGTCGATCGATCGCTTGCGGCGTGAACACAGGGCGCGCTTTGAGAAGGTCAAGGACCCTTATCTGCGCGAACGATTGCACGACCTGGAAGACCTGGATAATCGCCTGCTGCGCATGCTCGCCGGTGGAGATGATCCGAAAGCCAACGGCAAACCGAGAAAAGGCGAAGCCGAAGTCCTGATCGCACGCCGCCTTGGCCCGGCTGAACTGCTCGACTACGGCCAGTCAGGCTATGCCGCTATCATTCTGGAGGAGGTCGCAACTTCCAGCCATGCTGCAATCGTCGCGCGCGGCCTCGGGGTGCCCACGGTGGGCGGGATTGAAGGCCTGCTCACACATGTCTCGCGCGGTGATCAGATCATCGTCGATGGCGAGGATGGCCGCGTCCATTTGCGTCCGGACGATCAGCTGCTGGAAGTCTATGAGAACCGCCAGGCCATTTTGAGTGAGCGGCAGGCCGTGTTCGCGGCGCTGCGTGACGAACCGTCAGAATCCAGCGATGGTGAGCCGGTCCGATTGATGCTGAACGCGGGTCTCGGACTGGACACTCAGCATCTGAACAGTACTGGGGCCGACGGCATTGGCCTGTTCCGGACAGAGTTTCAGTTCCTGATGTCGGAAAAACTGCCCAGCGTGAACGATCAGATTGATCTGTATCGCCAGATCCTCGATGCGGCCGACGGTCGGCCGGTTCATTTCCGCACACTCGATCTGGGTGGCGACAAACTATTGCCGAATCTCAATGATGCGCGTGAAGAAAATCCGGCTCTGGGGTGGCGTTCGATCCGGTTCGCGCTTGATCGCCCGGGCCTGTTCAGACGCCAATTGCGGGCACTGTTGCGCGCAGCGGACTCACGACCGCTTTCGGTGATGTTTCCAATGGTCACCAGCGCGCACGAGTTTCGCGAGGCGAAAGATTTGCTGCTTGACGAGGTCAACTGGGGCAAGACCCGCGGCTTTGACGGACCCAGCGAGATCAAGATCGGCGCGATGCTGGAAACCCCGGCCTTCGCCTATGCCCTGGAAGACATTGCCAGCGAGGTCGACTTCGTTTCGATTGGCACAAATGACATGCTGCAATTCTTCCATGCGGCGGATCGAATGACGCCACTTGTCTCGGAACGTTACCCTTTTGTCAGTCGACCTGTGATGCGGTTCCTGAAACAGGTGCAGGAGACCTGCGCGCGGCTTGATATTCCGGTGGCGATTTGCGGTGAAGGGGCCGGACGTCCGCTCGAAGCGCTTTGTCTGATCGGTCTGGGGTATCGGTCTCTCTCCATGCCGGGCGGTGGCATTGGCCCGGTGAAACGGATGCTCCGCTCCCTGGACTTGTCCAAATTCGGCCCGGCTTTTGCAGAGCTGTTGCAGGAGAGGGACCCAGCATTGCGTAACGGAGTGTTAGAGCTTGCTGAATTACAAGGTATCATACTGAACGATGTCTGAGGATCAGAGCGATAAATTGAACGCCGCGCCGCAAGCTGCATCAGCCGACGCGAATGAGGCTGAAATCGTGAAAACGATGGGCGAACGGCTGCGTGATGCGCGCGTGGCAAAATCACTTCAATTGCGCGATGTGGCGCGCGAGACCCGACAGTCCCAGGACACGCTCGCGGCTCTCGAAGAAATGGAAACTGAGCACATTCCGGACAGCATCCTGCGCCTGCAGGCCCGAAACTATGCCCGCTTCCTTGGCTTGCCTGAAGAAGAAGTTGCTTCTGCTTATGCGGCTAATCGCGGCGCGACGAATGCGTCAGCCATGCCGGTCGAGGTCGAGGGCAAGAAAGTGCCAACCCGGATGATCCTGGTCGCTGCAGCGGCGGTGTTTGCTGTCGGCGTTGTCGGCACAGGGATCAGCCTAATGCTGCAACCTGCCACGCAACAATCTGCGGATCAGCTCGCGATCTCGGCCCGTCTTGCACCAAACACCGTGCAGGAGATCGATTTCGCTGCTCTACGCGCCGATGCTGGTCAGGAATTCTCCCTGCGCGCCAGACAAACCGCCTGGATTGAAGTCCGTGGATCGGACGGCACAGTGTTCCGGTCGCGCGAAATGCGCACCGGGGAGACCTATTTCCCGCGCATGGGTGCAGGCTGGACGATCACTGTACGTGATGCCGGCGCATTTGAGTGGCGCCTGGGCGATGATGTCTATGCGACGGTTGGCGAGGACGAGCAGGCACTATACTCGGTAAGCGTCGATAATGTTCTGGAGGCAGCGATTGCCGCCCAGTCGGCCGCCTTGGCGGAAGCGGCTGGTTCAGACCAACGCCGTTAAAAAAAGCCGACCTGGTGAGGCCGGCTTCTTTCTCAAAACCAAAGTTTCGCAGCGATCAGTCGGCGCTGTTCAACTCTTTCTGAAGCAGAAGTTGCTCACCGACATTTGCGTAATGTGTATCTTCATCGCCTGCAGCCAGGGTTGGGCGACAGGAGGGCGAACAATCATAAGTGAAGTTTGCGCCGGCCCGCTTGACGCTGACCCATGTCGCAGTGTTGGCGGTGACGACGACGTCTGACGAGTGCAGCGTATTGCCGTCCTTGTCGAAGATCATCAGATTGGTTGTGCCGAAGGACTTACCGGTGACAAACAGCAATTTGTCATCATGCACAGCAACATCGGCGACATTCGGATTGCCGATAATCACGCTGTCGGCGTTTGATTTGAGTTTAACCGCCTTCGCTTTACCAGCCTCGACGGTGATTTGTCCGGCATGGGCAGCAAAAGCAACGAGCGCTGCGGCGAGGCCTGAAGCGGCAATCTTGGTCATGGAAATCATGGGAATTCTCCAACAGTTGCGGCTATCTTTGCCGCAAGAAGGTTATTTGAATCCTAAGATGGCGCCGAAGGCGGGACCGGAGACCTTAGAGTCTATAAGGGGAAGGGGCGCGCGAAAATTCCGGCGGTCATCGCGAAAAATTCCGGAATAGATTCACCAGATCTTCAGACCCTAACTGTAACAGTTGCGGCGTTCGAGGGAGCTTGAGCAGTACTAGGGACGATAAACCTGTTGCATGGTGGGAGTCTCTAAATGCAAAATTTCTTTTCAAATGAATCTGGTGCCACCGCGATTGAGTATGGTCTCATCGCTGCTTTGATCGCTGTTGCCATTATCGGTGCAGTGACCGCCCTTGGCGATAATGCGTCGTCTACGTTCGATAAGGTCGCGACAGAAATGCAATAAGCCCTCTAGGCTGATTTGAACTTTCAGAACCGCCAGGTCCGCCTGGCGGTTCTCACGCCAGATCCCGGCAGCCAGCGCTGCTGAGACTGTCATCCAAACTGTGTCTCAAGCGATTGCAGGCGGGCGAAGATCGCGACCTCAACTGACCGGCGCCGTCAGTGCGCCAAGGCCGACTGTGTCGGTGCCTGAACGTCGTCTGCCACGCCGTGTTGAGCGGGTTAACAGACGCTTGCTGAATGTTCAGAAACTTTCTGTTTTGATTCACTGGATTTTCAGCGTGTTGGCGTACAACCACACTCGTTCCGGGGACAAACCCAAGAAAAACCGGGACTTCTATAACCTGCATAGTGGGAGTTTCCAATGCGTAAGTTCTTTAAGAATGAATCAGGTGCAACCGCCATCGAGTATGGTCTCATTGCTGCTCTGATCGCTGTTGCGATCATCGGTGCTGTTACTGCTCTTGGTGAGAACACCTCTTCTACCTTCAACGCAGTCGCAGCCCAAATGGCCTAAGACTAGCCGTTAGGTAGGCCAATTATTTGGCTGGAAGCCGCCGGGTTCGCCCGGCGGCTTCTTTCTTTTGGGCCGTCAAGTCATCCTTAAATCCTTTGCGCTAAAGCGAACGTCACCGACGCTTTATTGAAGGACCGCTCGCATGATCCTCGTTCTGTTTGGCGCCAGCTTTTTTGCGCTGTGCCTGTTTGCTGCCCTGATCGACATTGAGACCCTGACAATTCCGAACTGGTTGAATGGCTGGCTCGCTTTCCTGTTCGTGCCAACCGCGATCATCGCTGCCCCCGGCTGGGACGTGGCGGGCTGGCACCTGCTGATCGGCGCGATCGCCTTTGTCATATCGGTGGGACTGTTCTTTGTCGGCTTCT
>JGI12316J14372_10002061_pt1 | contig 22809 bp, 21 predicted proteins | sample MarCyaLeptolynsp_FD_14372 | JGI IMG/M metagenome (IMG submission 14372) | reverse complement strand
AAAGGCTTGAAAATGAACCACATTTCCTGCGCTTTCGCTCCTTGCCGCTGGTCAAAACGATCCAAACCAAATTGACTTCATTTATGAGTCCGTACCCTAGATAGCTGCTTGACGAATTCGGATAAACAGGCCGTAATCGGAGTAACAATCCGGGATTTCCGTATAATGTTACTCGACAATATTTCCTTGTTTCTCCTGATCGTTGAAAGGGGCAGCCTGGTTGCTGCCGCCCGTGAAGCGGGTCTTTCACCGACGACGGTGTCCGAGCGGTTGGCGGCACTTGAGACCCATTACGGCGTGGTCCTTTTGAACCGGACGACACGCTCAATCAGTCTGACGGATGAGGGGCGCACACTTGTCGAGGGCGCAAGGACCGTTCTCGGGGAGGTCGAGGACCTGGACAACAGGATTCGCACTGGCGCAAAGCGTCTGTCCGGCCCGATCCGGATCAGTGCGCCGGAGGATGTTGGACGGAACATTATTTCCGGCGCGATCGCCGACTTTCAGGCTGCGCATCCATCGATCACGGTAGATCTGCATCTGTCTGACGGGTATGTCGATATCGTTGGTCTGGGGATCGATCTTGCGGTCCGCTTCGGCACCATCAGCGACAGCACTTTGAGGGTAAAGCACATTGCCACGCGCCGCCGCATCGTGTGTGCGTCGCCTGACTATATACGCAAGCATGGCTTACCCCGGACACCTGCCGATTTGAGGGACCACAACTGCCTTTTGATGCGCTTCGGTCAGAACATCGACAATTTATGGGAGTTCGGGCGTGACGGCGTAAAACACGCTGTCAGGGTCGGGGGCAAACTGATTGCAAATGATGGTGCTCTTGTTCGGCAATGGTGTCTGGAAGGGCGCGGGATTGCGCTCAAATCGGAATTTGATTGTGCTGCAGACCTGCATGAGGGCAATTTGCTGGCGCTTCTTCCCGACTTCGAGCCACCTGGTTCACCCCTGCAAATTCTCTTTCCGCCTGGCCGAGCTCAAGCCCGCCGCGTGCGTGTGTTCGCAGACCATCTGGCGAAGGTCTTTCGGGACGTACCCTAGCACCACGGTCATAAGGCCTGGCCGAGAGGCAGCGTCCAGCGCGCGCTGAATTCGGTGGCAAGATGATCGATGAGCGCACGTACCCGGCGCGTCAGATGACGGTTCGGCGGATAAAGGGCATAAAGGCCGAACGTGTCGGTCGAAAAGTCTGGTAGCACGTGTTCCAAACGCCCTTCCTTGAGCGCGTCTTCTATCGCGTATAGCGGCGCAATCGTTATGCCCAGACCTCCCATGGCCATACGCGCCAAAGCGCCAGGGGAGTTCGAGCGGACGCTTCCGTTCAGTTTGAGAACCTGCTCGTCGCCATTCGATCGGAACCGCCAGGTGTTCATGCCTGTGCTGTTGCCGTCGACGAGACAGGTATGGGTGCTCAAGGCTCTTGGGTCCTGAGGCCGCCCATGGCGCTCGAGATAGTCGGGCGACGCACACAGCACGAGCGGCATATCGGCAAGCTTGCGAGCTATCAGCGAGGAATCTTTCAAGGACCCTATACGGATCGCAAGGTCCAGCCCTTCTTCCACAAGCGACAGCCTGTTGTCGGTGAGCCGCATGTCCAGTTCCACATCCGGGTTTTGGCGCAGAAAGGGCGCCAGAGCCTCGCAGAGCCGAGTACTGCCAAATCCTGTCGGCGCTGTCAGTCTGATTTGACCGGCAAGTGCGCCCTGACGTTCGCGCACAAGTGAATCCAGATCGTCGATCTGTTCCAGGATCGGCCGGCAGTGTTCCAGATAAGCTGCGCCGACATCGGTCAGCGACACACTGCGCGTCGTGCGATTGAACAACTGCGTCTTGAGCTGGCTTTCGAGCTGTTGGACATATTTGCTGACAAGTTTCGTTGAGAGGCCAAGTCGCCGCCCGGCAGCGGTGAAAGAGCCTTCCTGCGCGACGGCAACAAAGGCGCGCATTGTTTCAATTCTGTCCACGAGAAATCGTCCTCCGCAGCACTGATCCGGTTGGAACATATTATCTATGATTTGTACATAATCATTGAATGAAATCGAGGATTATTTCTGATTTGGGTAAGTGGCATATTCCCATCAGCGCATCGGACGGGTGTCCGGTACCGCTCCAAGACGAGACATTTCAGGGAAAACCACCATGAGCAACGCCATCCGCATCCATAACTTTCCGCGGTCCGGTCACTGTCACAGGGTCGAACTCTTCGCCAATCTGACCGGGATCAACCACGAGCTGGTTTTTGTCGACCTGGCAGCCGGCGAGCACAAGAAAGAGCCGTTTTTGTCGTTGAACCCGGCTGGAAAAGTACCGGTGATCGAAGACGACGAGACGGTCGTCAGAGATTCCAACGCGATCCTGGTTTATCTGGCGCGCAAATACGCTCCCGACTGGTTGCCTACCGATCCCGCCGAAGAAGCCGAAGTTCAAAGATTCCTGTCGATGGCGGCAAACGAACTCGCGAACGGACCTGCGGCTGCGCGGCTTGTGACCGTGTTTGGCGCCCAGCTCGACGCGGAAAAAGCCCAAGCGATCGCGGCTTATGTGTTTGACATTCTGGAAACACATCTGGATGGACGCGAGTGGCTGGTTGGCCAGACGCCATCAGTCGCTGATGTTGCAATCTATTCGTACACCGCCCATGCGCCGGAAGGAAACGTGTCGCTCGATCCTTACCCGAACATTCGGGCGCTCCTGAAACGTATCGAGGCGCTGCCCGGTTTCGTGGCCATGCCGGCAACCAAGGTTGGCCTTGCTGCCTAGCGCGTTCTGACCGGGCGTGTTTCAGACATGTCCGGTCTCTTGCCCCCTGGAAAGGAGAACAGTGTGAGACCGATCGTTCAAATGCCCAAAGCAGCATCGCCGTTCCATGATGGTGAGCGCAAGGTACAGGAAAAACTCGGTGATCGTGACGTCGAGCTCTGGGCCCAGGGTGCAATTCGTGACTTCATGCCGGACCAGCACCGGACCTTCTTTAAGGCGCAGCCGTTTATGGTCGTCTCCGCCCGCGATGAAAGCGGCCGTCCTTGGGCGACCGTGCTTGAGGGAGAGGTCGGGTTTGTGCAATCGTCCAACCCGGTTTCGCTGGAGATCTCTTCGCGGCCGGCAAAAGGAGACGCGCTTGAGACCGCTCTGGCGGCGGGGTCTGAAATCGGTCTTCTGGGCATCGAACTGGCGACACGCCGCCGTAACCGGGTCAACGGCAAAGTGGTGTCGTCAGACGGAACCGGGATCCGTTTCGCGGTCGGCCAGTCTTTCGGGAACTGCCCGCAATACATACGCTCGCGCGACTACTGGTGGAACACGCAAGAACCAGCAGGGCCAGCCCGTAGAGGAACCACTCTGACGGAGGTACAGGCAGATTGGATAAAGAACGCCGACACCTTTTTCATCGCGAGCGGGCACCGCGGAGAAGGTGATAGCCGGGCCTATGGCATGGATGTCTCCCATCGCGGTGGGGAACGCGGCTTCGTGGAGGTCATCGATCCGCAAACGATCAGGTTCCCGGATTATGCCGGGAACAGGTTCTACAACACTCTGGGCAATATTCTGGTTGATGAGAGAGCGGGTTTTCTCTTTCTGGATTTTGCGACGGGAAGCCTGTTGCAACTGACGGGCAGGGCATCCATTGACTTCGATTCAGATGAGGTTGCCCGTTTTCCGGGCGCCCGCCAGCTCGTCACGCTTGAAATCGGCGAGATTGTCGAACTCCCGTCGGCCTTGAGATTGCGCTGGCAACAAGACGGCAGCACAGCCCGTTCTCTCCGGCTCGTCGAAAAGAAAATGGAAAGCGCGGACGTGACATCTTTCGTCTTCGAAGCGCGTGACGGCGGCCCGCTTGCGCCTTTTCAGGCCGGCCAGCACCTGCCGATTGAAGTTATGATCCCTGAGGTTGGCGCCAAGGTTCAGCGGTCCTATTCGCTTTCCGGTTCGCCAAGTGAAAACCGGTACCGGATTTCGGTGAAACGGGAAGCAAAGGGGCTGATGTCCAGATTTCTCCATGATCACCTTGATACCGGTGCAATGCTGGAAAGCCGGATACCTGCCGGCGACTTTGTGGTGGAGGACGGAGAGGGGCCGATTGTCCTCGTCAGCGCCGGCGTCGGGATAACCCCGGTCCTGAGTATGCTGCATCAGCTGGTTGCGGAGGAAAACGGCCGCGACATCTGGTTCGTCCATGGTGCGCGCGATGGTCTTAACGCGCCCTTTCGCGAGGAACTGGCCCGCCTGACGGATGGCAGGGCAAACATCCAGACCCACACAGTCTTCAGTCGTCCCGCTTCACAAGACAAGAAGGAGCAGGACTATCAGGAAGAAGGGCGGGTCTCGGGCGCTCTCTTGTCGCGCCTGGTTCCGGACAAGAAGGCAGCGTTTTACCTTTGCGGACCTGCCGGTTTTCTCGCCGAGCTCAAAGCTGATCTGAGTGCCAGGGGTGTTGCGGAAAACAGGATCCACTTCGAAACGTTTTGAGAGTGTGGAGCCCGTTGCCGACCACCCCGCCGGGGTTGGCCCGGCAGCCTCACGAAAGCGTCATGAAAAAAACTGCGTGGGTTGCAATTTTCCGCTTGCGTGGAAACTCAAACGAGCGCATATAGCGCCTGCCCAAATTCGCACGTGCCCGAGGTCGTTCATGGGGTGTTGTCCAAACATCTCTTAAGGGGCCGCTGCCACAAAAACCGCCAAGGGGCGGGCAGCAGATCCGTACGGCTTAAAGCAACGACGTAAGAGGGCTTTTTTGGTCTCTGCCGGGGGTTCCAATCTCCGGCGTCACTGAAGAGGCACTTGTTACATCCTTGCCCGACGTGCGGCTCGGTATCTCCGATCCAATCAACGGCATTCCCGACGCGGGAAAGCGTTTGCGTGCACTTTCGGTGCTGCATTCGCCCAACCGTCGCCGCAGTCAACCCGGCCTCCGGTTCCATCCCGGGGGAGGCCCGGTGCGTATTGCGGCACCCTGCGACGTGAACTGCAGCGCGCCAACCGGAATTTGCGCGCCTGCGGCCTGATTTGAAAGGGGAGATCCCCATGAGCGAGCGGATCCGTGACTTCCTGCAACGACGTGACGACGATGGTCCCTGTGTTGTTGTTGACCTCGACATCGTCCGTGACAACTTCGAGGCATTTGCCCGGTCCTTGCCGGACACCTCTGTCTACTACGCTGTGAAGGCCAACCCGGCGCCGGAAATCCTGTCGCTTCTGGAAAACCTTGGATCTTCCTTCGACTGTGCTTCCGTTGGCGAGATCGAAATGGTTTTGGCAACCGGTGCCGATCCCGACCGGATTTCCTACGGCAATACCATCAAGAAGGAGAAGGACATTGCGCGTGCCTTTGAATACGGCGTCCGCCTCTTCGCAGTCGACTGCGTCGAGGAAGTCGAAAAAATCGCCCGCGTCGCTCCCGGTTCCAAGGTCTTCTGCCGCGTCCTTTGTGACGGCGTCGGTGCCGAGTGGCCGCTCTCCCGCAAATTCGGATGCGATCCGGAAATGGCGCCCGACGTCCTGGAACACGCGCACCGTCTCGGTCTCCAAGCCTACGGTGTCTCCTTCCACGTCGGATCCCAGCAAGCCAATCTCGAAGCCTGGGATTTCGCTCTCGCCATGGCGGCAAGCGTCTTCCGGGAAATGGCGCTGCGCGGCATCGAGCTGAAGATGGTCAANATGGGTGGCGGGTTCCCGACCCGCTACCTGAAGGACGTTCCGGGCGTACCGCGCTACGGCGAAGCCATCTTCCAGGCGCTGTCCAAACATTTCGGCAACCGGCTGCCGTCAACCATCATCGAGCCCGGCCGCGGCATGGTCGGCAACGCGGGCATGATCGAAGCCGAAGTCGTCCTGATCTCCAAGAAATCCGCTCAGGAAGAAGTCCGCTGGGTCTATCTGGATATCGGCAAGTTCCACGGGCTGGCCGAAACCATGGACGAGGCGATCCGCTATCCAATCCGCACCCCGCGTGATGGCGACCGGACCGCTCCCTGCGTCCTGGCCGGACCGACCTGCGACAGCGTCGACGTTCTATATGAAAAGACGCCGTACGAGCTGCCGGTCAGTCTCTCCATCGGTGACAAGGTGCTGATCGAAGCCTGCGGTGCCTATACGACGACCTATTCGTCGGTTGGCTTCAACGGATTTGCGCCTCTGGCATCCTTCGTCATCTAGGAATTGCCGACATGATTGCGATTGTCGACGAGGTGCCGGATCACACCGGCGCCCGCGAGGCGCTGCTTGACCTCAGCTTCGGGGAGGAGCGCTTCACAAAGACCTCCGAGCGGCTGCGCGAAGGCCGTTTGCCGGTCCTCGCCTTTGCTGCGTTAGATGATGCCGGCACCTTCGTTGGAACTGTCCGGCTGTGGTCTGTCACTGATCGGAACGGTGCGGAAAGCCTGTTGCTCGGACCGTTGGCGGTCGCGCCGGGACTCCGGGGTGCGAGGATCGGCGACCGACTGATGCGGCACGCGCTCACCCAGGCCGCAATTTACGGTCATGGCTCGGTCATCCTGGTCGGTGATCTGGGGTACTACGCTCGATTCGGGTTTTCGTCCGGTTTGCTCGACAAGGTCACTTTGCCGGGACCAGTCGCACATGCGCGGTTTCTCGGGGTTGATCTTGTTCCCGGTCACCTTGCGATGCTTGAAGGTGCCCTGGCGGCCTGCGGGGAGCCGCGCGGTGGAGCGACCTACCGTGCAAGTATACCTGAAGACCTCATTGTTACATCGGCGTAGATGGCTTGGTGGCGTCAAGAAAATTGCTCGTCAAAGACTTGAAATCCGGACAAAAACCGGTCACCTGTAGGGCAAGGCGCAACAAGTGCGCTTCTCTATGGGGAACATGATTGAGCCGGCCCGACCACAATTTCACCGGGTGGCAAAAAGGATTGGAGTTTACAACATGACCGACGAATCCAACGGCGGCGCGCCGAAGAAACCGGCCTCGAGAGCCGCGGCGAAACGCAAGCCTGCGGCGAAGCCGGCCGCAGCAAAACCTGCTGCAAAGGCTTCTGCAAAAGCTCCAGCCAAAACTGCCACGAAACCTGCTGCGAAATCCGCCGCGAAAGCGGCAGCTAAACCTGCTGCGAAAGCCCCGGCGAAGGCAGCAGCGAAAGCCACAGCAAAGCCGGCCGCCACGAAGGCGGCAGCGAAAGCCTCGGCCAAACCCGCTGCGAAAGCCCCAGCGAAACCAGCCGCAAAGACCGCTGCTAAGCCTGCAGCAAAGAGCACTGCAAAATCAGCCGCATCAAAGACGCCGGCGAAGGCCGCGGCAAAACCAGCCGCGGCCAAGGCGCTTGCGAAATCCGTGGCCAAACCCGCGGCGAAAGCCCCGGCGAAACCAGCTGCTAAGCCCGCGGCAAAGGCGGCTGCCAAGCCTGCTGCCAAAGCCGCAGCAAAGCCAGCTGCAACGAAAGCGCCTGCCAAATCTGCGGCCAAACCCGCCGCGAAGGCCGCTGCGAAGCCGGCGGCGAAACCTGCAGCAAAGGCAGTTGCCAAGCCCGCGGCAAAAGCGGCTGCGAAGCCTGCTGCGAAAGCCGCAGCAAAACCAGCTGCAACCAAGGCGCCTGCGAAAGCTGCGACCAAACCCGCCGCGAAGGCCGCTGCGAAGCCGGCGGCGAAACCTGCAGCAAGGGCAGCAGCCAAGCCCGCGGCAAAGGCGGCAGCAAAGCCTGCTGCGAAAGCCGCAGCAAAACCTGCGGCAACGAAGGCGCCTGCGAAATCCGCTGCGAAGCCGGCGGCAAAAGCCGCCGCAAAAGCCCCGGCGAAACCAGCTGCTAAGCCCACAGCAAAGGCCGCTGCCAAGCCTGCGGCAAAGGCAGCAGCAAAACCAGCTGCAGCGAAAGCGCCTGCGAAACCTGCAGCCAAGCCTGCTGCAAAAGCGCCTGCGAAAACGCCGGCAAAAGCAGCAGCCAAGCCCGCAGCAAAAACTGCAGCCAAGCCCGCCGCAAAAACCGCAGCCAAGCCTGCGGCAAAGGGAGCAGCAAAACCAACCGCACCTAAGGCGCCTGCGAAAGCCGCCGCCAAGCCAGCTGCAAAAGCGCCTGCGAAACCTGCAGCGAAAGCTCCGGCAAAGGCTGCAGCAAAACCTGCCACGAAAACATCAGCGAAACCGGCTGCCAGGCCCGCAGCCAAAACCTCAGCAAAGCCCGCGGCGAAAGCTGCTGCGACGAAACATTCGGTCCATGGAACCATTACCGGACCGCTGGTGATGATCGGTCTCGGGTCCATCGGCAAGGGAACGCTGCCCTTGATCGAACGCCACTTCAATTACGACAAGAGCCGCTTCACGGTGATCGATCCGGTCGACACGGATGCGAAACTGGTGACCGACAGAGGCTACAAGTTTCAGAAGGTTGCCCTCACGCCGGACAATTACAAAGACATTTTGACACCGCTTCTGACGGAAGGAGAGGGGCAGGGTTTCGTCGTCAATCTCTCGGTGGACACGTCTTCTCTCGACCTGATGAAGCTCTGCCGGAAGCTCGGTGTCCTTTACATCGACACGGTCGTTGAACCGTGGCTTGGGTTCTACTTCGATGAAAACGCCTCGGCAGCCGATCGTACGAATTATGCGTTGCGTGAAACCGTACGCAGAGAAAAGAAGAGGAGACCGGGCGGCACGACGGCCGTGTCGTGCTGCGGAGCCAATCCGGGCATGGTGTCCTGGTTCGTGAAAAAGGCGCTGGTCGACGTTGCTAACGAAACCGGCGTCAAGTTCAAGGAGCCGTCGGACCGCAAGGGCTGGGCCAAGCTGATGAAAAAGGTCGGCGTCAAGGGTATCCACATCGCCGAGCGGGACACACAACGTGCCAAGGAACCGAAGCCGCCGAACACGTTCTGGAATACATGGTCCGTGGAAGGGTTTCTGTCAGAAGGGTTCCAGCCGTCAGAACTTGGCTGGGGTACGCACGAAAAGTGGAAGCCGGCCAACGCAAAAAGCCACAAGAAGGGATGCAACGCGGCTATCTACCTGGAGCAGCCCGGCGCCAACACGCGCGTACGTACCTGGTGCCCGACGCCCGGTGCCCAGTTCGGTTTTCTGGTAACGCACAACGAAGCGATCTCGATCGCGGATTACTTCACGCTGGAGGACGGCAAGAAGGTCACCTACCGGCCGACTTGCCACTACGCCTATCACCCGGCAAACGACGCAGTCTTGTCGCTTCACGAACTCTTTGGCGCTGCGGGCAAGGTTCAGGAGAAACTGCACGTACTGGAAGAAGACGAAATCCAGGACGGCATCGATGAGCTTGGAGTCCTGCTCTATGGCCACAAGAAGAATGCCTACTGGTATGGCTCCCAGCTCTCTGTCGAGGAGACACGCAAGCTGGCACCTTATCAGAACGCGACCGGTCTTCAGGTAACCTCCGCCGTGATCGCCGGAATGGTCTGGGCTCTGGAAAATCCGGAAGCGGGCATCGTCGAAACCGACGAGATGGACTACAAGCGCTGTCTTGAAATCCAATTGCCCTATCTCGGGCCGGTCAAGGGGTACTACACCGACTGGACACCGCTGGATGGCCGTCCGGGTTTCTTCAAGGAGGACCTGGACAAGAAAGATCCCTGGCAGTTCAAGAACATTCTTGTGCGCTGAGGGTAAGCAGAAAGACGTGCCGTCCCGGATATGATCCGGGACCTCTTTCAGCCATGGGCCCCGGCGCAAGGCCGGGGCGGCCAGATGTTCCAATCAGTCTCAGTTGCCGAGCTTCGCCACGCCAAGCGGGACGTTGAACTTACGGCACCAGATGTAAACTTCGTTGTACTTGGAAGTGTCGATGCCGCCGATCTTGTAGCTCTGCTTACCCTTCAGTTTCTTCAGGGCACCAAGATCTGTCTTCGGGTCATATTTTCCGTTCTTGCCAAGGCCGACACGCGGGTCCGGTGCGCCGTCGAGGCTGAAGTTGCTCTGTAGAACGACATTGTTGCTGCTGAGTTCGGTCTTGCCGGTCGTTACGTGATTGCTGCGCCCGGAGAAACTGCCGGAACGAGCGCCGCTGCCAGCAAGGGCTGGCAGGCTTCCTGCCGACACGGTTGCGGCCGCCAGTCCGGCGGTGAGTGCAAGGAACTGTCTGCGGTTCGTCATGGTCTGTGATCCTAATCTGCCCAAAAGGGTCATCGGGGAAGTCCGGTGAAGGCTGTTCGGCCTGTGCCCTAACATTGGCTTGGGTGCTGGCCATTGAAATGCACATTCCGATCCCGAGGCGTCACAAGATAGCGAGTGGCACTTTACCGGCAGAGAAGGCTCCAGTTCGGCCCCATCATTACAAATCATCCAGATCTCTGGATTGCATCACCCTTCATGCCTACCTAACGCGTCGCGGTGGAAGGAACCGCGTAACGGACTGGGGCTTTTGATGCGGCAAGCCGAGCGCTTGCGCACCAGGGCCTTGTCCAATCTTGAAACAAACCAACTATCCGGGCCTGAAAAATGAGTGTGCTGTTCGATGCCGGGTTGCTGCTGGTGGCGATCCTCGTCTTCTTTTTTGCCGTTCTCGGCTACTTTCTGGTTTCAAACATGTTTCAGTCGGAAAACCGGCGCGGACTGCTTTCCAAAGACGGCGTGACATTTGTGATCGCTGGCGTCCTGTTTCTTGTCTTTACGGCAAGCTACATGGAGATTTTCGAGTTTGCGTTCCGCCTGCCTTACCCGGCCTTTGTGGATCTCGGGATCGGGCTACTGGCGGTTCTTGTGTCTTCGGCTGCTGCTTACCGGCTTGCCGGGGTCTTGTCGAAACGCAGGGCGCGCGTGAGGTGATCCATTCCGTTGCGCAACGCACAAAGGAAACCTGTTAAATCTACTGATACAAAGATTGCCTTCATACAACCCGGGTGCTATTCGGTCGTTATAACAAAATAACGTACGCATAGACTTATGCATCAGGGTTTAAATGTCTGAAATTGCTGAAAAAGTCAGGGCAATTGTTGCCAGGAATCTGAATCTCGCGTGCTGGATTGTCACACCCGATTCTACTTTAAGTAAGTTGGGTGCCGACAGTCTGGACGCCATCGGCCTGATCATGGCGGTCGAGCGGGAACTCGGGTGTTGCCTGCCAAGCGACGCCTTCAGGGCTGGCGAACTCATGGAGGGAGAGTGGACGTTCGGAGCGTTTGCAGGAGCTGTCGAAAGCTCGGTTCAATCTGCTCAACAGACGTCTGCACAATCCTCCGCGGCCTGACTTGATGCCGGATCTTCGTGTCAGACACGGTTGCAACGGCCAGATCAAATCGGGCAGGCTGGGACGCTGATTTGCGTGTCTTTCCTTCCATTCTTGATTGGCTGTTCGAACGATGCTTCTTACGACGGAATTCAGCCTCAGGCTTGCCAAAGTCCTGATCACCGCCAGCATCAGCCTGTTTGCTTTCGTTGCCGGGCTCTCGAACGTCTTCGATCCCGACACGAACCTTCAGTTCGTCATCCATGTGATGAACATGGATTCGGTATTTCCTGATAATACCTTTGCCTGGCGCGCCGTCGAAAACCCGGCGCTTCATAAGGCTGCATTCTGGTTGATCGTCGCCGTAGAACTCGTCGTGGCCGTGCTGTTGCTGATCGGTTCCTTGAAGCTTCTCCAAAACCTTCGGGGCAGTTCCCAAGAGTTTCATGACGCCAAGACCTGGGCTGTGCTGGGGCTGTTGTTGGGCGTATTGCTCTGGTTCACCGGCTTCATGGTGATCGGCGGAGAGTGGTTTTTGATGTGGCAATCGGAGACGTGGAACGGCATTCCGTCGTCCTTCAGGTTCACCGCCGTCATTTTTCTGAACCTGCTATTCCTGGCCACGCCGGAGAGCTTTGGTGAAAGCTCGCACAAAGGCATGAGTGAGTAGCAGTTCTGCCGTCCGGTGGTTCAGGGCGAATGTCACGATGCCGGATCGGGTGGCGGCAACAGCCGGACCACATCAATCGGTTCTGCTTTTCCCTTGACCTTTTGCGGGCCGATCTCTTCCTGTTTGAAATCCGCGCCGAGGTTCTTTGCAACATCTCCTGACACCAGGATCATCACTTCGGCACTGTCGTCGATTTCCTTGCCGAGGCTTTCGAGCCGCGCTGCTGCGTTCACGGTATCGCCGATCACCGTGTAGTTGACGCGCTCGGGTGCGCCAATGTCACCGACAACAAGCGGACCCATATGCACGCCGACGCGGATGCGCACAGGTGGCTCTCCGCGTTCCTGTCTGGTTTCGTTGTCCCGCTGGATGGCCTCAGCCATGCCGAGTGCTGCGCGGGCGGCCTGTTCTGCCGGATTTTCCAGATGATCAGGCGCACCCCAGAACGCCATGACGCTATCGCCGATATACTTGTCGATGGTGCCGCCTTGCCGGGTGATTTCAGCGCCGAGAAGAGACAGGTGATGGTTGACGAACGCTGCGGTCTGACTGGCTGACATTCCCTCCGATGCAGCCGTGAAGCCGGCAATGTCGGTAAAGAGCACGGCGACTTCCCGATCTTCCGGCGGGGCTTCCGCCCGGCCTTCGCTCAAAAGCTTCTGTACCAATGTGCGCGGCACATACCGGTTGAACGCCGTCAGGCCGCCAACCATGGCATTGAAGCCTTTCGCCAGATCGTCCAGTTCGCGAATGACCGACGGCGGCAGCGGTTCGACCTCGTCCAGTTTCAGATCGGCAACTTCCTTGGCTGCCAGTGCCGCCCGGCGAACGGGACGGGCGATACGGCGCGCCAGAAGAATGGCCCCAAGAAGCGAAACAAGCAGAAGCCCGAGCCCGACAACAATGGCGATCAGAAGCGTCTGAAGTGGCTGGTCCAGGAACTCGGCAGGAAAGTGAACGCCAATGCGGGCAGGCAGGCCCTTCAGGCTTTCGCTTTCCTGATCGACGATGATGAATCTCTTTTCGCCGTCGCTGTCATAACCGGTGTGAAGGTCAAGATTGTCGGCAATGTCGTAATCCGCATTGTTGATCTTCTCCATCTCGGCATAATCGGAGAGAAAGAGATCGGATATCTGGCTGACATGCAGAAGCGGACTATCCGCGCTCAAGTCCTCGAAATTCTCGTAAAGAAGCGGATGCGCAACAATTTCGTGGCTGTCCTGCTTCATCAGAAAGATGATGATGTCGTCCGTCGAGATATTCCACGTCATGTCGGAAATCCGTTCCAGGGACATTCCGATCATGAGAGCACCGCGATACGATTCACCTTCGTACAGAGGCTGCGCGTAGATAAAATAGGTGTGCTTGCGGCCTGGCATGTAGAGCGGTTCGCTCCAGAACGGTTCCTTCTGGCCCGCCGCCTTTTCCGTGACCGGCACCAGGCTCGGAATTTCCGCCGCGAGATCGACTTCACCGCCAAGCAAGTCGCCTTCAGCATCGCCCCGGTCGACATCGACGCCAATCCCTTGCGCGTCGACCATCACCATGAAAGAGACCCTGTCCTGCGGGGCCAGAGCGCCGTAAATGAAGGTGACCAGCAAATCCGGATCGTCAAAAGTGAGCTCACCGAGCGCCCAGCTGGCGCGGGTGTAGTTCGCCGTTTCGGTGACTGCGTGGAGCTGTTCGACGAACGCCGATTCAGCGGTGTCCATGCCCAGGTCAACAAGGCCGCCACCCAGTTGCCGAACGACATTTGCCGACGTGATCGCCTGCACGATCAGGATCGCGGCAGCAGTGACGACAACGAATGTCCCGATGACAGTTGCCAGGGTTGGCGTGATAAAAAGTTTATTGCGAAACAACACCGTGAATTCCCGGGATCGCGGAGAGATCATCGAAGGGCCAATAGTGTCATAGCGGTTTCAGCGCGCTCGTTCGACGGCTTTTTGCAATTGACGCTGTTCCTTTGACGGAAAACAACAAAAGACCCCGAAAGCTGTGCTTCCGGGGCCGGTGTTTCGGGAGGGGCCGGTCTAGTCAGGATGCCTTCTGAGGCTCCTCGAACGTCTGACCGTAGTCGACGGCAACTTCGTAGTCCGGGTCTTCGAGCACGGAGACTTCAACCATGTTTCCGGCCTTGGCGAGAAGCTTCTTGCAGTCCGGAGACAGATGGCGCAGGTGCAGGCGTTTGCCGGCGTTTTCGTATTTGGTAGCCAGCGCGTCGATCGCTTCCAGACCGGAATGGTCTACAACGCGGCTGTCCATGAAATCGACGACGACGTCCTGCGGGTCGTTCTGAAGGTCGAACAGGTCAACGAACCCTGTTGTTGAGCCGAAGAACAAGGGGCCAGTCAAACGGTAGACTTTCCAGCCTTCCTTGCTGGTACCAATGCGGGCGCTGATGCGGCTGGCCGCGTTCCAGGCATAGGCGAGTGCGGAGATGATCACCCCGACGACCACGGCAACAGCCAGGTCGGCGTAAACGGTGACGCCGGTGACGATGACCATCACAACTGCGTCGGTAAGCGGGATCTTGTGAACGATCTTGAGGCTGGCCCAGGCAAACGTGCCAATCACGACCATGAACATGACGCCGACAAGTGCGGCGACCGGGATCTGCTCAATCAGCGGCGAGGCGATCACGATGAAGGACAGCAGGAACAGAGCCGCGGCAATGCCGGAAATCCGTGTTCTGGCGCCTGATTTCACGTTGATCATCGACTGCCCGATCATGGCGCAGCCGCCCATGCCACCGAAAAAGCCGGTCACGATGTTTGCCGAGCCCTGTGCGACGCACTCTTTGGAAGCGCCACCCTTTGTGTTGGTGAGATCGGCGACCAGGTTAAGCGTCAAAAGGGATTCGATCAGACCGATGGCCGCGAGGATCACCGCATAGGGCAGGATGATCTGCAGCGTTTCAAGCGTCAGCGGAACCATGGGGATGTGGAATTCGGGAAGGCCGCCGGCAATGGAAGCAAGATCGCCGACTGAGCGCGTGTCCAGGTTGAAGCCGAGCACGAGCCCGGAGACCACCAGGATCCCAGCCAGAGGCGCCGGGAAGGCGGTTGTGATCTTCGGCAGGAACCAGATCACCGCCATGGTGAGCGCAACCAGGCCAAGCATCAGATAGAGTTCTGTGCCCCACATCCATGTCAGACCACCCAAACCGTCGGGAACCTTGAACTGGCCGAGCTGGGCAAGGAAGATCACGATGGCGAGGCCGTTCACGAAGCCGAGCATGACCGGATGCGGCACCATCCGGATGAATTTACCCCACCTCAAAACACCGACGCCAATCTGCAAGATGCCCATCAGAACAACGGTCGCGAACAGGTATTCAACGCCGTGCTGCGCAACCAGTGACACCATGACAACGGCAAGTGCGCCGGTTGCACCGGAGATCATGCCCGGCCGTCCGCCGATGCAGGCCGTGATCAGGCCGACAAAGAATGCTGCATAGAGACCGACAAGCGGATTGACACCCGCAACGAATGCGAAAGCGACAGCTTCAGGAACAAGCGCCAGCGCGACCGTCAGGCCAGCCAGCAGTTCCGTTTTGATGCGCGCGGCATCCATTTTGGTCGATTGTACAGGCGCAATGGCCTCGGCACGTGCTGACAAGACGGGCTCCAGACAGTTCTGATTTGGTTGAGACGGTCACCCAGGCGGGCCGGGACATACGCATTGACCTGGATCAATTCTGTCCCTTTTAATCGATTTGCTGCAATGCAGCAAGAGCGGGCGCGAATATCAGCTATGCACACAAGCACGACAGCGCATCTTGCCCCGGTATCAATAATTGTTCCGATGTTGGGATTGTTTCTACCGGAAACATTCCAGTAATCCAGAGTTGTAATACGCTTACGCAAGGAAATCTGGTTGTTTTTCTACAGAGTTTTTTCGGTTGTATCTTAACTCGGTAAATTTATTCTACGGTTGACGTGTTTCCGCTGCGGGAGCGCCGTTAGGGGAAGTGGGGGAACATTGATCTTGCGTTGGCTGGTCAAAATTGGGCTGGTTGTGCTTTTTCTAAGCACTGCGACAGGCGTCCAGGCGCAGCAAAAGCTGGTGTTTTCCACGATCGAGATGGTGCCAAACGGGCAAATCGGATCTGAGCTTCTCAAGCACGCTTATGCCAAGCTAGGCATCAAGGTCGAAATCTATTTCACCTCGGGAAAGCGGTCCCTCATTGTGTCTTCGACCGGCGTCGTTGACGGAGAGGTCCTTCGCGTCGGTGCCGTTGGGGCGAAATTCCCGGAACTTCTCAAGGTCGATGTCCCGCTGCTGCGGTTGCAAAACCTTGTGTTCGTGAACCGATTGAGAAGTTCAGGGGAAGTGTTCATTGACCTCAAAAATACCAGGGTTGGGCACCTTCAGGGTGTTGTGCAGCTCGAAACCTATACCAAGGATTTCCATCACGTTTGGGAGGCGGAGTCCTTTCAGGAACTCTTTGAGATGTTGTCGCTCGGAAAACTGGACGCCGTTATCGCAGAAGAGACAGCCGGCAGGATCCAGATCCATGCTCTGGACCTGGACAGTGTCGTCACCCTCGACAAGGCCGTCATGCCGGTAGATCTCTACCACTTCATTCACGAGAAAAACGCGGCGCTGCTGCCAAAAATCACAGAAGTCCTTCAGGAAATGAAAAGCAGCGGAGAGATGGAGCAAATCATCAATCGCAAGACGAAGGACATCGTCATCGGCAATCTGCCAGGCAACTGTTCCACCTGTTAATTCGCGCTCTGGCGACAGATCAGACCTGTTTTCGGATCTGCACCAGGTATCTTCTCGCATCGGGATTATGGAAGAAGATCAAGTGCGTGTGCGGTGCCTGTTGCTGCTCGTGATGCTAAAAACACTCGACGCGTGTCGCCTGGAAGAATAGAACCAAAAGAAGTCATTCCAGGGAGACCTCATGAAGCCGACCAACCCGGTCTTTACCGGCATAGACACAACTGTCTTTGAAACCATGTCGCGTCTCGCCATGGCGCATAACGCCGTCAATCTCGGACAGGGGTTTCCCGATGTCGACGGGCCGGACGACATTCTGGAAGCGGCGGCGAATGCGTTGACGGAAGGGCCGAACCAGTATCCTCCGATGCTGGGATTGCCGGAGCTTCGAGAGGCAGTTGCGAACAGTAACAAGCGTTTTTACGGCCTGGACATTGACCCGCAAAGCGAAGTTCTGATCACGTCCGGCGCAACCGAAGCCCTTGCGGACAGCATTCTGGCTCTAGTGTCGGCCGGAGACGAAGTCGTTTTGGTCGAACCGCTCTACGATTGCTATCTGCCGCTGGTTCGCCGCGCCGGCGGCATTCCTGTCAGGGTGCGCGTCAATCCGCCGAACTGGGATCTGAACGCCGATGCTCTCCGTGCGGCGTTTTCGCCAAACACCAAGGCAATTTTGATCAACAATCCGATGAACCCGACGGCAAAGGTATTTTCGGAGTCCGAATTGCAGCTGATCGTCGAGCTCTGCAAGCAGCATGACGCCTATGCGATCTGCGACGAGGTTTACGAGCATCTGGTGTTCGACGGAGCCCAGCATCGGCCGCTCATGACATTCGATGGCATGCGCGAGCGGACCGTGCGCATCGGCTCTGCCGGCAAGACGTTCTCGCTGACCGGCTGGAAAGTTGGCTATGTTACCGGACCGGCCAATCTGATCGATCCGATCGCCAAGGCGCATCAGTGGGTCACTTTCACGACACCGCCCAATCTGCAAAAGGCCGTTGCCTACGGCCTAACGAAAGAAGACGACTATTTTCAGAACCTCGCCGAAGAGTTGATGGCCAAGCGCGACAGGATGACCAGAGGTTTGCGATCCGTGGGCTTTACGGTGTTGCCCTGCGCGGCGACCTATTTTCTCACCTGCGGTTTCGACGGGATGGGCCTTGGAAACAACGATGTCGCGGCTTGCGAAACACTCGTACGGGAAGCCGGTGTCGCGGCTGTGCCGGTGTCTGCGTTTTATGGCGGGGATGCGCCCACTGGCTATATCCGGTTCTGCTTCTGCAAGAAGGACTGGGTGATCGACGAGGCCGTGGCGCGCCTCGCGGCTTTTTTGGCCGCAAGAAATGCCGAATCCGCTTAGCTTGACGCAACGCTGACAATCAGAATGAGAAACTATATGGACAATCCGGCTCTGGTGGATGTTACCCGTGGCAGCCTCACGGAGAGCACACACCGTGGCAGCGTCGCAATCGTTGATGCAAACGGACGGCTTGCTTGCGGGATTGGCGACATCGAGGCCAGGGTTTTCCCCAGGTCCGCGATCAAAGCCCTCCAGGCGTTGCCGCTGGTTGAGTCCGGCGCGGCCGACGCACTCGATCTCTCCGATGCGGAACTGTCGCTGGCCTGTGCGTCTCACAATGGTGAGGAAATTCATGCAAACGCCGCGCGTGTCATGCTCATGAAGGCGGGTTTGACAGAAGATGATCTTGAGTGCGGGCCGCAATGGCCGAAACGCATGGAGGATGCTGCCAAGCTGATCCTGGCAGACGAAGTTCCCTGTGGGTTGCACAACAACTGTTCGGGCAAACATGCCGGCTTTCTCGGACTTGCAAAGACCATGGGCGTTGCGACACGTGGCTACGTTGAGCCCGGACATCCGGTGCAACGCGAAGTGCGTCTTGCCATAGAGCAGATGACCGGGGACACANTGACCGACGATGTCTGTGGAATTGACGGCTGCTCGGTTCCGACCTATGCCTCNCCGCTGCGGAATTTTGCCAGGGCCTTCGCTGTTTTTGGCTCCGGGGAAGGGCTGGAACCGCTNCGCGCCGATGCNGCGCGCCAGATNTACGATGCCTGCATCAACGAACCCTACATGGTTGCCGGGGCAGGCCGTTTCTGTACGCAGGTGATGGACGGGTTCAAAGGCAGGGTTTTTGTAAAGACCGGTGCNGAGGGTGTNTTTTGCGCCGCTATTCCGGAACTTGGCTTCGGTATTGCGCTGAANTGNGACGACGGCGCGACACGGGCTGCGGAAGTGACGATGGCCACTGTTCTGGAANCCGTGCTCGACCTCAATGAAGACGAAGCTGAATTGCTGGACAAACTTGTCAATCCACCNGTCTTGACACGCCGTGGCACCCAAGCGGGGCATATCAGGCCCCGAGAGGAATTCCTTTCGGCCTTGAAAACGTCTCTTCCCTAGATTTTCCAGGTTTAAATTTCTTTTTTCATCAAAACTTTATTTGAATTTCTTGAAGTTTCACTCCAGCCTAAGTGCGTATAAAGAGAAACGTTTTCCGGCATGCCGACATGGGTCGCGAGGTGTAGTTCGCGAACGCCGTTTCGGATGGCCGTGTCTTCAACGGCGGCGAGCAGCATTTTTCCCAGGCCGAAGCCCTTGAATTCAGGATCAACCGCAATGTTCATCAGGTGGGCAACACCTCCATTCATTTCCAAAATGGCGCATCCGGCGATCTTGCTACCCGTCTCGGCGACCAGCACGACATTCTTTTCAATGTCTTCTTCCACTCCTGCCGAGACGTCCGGAAGATCCGCCAATCGCTTCTTTACCGGTGCATAGGCCTGGTCGATACAGTGTTTGATGGCAGGCACATCTTGCAATTTCGCCCTGCGGATGGATGCTGCCTGGTTTGTTGTTTTCATCGGAGTTTCCTTATGGCGCACCGCCCGGGCCTGTCGTTTCGTTTCACCCATGCGATCACACGCTCGCCGTCTGAAAGCGTCGCAAATGGTATCCGTGCTGTCGACAGTGGTGACCCGGATTGCGCCGCGTTCCGGGCAGAACATGATCTTTATGTCCGCGCGCTGCAAGAGGCGGGCCTGCATGTCGATATATTGCCACCGCTCGAAGAATTTCCTGACAGCTGTTTTGTCGAGGACCCTGCTTTTTGTCTCCCCGAAGGTGCCATCCAGCTAAGGCCCGGGACGGTAAGCCGCAAGGGAGAGGGTGACGCGATCCGCACCGCGCTCGAGGCAAGGTTCGGCAGGGTCGTTGAGCTGCCGGGCTCTGGCCACGTCGATGGCGGTGATGTGTTGATGCTGGATGANGTGATNCTGGTGGGGTTGTCGGCGCGCACAGACTTNGCNGGAGCCGAAGCCTTTGTCNGGTTGCTTGCTGATTGGGGATATTCGGCAAAGGTCTGCGAAACGCCGGAGGGCGTTCTACACTTCAAGACCGCNTGCTCAACGCTCGGCGACGGCGTCATTCTGGCGACGAGGGCGATGGCGGACAGCGGTTTCTTTGGCGACCGNACGNTCATTATTGTTCCNGANGGGGAAGAGTATNCAGCCAACGTCATCCGGGTGAACGACGTGGTGCTTGTGCCGGAAGGGTATCCAAAAACTCTTGCNGCCATCGAGGCAGCNGGCTTCACAACCGTCGTTNTGCCGACACANGANGCNCGCAAGCTCGATGGAGGGCTCTCCTGTCTTTCTCTGCGCTTCGCGACACCATCTTGATGAGATCAGGCGCTGACCTGATTGCCCGATACGGTCAGGTTGGCATAGCGCGAACTTCCGTTCAGTTCGCCAGTGGCTGCTTCCAGCCATCTGTAGCCCTTGATGGCTCCGAGTTTTGATCCCTGAACGATATTGTTGGTAATGGCGGCAGGTCCGGCGCCGTCAACCACCGTCACGGCAATGCCCGTTCCGCAGTCCCGCAGCACATTTTGGGATGCCGCGATGTTGCGCATATAAGGCCCCCAGCCGAGCAGCATGCCAAATTTCGGCGCGCCTTCGATGACGTTGCCGGTCAGTGTCGTGTCGGCTTCCGCGGCAACACCGATGCCAAAACCGGCGACTTCCGGCGGGTAGGGGCCGTCTTCGGAGATATTGCGAATGAGATTGCCGGAACAGACCGACATGCGTCCGCCATCCATGAAGTTGGCAATCGAAATGCCGGTTGTAGCGCCATCAACAATGTTGTTGGCGATGATCGCACCCTGGAAGTTGAATTCGGAATAGATCGCACATTCGCCGGATCTCAGACAGGAGTTGCCGAGAATCTGCACGTTCGAACCGCTGTTCGACCGGATGGCGGAAAAAGCGCAATCTGTGACGCGGTTGTTGGTAACCATCACGCCGTGGGCGCGGAAAACGTTGATGCCGTTGCCGAACTGACCGGTGCCGCCGTAACGGGCACCTATGCGTTCGATCCGGTTGCCGGAGACGATGGTGCCATCCTCACCATCGCGCCAGCGGTGGACCCAAATGCCTCCGTTTGCACAGTCGGTTACCGTGTTTCCGGTGATCGCAAGCCCATCCGCTTCGTTGGAGCGAAGGCCTGCTTCGGCTGCGCCGTATATTCGGCAGTTCTCGACACGGCCAGAACAGCGGTCAAGCACAACGCCCATTTTCGAAGAGCCTGCGATATCGCAATTGTCGAGCACCAGGTTGCGTACGCCGACGAAGTGGAGCAGGCCTTCGGTGAAGTCACCAATGGAGCGGTTGGCTCCGTCGAATGTGATCCCCTGCAGACCGATGTTGCTGACGCCTTCCGCGCGGATCAGTTGGCCGCCGCCGCCCTGGTAAACGAGCCGGGTGCGGCCAGGAACACCAACGATCAGAGTGCCCGACGGCAGGCGCAAATTGGCGACCGGGTAGGTGCCAGCCGGCAGAAACAAGGCGCGACCGCGCTCAACCGCCCGGTTGACAGCATTCTGGAACTGGGCCGTCTGGTCGTCGGCGGCATTGGGAAGCAGGCCGAGATCCGCAGAATCGATCGACCCCCGGAGATCCGCGACTTTCATTTGTGCCGCCGCAGCTGTCCCGGAAAGGCACAGGGCTGTCCCGGCAAGAAACGCCCGGCGGTTCAATTTTGAAGTTTCACGTGTCATCGGCGGTGCCATTTGCTTGAAACGTCCCAGGATGGGAAACGGATCGGGTTTTCACCCTGAAATCAGCAAGGGGCATGCCGAAACGGCTGATTTGGCCGGAAACTGGGTTAACAAGAACCGCCTGCCCATCGTCCTGAGGAACCGCAGAAGCAGCGTCTCGAAGTGTAGGCGGAATACTTCGGAATACGTGGCCCGTCTTTCGACACGGACCTGTTGGTCCTCTTCAGGATGAAGGGGGCGCTCACAGCGAAGATCCCGGATCGGCTTCTAGTTTGCTGCAGAGCGCGGCGCAGGGTCGGGAGGGCAAAGTGCATCATCAAAATAGAGAACCGGCCGGGACAAGTCCCGGCCGGCCTGGGTAACCGATCCTCGGGGGCACTCGGATCGATTAAAGGGTGCTTGGATCGGTGTCTTCGATCTTGGTCCAGTTTTCGTCAGCGGATTTGACGAAGCCCGGGATGTCCTTGTTCCAGCGCTCCTGGATGCTTTCGGACAGGTTCAGGTAGAGTTTGCCGTCAACGATCTTCCAAAGATCCGGGTCACCATCCACCTTCACGCCCATGGCAGTGCCAAAGGCGCAGAAGCCACCGTAGGCCGGCAGATACTTTTCAGGGTTCTGCTTGAAGAGATCACGGTTTTCTTCAGAGACGAACCGGTAGGTTGCACCGTTGTGGACCTCGGTGATCGAGAAATCGCCGTCCTGCGGAGCGCCGTTGGTGAAGTAGGAGACCGGGTCAACGCCACGAAGGGCCAGACCGGTAATCGTGGCATTCACGTCAAAGCCCCCGGCAAAGGCGCTCGAGACGAGGCCGGAAACAACAACAAGTGCGGCGACGGAGCCGCGGATCAGGTTCTTAAGCATATCAAAACACTCCCAGGGGACTGCCCGAAACAGGCGTTGAATTTGGGCCGGCAAGTCTGAGATTGCCCTGACAGGAGTTTTTCGGTACCATTCGGTTCCAAATGAAACAGAGTCATCCGCGCCTTGCCGGTGAAATGAACATACGGTTAGGAACCAATCGGTACAAAACACAAGCGTGTGAGGCGGAGGTGATCAGTTCGTGAAGGTGTCGCTAAGGACAAAAAATGGCAAGACCGCGTGAATTCGATGCCGATGAGGCGATGGACAAGGCGATGGCCCTGTTTTGGGATGTCGGCTACGAAGAAGCTTCCTT
>JGI12316J14372_10002038_pt1 | contig 23036 bp, 21 predicted proteins | sample MarCyaLeptolynsp_FD_14372 | JGI IMG/M metagenome (IMG submission 14372) | reverse complement strand
TTGGGAATTTGCGTCGCCCACTGGGCCCAGGCATCGGGCGAGAGACCGATCAGGCGTTTGCCGCCAATATCTGCTGCTTTGGCCATAGAGCACCTCAACCCTCGATTTCATTCAGGATTTAAGATTGAATTATACCCTGTTCGGGCCATTCCCTTATGTCAATAACTGGCTCAAGGGTAACTTAGATTACTTGTCAAGGAATGAGACAGGGCTGATTGTTGTGGAAGCAAAGACCGACGATCTGACCCGAGGATTCACTCAACTAGCAGTTGAAATGATTGCGCTTGCCTTGGCGGAAGAGCTAAGTCTCCTGTATTTAGAGACATTGTTGAGTTAGCTCCCCGAAACGAGGATTGAGCTTCATTAAATATAGACAGAAAAAATTCAGGAATTCCTGTGTGAAATCGTCCTATAAGAGCTTGGGACTTTCCTAGCAGGTAGTTCCTTTTGATTTCTTAGTCTCAATAAGGAGAAAATTGTGATTACCCGACAATTATTCCGAAACTTGACATGTGTCTTTATTGTTGGACTTGCGATCGCTCAAGCTCAAGACGCACGGGCAACACCCATTTTTGATGCTGCCAATGACTTTAATTTAGGTAACAATCCAAATAATGTTTGGAGCTACGGTTTCTCTTCCAGCATCGGTGGTAGTTTCACACCTTTCACTGAAACAAGTACAACCTTCCTCAATCCCAACTTTGAAACCTGGCTTGTTAACCCGCAAAATCATCCTTTTATCACTCGCAACACCGCAGCAACCAATCAGCAAGGATTAGTGCTGAATCTGAATCCTGGTAAAATCGCGCTTCATCCAGGTCCTGATAGTGCCGGTGGCCTATTGGCCGTTCTTCGGTGGACAGCTCCCAGTAGTCAAGCCTTTACTCTTGATGCTGTGTTTGAGGGACGCGATACCAGTGGCGGTGCCACTACAGATGTTCACATTCTTCATAATGGAGTCTCTTTGTTAGATGGGGAAATCGATGGGATGTTTGGAACAGGGAGTGGCCCGTCTTTTTCATCTAAATTGTTCTTCAATGCTGGAGACACTATTGATTTTGTAGTGGGTAATGGAGGGAATGATTTTCCTCAAGACGGCACTGGGCTTGATGCAACTTTCACTGCTGCTGTCCCTGAGCCGATGTCTCTTCTGGGATTATTCTCAGTTGTTGGAATTACAGCAGCCTTAAAGAGGAAGGGTTCGACATGAGTTGTTAACGATAGCATTCTTGCCATGCTTAATCGGAATAGGGAGGATTCGCGAGAATCCTCCCTCCTCAGTCAATTGTGTCAATTGGATGCGAGCTTATGCAGTCAATGTGAAAAATGAGCCCTGCGATCGTCTGGTAGTTAGATTAAAGGCTATGCCCTGTATTTGCGCCGCAATAGGGTGTCCCCGGCTAAGGCGAGGGTGCCCAGTTCTAGAAGGGTGGAGGGTTCGGGAGCACTTGTCTATTTTGCTATGCTGCGTAATTGGCTAAAGTCGCGCTCAGGGATGAATTGGCATCTCAGACTGAAGGTTACACGTTCCAATCGATCGTTTTGTTGAACAAGATCGTTCTGTTGCCCCCTGTCATTCTCACCATAATGCAATCTTGCTATTTAATGAATGCGCAAATTTCTTGAGCAACGCGTTCTGGTTTCTCCAGGTGAGGAACGTGACCGCACTCTTCAATCCAGACCAGCTTGCTGTTGGTAATTGTCTGTGCGAATTTTCCAGCATCTTCTGTTCCCAGAATCTGGTCGGCGCTGCCCCATACAATCAGGCTGGGCTGCTTGATGCAATCAATCTTTTCTGCCAGGATCGGATAGCCGCCGCTCTTCGTAAAAGCGATTGTCGCCTGGTTCCAGCGGGGCATATACAAGTGCAAGGCGGCACAACATTGGGCATCCAGCGAATTCAGATTGGGATCGAAGTAGGCGGCAGCGCTGATACGACGGCGTACGCTGGCATTGCGCAGGAATTCCGTTGCCAGGAAGCCCAGGGGCGGAAAAAGGAATTTGCCCAGGGCAGGCCCTTTAGCAAAGCCGGCGCTGTCGATCAAAACGATCTGTTGGACACAGTGAGGATAGGTGTAGGTAAAGTCGATAGCGGCTGCGCCTCCCATAGAAGCACCAATGAGCACGACGGGACGGTCGATCGCTGCTTTCCAGAAACTATAGAGATGGGATGCGATCGCATCCGGCGCGACTGGTAAATCTGCCCGACGTTCCGTAAAGCCAAACCCCAGCAAATCCAACGCCCAGGTTTCGCGCTCAGCCGCCAGCAACGGCAACAAGCGCCGAAACTCAAACACCGAACTGTCAAAACCATGCAACAACAAAATTGGCGGATTACCCTGCCCCTCGCACACGTAGGTTGTCGTCACAGACCGCTCGCTCAAAGGTGTCAGGATTGCTTGCTGTTGGATCCTCTGGGCCAAGGTAATGGATTCCGCTTCAGTGAGTTCCCCAACTGCTGCGGGAAGAAAATCAGGAAACATTTTTGCTGAATGGTTCATGGTTGATGGTTCATGGTTGATGGTTCATGGTTGATGGTTCATAGCTAATTGCCATCAATTTGGCGCTTGAAGTTTGTCCAGGTTGTTTCGTTGGGACGCGTGTCGTCCAGAGGCGGTGGTGTGCGGAACTGTGGCAGGTGGGTTTCGATTTCTTGTCTGATGACTGCTGGCAGCTCGTCCCAATGGCTCAAGCGCAACCCAGCTGAATGGAAGACGAGCAAGCCGACTCGGTCGCCCATTTCCATCCAGGGTAACCAGGAAGAGAGCCGCGCCCAGGAAATGCTGACATCATTGATTTTGTTTCGAGTGCTGTCGAGCAGTTCTGCTTCAGGGACAAAGAAATTGACCATTTCCATGGCATGGTAAGTGCCACCGACATAGGTCTGGTAGTCTCCGCCCAAGGGATTCGGATAGAACAGCGGCACTTCAAATGAGGTAATGACTTTACCCCCTTTGAAGATGCCGTTGAGTTTGAAGCCGCCCTCAGGTTGGTTTGCAAAGCGGGGTTTGCCATTGACTGGATCGTTGGCGACATGTAAGACCTCGACGGTTTTGTTTGTCCAGGGATTGTTCCAACGGCGCAGAATTTCGTGGGTCTCAGGGTCGAGGTAGAGCATGACTTCGCGGGAAACCAGGCGGTAGCCATAGCTGCCATCTTTATGGGGCAGGGTGACGCAAGCGCGGATGTTTATGCCTTGGATGCGAAAGAGGTTGCGATCGCGCTCTCCTGGGATGCGGCTGTAGACATTGCCTTGCCACCAGTACAACGCTGGCTCCCCATCCACCAGCGAGCATTGAATCTTCCGCTGCGCCTTCAGCGCCTCCTCCGGATGATTAAGGTCAAGCTGTTTGCTGCTCGCAGTTGCCGCTAGCGGGGCCGCCAGACTGAGACCCAGGACTAGCGACATTAGCACTGGGATGTTAAATCGCGATAGAAAATTCCAGCTTTGCTCAAGCAGACGATAGCAGGTTGTCATTTTTGTTTCTTCCGATTCCAACAATATCAACCCGATAAAGCGAACGGCAACACGATTCCGAGCGTCTCCCTCCGCGAAACAACGATTTATTCTGTCTATTAGACCTGTCCGAGAACTGGAGTGGAAGCCCTCCTGAGGGGGGCTTCCACTCCACTTTCCGGATGTGTCTATTGAGCAGCTGCGATGCTAGTTTTGGGGCGCAGACAAGAGTTGAACGCTCCCGATTTCAGTCGCCGCAGTAAACAATTAAATCGATTTCAACCTCTCCGAAACCCGCTAACCCGACCACCCCAATTGCGGTGCGACCCGGCAAACGGCTGGCATCAAAGTAAGACGCATAAACTTTGTTGACTGCTTCATAGTATCGAAAGTCTGTGATGAAGACGCGAGCCATGACAACTTTATCGAAACTCGTTCCAGCTCGATTCAAGACCAGTTTTAAGTTTTCCATCACCTGTCTGGTTTGTTCTTCAATGGGGCCCGGCATCACTTCACCTGTCGTTGGATCCTCAGACAACTGTCCCGTGACAAAGAGAAAATCTCCCGCCCGCACTGCATGGGAGTAGGGGGCAACAGGAGGAAGTTTGTTCGGTAAGGTAATAAATTCGAGCATATTATGGACTCCTTGAGCTAGACAGGTCAAAGCTGATGAGTGCCATGATGACAATTGGGTGCATCATCCAGGATTAGCTTGTCCGGGAGGATTATAACAGAACCTGAAGAATCCAGGTTTTCTCTCTATAGGTTGCTGCGATCGCGAGCAGGAATGGCCATCCTAGATTTAGTACTTACTTCATGAATTGGGTGCAAATTGGTGGCATGTTGCATTTTGAGTCAAGCTGTTAGCTTCTGCTCAATCGAGAATTTGGCAAGGATCGATTAATCTTTTTCAGAAGAATAAAAATCCTGAATCCTCGTTGACGAGCTTGAATAACGATTGCAGTGACGCTGATTTGGGCAGAATTCAGATAGTAACTATTTACTAAACAAGTCGGAGTAGCACGTTTCAATTTTTGAGTAACACGTTTCAATTTAAGGACAAATATATGGGACGACTTGATGGCAAAGTAGCGCTAATTACAGGCGTAAGTTCAGGAATTGGGCAGGCTGCTGCTCGGCTTTTTGCTAAAGAAGGAGCATTCATCCTGGGCGTTGACTGCGATGCGGCAGCCGGTCAAGCTCTGACTGAGACACTGCAACAGCAAAACCTGGAATTTCAGTTCCTGGCTGCCGACCTGACCACCGATCTAGCTCCTGCTGCTATAGTTGAGCGCTGCTATCAACTCTATGGGCGAGTGGATATCCTCTACAACAATGCTGGGATCTCGATTGTGGAACCCTTCTCTCAAGTCAACCAAACCTCGCTCGATCGACTCTTTGCCGTTAATTTTACCTCGGTTTTTCGGCTGTGCCAGGAAGCGATTCCGGGCATGAAACGACAGGGCGGCGGTACCATTATCAACACTGCCTCTGAGCTGGCAATTGTCGCTCAACCCTTTTTTACGGCCTATTGCGCGACGAAAGGTGCAGTTTTAGCCTTTACCCGATCTCTGGCCCTGGAATACGCTCGCGACAATATTCGGATTAATGCTTTGTGTCCCGGCCCCATCGATACACCGATGCTCCAGCAGGAATTTGAGACCGAGTCCGATCCAGCAAAAGCTAGGGAAGAGAGCATTGCCAGTATCCCATTGGGCCGTCTAGGTCGGCCTGATGAAATTGCCAAAGTGGCGCTGTTTCTGGCCAGTGAGGCTCCACCGCTGATGCACGGCTCGTCTATTGTGGTAGACGGAGCCAAAACAATTTTTTAGTCATTCGCTGCCAATATATCTGGCCTGCGACTGAATGCTGATATGAAGCTCAGGTCGCGGGCTGGAAGGTTAGCGTCCCGGCTCAGGTAGAATGGCACTGACTTAAGCGTAGGATAGGCAAAACAAAGCGTGCCCATCAAGAGAGCCTGTGATGGGCACGGGCAATAGCCCTTTGCCCATCCTACAACCGGTTTCTAAACTGATGTAATCTGCTTATGCAAGTGCCATTCCACCCTACCCATCGACCTCTTTTTTCTGAAGTAAGCGCTATTCACCCCTACCCCCTATTTCAGTCATGTGGGATGGAAGAAAACGAAACTTCTTCCTTTATCTCGCAATTTCCCCTAAGGAATGAGCATGTAATCATTTGCCCATTCTACCTGGGATGACACATCTAAAATTGTGTAAATCCGTAGTTAGCACTTTAGTGCTACCGAGGTCTATCGAGTCAAGGTTATAGCCTTTTCGACAACCTAATTCTACTGCACCAAATTAGCCATGTCATACCACCACTTCAGCTACATCTTATTTAATTCTTACTCCTAAGCGATATGACTGCTACTACGATCGTCGTGTAGGGTATGAACGACTTGTCGTTTAATTTTCAGAAACTCTGGAGTTAGCTTAATTTCAATGTCCCGTTGTGAGGGCAAATCGACCCGGATTTCTTCCTTGATACGACCTGGATGGGAACTCATGACATAGACCCGCTGGGACAGGAAAACGGATTCCTCCACATCATGAGTAATCATCAAGATGGTGACATGAGTCCGCTCCCATAGTTCTAACAAGAACTGTTGCATTTGCTCTTTGGTTTGGGCATCCAATGCCCCAAACGGTTCGTCCATTAATAACACATCTGGTTCATTGGCCAGGGCACGCGCAATCGCCACGCGCTGTTTCATTCCCCCTGAAAGTTCCTTAGGATAGGCTTTCGAAAATTGGGTGAGTCCCACTACATTCAGGTAGTAATCGACGCGCCTGTCTCGTTCGGCGCGGCCCAGGCGGCGGAGTTTCAGACCGTAGTCAATGTTGCGGGCAACCGTGAGCCAGGGAAAGAGGGTGTAGTTCTGAAACACCATGCCGCGATCGCGCCCTGGGCCATCAATGGGCTTACCATCAACCCGGATCTGCCCCGATGAAGGCGGTAACAACCCTGCCACAATATTCAGCAGCGTCGACTTGCCGCAGCCTGAAGGCCCGACAATACAAACCAACTCATTGGCAGCAATCGCCAGATTAATATCTTGCAAAACCACCAACTGCTTATTGCGACTGGGAAAGAGCTTAAAAAGATTGCGGACTTCTAGCTTAGGGGAAACCGATATGTTGGCTGGAAAATCAGATCGCATTGCTGCCTGATTCTCTGGCATCGGCACGCGATCGAGAGGGAGATCGACCATCAATCAGTTCTCAAAAAATGGTTAACACAGAAATCTCACACATCCTGACCCTCAGCCAGAAATCGCCAATGTCTTCTTCTCCCCTCCGCCTTTTACTTTTTGCTAGAGCGTTAAGCAACACGACTTGGAAAGTAGCGTCCCAAACAGAGGGTCTAACCTCTGCTTTTTCTGGCTGGATCTCTAAACTGGGAGATCTCGAAAGCCCTGCAGAGCAAAACTCTCAACATAATTCTCCAAGTGAGATCTGGGCAATGGAACAGGAGCAACAAAGAGCAGTAGAATTTCAGCTGAACGAGCCTACAACATATTTTATACTAGAATTTTAGACTAAGTGGGTTCAAAGCCTCCTTGACCCAGAATTTTACCGATTAACAGCTGGCAAAGCAGCGATCGAGATAGAAAAAAAGCTACAACCTAATTATTCGCGAACGTTTCAAGCGATGAGATCCGCAAAGAGAGATCGAGTCAAGTTGACTCGATTGCTCGTTAGTAGAGATATATTGCAAACATACAGTATATGGGATTGAAAAGTATGGAATTGAAAAACTGAAATCCTCAGCAGGGAGTTCAATATTTTAATATCGAATTTTTTATACACATCGTTATTGCGCCCCTATCATCCAGCCCGAATCCTTGCAGAGGTCTTCCCATGACAGCCACAGATGGTGATTCTTATCTCACTCAACTGCCTGCCCCAAAAAACTCAAGCTTTTGGAAGCGGCTTTGGAAAATTCGCGGCGATATTCCCACACATATCTACTTAACTGCGCTCTGCCTGTCGAGTTTGGCGATCGTTTTAGTCTGGTCAATCCTGACCTATGGCGGATTTGTTAAGGCTCTCGTGCTGCCAAGTCCCACAGCCGTTTTCCAGCGCGGGGCTGAACTGCTGCAAGATGGTTCGCTGCTATTCAATACCATTGCCAGCCATCGGCGAGTGGCTCTAGGCTTTCTTATTTCAGTCCTACTCAGCCTTCCTCTGGGGCTATTAATCGGCAGTTTCAGGGTCTGCCATGGGCTGATTGGTTGGCTGGTTGAAGCCTTACGCTACATTCCACCCGCTGCATTTCTTCCCATCAGTATCGTTTGGTTTGGCTTTGGTGAAAGTCAGAAAATAGCGATCATTGTTCTGGGCACTTTTTTCTACAACACCATCATGATTGCCAATGCAGTCAAGTTTGTGCCTGGCGATCTCATCCGAGTGAGTTATACTTTAGGGGCAACGGAAAACAATGTCCTGTTTGATGTTATTTTCCCAGCTGCCTTACCCGATATTCTTGATGTGTTACGCACGAATTATGCCACCGCCTGGAACTCTCTAGTGATCGCTGAACTGGTCGCTGCTAATTCTGGTCTAGGTCACCAAATTGTGGTTGCTCAACGATTTTACAAAACTGATGATATATTCGTTGTCCTTTTTGTCATTGGTTCCGTCGGTTTGGTGAGTGACCTGATGCTTAAGTTGCTTTCCCGTCTGATTGTTCCCTGGTCTATTGAGAAGTAGTCTATCTTGATTTGTATCGATGAGCGAGCATAAAAGTCTCGCACAAATCCTTGTTTGGTTAGAGCGTAACAATTTGGTTTGACGCGACAAGGTGTGATGTTCTGAAAGGTGCTTTTAGCAATACTTGCGCTGTGCAAGTTCAAGACAAAATGGTATTACTGCTTGAGAAGGCTGATGTCGATATGAGGTATCAACTGCAGTCGAGAAGCATTTGTATCCCTGGGGATCGGGGGTTAGAAACCCTACCATTTTGGATTTTGAATTGACGATTTTAGATTAAGAAACCCTGATTGAGTCGGCATTCTAGAGATCTATTTGTTCGTAATTTCTAGTTCAAATTGGTATCAAGAAAACACTGGACTTTACCTTCTGTCCTATATTTTCTGATTCCTCAATTTTTTCCCGACTTTAAGTTGTTGACCGGCTTAAGAGACAATAGTCAATCCTAGAACTGTCTCTATTGAGGGAAAAATGAGATTCAATCTCATTCCCGAACTTTATCGCGAATCAAAAAATTCATCTTCTTCAGGAGGACGCAGAATGCTCAAGTCGCTCCAAAGGCGTTTTATTTCCCTATTTTTACTGTTCCTGGTCCCGCTCGTCCTTGCAATCGCATGCAATCCACAATCAAACACAAACTCTAACTCAACCCCACAAGTTCTTAATGTTGGCGTACCACTCTGGCCAGGCTTTGGCCCCCAATATGTCGCCTATGAAATGGATTTGTTCAAAGAAGAAGGCATTGAAGTTAAAGAAAATTTCTTTCAAGTTCAAAGCGAGTCAAACACTGCCTTTTTAGCCGGGAAACTGGATCTCATTCTGACCGGTCTTACCGATGTAGTGACAATGGCCAGTCGCGATCCAGACTTGAAACTGATCATGTTGTGTGACTACTCTGATGGTGCTGACGGCATTCTCGGTCGCGGCATAGAAAAGCCTGAGGATGTGAAGGGGAAAACCCTAGCCCGCGAGAGTTTATTGACCGCAATCTTGCTGGTGCGTCGTTTCCTCGAACAAGCAGGGTTGACGGAGGCCGATGTCAACATTGTGGATACTCCTGCTGCCGATGCCGCGATCGCCTTTGCTGCTGGGAAAGTCGATGTTGCAGCGACCTGGGAGCCGTTTCTGAGCAAGGCAGCCCGAGAAGGCAATGGAGAAATTATCTTTACCAGTGAAGACACCAATATCATCCCAGACGGCTATATTGTGCGAACAAAAACGTTCCTGGAACGCAAACCTGAACTGAAAGCTTACCTGCGGGCTGTCGATAAAGCCACCAAGCTGATTAAAGAACGGGATGAGGAAGCAGTTGCAATTATTGCTAAACGCTTAGAGGTGACGCCAGAAGAAGCGAACGATTTTTTAAATGGCGTCTTGATGCTCGACATTGAAGACAATAAAAAGATTGTCTTCAACAAAAAACACGCCTTGAATATCTATGACAGTCTGGAGTTTGCTGCAGAAACAGCGTACGACATCAAGCTCACCCCAGAACTGGTCGACATTGACCCATTAATTGATGATTCTCTTCTGCAAGATCTCTAAAAGACGGTCGTAATCCTAACTTAACCAATTGACACTACAACTTGAAATCTGTAGTTCGGTAGGGTGTGTTAGCCGATAGACGTAACGCACCACCCCATCTAGTTAAGCGTGGTGCGTTACGCTATAGTCTATCGGCTATAGCCTATCGGCATGGCTGCGCTAAGGCTGCGCTAACGCTAACACACCCTACAAGGCAACTGTCGTAGTCGCAAAAATGTGGAGTTATTTCTTACGATCCTTTAGGGAAGTACTACCTTGCTGCTAGAGGGGAAGCGATTAACAAGCCAGGATTGTGGAGGGTTTGGATGCCACTCATACACTTCACAATCCTGATCCATTGAGGGTTATAGCAGAAGGCAGAAGGCAGAAGGCAGAAGGCAGAAGGCAGAAGGCAGAAGGCAGAAGGCAGAAGGCAGAAGGCAGAAGGCAAAAGTTGACTACAGCTGGTTTTGAGCTTTTTGTGATGTCTTAATCTCTTCTCGTAGTGCTATATCACCGCTGATGTAGTTAACCTTTACCTTCAGTCTCCCTTCTGCTAGAACACCCTTATCTTCTCGACGACACTGCAACACTTCAGCCAAGGATACCGAACGTAACCAGTAAACCAATCGTCGCTATGGTTGCCCCCAAAAGCCCATAAAAGATTCGCGCTCCTTGTCTGCCAAAAATACGGACAATGAGCCAGGCTTTTCGAGAGTTGAAAAAAAAGTCCCAGTTTCCGATGGAGCCAGCTACAGAAAATGCCCCCACCGCAACTAAGATGAGACCCGTTGGATTCATGGTTTATACCTCTTTAAATATTGCTGTAAGAATAATTAAAATTGACCTTTCTCCTGTCAGATTGGGTAAAGTTAGCAACAAGGATGAAGCTTGATGCGATCGCACCCAAAACACTCCATCTCAGTCCATGTTTAAATAAACCTTGCATGAGTGCACGCTATCTCCTGCAAAAATTGAGTGTTGTTCATCTACAGAGTGTTAAGCCAGTATTCCGCACTGAAGCTGACAAAAAATGCGGTAGGGGTCAAGCGAAAATTGTGAATTCTCACCCCCAGGTGTCGCCGCGAACTGTTAATGTTTGTTCATGATAGGCTGCGCTAGCTAAGCGTCATCAGAAATATGGCCCATTCTCCTATTCGCGTATTGCTGGTTGAGGACTCACCTGTGGCGCTAGTAGTGCTGAAGCGACTACTGGATGCCTCACCAGAGATTGAGGTAGTGGGCACGGCGCGAACGGGTCGGGAAGCGATGGCTCTCATCCCCAAGATCCAGCCAACAGTCATTTGTACGGACTTACATATGCCCGAAATGGATGGTCTGGAATTGACACGGGCGGTGATGGCCCATTATCCACGCCCGATTCTGGCAATCAGTGCTTCGGTGCAACAGGAAAATACCCGCAATGTATTCCAACTGCTGGATGCGGGAGCGGTGGATGTTTTCCCGAAACCTCAGGAAGGATTTCTCGCCCATCGCCAGGAAACGGCAGCAGCATTGATTCGCAAAATTAAGGTGCTGGCAGGGGTTTCGGTCTTCACGAAGCATTGCTGGAAGCGGGGTATGGATGCGACCGATCGAGCAACAGGGTCTGGCGGCAAACGTCGGCAGCTGACCCACCAGATGCCGACCCGAAAATTGAGCGATCGCACTGCCGCGATCGCATCCTGTTCGTTAGCCCCCCCCAGCAAGATTGTTGCCATTGGTGCTTCAACGGGTGGCCCCACAGCCCTGCAAACTATTCTCAAACAGCTCTCCCCCAATTTTCCAGCCCCAATTTTTTGCGTACAACATATCAGCAAAGGGTTTCTTCAGGGACTGGTAGATTGGCTATCGTTTGACTTAGCATTGTCCGTCAAGATCGCCGAAGAGGGAGAGCTGCCACAGGCGGGGATCGTTTATTTTCCACCGGAACAACAACATCTGGAACTAGATCGGCACGGTCGATTTCTCTGCTCTTCTAAAGCTGCGGTTTCAGGTCATCGCCCTTCTATTACGGTGACTTTTAAGTCTGTCGCTCAGGTTTATCGCGGGGCCGCAGTCGGCATCTTGTTAACGGGAATGGGCAGCGATGGCGCTGAAGGACTACGAGAAATTGCTCAAGCTGGAGGAATAACGATTGCCCAGAACGAAGAAACTTGCGTTGTTTTTGGCATGCCAAAAACTGCGATCGCCATTGGAGCCGCTCAACACACTTTACCCTTAACAGAAATTGCCCCACGACTGCTTGCTCTTTTGCGATCCTGATTTCGATGCGCCACTTGGAAAATTAATGTCTCTAACAGAGGGGCGAATATAGCACTACGAGAATAGCTTGGGACAGAACAAAAAGCTCAAAACCAGATGTAGTCAACTTTTCCCTTCTGCCCTCTGCCTTTTGCTAGATCGCACAACTTGGAAGATTAGCGCCCCCTAAGGGAGCGCTAATCCCCATTTCTTCGTGCTAGACACAACTTGGAAGGTTAGCGCCCCCGAAGGGGGCGCTAACTCCCATTTCTTCGTGCCAGAACGGAAAAAAGAGTTATGTTAAAAGCCCTGCGGAGCAAAGCTTTCAACATAACCTTCCAAGTCGTGTAGATCGAGTCAGGGATTTGCGTAGAAATAAAATACCGACCATAGGACTGATTTCTCGAAGAAGAAGCCAAATTGTCGGTATGGTATTAAGTTGCAAGTCCCTCAGCAAAATTGCAACCAATTTTTAGGTTGAGCTACAGCGATAGCTCAGAATGTTTGAGCATACGAGAGAACCCATGTCCTCAAAAATCCATGTCAATTGATGCCCAATAGAGGAGCGCAAACAACAATCAAGAGGGACTGACAGCGTTTGCACTGACATTCACTTCAACAAACCGATCGACCACTTGCCGCAAACAATCAGCGTCAAACGGTTTAGTCAGATATTCAGTGGCTCCTGCCATTCGCCCCTGAACCTGGTCGAGACGACTCTTGAGCGAAGTCAGCATCACAACAGGTAAATTGCAAAACTGCGGTAAGCTCCGAACGGTACGACAAAACTCCAGGCCATCAACTTCTGGCATCACAACATCCAGTAATAATAATGAGACTTGCTCCCGATCGAGCATTGCCAGAGCATCGACCGCGCTATCAGCCACGAGCACTCGATAATTATCGCTTAGTGCCCGTTTGACAAGCGTCTGGATGATATCGCTGTCATCCACCGCGAGTATCGTCGGCACGTCACTTCCAGGGCAAGACATATTCTCCTCAACTACTTTCTGGTTAACCTGCAGCGATCGCAGTACAATCCCCTCATACCGCTTTTATCTTGGACAATTTTTATCTTGGACAATGACTTTATTCAGGAGAACGCCACCTTAACATTCAGAAGATTTGTTAAAGAAAATATAGTCCTATAAAGTTATCTTAAAATACTGTTTACTAATATACCTTTCTGCAAGAACAATTCCCCAATTTTTAAACCTCTTCTAAGGATTGCAGAGTAGCTCGGTACATGACTGAATCTCAAGCGCCTCTCGTTGTCTCAGAGGTCCGATCCTGTAGACTTTAACCTGGAGCGGGGAAGGAAAGCAAAAGAAAAATCTTGTCATCAACAATCCAGAACCATAAATGAACTCAGCCTTTATGATAATCCTGAGATGGTTTTGCTGTTAAAAGTTGATTATTCGTTCAATACCAAGGTGACGCTCAACTGCTGAAAAGAACATCTCTCGCCTTCATCTCAACAGCAGCCATAAACAACGGAAAAATCAATAGGGTTAAAAGCCTCAATCAATATTGCTATTCTGAACAACACTTATCTGATTCCTGACCTCATCTCTTACTCCAATTAATAGCGTTTCTGCTCTACAAAAACATTGGTGAAATCGCTTGATTCCTATAGGTCACATGGCTTAGGTAAAAATCTAACTATTGCTTTTGTAAGAACATGCGTTTGGCAAACGCAAAAGACATCTCTTCTCGAGGAGAAAACCACATCCCAGTTGTGTTAACAGTTCAACATCATAGCGGCAACCATGACCATGATGGGGGAGTACGACCTGTTCGGTCGTCACTGGGTAGTCCTATAAAGGTAATGATTTTTGAGCGCGCAGGTGGGACCTGCGCGCTCAAAAATCATTACTTGTTTACCACTACCGTCACTGAATATTTATCGTGTCAATACCATTAGACTATATCCTCCCAGAATTCTAACTGTCATATCCGGGTTCAAATTATACATTAGTTTTCGGGGTAGCTTTGCCAGAGTTCCTCTGAGAGAATCTCCTGACAGTTCAATACGAGTTGCCGTATAGAAGCAGTCAACAATCTGATACCCTGAATCCTTCAGGACAGATAGGGCTAGCTCCTTCGTAAAATAATGAACATGCCCCAAACTCTTACGCATTTGAAGGATAGGCCAGCATCGCAAGACAGTCTGGACTGAAAGGTCCAGAGGAATATGAAATATTTTATACTGACCTTTATCTTTCAAACATCTGAGAAATTCAAAATAATCTTCAATATGTTCGAATACATCGATACATAAAACGATATCAAAGTAGAGATCTTCTTGTTCTTGTAACAAATCCTGCAGATAAAAATGCAACCTTTCTTTTCGTCTTTCCTGGCATAACTCAAAGGCATGAGGTGAGATCTCATAGCCCGAAAATACAATTTCTTCTGGAAGTTGGGAATGAAGTTGGCTGAGAATTTCGCCTGCTCCACAACCGACTTCACAGATTGATTTTGGGTTTAGCTCGTTCTTCTGCAGCATTTTGAGAATTTGTCGAGCTTTCCAGGGAGAATCTTCTACATGCCAGGACGGATTCTGAGCCAGATAATCCCCAGATGTATACATTTTATTGTTCATTGTTCATTGCTGATGGCTCGTTGTTGAGTGTTGATGGTTCGGTGTTCGGTGTTGATGGTTTGGTGTTCATTGAACCATGAGCGATGAACCATTCACCAAGCAGGCAAAAATAACTTCACACTTTGGTTTTATATCAGCTTTTCATAGGATTAAACCTTCATTAAAGCTCATCTTGCACATTCACTCAAAACTCAAAGCTTATTCCAAAAGAATGTACTTACTTTTGAACAGCCCCTAAACTATGCCCCCCAATTCTATGGAGTTTGAGGAAGTTTGTCCCTTTTGGTGTTTTTGTGGGGATGCCTCCCATAATTAAGATCTGGTCGCCTGTGGTAGCTAAGTTGCGCTGTACTAGATCGCTCTCGGCTTGGGCAACTAATGCTTCGAATGATTCCACCTGACGCTCAATCAGAAGGGGTTTGACGCCCCAAACCAGGTTCAGGCGATGATACACTTGTCGATTGGGGGTAAAGGCAACTACAGGTGCTCTGGGGCGCTCTCCCGCAGCGATGATAGCAGTATATCCGGTACTGGTGAAGGTTGTAATGCAGCGCAGGTTAAGAATCTGATCGATGTTGTTGAGGGCTTCGCTCAAAGCATGGGTTTCATCGGTGGCAGCGGGTGGATTATTAACAAACTGAAGGTCCTGTTCAATATCAGTGGCAATCCGTGCCATCATTGCTACAGCTTTTATGGGAAAGTCGCCAACAGCAGATTCGCCTGAAAGCATGACGGCATCGGTGCCGTCGATGATAGCATTGGCAACATCGCTCGCTTCGGCACGCGTTGGACAGGGATTGCGAATCATGCTTTCGAGCATCTGGGTAGCAGTAATGACGGGGATACTGCGTTTGTTGCACTCGCGGATAATTTGTTTCTGAAGCAACGGAACTTTCTCAGGTTTCATTTCAACACCCAGATCGCCCCGTGCTACCATAACGCCCTGGCATTCTTCCAGGATGGAGTCTAGATTAGCGATGGCTTGAGGTTTTTCAATTTTCGCCATTACAGGAATATCGGCGTTGCCTTTACTGGCTAACAATGCCTTTAAGGTGTGAAGGTCTTCAGCGCGGCGGACAAAACTCAACGAAATCCAGTCTACGCCTTGAGCTAAGCCAAAGTCTAGGTCTTGCTTATCTTTGTCTGTTAATGAGGGCAGGCGCAGTTCCAGGCTGGGTAGGTTCACTCCTTTACGACTTTTAAGAGTGCCACCTTCAATAATGCTGCAGCGGACTGCAGCGTGTTCAATGGTTTCGACTTGCAGTTCCAGCAGGCCGTCGTCTAGAAGCACCTGGGTGCCTGGTTCTGCTTCTTCTGCTAGATAGGGATAGTCAATAGGAATGGTGTGGGGTTGCCCGGTAAATTCTGCAATCGGTACCAGGGTCAATTTTTCTCCCTGAACGAGTGCGATCGCACCTTCAGGGAGCCATCCTACACGAATTTTTGGTCCCTGTAGGTCTTGCAGCAACGTAATCGGTGTATCGAATTCTTGGGAGACTGCCCGCAGCAAGGCGATGGTACGAGCATGATCATCGTAACTACCGTGAGAAAAGTTGAGGCGTGCGACGCTCATTCCAGCTTGAACCATTTGCTTGAGGATGGCTGGAGAATTGCTGGCAGGACCAATCGTAGCGACAATTTTAGTTCGATGGCTGAGAGATTTCATAATGGTTAAGTCAGGAGGGCATGGATATAGAATTGGAAGAAAGGCTCATACCATTTTGGCTTTTAGATTGGCGATGTCGGATTGGGAAAAACTGACTGGACAAACATTCTGACAATTTATTGATTGCGATTCCAAGTCAAATTGGTCTTGGTTGCCCATTTCCTCCACAACAGCTACACCATACTAGCCTTTGGCAAGAAATAGCTGTTTGCTCGACTACAACGTTCAATCCTCATCAACCTTTAAAGCAGAGTTCATAACACGACTTGAGAGGTTAGCGCCCCCGAAGAAGGCGCTAACCTCTCAAGTCGTGCCAGAACAGAAAAATGGGTTATTTTAGAAGCCTTGTTCCGCAAGACTCTCAAAATAGCCTTCCAAGTCGTGTCATACAATAGTCCATTCATATAGTACTATTGTATGAAATTAGCGTGAATGTCCTTTGCAGGCTGTGCAATGACCCAAAAACCTCACGACCAGTTTGCCAAGCAATACCTGGAAGCTTTATTGAAGCATTTGGGAACGGTAGAAATCAACCGCGCTGTCGTCAGTGAGATGCGGGAAGTAGATGTTTGGTTCGTGCCTGCTGCTGAACCTGTACCCGCATTCCAACGTCAGCGGCTGGGCTTGCTGGCACAAATGGCAACCACAACTTGTCTGCTAGAACCGTTTCGCAATCCCCCCACTTGGGCTGCTGTGCGTCACTGCTTGTTGAAGCTGTATTCGATCCACGGCGAAAAGCTGCGTCAGGCTCGCCGTGAAAATACTCCATTGTCGGAAGCTGAGCTGCCGATGTTGTGGATTCTGTCGCCGTCTTGCTCGCCCCGCTTGCGTGATGCTTTTGCCGCTAAGGCCGATCCGAGCGGTCACTGGTGCCAGGGAATTTATTTCTTGCCTGCAGCTCAGAAAACAACCCTGGTAGCGATTAACCAATTGCCTGTGACTGGGGCTACCCTGTGGTTGCGGGTGCTGGGTCGAGGCAAAACCCAGGAACAGGCGATCGATGAGTTAATTGGATTGCCTGAAGGCAGTTCCCAGCAACGGGAGTTACTGGAATTGCTGGCAAACTGGCGTATTAATCTGAAGTTGAGGGACAATCTAAAAAGCGAGGATCAGGAGTTGATTATGAACTTGTCACCTGCTTATTTAAAATGGCGAGAGGAAACCTTTCAAGAAGGTCGGCAAGAAGGTCGGCAAGAAGGTCGGCAAGAAGGTCGGCAAGAAGGTCGGCAAGAAGGTCGGCAAGAAGGTCGGCAAGAAGGTCGGCAAGAAGGCCAGCGTCTGATGATTGAGAACCTTCTCGCTGCAAGATTCGGGGAGGTTGATGAGGCTTTATCCAATCTGGTTGAGTCAATTCTGCAACTGTCGGTACAGGAACGCGCTCAGTTAATGCTGCAGTTGCCGATGCTTTCTCGCGAGGAGTTGTTGGCTCGCTTCAGAGCCTGAAGAAACAATCGGGTGTTGAGTAGAATGGTGTAGAATCTGGGGATTCTTTTACTGGTGGTTGTCTTTTGGATACTCTTGTTGCGATCGCAAATCAATTCACGTTCCAGGGTCGGGTCGTTGAGATCCAGGAATTTGGCAATGGCAATATTAACCGCACCTTTCGGGTTACCCTGGAAGGCGCAGAAGCGCGACATTTTATCCTACAACAAATCAACACCCAGGTCTTTCGTCAGCCAGAGCAGGTGATGCAGAATATGTGCATCTTTACTCAGCATGCACGTCAGCGTCTTCAGGCTACGCCTCTCGCTACAGGTCGTCGCTGGCAGGTACCGTGTGTGCTGCCAACCCGAGACGATCGCAATTGCTGGTTTGACGTGAAAGAGAGAGTCTGGCGGGCGATTGAGTACATTGAAGGGGTGCGGTCTTTCGATACGGTGCAGAACCGCAATCTCGGACAGGAAATTGGTATTGCTCTAGGGACATTTCATTGGCTCTTGAGCGATCTGCCTGTAGAGCGTCTGGCAGATACGCTGCCTGGATTTCATATTACGCCAGACTATCTACAGCACTATGACGCAGTGCAGCAAACCCGGCCAACAAGGGAGGTAGCTACCGCCGAGGTAGAGTATTGTTTGCAGTTTGTGCGCGATCGCAGAAACCTGGTGCCCGTTCTCGAAAATGCCAGAGCAGCAGGCAAGCTGCAGTTGCGACCCATTCATGGCGATCCCAAAATTAACAACATCTTGATTGATACCACAACCGGACAGGCTGTGAGTATGGTCGATCTGGACACCGTGAAGCCAGGATTGATTCATTACGATATTGGCGATTGTCTGCGATCGGGCTGTAACCCTCTGGGTGAGGAAACCCCGAACTGGCAGACCGTTCGCTTTGACCTCGACCTCTGTGAGACTATCCTTCAGGGGTATCTTTCCGTTGCTAGCACCTTTCTTACTGCCAACGATCGTCACTATTTGTACGACGCGATGCGATTGATTGCCTTCGAATTGGGATTGCGCTTTTTGACCGACTACCTGGAAGGCAATGTCTATTTCAAGGTCAACTACCCAGAAAACAATTTGGCTCGAGCGCTGGTACAATTCAAGCTCACCGAAAGTATCGAATCGCAAGAGGGCAGAATTCGTCAGCTGATCCGTTCTCTGTCGCATTAATACGGTGTTCTAAAATACAGCTTGTGAATGACCAACATTTTTCTTTGCAGCCTTTCTCTCCGGGTAGCCCTTTGCCGGAGGAACGAACCCATTTCACCCTCACAGGTACCCTGGCGCGACAGTCCAATATTCTGGCTATTTGCTATACGCTCTGCGGGCCTCTGGGAGAACTGATGCTACCTGCGATCGCACCTCATCCCACCCGTCAGCACGATCTCTGGAAAACCACCTGTTTTGAATTTTTCCTCGCCATCCAAGACACTCCTCAATATTGGGAATTCAATTTCTCCCCTGCTGGCCACTGGAATGTCTATCGTTTTGATGGCTATCGACAGGGAATGCAAGAGGAGTTGGCCTGGACTACCCTCCCAGTGAGCCTTGAATACCAAGCTCAATCGTTTGGGCTGACTCTGGAATTGGACTTATCTCCTATTATTTCCCCCGATCGATCTCTAGAGATCGCTATCAGTACTATCATTCAACTCAGGGAGGGGGGAATAACCTATTGGGCGTTGATCCATCCCGGTTCCCAGGCCGACTTTCATCGGCGCGATAGTTTTATTATTCGATGTTGAGGGTTCATTGTTGAGGGTTCATTGTTCAGGACTGGCGGAGGGGTTGCTGATTTTGGATTTGCGATCGTTGGATGTTGGATACTGCTTAACCGACTACTGAGTTTTGGGCTGTTTCGTCTGGATTGGCGCTGGTGTATAGAGGGACGAATGCAGTGTTCGCGATCGCAGAAGGGCGTAATGATTTTGAGTAGTTCTCAACCATTGGCATCAGATCTTTGCTAATTTTGAGTTCTGCAGGAATATGCCCATAGATTGAGTTTGAGCTTGCTAATTTTGAATTCTGAATTTTGAATTATCCTGATGTCTAAGCGGAAAAAGAAAAAACGTTCGTGGGTTAAAGAAACTCTGACCCTGAACGAAAACCATAACTGGAAAACTAAACCAGGACTGCGGATCTTTGTCGCAGGACGGGGGGCAGTTCGGTTTGATATGCCCCAGGATTGGTATTTTGAACCCAAAGAAAAGTCGTTCCGTTTTCTAGATAAAGCCCCACCAGATGAAGATTGCTGCCTGGAAGTTTCCTATAATTTGCTACCCCCAGCCGACTGGTCCGATTTTCCCCTGGTTGGGATCTTAAAAAAAGTCGTTGCAGATGACGACCGTAATGCGATCGCACACGGCGAAATCATCAAACTCAAACGCCAGACTGCCCGCATCGTTTGGACAGAAATCAAATTCATTGATTCCCAGGAAAACCGCGAAGCGTACTCCCGCATCTGTATTGGCCTGGGGTCAGGCGTTCAGTGCCTGATTACCTTTGAATACTGGGTTGACGACGCCGAACGCTGCATCCCAGTTTGGGACACTGTGATGGACACCCTCGTACTCGGCCTATTTATCCGCGATCCGCGAACCGGGTTTGCCTATCCTGATTAGGATGCGATCGCAAATGTCGCGCTCCTAATACGAGACCTCCGATCTCGATATCGCCATGTCTATTTCCTATTCCCTGTTCCCCGTTACCTTGCTCCCAGAGGCAAACAAGCCGTGAAACAAGTATTTCGGTACACCCTAATCCTAATTTTAGCCATTACGCTGAACATCGCAGGCATGGGATTTGCCATTGCTACTCAGCTCAATGTTGGCCTACGTGCTTCACCTGCCATTTGTGAAGCAACCTGTGCCACCCACGGCGGTTGGAACGGCCAGTGGACAAATACCAATCCAGCCGCACCCAAACCCTCCGTGTGTGATTGCAATACCTGCCCAATTCCCTCGCCTCCTACTGCCGGGTGAATAGAGATGGGATTAGCCGCCTCTCGATCGCACGACGAGAATAAATCAGGCCATAACAAAAAGCTCGAACCCAGATACCGTCAACCCTTCCCTTCTACCCTCTGCCTCCTGCCCTCTGCCTTATATCGCTCTTCTTGCAACGATTAATGCCTACTTATCCTGAGCAGTCCGGCTACACCTACGATTATCCAAGACCAAATTTGACGGTTGATTGTGTCGTCTTCGGGCTGGACGATCAGCATCAATTAAAGGTCATGCTGATTAAACGGAAGCTACCGCCGTTTCAGGCGCAATGGGCTCTTCCTGGGGGCTTTGTACGCATTAACGAGTCCCTGGAAGCATCAGCACGGCGAGAATTAAGCGAAGAGACAGGGCTGAGCAATGTATTTTTGGAACAGCTCTATTCCTTTGGAGAATGCGATCGCGACCCCAGAGAACGCGTCGTCACCATCGCCTACTACGCCCTGGTCAACCTACGCGAATACTCCATCCACGCCGCAACCGACGCCAGCGACGCCGCCTGGTTTCCCGTCACAGCAACTCCCCCCCTCGCCTTCGACCACAACACCATTCTCGCCACCGCCCTCAAACGACTGCAAGGCAAAGTCCGCTACGAACCCATCGGCTTTGAACTGCTGCCCCCAAAATTTACCCTCACCCAACTACAACGACTCTATGAAACCGTCCTCGGCAAACCCCTCGACAAACGCAACTTTCGCAAAAAGATCCTCAAAATGGATCTATTACTCGAACTCAACGAAACCGAACAAAACGTTGCCCACCGTGCCGCCAGACTCTATCAGTTCGACGAACAGAAATATCAACAACTCAAAGAAAAAGGCTTTAATTTTGAAGTTTAGGGATCAGATGTCAGGTGTCAGGTTTTAGGGGAAGGCTTGTAGTGGGCACTTCAGTGCTACAAAGTCTTTAGAAGAATTTAGGTCTCAGGTGTCAACTTTTAGGAAAAAGTTTGTAGTGGGCACTTCAGTGCTGCAGAGTCTTTAGAAGGTCTCAGGTCTCAGGTGTCAACTTTTAGGAAAAAGTTTGTAGTGGGCACTTCAATGCTGCAAAGTCTTTGGGAGCAGTATTTCAGCCTTCTCTACAACCCAGCTCCATCACCCACAATTGCAACATCATACCCACTTGACCTGGAGATGCAATCCATAAAATCGGCAGAACGATTGTCCAGCAAAACTTTCCTCAATCCAAAATCGCCAATCTAAAATCCAAAATAGTATCAGCCTTTTCCTTCTGCCTCCTGCCCTCTGCCTGCTGCCTGCTGCTATACCAGCCGACGCAAAACCTTGAAGAACAATGTTTTTTGGATTTGCAAACCCTTTTCTTCCTAACCCCATCCCCAAAACCCAAAACCCCACCCCCTATTTAACCATCAAGAATGCTAAAACAGGTGAAGGTTCAAGTCGTTCCCCGATGACAACAAAAAGGAAACAGGCTGCAGTTCAGATCGAAGATAATTGGGAGGTTCAGGGGCAATGGATTTAGCAGCACAACTGGTCAGCTTTCTGGTTCCGCAACTGCCCTATCTGCTGGATGCAAAACACCTGCCTGCAGCAGCAGATCGCATCTCGCTCGAACAGGCAAAGCAAATCTGGCAAACCCTGACCCCAGAAATTCAGGCCCGCAACGTTCTGCAAACCGCAGTGGCAAAACTCGCCGCCACTCCCACTGCCACCGACTGGCAGAAAATTTTGCACCTGCAATTGCAAGAAATCTTTGCCACCCGTCCCGACATTGTCGCCCAGATTCAGGCGATCTGGCCCGCCGAGACCGGCAATGGCTCAGGCCGGACCGGTTTCCCTTCCATATCCGTCAATGGCAAACGCAATCAGGTCATTGGCAGCGTGACCGGACAGGCCAGAGTATTGGGCAACATCGACGGCCCGGTCGATGCCTCCCAGGACAAAACATCAGCCGCTGGGGACGGCCAGATCGCAGGCGGCAACGCCAGCCGCAGCGGCAGCAACCTCTTCTCCAACAATACGGTGATGCTGGTGTTAATTGTCATTCTGGCTCTGGGCGGTGCCGCCTGGATGCTGGCAACGCGGCTGGGGCCAAAAGGGGTTGAGATCGAAACCCAGGGCGGCGAGCAAACAGAGTCGCCCGCACCCCAAAATCCTTAGTCGGGTAGTGGTGTGACACGCCTAAAATTGTCCCAATTCGTAGTTGGCACTTTAGTGCTGCCAGAGTTTATCGGTTAAGGATTACAGCCTTTTTCAACACCCAACTCTACTGCAACAAATGGGCTGTGTCAGTCCAGTAGGGTGGAATGGCACTGAAATAAGCCAAATCATGCAGTCAGCTTGGCCTTGAGCACAGAACGAGGCTGACGCATTCGGGGATAATTCTTCGGTCTACGT
>JGI12316J14372_10002037_pt1 | contig 23051 bp, 18 predicted proteins | sample MarCyaLeptolynsp_FD_14372 | JGI IMG/M metagenome (IMG submission 14372) | reverse complement strand
AAGCCGCTCCTCCTCGGTGAGCCGACCGCTGAGTGAGGTGCCGGAGCCATCGACGACCGGCAGAAGCGGCGGGCGTGCCGACGCGGCGAACGTTGGATCTACCTGCTCGAGGTAGCGAAACAGCACCCGGTCAGCCCGTCCCGAGAACTGCATGTCGAAGCCGACAAAACGCACGCGGTCGGCGCGAGGGCGCTCCTGGTTGAACGCGCGCATCCACTCCGCGAGCCGTAGGACCTCTTCGGTGTTGTAGATCCAAAAGTGCGGAGCGGCGAGCGCCCGCCGTGGATCGCCGCGTCCGTCCACGACGTAGTCGTTGATCAGGTCGGTCTCGGCGAGGGATAGCTCGAACGCGACGGCCGAGAACCCGTGCTCCTCGACGAGGTACCGAATCAGTCTGTGCTTGAGCGTGAAGAACTCGCTGGTCCCGTGGGTCGCCTCGCCCAAGCCGACGATCCTGGCGCCCTCGACGAACCGGCCGAAGCCGCGCAGATCTTCGAGCGAACCGTCTGGCTCGATCCGGTCAAGCGGGTTCGCGTTCTCGGCCAGCCATTCGATGACAGACCTTGGCGCAGCTTCGAACCCGGTGGCCTGGAGGTTGAGGGTCAGGTTGGACCCGGCGGCCGGAATCTCACCACTGCTGGCCGAGTACGTGGTTCCCCGGCTCTGAACATTCCAGAGCGCGGTGGGCGCGGCAAACGCGATCTCGTAGTTGCCCCGGTCATCGCTGTAGACAACGAACGCGTCCGCCTCTTCCTCGCTGGCTCGCATCACGAGCAACTCAGCTCCCGCGATGGGCTCGCTGGTTTTCTGATAGCGAATCGATCCGGAGATTGTGTGCCTGGCTTCGCTGAGGCGAATCTCGAGGCCTCGCTCGGTGGTGATCTCGTCCGGGCGGACGTAGGCGGCGCCGTGGCCCGCCGCCGTGACCGTAATCCCGACTCGGTCGCCAGGTACGTCGAGCACGAAGCGCGCATCCTTGTCGGAGGTCGCGCGCCCGACAGGCTCGCCCGTACTGGCCCGAATGGCGGCCACGGAGGCGCCGACCACCGGCTGCCCGTCGCGGCTCAGAATCCGTCCCTCGAGCCTGGCGGCGCCGCCAAAGGCGTTGTCGACGACCGATACCGTCACGTCGTCTAGCCAGGCGCCACCACTTCCGGCGACCAGGGCGCCAACGTCGAGCGACGTTGCGTTCTTGGGGACAGAGACAAGCACCTCCAGCTGTGTCCAATCGATCGCGCCCCAAATGCGGACGTCCTTTCGAACCAGGGCGGGCTTCGGCTCACCGCTGGCTTCGAACTCCGTCCAAATCCTGGCCCAGCCGGCGATGGTTTTTTCGGTCTTGAATCGAGCCGACAGGCGAATGCGACGACCTCGGTATTCCTCGACCTGGAGTGGTCGGGCAACTCCGCCGAAGGCGCTCGCATCCTCGAAGCCGAACCGCAGGCTTCGCTGTCCCTCGGCGACCGTCGAGCGGTCGACGGTCCACGTGCTGGCGCGGCCGTACACTGTCCATGGTCCTTCAAGGCCTTGCTCGAAGCCCCAGTTGTCATCGGCCACAGACGGAGCGTCCGGCGCGGCCGCCGTTTTCGGAACCACCGGCTTGGGAGAAGCGGTTGGCGTGCACGCCGTGGTCACCAGAACCGTCACGAGGGCAAGCCCGACGGTCAATGCCGCGTTTGTCCGAAGCGAGTCCGTCTTGCGCTGCATGGCGCGGGGATGGTTGCGCGCTTCTCGAGCGCCGACAAGGGGGCTTCGGGGCCGGGCTCTCGCGGATGCGGCGCGCGTCTTGGGTCGGTACTCGACCGCGCGCCGGCCACGCCGAATACCGCTAGCCCCGCTAGCCCCGCTAGCCCAAAGTAGGGCAGGGCCCGTGCGATACGTGCCTTCGCGCTCGGCGCGGGTACCGCGGCCAGGATACAAGCCCCCGACGGCGTACCGGCTCCACCGGCACAGTCAGTCGCGCAGTTACGAGGCGCGGCCCTACGAGCCGAAAGCCCGCGTAGGAACAGGCACCATGCAAGAAGACCACAAAGCCACTGCCCCCGAACCGTCGCGGTCGCTCCTGCAAGGGCCGGCTGACCTGCCTCCGTTGGTGAAGCCGGGGATCGTCGCCCTGGCCCTGGGCATTGCACTCTCCTTTCTCGTGGGACTGGCGTCGGAGCACACGATGTCGCCACCCGGATTGCTTGCTCTCTCCAGTGGCTTCACGGCCATCGGGCGCGCGTTGCTTGGGGCCGGCCTGCTGTTTTGGGGCCTCGATAGCAACCGCGGGGAGTCGAGCGTGCGCGCCGCCGCTGCGATCCTGGCCGGGGCCCTGCTGCTCGGAGTTTTCGCCTTCGGGTAGGGGCTCGCGGCCCGGGCCACGCAGAGTCACCCGTCACCGACGGGCCGGTGTTGTCCAGGAGAGCCCGCGCAGAAGGAAGCCCTGGAGCGACGGGGGCATCTCATGGGTGCCTCCAGAGTTGTCATCGGCAACCAGCAAGGGACCCGATAGCCGATTGCGTGTAGGCTGCGGGCCGATGTCCCTGTCGATTCCCGAGCCTGTGTGGCGCCGCGTTCGCGCGCACTTTGGGCGCGCGGAGTTCGAGCGGGGGCTGGAGCTGGCGACCTCGGGCCGGGTGCAGGTGGTGCGCGGCGAGTGGCCGGTGGTGGCGCAGGTGCGCGACGGGACTGCGCACGTGGTCACCGTGCACTACACGCGCGCCAACCGCTACTTGCGCGGCGATTGCTCGTGCTCGACGGCGACCGACTGCGAGCACGCCGCGGCGGCGGTTTTGGTGGCGCTCACGCGCGCCGACGAGCTTGCCGCCGAACGCCGCGAGGCCGAGGCGCAGCAGGCGGTGGGCGACTGGCTGGCCGAGCTCGCGGTCGCGCCGCGGCAGCCGGCAAGCCGGGGCAGGGCGCAGCACGTCGTGGCCTACGTACTCTCGCCCCGAGACGGCGAGGCCGGCCTCGCGCTCACCCTGTACAAGGCGACGGCCCTGCGCCGCGGCGGGCTGGGCGCCAGCACCGTCATGCGCGCGCTCGGCGATCCGTCGCGCGGGGCGCCGGCCTGGGTTCCCGTCGACGACCTGCGCCGCATCGCGCTGCTTCGCGCGGTGTCGCGGGCCGCGCCGGGCGAGTCGGCGCTGCGCGTGGATCGCATGGACGGCGCGCTGCTGACCGAGCTCGCCGAGACCGGGCGACTGTACTGGGAGCGCCCCGATGGAACGCCGCTGGCGCCCGGGCCGCCGGCGCGCGCCGCGCTCGGCTGGCGCGAGCTGTCGGAGCAGCCCGGTCGCTACACGGTGGCCCTCGACACCGACTGGATCATCGTCGCGGCCCACGACCTTGGCTACATCGACCTCGTGGCCGGGCTCATCGGCCCCCTCGAGGGCGGCGCTCCGGCGGCGTTGGTGCAGCGCCTGATCCATGCGCCACCGGTGCCGGCGCCCATGCTCGCTGCGGTGCGGCGCAGCCTGCGCCCGCTTCTGTCCGGGGCCACGGCAACCACGCTGGCGTCTGCCGAAACCGGCGACGACGACGACGGCACCGAGGTCGCCGCCGAGGCGCCGCGGCCCGCCCTGCACGTGGGGATTGGCCACGACGGCGACGGCGCCGATTATATCGCGCTGCACCCCGAGGCGATCTATGGCGACGAGCGCTACGAGCTGGCGGTGTGGGAGCCGCGCCGGCCCGCGCCGCGCGACTTAACGGCCGAGGGCGGCCTTCGCCACCGCCTCGACACGCTGATCGGCGCCGCCCAGGTCGGCGCGCGACCGAACGCCCCCAAGGAACTGTTAGCCGACGCGCGTGCGCTCGCCCATCGCGTGGTGCCCGCGCTGGAGGCCGAGGGCTGGGAGTGCTCGTTCGACGACGACGTTCCGGTCGAGCCCCTGGTGCAACCGAGCCGCTGGATCGAGCAGCTGCGCCCCGACGCCGCGCGCAAGCGGTGGTTCTCGCTCGAGCTCGGCGTTGTGGTGGCCGGCCGCACGGTGCCGCTGTTGCCAATTCTGCTCGACGCGATTCGCAGCGGCGAGCTGCCGCTCGATCGGGATGACCTCGAGGCGCGCCCGCTGCCGGGCACCACGTTGCGGTTGCCGGACGGCGAGCTGGTCTACGTATCGGCCGACCGCCTCACGCGCTGGCTCGCGCCCCTGGTCGAACTCGCGCTGCGCGGTCACACCGACGACGGCTCTTTGGAGCTACCGGGCTACGCCGCCGCGCGGCTCGACGACGATGCGCCCGGGCGGTTCGCCGACGAATCCGAGCTCGCGGTGCTGCGCAACGAGTTCGCGGGACTGCTCGAACTTACTCCGGTGGCCGAGCCCGACGGCTTTGCTGGGGTGTTGCGGCCCTATCAGCGCGAGGGCCTGGCCTGGCTGCTCTGGCTGCACGAGCGCGGCTACGGCGGACTGCTCGCCGACGACATGGGCCTTGGCAAAACCGTCCAGGTGCTCGCGTTTGTCGAGCACCTGCGCGGCGCCGGCGAGCTTGAACAGGGACGCCCGGCGCTCGTGGTTGCGCCGCGCACGGTGGTCGGTCACTGGCGCGACGAGGCGGCGCGGTTTGCGCCCGCGCTGGCGCCGGTCGTTCACCTCGGCTCCCCGCGCGCCCGCAGCGCCGACGCCCTGCGCGACGCGACGCTCATCATCACGTCCTACCAAACGCTGCTGCGCGACCGCGCGCTGTTCGAAGAGCTCGACCTCGCGACCGTACTCTACGACGAAGCCCAGGCCCTCAAAAACCCGGCCACCCGCCTGCGCAAGGCGGCGGCGTCGCTCACCGCCCACAGCCGGTTCGGGCTCACCGGCACGCCCATCGAAAACCACCTGCGCGAGCTGTGGTCGCAGTTCGATCTGCTCATGCCGGGGCTGCTCGGCCCGCGCACCACCTTCGACGGCGTCTTTCGCACGCCCATCGAAAAGTACGGCAGCGAGCCCGCGCTCGAACTGCTGCGCCAGCGCATTCGCCCGTTCATGCTGCGCCGCACCAAGGGCACCGTCGCCCTCGACCTTCCGCCCAAGACCGAGATGGTGGAGCTCGTCGAGCTCGAGGCCGACCAGCGCGACCTCTACGAAAGCCTGCGGCTCAGTCTCGATCAAGACGTGCGCCGGGCCCTCGCCGCGCGCGGCGTCAACGGTGTCAACCTGGCCGTGCTCGACGCCCTGCTCAAGCTCCGGCAGTGCTGCTGCGATCCGCGTCTGGTCAAGTCGCCCGCCGCCGCCGACGTCGCCGGGTCGGCCAAGCTCGGTCGGCTCATTGCCATGCTCGAAGAGCTCGCCGACGCCGGCCGCTTCGCTCTCGTCTTTTCGCAGTTCACGTCCATGCTCGCGCTCATTGCCGACGCCTGCGACGAAGCCGGCCTTCGCTACCTCCAGCTTACCGGCAAGACCCGCAACCGGGACGACGTCGTCCGCGCCTTTCAGGCCGGCCGCGCCCCCGTGCTGCTCGTCAGCCTCAAAACCGGCGGCACCGGCCTCAACCTCACCCGGGCCGACACCGTCATTCACTACGACCCCTGGTGGAACCCCGCCGCCGAAAACCAGGCCACCGACCGCGCCCACCGCATCGGTCAGGACCAGCACGTCTTCGTCTACAAGCTCGTCGCCCAGGACACCATCGAGCAGCGCGTCCTCGACCTCCAGAGCGCCAAGCGCGCCCTCACCGACGCCGCCCTCGCCGGCGGCGGCGCCTCCGCCCTGGCCGAGCAGGACCTCGAAGCCCTCCGGCATTTGTTGACCTAGTCCAGCAGCCCGACGCGTTGCAAGAACGCCCGGAGGGTGGGCGAGACTTCGCGCCAGAGGTGGACGTCGCCGTCTTGAAGTGACCGGCTCTCGGTTTCGGTCAGCGGGTGCGCGTCGACGTACACCGACGCAAGCACCCGAGGGTTGGGTCCATCGGCCCGCATGTCCAGGACGACGCCGAGATCAGAACCGAGGGACTTGTTCACCGCGATCAACACGGCTTTCTCGGCGTCGATCCAGGCCGGGGCATTGCGTCGTTCCGGGTTGGCGCCGGGCATCGACGTTCTCCAGCCAGGGCCACAAAGTCCTTCGAACCCGCTCGCCTCGCGCGCCATCGCCTCGACCGTGGCCAGTAGCTCCACCTCGTCGTCGGGCGGGCAAAGCCAGGGCGCGACTCGCGACCAGCCCTCGAGGCCCGGGTCCCGCCAGCGGCCGTTTGCCATGAGTTCCAAGACAAGAGGCGGAGGCTGGATCGTCGAGGAAATCACCGGGCGGACTCGTTTGCTGATGCCGCCCGTCGGCGGCCGGGTGGGGCGCTCGCGAAGACTAGCCCCAAACGCCGGCGGCGTGAGCGTCGCGGCAGAAGTCGGCAAAGCTTCGAGGCTCTCGACCCAGCGCTCTCGCGACGCCATCCGCGGTGGCCGAGTTTTTGCCGTCCAGGATCTGTTCCACCAGGGTTGCCACGAACGAGGTGTCTTCGCTGGGAACGCCCACGCTGACCAACGTCGCGGCAAATTCAGCGGCGGTGCAGGCCTGAAACGTCACGGTCTTCCCCGTGACGGCGGCGATTTCCGCGACCGCCTCGTCCCAGGTTAGCGAGGCCGGTCCGGTCATCTCGTAGACCTTGCCCACGTGCCCCTCTTCCGTGAGAGCGGCCACGGCGACATCGGCCACATCCTCGAGGTCGACGAACGGCTCCGGGGCACCGCTTGCGGGCACCGCGACAAGTCCCTGCAGTACGCCCTCGAGAAATCCCCCTTCGCTGAAGTTCTGCGCGAACCAGCTGGGCCGCAGAATCGTCCACTCCAACGAAGAGTCCATTAGCAGCTGCTCGCACGCCCGCGCCCGCGCCTCGTTGCGTTCGGAAAGCAACACGACTCGCTTGAGCCCCTGCTCTTCGGCCGCTTTCACGAAGTCTCGGATCACCGCGTGCGCGGACGGCACCGCCAGGTCCGGGGAGTAGGCCACGTACGCAGTCTCCATGCCCGCGAGCGAGGCCTTCCAGGTTGCCGGGTTTTCCCAGTCGAAGGGAATCGCGCTGCGGCGGCTCCCGGGCCGCACCGCAAGCCCTTTGGCTTGCAGTCGGCTCACCACCCGGCGGCCGGTTTTCCCCGTGGCTCCAATGACAAGAATCTCGTTTTCGACGCTAGCACTGCTCATAAGACACTCCGCTGTTCCCGTTGTCGTTCACCGAGGTCATCGGTTCGTCCGGCGCTAGGCCGACAGACCGAAGCTCTCCAGCGCTCGTTGCGCCACGAGGGCACCGTCTGACTCCTGCACAAAGTGCCCCGCGTCGGCGAGCTCCAGAGGAGCCGGGCAGTCTCGGATCACCGTGCGCATGTACCCCATGATTTTGGGACCCAGCATCGGATCCCTCATTCCAATGGCCATGAACGACGCGCCCGCCCAGTCGGTCGCCCAAAAACGTGCCGCCTGCTTTCCCGTATCGATGCCCGGTGCCTCCACCGAGCGCGGTATCAGGGCCGGAAATCGGCGGACTCCGGCCTTGTAGCGCTGATCGGGAAACGGAGCCTCGTAGGCTTGTGCCTCGTCCGGGCCGATACCGGTGGCGTGCTTCTTCATGATGTCCGCGATCGGTACATCGGGATCGCTGTCGATCTCGGCCTGCCATTCGTCGAACGCCGGCATGTTGACCGGTCCCTCGATGAGCCCCGTGTTCATGATGACAAGGCGTTGGAACCGGTCGGGCATGGCCATCGGAATGGTCAGCCCGAGAACCCCGCCCCAGTCCTGGCAAACGAGCGTGATGTTCTTGAGATCGAGACGCTCGATAAACCGCAGCATGTAGTCGCGGTGAAAGTGGAACGAGTAGTCACTCTCGTTGACCGGCTTGTCGGAGCGCCCGAAACCGAGCCAGTCCGGCGCCACGACCCTGGCGCCCGCCGCGGCGAAGACCGGGATCATCTTGCGGTAGAGGTAGCTCCACGTCGGTTCGCCGTGGAGGCACAAAAACACCTCGTCCGAGTCCTTGTTCCCCTCGTCGAGGTAGTGGCCGCGAAGGCCCTCGTACCCGGGAAGGTCCTCGACGTAGTGAGGCGCAAAGTCGTAGCCCGGCAGGTTGCGAAATCGAGAGTCGTCTGTGCGAAGCGCTTCCATCCATCCTTCTCCTGGTTGGGTAGGTCAGGTGACCTATTGTCTTGTAACTAGCAGCCGTCTACGATTAGGTCAAGTGACCAACTCGAGAACCGAGCGCAGGACCCGCCGGCCCCGGGAAGCCGAAATCCTGCGCAATGCCGCGGAAATACTCCGCACAGGCGGCGACGCCAGCCTCACCATGCGGGCCGTCGCCACCGCCACCGAGATTTCTCTCAGCAACGTTCAGTACTACTTCAAGAGCAAGGACGAGCTGCTCGAGGCCCTGGTCGAAGACTACTTCGCCGAATGCGCGGCCCTCGTCGAAGAGACGGCGGCCCAGTACGCCACCAAAAAGGGGCGGGCCAAGCTGACCGCCTTTCTCACCAAGGTCATGTCAGACGACACCGACATGAAACAGATGTGCGCGATGTTTCGAGAGCTCTGGGCCATCGCGACCCGCAACCCGCAAGTTGAGACGCTCCTCGGTTCCTACTACCAGCAAACGCGCGAGCTGCTGGCCGCCACCCTGTTCCCCGAGGTGACCGACAAGCGGGTGCGAAAGCGCATCGGCCTGTTGCTCATCCCCTACATCGAAGGCTACTCGATCACCGGCCCCCCCGCCGGCATGACCACCCGCGACGCCGCGGCGCTGGTAAGCGACCTGGTGTTCTCGGGACTCATCGACGAGTAGGCCAACGGTGGCCCGGGCTCGGGGCAGACAACGAACTGGACCAGAGCCGGTTCGCTCGCCTCATTCACGGCTCGCGGTCGTCGCCGGTGCTCGAATCGGGCGTGGGCGGTTCGACCCGAAACTCGAACCAGCCCTCCGCCTCCGCTTGCCGCAACTCGCGAATGCTCCAGTAAAGCTGTTGGTTCCGGATCCGGAAGGGCGGCTGCGCCAGCTGATCTCGTAGGTCGGCGGTCGCTCCGGGCCAGACTCGCTTGAGGGCCTGACGTGCTTCGAACGGAGCGCTCACGCTCTCGATCACGATGTCGTTGGCTCTGTCAGTGGAGAACTCGATTCCACGAAGCCAGGCCCACACGTGTGTTCCGGCCCCGACAAAAGAGCCGAATTGAATGACCTCGCGGCTGCGCTTCGTCACGAGAAGACCGCAGCTCCCCACACAGGTCACGGGCAGGTAGTACGCGGTGTCCGATTCCAGGATGTCCTCGCGCGCGTACGACAACGACAGTCGGAAGGGCGGCTCGCCCACGGCCCTTTCGACCGCAGCCTCGAGCTCGACGAGCAAGTCAGTCGACGGCTCGGCAAGGGGGCGAAAACCAAGCGACCCCAGGCTGTCTAAATCACCATCGCGAAACCGCGGCTTCTCGCCGGTCACGCGGTTTCCTCGCCGAGCCGGGTGGCCACGTCGCCGAGCTGCTCGTCCGAGGGAGCAGCGACCGGGGCAGGGGGCGGCGCCATGCCTCGCAGTTTCATCACCACGGGTTTCGTATCAGGAGGATAACCGCCAAGCCAGGCGAAGACGCCGGCTGTTGACCGCGACCGCCAGGCCCGCGGTGACCCACCAGGTCAGCCGCCGCGCGGTTCCGGCGAATCGCTGTTCGCAGCGGTGCGCATCGCGCAGGGGCTTCGTCGACCGCCTTGCACTCGGGCCGATGGCGCCCAGTGCAAGGCAGCTACCGGACTTTGTTCAGCTCGACGCCACTCCCGCCGCGCCGCGGCTGCTGCTGATTGCAGACGTTCTGCACCGATTTCATCAATAGTCAGGCTTACCCTCTGGTGGCGCAGAGCTTGTGCGAACTACCGTGCGCGCATGGGTCGGGGGGAGGCGGTCGCACGTGTTCAGTGGCGCGATTCGATCGACGCCGCAGAGCGTGGGCACGCCGCCCGCCGTGAACCCCGCCGATCGCGGGCTGCGCGCGCAGAGACACAGTCGCGGACCACTCGTCGCCCGCTTGGAGCCGCAAGGCAGGTGTGTCCTCTCGGCAAACGCCCGCGCTCTGTCGAGCGTTCCCGTCTGACGGCGCCGGAAATCCAGGCGCCGACCCATCCACGCGTCCATGCGGTGGTTGCCCACTGGCACCGCGGCCGACATCGACGCCGACAACCCCAATGCGCGCCTGGCGTGGCGCGAGCAAGGAACCGAGGGCCCCGCTCATGAACTGGCGAATGAAAGCAATGGTGCAAAACCTGGTCGACAGCCTGCCTCCGCGGCTCGCCTATCCGGCCTACTACCGGCTCCAGCGCACCTTTGGCGGGCTGCGCAAAGGGCGCATCGATCCGACTCCGAACTTCGACTCCGTCAGCCGGCTCGTCGACCTGCTCGCCGAGCAGGGACACAGCGTCCGCGGAGCCCGGGTGCTCGAAGTCGGCACGGGCCGCGCCGTGCACACGCCCCTCGCTTTCTGGCTCTGCGGCGCCGACAAAGTCTACACCGTCGACCTCAACCCCTACCTCATCGGCGAGCTCGTGAAGGAGTCCGTCGACTACATTCGCGAAAACCGGGCCGCCGTCGAGCAACTCTTCGGCGCCAAAGCCCAGGACCCCCTGTTTCAGGAACGCCTCGACCGGCTCATCGCCACCCCGCGCGACCTCCAGCAGATCCTGCGCCTTACCAACATCGAGTACCTCGCGCCCGCCGACGCGACCCGCATCGACCTGCCCGACGGCTCCATCGACATTCACGTGTCGATTAACGTGCTCGAGCACATACCCGGCGACGTCATCACCGCCATCCTCGCCGAAGCCCGCCGCCTGCTGCGGCCCGGCGGCCTCGTCACCCACTACGTCGACCCGTCCGACCACTTCTCGCACTCGGACTCCAACATCACCGCCATCAACTTCCTGCAGTTCGATGACGACGCCTGGGACCGCCTCGCCGGCAACCGGTTCATGTACCACAACCGCCTGCGCGCCTACGAAGTCATGGAGCTCTTCGAACGCCTCGACTACACCATCGAGCACACCGAAGAAACCACCGACCCCGACTCCCTCAACCTCCTCAACCGCGGCTTTCCCCTCACCCAACGCTACCGCGGCGTCAGCCCGAGCAAACTAGCCGTCTCCCGCATCCTCATCATCGGCAAGCGCTAGGTCGGCGCGGGGCGTCCCCCGCCGAGTACGGCGCAGTTCGTCGCTGGCAAATCTCTCGAGGGACGCGGCAAGCCCAAACCTCGCAGGTCACCCAGGTCTTTGGACCGAGAGCCGCTACAACACTGCTACATCGGGTTCGTGCCGAATGACGGGGTATCCCTTGGTTCGGCCGGCGGGTCCGCTGCGTGCTTGACGCCGGTCACGGCCACGCGACCTGCAGATCATCGAGGTAGTCCTCGACTTCCTGTTCGGTCTCGAGCCAGATGTCGAACTCGTTGTCGCCTTCACGGGGCAGCAGCAAATAGCCGCCTCCTGGACTCCGTTCGGCTCTGACTGCGGTGATTCCCGCCGCATTGGCCAGGGGGGCGCGAACGTCGCCCCAGATATCGCAGGGGTGCTTCATTCGACTCTTGCCTCGCTCGGGACGCCACGTCGTTGTCCCAACTTGTGAGGTTCAGATGGCGAGTGGGCCGGGGGCATGCGATATCGCCGAATTGCCGTCGCGCTAGCCACGCCAGGATCTCCGTACGACATCCCAGTCCGTTTTCTGATGACACGAGAACGTGTTCTTCCACTGGGCGATTCGAGCCGTGTGGTCCCGCCGAAGCTCGGTTGCATCGAGTCGGACGTTAGGAAGCGACCAGCCTCCTTCGGCTTCTTGGACACGTTTGTCCATGGCTTGGAGAAGGCTGTCGCCGAACTCATGGAGCGATGCAAGGAAGTCGTCAACCGGGAGTTCGTGCTCGACGAGTTCGGCGGACCAAATCTGGACGCCGTCGAGGAGGTTCAGGCGATTGTCGCAACGGACTCGGATGGTGTCGCCGGTGCGCCAGAAGGTGACCCATGGCCCCGCGCGCAGGTAGGCGGTGTCGATCGTGCGCTGGGAGACCCAGAGCAGTCCGTCTTCGGTGTCGTCTTGCCAGTCCCAGTTATTCACGAAGTCGTCGTACTTTCGATGATCCTCCGCGTTGTCGAGGATCTGGGCGACGTCGTCGGGGACCGGTTCGAGCACTGCAGGCACGACTTGGGCGACGTCTTCGAAGAGTCGGCAGAGGTGGTAGCTTGCTGCCCACTCGAACCCATGAGGCGTTGGCGGGAATTCCCAGCCCTGGGCTCGGCAAGCGGTTTCGCTGTACCAGAGGATTCGCTCGGTGCCCGCTTCGATGAAGTAGTATCCGTCCGTTAGCGCGTACCAGTGCAGTGACTGGTCGCCGGGTTCTCCCCAGAGCTGGACCTCGTTGAGCGGTTTGAGCGCGAAGCGAAACACGGAACCTGAACGTTATGCTCTCGCTCTTGCCCGGTGCTAGCGTGAGTTGACCGGGATGGCTCGCTTCGGGCCAGTTTCGGCCGCGCCCGGCGCGAAGTTCTTGGTTTGCGCGGCGCCGAAACGCCAGACGCGCTGGCCGAGAGGGCCAGCGCGTTTGGGACCACGTGTGAGGTCGTTGGATTGGGGTGGAGGCATTCGTTTTGGGCTTGTCCGGGCAGCTCGCTCGGGGCTTTGCGGTCGGCTGATGTACGCTCGCGCCGTGGAGCGTGTCCCGTCAGTCTTCCTGCTTGTTCCGTGGCCTTGGACCAGCACCGGCGAGCTGCTCGAACAGCTTGGCAGCCGCGGAGTCGCGGCGCAGCCCCGGGGCGGACCCCCCACAGCGGGCGGCGTCTACGCCGAGCTCGTGGAGGACGACGATTTCTCGCCGGGTTTCTCCTGGGGGCGTCGCGGACTGCTCAGTGACGACGTCATCGCCGCAGTGGCCGCTTGCCGCGCGGCGGCACTGATTGAAGTGGGGGCTCGACTCGATCGCTGCGCCTCCCAGGTCGCGGAAGTCGGCCGGGCCCTCCGCGCTATGGGCGGCATTGCGGTGCGGATGGAAGGCTCCGGTGCCGCCTCTCCCTGGGAGCCTTGGTTGGAGCAAATGGAGTCCGGGGAGCCCTGGGACCTGTATCGGAGCGCCGTGATTGTCGTACAGGAGGACCACGGCTTCTTCACATGCGGCATGCAGCAGTTCGATCTGCCCGACGCCGACGCCCAGATAGACATGGACGATCCTCGACAAGCGCTAGACTGGCTCGACACGCTTTGCGCCTACCAATCGCCGAAGGTGCCCGACCTCGTCTCCGGTCACACCTTCCAACCAGACGCTGAGTCGCCCAGGCGGACACTCGAGCGCTGGCCCGATGCCGTCCACCACCCAGAAGATGGCCGCCACAACCCCTTCGGCGTCTGGCGGTTCCTCGGCGAAGGCGAAAAGGGACTTGCAGCATCGGCGTTGATCCAGACCATCACGCCGCCGCTCGTGGTTTCTCTCGCGGCCGCCGAACAATCCAAGGGCGGACCTCTAACCAGGGCAGAGGTTACCGCGCTCGTAGACAAGGCGCCCGCCATCGCCATGAGCATCGCCGATGCCCGCGCGCTCGAGCAAGGCCGCGGCTACGCCGACATCGAACCGGAGCTTACGTTCGACCAATGTTAGATCGGGCGAATCACTCTGTAGAATAGACCCCGTTGAGTCGATTGGCCTTCGGCTTCCGACTCGGAGGATAGGTCGTCAGCTCATCCGTTCACCTTTGGAATCGTGCGGTGTACTTGATACGCCGCTGCCCCCGCAGATCGCTTCTCCGACCGCTAGACGACGAATGCTTGATCGGGCACGATAGGCGCGTATCTCTCGTTAGTTTCCTGCTCAACTGCGGCCCAAGCATCGGCTCGAGATGACTACCAAAAGACGCCGCCCATCATCATCCGTTGGCGTCTGGGAGAGATGCGCCGCGGCTACCGTCGCCAGCGAGGCAGAGGTTGAGCACAAGCTAGTTGTGCCGCTTCTTCGGGAGCTTGGTCACGCGAACTCGGACATACACCCCAAGTTCCCAGTGACCTTCTACACAGGACGGCGAGGGCGGCCGCACGAAGCGGACTATGTGGTGTTTTCCGGCGAACCGCATGACAGAGAGACCTCCTTAATCGTAGTGGAAACGAAATCCACCGCAGAAGAACTTGATGTCGCACTCAATCAGGTGGAGTCGTATTGCTTCTGGCTTCGGGCACCTTTCTACATGGCGACGAATGGCGTGACGATAGAGGTGTGGCAGATCCAGCGCACGGCCGAGTCTGAGAAGATCGTTTCCTTTCCTGTCGCGGACCTTCCAGCACATCGGGGCGAGATTGAGCGTCTGCTCCAGCGAGAGGCAATTCTCGACTATTGTGAGAAGTTGGAGATCAAGCCTGTTCGTGTGGACCAGGTTGACGTCGGGGACTACCTCAGTGCGGTCGTTCGACAGCTTCAGGACCAGCAGTGGGTTTCTGTAGAACGTTCGCTGACGAAAGGAGTCGCGCCAGTCGGGCTGTCTGATGTCAACGAGGCGTTCCCTCGGGGATGCATTGTTGCCGCCGAGTCAGGCGCTGGGAAGACCGGCCTGCTTGCTGAAATCGCCCTAGGAGCTGTAGATGACGCTACACTTATGGAAAGTCCGCGCGTGCCCGTTTACATCGACTTGCCGGACGTCGTTGCTCTCGGCGTTTCGATCGCCGAATACGCTCAGCAACGAGTGAGTGCTCGAGTTCCCGCGTTGGCCGGGATGGGTGCATTTCGGGATTATCTCCGTGGAGGCAATTTGGTCCTGTTATGTGACTCGCTCGATAACGTCGAAGTACGATCCCGACTAAGAATCGAAGCCGAGTTGCGCACGCTCTACTTCGATACGGAGTCGCAGCTTTTTGTGGCCTCTTTACCCGGAAACCCTCCTACTATCGGCGGGCTTCCTGTTGTCGGACTATCGCCATTGAGTCATGAGGCTATCGTTCAGTTGGGAACAGAACGGCACGGTATGGACGCGGCACACGTGCGAGCGATGCTCTACGGTATGCCGAGCGTCTTGCGGAGGCATTCTGGGAGCCCGTTGGTGACTGTTCGACTCCTTCAGCATCTGAAACAGCAGGGCGAGTGGCCACAAGACATCGGGGCACTCTTCGATTGGTGGGTACGGGAACTCGTCCGCGCCGACGGCGCTGGAGCAAGTGAAGTTTCTGAGCGCCTCAGGTTCCTTACTGACTTGGCGAACGCGGCGGGGCAAGAAATTCTGGCGACGAGTGCCGTTCGAGAGCTCGTCGATGAGACTGCCGCGGGTGGTCTGCTCGAACTACTAATCGCTATGGGGGTGCTCGAGGAGTCGCCGGCCGGAATTCGTTTTGTGCATTCGTCGGTCGGAGATTACCTGCGGGCGAAGTCACTTGTGGGCACATGGCGCGCCGCCCCCGGCTTGCGCGAGCCCCAGTTGGCCTGGGAGCGTGGCTCTCTTTTCCCGACGTTCGTCGCTTCTCAGCTCGAGACACTAGAGCAGCATGACGCATTCTGGAGCCATTTGGCCGACACAGATCTGCCTGGCTATCTGGAGGCGCTTAGGAGCCGCGCTGATCTGACAGGCGCAGTTCAGGAATTGAGCGACGAGGACTACGAACGGTGGTTTCTCGAGCAGCTTCTTGAGGGGCGCGACCATGTGGTGACTCGCTGGTTTGCCCGTGTTCGTCGAAGCCTCGTGCCGTACCGTGACGAACCGGCTGAGCGAGATAGCAACGCTGTCTCCGGGATCCGTGGAAAGGTGAGCCGACACCCGAGGGTGGGCTACCAGTTTTTCGTAGCGCGCGCGGGCGATGATCGCGTCATTGTCGGAACGCCGAGCCACGAAACTGGTCCGCGAGTGCACTTCCACGATCTTCACTTGAGTGGGATGCGAGCGGATGACCCTCGCGTGGTCGGTATCCGGGAACTAGCGAGAGAGCTAGAAAAGCTCGCTCAGCAACAGCGTATCGATGGCGGCCGAGAGTGGGCTAGGGAGAGGCTGCCGGGGCGATTGCTTCGACACGGCTTCACTCTCTCGGAACCGAAGGTTCGCACGGTAGGAGATGTGCGCGAGCTACTTCACGGACTGGAGGAAGATTGGATAGGTCAGCGTAGCTATTCGGTGCCTGTGAGTGAGTTGCTTTTCGACATTAACACGTCGGGCGCTTCGGACGAGGACGCCCTGGCCTCGTGGCTCCTGCCGGAACCAGATCTTCAACTAGCCGCTACTGGTCACTGGACGGAGTCTTACTCGGATGAGCTCCTTTGCGTTCTCGTGAAGAAGCAGTTCGAAAGGATTGTTTCTTGCTATCGGGAGGTTGTGGAAGAGAGCCTGAGTGAGGTCAGGCACGACCTCTATCACTATCCGCAGTGGCCGATTCGTTACACGGTAACGCTCGCTCGGCGCGACGGGCCGATGGGGCGGGCGGCGCACGCAATCGCAGATTGGGAGCCCGTTCGAACGTGGGAACAAGCGACTGTGCATGCGGATTGGGGTGAGCTGAGAAACCGGTGGCGAACAGACGAGGAAGTAGAGCAGCTTAGGGAGAAACTTGCAGGGCTCGGACGCCCGTATTCGAACTTTACGCTGTCAGGTGGATTCCGCTTGAAGCGTGAATACCAGCCTGGTGAAAGTTATGTTCTTCATGAAGTTGGGCAGATGCTCGTGAAGGATCTGCGACATCTGTTTAGGTCGGTCAGGTACTGACGATCTCATTTAGAGACGCGACGAGCGTCATTTCAGACTAGAAGCTGCGGCGTCGGCGAGCAGCTCTTCACGCGGCCCGCGGAGCGCTACGAGCTACGAGGCTGGCAGCAAAGGCATCAGTATCGCCTAGCTCTTCGGGAAGCGGCCGAAGTCTTCAGCTGAGAGGAACTCGCAAACGCTCGGCGGTCGGGCTATCAGGCACGACCCAGCGAGCGCACAAGGGAATCAGTCCCCGCGTCACACGACTGGTTGTCGCCTATGGGAAGTCCGAAAGAGGACGTTTGCTAAGGGACGTGGCAATTTGACCGGGCGATACGCCAGCTACCTGATAGCAACGCCGCGCTTGCTCTAGCGCGGCCTCGTCCGGTAGGTCCTTTGCGCTGGCGCGCACCTGTTCAAGCGCAGATGCCGCTTTCCGGAACAAATAGTCCAAGTGTTCAAACGAGAGATGGAAGACGCTCGTCGCCAGATTCTTTGCGCTTGCATCTACTTTGGAATGGTCCGATGCAAGAACCATCTTGATCGGTAGGTCGATTGGGACGATTTCATTGTGTTTGACGTACGAGGGATGACTGTTTGTCTGTCGAAGATCGTCTACGGATACTTGTTCATTTGTGGCTCCGTATTTGGCTTCGAATGTGAAGCCCTGCCAGTCAGTTAGCCACCAGCACCCGTCCGGAGCCGCTTGCTGGTTCGGCCAACGCTTGGTTTCGAACCCGAGCATTAGTCCGATTCGCTCGAGCAATTGTTCGACACTCGAAGTATCAGTTCTGCGCGATAGCCAGTCTTCTGCTTCCCCAATCTTCATAGAGAAACGAGGGCCACGGAGTTTCCACTTTGACAGCAGCTTCGATAGGTTTTGATACCAAGTGCGCCACGGAAACTTGTCGTCCGGTACTTCGAGCTGTTGGGCAAGCACCGACTTGAGACGGCCGAGCCACCGTATTCCAGACGACGTGGCAGCGGCCCGATTCAGGTGTTCCAGGCAGATTTGCTGCTTCGTGGATTGGCCTTGCTTCCAGGATAGGTGAGCGACGACAGCGGCCTGGTGATGCCAAAACGATGCGTATGGCCGAAGCTCGTTTCCGCCGCTCAGCGCATCGATTGTCTTCTCGGCTAACACAAGAGCCTCGTCGAACCGTTCGCTCCATAGTGCGTACTGAAACAAGACTTCGTATTCGGCGGCTTTTGAGAGACTCTTCGCTTCGGGATCCCGAAGCTTCTTGATGGAGTTTCGAATGCTCCGAATCTCGTCTTCCGCAAGTTCCCACTCCTTGCCTTGGGCGAGCAGTATATTGGTGGCCTGGGGAAAAGCGTCTGGCTCACGTTCGGAGTTGAGAAGGCCAAATTCTATCTCTGCCTGCAACTCGACGGGCATTCCTCGAGTGTTGGCTGCGGTCGAGAACCACTTGAGAAGACTGTCGCCAACTAGCAAGACTGCGGCGTAGTCGCTTTCGTCTCGCGTGCATCGTCCGACCGCCTGGGTGAGCCGCGTTCTGACCCTGTCACGGAGTAGTGCGCTAGCTCCGAGTCGGAACACCATGTACGTCTCTTGTAAACTCGCTGCGTCTGGTAGTCCGTCGAGGACCATGCAACGGCAATGCTCACCGGGGAGGTCTATTCCGTCGAAGCGGTTGGCGACAAGTAGAATCGCTGGACCTGCGTGTGCAACGAACGGTTCGACGCCACTTTCTATGTCGGCCGCCCCTATGAGGGCGTGGGTAGTCTCAAGCCGCTCAACAAGACGACTGCGCTCCGTGTTCGACGGAACTAAAACGAGCGCTCGCTGCTGTTTCGCGAGCACACGATGGCAGATGTCCCATGGGGTCTGAGTTTCATCCTTGTCGACCGCGAGCCCTGGAAAGAGCAAGAGTCTACGGCCCGTTCCACGCCGGTCCCACCCTTCCGGTATTGGAAGTCGTTTCAGGTTAGTTAGGCCGAAGGAGCGTTCGATGCTCCCGTCGTCGCCAAGCGTCGCCGACATGTACACACGTTGCTTGGCGTTTTCGAAAGGCAGGTGGGTTCTTGTCGGCGGGAGAGTGGGCCCGATCTCGAATCGCGTAGCGCTCACGTAGGCGGTGCAAGCGTGTAGGTAGTCCGCGATCCTCGAGAATGCATAGCGAGACTCGGCCGGCAGTTGTGCTTCCAGTACCTGCGCGAGGTCGATGCCTGCTTCATTCAGCGAGATCGTCGAGATAAGCTCAACGTTCGATGCGGCGGGCTTGTTCTTTTTGATCCGACGAACAATTGTCTCAGGCAATAGCTGGTGGAGCGCTTCACAGATTTCGAGGAAGGGTTGTTCGTGGTCGCGTCGGTCGACGGCCACCGTCCACAGACTTCCAACATATTGATCCGCAGCGTGAGCGTCATCGCAGACGATGAAGTCCGGGTTGTCGAGGCGCGGGTTTGTGTTGAAGAGTGCGCTGTAGGTCGTAACTGCTATCGCTTGTGCGCGCTGGTATCTAATGAAACTCGCGGCGGGCCAGTGCTTCTGAGGGCCCGTCAGCAGTACGCTGTCCATTCCGTACCGCCGCGACGCTTGATGGGCCTGCGCAGCCAATTGTTTCGTTGGGCAAAGAAAAACCGATCGGGCGTCGCTTGAACGCCTTTTGAACTCCGCGATTAGGAGGCCAACGAGCGTTTTGCCAGACCCCGTCGGAAGCTCGAGGGCGACGTTTTTCTCGTTGTTGAAATCGCGGTGGAACGCGTCAAGCACCTTCTCTTGGTGGCCCCAGAGGAACTTCACCGAGGGGTCGCGCCGGAGATCGAAGAACAGCTGCGACGGTGAATCGGGCACGCCCCCTCTCGGCGGCCCCTTTCCAACAAAGAATGACACTAGATCACCTCAGCGATTGGATCATGTCCGATGGTATTTGCTCAAGCGATCGGCCGCTGGCTTGGTTGCCTTGGCTACCGTTCGCTTGCACGGCGTGTCGCCATAGGGGCCGTTGAGAACAAAGATACACGGGCCATTGGTATCGGCGTACTCTTACCGGGTGACGTTCTGTGACTTCGAAGTGCGTGACGGGCGGGATGAGGGGAGTGTCCGAACAAGCGAACTCCACTTAGCGCCTGAGTTTGCACCTTCCGTCTATGGGCTGGTGCTTTGGCAGCGTTGGTCTCCGACAGGCTGGAACAGGTCAACATGGCGGCGCTCCGATGACCAGAGGAGCTACGCGTTGCGGTCGGGTTGTGCAGAGAGTCTGGCGCCGATGAGATCTTTAGAGGTCGAAACGTGCGTCCACAGCCGCGTTCTTTGTGTCAATGAAACGCAGCGATATCGGCGGTGTAGTTGTCGATGCGCATCTTCAGGCCCGAGCATCTGAGATAAGGAGCAAAGTGGTCGGTGCTGCCGAGCGGCGGCAGAGACTGGATGCCATCGACGCGGAGAACACGGCTGAGCTTCGCAAGCGGGTGTTTCTATTTGTTCGGACTCGGGTGGACTTGATGGCGCGGGCGGGGTTCGCCCGCGCGGCCGCTCCGGGGAAGAGTTCGTGGGCGAGTGTTCGAAAGCCTAGGATTGGGGGGACTCGGCGGGCCTTCGACCGAGATGCGCGACGTGGCGGGCTGTCGGTCGCGGGAGGTGGCGTTGGTTTGCTCGTGAGATTGGGGTTGTGGCTCACGTTTGTGATCTCCGGACGCACGGGTGCCTGGCGAGCGCATGGGCTTGCCAGGGCGGGTTGCCGTTTTTGTGGTGGTCAGGTGGTGTCGACCACGGCGCCGTGAACGAAACGCATCTGGTAGGTGCCTGCTGGCCAACGCACGGTGCGGTCTCCCGCGCGCCATAGTTGGCGTACTCGGCGGTGCTCGCCGTAGAAGACGCAGAGCTGGTCGAGGAGCTTGATGCGCCGGGCTGCATCGCCGCAGGCGACGCGGGGGCGGACCTGTCGGCGAGGTGCGCGGGTGCCGGGGCTGCTGGAGGGGACGGCGGCCAGGATCTTTGCGATGCCCAGAACGCCCTTGCCTTCGCGCCGTCGTTTGGCGCGCGCCTTGGCCTCGTGGGCGGTGGTGGCCTCGCAAATTAGGGTGGAGTACTGGTTCGGGCTCAGATGGGCGAGGGCGTCGGGCCGGTCGATGTACAGGGTGGCACTGGCCGGCATGGTGCCGTCTGCCTTGAAGTACACGTCCGGCCGCTCGCATCGCGACTGGACGCCGCTGGCGTCGCTTGGGCACATCCGCACGCCGGGCCATTCGTGACCGTGCTCGAGGAGGTTGTGGTGAGCCGGGTTGGCCAGTACATACCCGATCTTGTCGATCACGGCCGCGGCATCGCCGAGCTCCACGTGGTTGGGTTGGCGATCGTCCCAAAGGTACTCCCAGCGGCCGTAGGACGTGTTGATGGCCCGGGCCAGGTACTTGTTCAGCCAGTAGGTGAAGATCGGCAGGGTACCGAGCGTGTCGGTGGCCACGGCGTGGTAGTGGTTCGACAGGCAGATGATCGCGTGCAGTCGGATGCCTGACTTCTGCTGTGCGACGGCTGCGCAGTAGAGAAAGCACTGCCGCGTGAGCTTCGTCGGCTTGAGCCAGAGCTGTCGCTGCGTTACTCGCCGCGTAACGAGGTAGGTTCTGCCCGGCAGAATCGGTCGCGGCATCGTCATGGCCACGGCAAAAAGCAGGCTGCGGGCCAGCGGCAACCCTGCGAATGCAGGCCGCGGGCGTCCGAGTATCGGACAAGGCGGCCGGATACCGGACGCCGTCGGACGGCGGGCGGCAGCTACCGCCGCGAAGCTGCGACCCCGACGTGTCGCTCGCAAGGGCTGCGCGGCGTTGAAAAACGATGCCAGAGCAACGCGACCCCTGCGCCGCCCCGCGCGCTGGCTGCTCGAAAGAGCTCCCCACGCTCCAATACTAGCGACTCCATCGACCGCCGCGATCAACCGAGGACGGCCGTTGCCTCAAGGACAGTTTTTCACTCGTCTTGGGCGATCGCGATCGGGGAGGCGTTGCGAAGCACCGTGCTTCGCAATATCCGACATTCGGTTTCGGGTTGGCGCTGCGCTGCGCCCTTGCGGCGTGCGGCGGGTGTCGTTCGAATGCCGCGTTTAGCGTAAGGTCTGAAATCTGAGACGCACTGGCCCTTTGCGGCCAGCTGTGGTCGTGTGCGAGCGAACGCTCAGGCGCGAAACTCTGGCCAGACAGCATAGATTCGCCCGTCATGCAGTAGTTTCAGATTGCCCGCACCGCCCGCCAACACGTCGAAGACCCGAGGGCGCGCCGTTACCAAGGCACGGAAGATAGACTTCAACGAATGGGCTCTGCTCCAACCGGCGGCGGCGCGTACCCGTCCGTGCTTCATCCTGATCGGATAGGAAGCTATCCGGCTACCGTTGGATCTGGGGGCGGCTATGTCTGGGATGCTGTGCTCGAGTATCGGGTCTGGTGCTGTCCTTCGCGGGGAGCGCCGGACGAGGAAGACGGCAGCGACTACTACTATGTCTTCGCCTCTTTCGAAGAAGCGATGGCATACGCGGAGAGCAACCCCGGAACCGAGCATCCGATCGCCCTCGTGCTCCAGCGCGAGTACATTGAAGAGCCGGAACCAGGGGAGTTCGTACGAGTCCGCGAGGAGCGGATGACCGAGTGGCCAGTCGAATTTCTCGAACGCCCGCGTCGCACGGACGAGACTCTCGACCGCTTCTTCGCCTCGAACGCACCTGAAAACCGTGTGGAGGTGATTCGCGGCCTCGCATCTTGGCCAGACTGAACGTTCAACGCGTCAGAGAGGCTCGAAGGCTCGCGAGGGGGCTCTCGTCTTTTGTCGTGGCGGGGCGTTTGCGGCGCCGAAACGCCAGACGCGCTGGCCGAGAGGGCCAGCGCGTTTGGGACGCCGTGTGGTCGTTGGATTGGGGTGGAGGCGCCGGGAGTCGAACCCGGGTCCGAAGATGTGTCCCCATGAGCTTCTACGCGTGTAGTCGGTGTTTTGATACCTCCGCTGGCGCCCGCCGACAGGCTACATGCGGAGGTTGTCCATCCTGAGTTTCGCTGTCCTTGCCGATGGTCGTTGCTTGGCAGCTAGCCTGGTTGTTGGCGGTCCCTGCCGGCCTCAGGCGGCGACTGACAGGGACCGTCGCTACGCGTTTTAGTTACGCAGCGAGGGCAACAGCGTTGTTATCGTTCGCAGTTGCAGTTGTGCCCGTTTTTACGTGGCCACGGGCGCCACGACGCGCGACCCATGCTTCGACATCCCCGTCGAAACCGTTTCGCCCCCGAGTTTTCACAGATCGCCGCTCAGGAGCTTGCGCGCCTTGGCGAACCGCCAATGTGCGAAGCGGGGGGCGCGGTGTCAAGGGCTGGGTGGCGTTGGCGGTCGGGGTGGCTCGGGCGGGGCCTGCGAGGGCCTGCGGGGGGGGGGCGTACCGGCGGTTTTTGCGGTGGTCCCAAGCGTGGGGGGCTGGCGGTCTAGCGGTCGTTTGGGG
>JGI12316J14372_10002032_pt1 | contig 23068 bp, 19 predicted proteins | sample MarCyaLeptolynsp_FD_14372 | JGI IMG/M metagenome (IMG submission 14372) | reverse complement strand
GGAAATTTCCGCGGCTTGGATATCCATTGCCTCAAGCCTCTTTCATTGCGATTTGAATATTGTTGATTTTTGTGGCGAGCGACGTATCGATCATACGGCTGCCCACCTTTACGACTATGCCGCCGAGCAGCTCTTCATCTACTTCGGTGGTCATTTGAACGTCCCGTCCAACGGCACTTTTCAAGGCCGCCTTGAGATCTTCAATCTGATGATTTTGCAGTGCTTTCGCAGAGGTCACACTGGCTTGGATCTCCCCGCGGTGCTTCGACATAAGCCCTTTGAAAGCGACGATCATGTCGGAGAGGGCAAAAAGCCGGCGGTTTCCGATGACGACTCCGACGAAATTCTGGGTCAAGTCAGATACCTCAGCCTTCGCCATAATGGCCTGAAGTGCCTTGAGTTGTTGCTCATTGCTGAAAACAGGATTTCGGACCAGCAAACGCAAATCTTCGCTGTCTTCCAGCATGGTTTTTAGCTTATTGAGGTCTGCCTCTACCGTGGGCAGTTGGCTTGCATCTCGCGCCAATTCAAACAGCGCGGTTGCGTACCGGCCGGCCATGCCGACGACGATCGGTTCTTCCCCTGACACGTGAACTTGCTTCCGCTCGGATTTCCTAGTGGTCCTAACTCAACTGCGCAAACCACTAAACGGTTGAAATATTTGGGTTTTTTGCAAAACAAAAGGCGCTAAAGTGCCTCACCCCAGCGACCGGGCGCATGAGTATCACAAGCATTTCGGCGTTGCAATAAGTGACGCGTGTAAGATTGTCGCGGAAGTGCGATTTTTCGCATTCGTGACGGTTTTTCCAATCGCTCGTAGGGCATGTCGAAATACCCTTTGAGTTTTTGCCCATTACCCCCTAAGCAAATCTCAGCGAAGATCGTGGCAAAGACTAAGGTATTGTCATATCTGATTTTTTTGATGCAACAGGTCGGCGCAAGGTGAACTGGCTAAGCCGTATTCAAAAGTTGAGTCGCCCAGCGGCGTCCAGCCGGGTCATCATCATTGATCCCGGATGTCTCAATCGTGCCGGCCATCATGCCAGGCTGAACCGTCTGCTTGCCGATCACTACCGGCAGTCAGACGGACGTGAGCTGCGTATTTTGGTCCACAAAGAGTGTGAGCCGGATTTGGTCGCCGAACTCGGCGCCGAACCGGTTCTTTTACCCAGCATCTATATCGGGATGCCGGACAAACCTGAAGAACTTGAAGGAAGGCTGGATCAGAGAAATGGCCGGCTACGAGAAGAGTTGCTGTCTCATGCCGGCGAGCCGAGAGAGAATGATACGGTGATTGTTCATTCCATTACCGTATGGACCTTGTCCGGGCTCACCGAGTGGCTCTCCCGGGCAACGTCTCCGAATATGTCAGCCCGCATTATCCTTATGTTTCCGCCCAGCCTCGATTTTGTCGACTCCGGACGGCAGCCATCAGAAGATGAAGTGGCCAACTTAGAGACCGAATTCAATGAGGTAATCAGACGTCTGGGCGGGCTTAATATTGATCTGCGCCTGGCGACCGAGTCCAAATCCTTCGCGGAGCACCTGTCCGCAGCCACAAAGGTTGAAATTGAGACCTTGTCGCTCCCCATTGAATACGCCAGCCAGGCGGCGCCTCACAAAAGTGAGAAATCGGATGAGAGCGCGCCCCTCTTTTTCTTTCCGGGTGCGGGCCGCGCGGAGAAAGGGTTCTACAATCTGCCGGGCGCCATCCGAACCTATCAAGCCGCCGGCGGTCGCGGGCGCTTCCTGATCCAATATGCCGAAGATGAAAATACCGCCGCCGAGCTTCGTGCACTGCCAAATGTGGAAATTCTCGGGCGCTTGGTTTTCGGCGCCGACTACCTGAAACTCATGACCAAGGCCGATGCGATTATCGCCGCCTATGATCCAGCCCGCTACGCCCTGCGCGCCGGGCACATCGTTGTTGAAGCATTGGGATCAGGCCGGCCGGTTATCGTGACCCGCGGCACTTGGATGGAAGAGATCGTTGCATCACTCCCAGAAAAGTGCGGCGTTGTGGCGGAGAGCTTTTCGCCTGACGCACTAGGACACGCTCTGTTGAAATTCGATGAAAACCAATCAGAGCTAAGCAAAAGCGCCTCAGAAATTGCATCGACCGTTCGCAAGTCCCACAGTAAGGATGCGTTTTTGGAAAACTTTCTAAGTTAAACCCCCTACATAAAACTATAGGGGTCGATATCAACAGTCAGGCGAACATTGTTCGGCACTTTGACCTGCGGTAACCAAGCCTCCAGATAAGATTGAATATTGATACCTCGATCCGCCTGCACCAGTAATCGATGACGGTGCCGCCCGCGGATCAGCGCGTAGGGCGCAGGCGTCGGCCCCATAACAAAAATTCCCTCCGCCAATGGCGCTGATTGTGCCAAGGCCTGGCCGGTGCCGATGACCTGGCGTTCATCTGGACCGGACACAATCAAACCGGCGAGCCGGCCGAAGGGCGGCAGCCCAAGCTCTTTACGAGCATCTGCCTCCGAATGAATGAATGTCTCCCGGTCACCGGTGATCAAGGCATGCATAACGTCGTGTTCGGGCATATAGGTCTGCAAGAAGACATGCCCCGGCTTTTCTGCGCGGCCGGCCCGGCCCGCTACCTGACTGAGCATCTGAAACGTCCGTTCGGCGCCGCGCAAATCGCCGCCGGACAATCCCAAATCTGCGTCGACCACACCTACCAATGTCAATCCAGGAAAATGGTGCCCTTTGGCCACCATCTGCGTGCCGACCAGTAAGTCGATCTCACCGGCATGCATCGCCGCAATCAATGCCTCTGCATCGCTGGGACGCCGAATCGTATCACTCGACATGATCTGTATACGGATATCCGGAAAAAGATCGAGAGCCTCTTCCGCAACCCGCTCAACACCTGGACCGCAGCCGACAAGGGAATCTGTCGCACCACATGCTGGGCACGTTTTGGGTTTCGGCATGGAAAAGCCGGTCTGATGACAGACCAATTGACCTGTGAAGCGATGCTCAACTAGCCATGACGACGAGTGCGGCGACTTCATACGATGTCCGCAATTGCGGCACAAAGTCAGGGGCGCATAGCCGCGACGATTGAGGAACAACATTGCTTGTTCTTCATGGGCAAAGGTATCAGCCAATGCCGACACCAAAACCGGCGACAGCCATTTGCCGCGATCAGGTTGCTCAACACGCATATCAATGGCCGTGATTTCAGGAAGCTGCGCGACACCATAACGTTGAGGCAGCTTTAGCTCGCCGTAACGGTCCTGCTCCACATTCACAACGGTCTCCAGGGACGGTGTCGCCGACGCCAAGACAACTGGAAATTCTCCCATGGAGGCCCGCACGACGGCCATATCCCGCGCATGATAAATCACACCGTCTTCCTGCTTGAAGGCATGTTCATGCTCCTCGTCCACCACGATCAATCCCAATTCCGAGAATGGCAAAAACAAACCGGACCGGGCGCCGACCAGAACGCGCACCTTTCCTTCGGCCACCGCCCGCCACGTTCGGCGGCGCTCCCGTTGCGACAGGTCCGAGTGCCACTCGGCAGGCCTGCACCCAAAACGCGCCTCAAACCGTTCCAAGAATTGAACCGTCAAGGCGATCTCCGGCAGCAAGACCAGAGCTTGCTTGTTTTGCCGCAAAGCTTCGGCAATGGCTTCGAAATAAACTTCTGTTTTGCCAGACCCTGTCACGCCGTTGAGCAGCGTTGCGCTGTAGCTGTTTGCGGCGACTTTCCGGGTCAGTTCTGACGCAGCTACGGATTGGGCTTCGGTCAGTGTGACCGGCGCAAATTCCGCCTCCGGAACGAGGAACGGTGGATCGGCAGGACGCGGCACGGATTTCAGTGTTCCTGCCTTGGCCAATCCCTTCACCACACTCGATGTCACGCCGGCTTCTTCGGCAAGTTCTGCCGCGGTGCGCGGTAGACCATCGGCTAAGACTTCCAACACACCGGCTCTTGCGGAGGTCATGCGCGAGGGTGGCGGCCCATCGATGACGTAAGCCGTGAGAGATTTCGGCGCCTCCAATGCGGCGGGCACGCGCATCACCATGCGCAACACCGCCCCCGGTGCCGTCACGGTATAGGCCGCCATCCAGCTAACGAAATCGATCAGCCGTTCCGGCAAGGGTGGTACATCACATTTTCCGAGAACAAACTTCAACTTGGCCGGATCAAGGCCATCATCCGGCGTATCACTATCGTGAAGAACCCAAACCACCCCTCGCACTTCGCGGCGGCCCAGTGGGACATCGACAAAATCACCCCTGCCCAGCACAAGCCCTTCCGGCACCAGATAGTCATAAGGGCCTACAAGGGGCAAAGGAATGAGAACGGAAACGCGCATCGGTCGCTTTTTGTCGTTGACCTCGACATTGGTCGGCTTTGTGGTTAGGTGATACCTTGTTTAAGGTCGAATCGCGCCGAAGGTCCAGCAGGATTCAGGCTCGCAAGCAGGATAGCAGAGATGAAGTTCTTTCTCGATACAGCCGATACAGCCGAAATTCGCGATTTGAGTGCGACAGGCATGGTGGACGGTATCACGACCAATCCGTCATTGGTCGCCAAGTCCGGCCGGGACTTCTTTGAGGTTTTGGAAGAAATCTGCGCGATGGTCGATGGGCCGGTCAGCGCTGAAGTGACGGCAACCGATGCCAATGCCATGATCACAGAAGGGCGCAAGCTGCGCGAGCTGGCCAAAAACATCACCATCAAAGTCCCCCTTACCTGGGACGGCCTCAAAGCCTGCAAAACCCTGAGCGACGAAGGCACGATGGTCAATGTTACTTTGTGTTTTGCCGCCAATCAGGCGCTCTTAGCGGCCAAAGCGGGCGCCTCGTTCATTTCTCCCTTTGTGGGACGGCTGGATGATATCGGTCTTGATGGTATGGAGCTGATTGAAGACATCCGCGTCATCTACGACCAATTTGATTTCGATACGGAGATCCTTGTGGCATCAATTCGCACACCTAATCATGTCAAAGATGCCGCGCGGATCGGTGCCGACGTTGCGACAATACCTCCCGATGTATTGCGCAAATTGATTGCGCATCCGCTCACAGATAAAGGCCTAGATGCTTTTTTGAAAGATTGGGAAAAAACGGGTCAGTCCATTCTCGACCGATAGGTGAGATGAAAAAAGCGGCACGGCAAGAAGAAGAGACAGCGTTCTTTATTGAAGCGGCTCCGAAGGCCCGCGCTGCTGTTACGTCGTGGCAACAAAATCTAAAAGGGACCCGCCGGGTTAGCCTGCACACATACAAAGCCTATACCCACGAAGCGATATCGTTTTTTGCCTTCCTCAAAGACCATTTAGGCAAACCTGCCGGCCTCAGCGATCTTGAAAACTTAAAACCGTCGGATTTTCGGTCCTATCTGGCGGCCCGGAAAACAGCCGGCAAAACACCCTTGTCCAACCGGTCCATGGCCCGCGCTCTTTCGGCTCTGCGCTCTGTGTTTAGGTATCTTGATAAGCACGGATACGGATCAAATGCAGCGCTTGGCAGCATCCGGGCGCCTAAAATCGGACACTCGGTTCCCAAGCCCTTGAGCATAAAGGACGCGGATCAGGCCATCGGCGATCTCGAGGCGATGGATACAGAACCGTGGGTTGCCGCGCGCGATACCGCGGTTCTGCTGTTGCTTTATGGCTGTGGATTGCGCATTTCCGAAGCGCTGGGACTCAATGTCGCTGAAGCCCCCACAGAGGATGTCATGAGTATCAATGGCAAGGGCAACAAAGTCCGCTTGGTCCCCGTATTGCCCGTGGTGCGACAAGCCATAGCGGAGTACCAGAAACTCTGCCCTTATGCCCAGCAAGCTGACGACCCGCTTTTTCTGGGCGTCAAAGGCAAGCGCCTCAACCCCCGAGCTATTCAGTCGCGCATGCAGCAAGTTCGGTCGCGCTTGGGCCTACCGGAAACGGCAACACCTCACGCCTTGCGCCATTCCTTCGCCACACATCTACTCTCGGGCGGCGGTGATTTACGAACCATCCAGGAGTTGTTGGGCCACGCCAATCTGTCGAGCACGCAAATCTACACGGAAGTGGATTCGGAAAAATTACTTTCAGTTTATGAAAGCGCTCATCCGCGTGCGGCCAAAAGCTAAACGCAGCAAACTCACATCTGCATGATGCGGTCTGCGACACCCATGGCAGCTTGACGTACCGCCTCGCTTTGGGTCGGGTGAGCATGGCAGGTGCGTGCAATATCTTCTGCGGTCGCGCCGAACTCCATGGCCAATGCCGCCTCGGCAATCATCTCGCCCGCGCCGGTACCGATCATATGCACACCTAAGACGCGGTCCGTATTGCTGTCTGCAAGGATCTTGACGAAACCGTCCGTCGTGCCGTTGGCCTTAGCCCGTGAATTGGCGGTGAACGGAAACTTACCCGCCTTATAGGCAATGCCGGCCTCTTTCAGTTCTTCTTCGGTTTGGCCGACCGACGCGACTTCCGGATCCGTATAAACAACGCCGGGAATCACATCGTAATTCACGTGTCCTGCCTGACCGGCAATCACTTCCGCGACGGCGCTGGCTTCATCTTCTGCCTTGTGGGCCAGCATCGGCCCATGGGTGACATCACCAATAGCATAGATGCCCGGCACCTTGGTTTGCCAGTGATCGGTTGGAATGAAACCGCGATTATCGATTTCGATCCCGACGCTCTCGAGCCCAAGCCCCTCCGTGTACGGGCGCCGTCCGATACACACCAAGACTGTATCGCATTTAATCACTTCCGCGTCACCGCCGCCGGCCGGTTCGATCGTGACTTTTAGATCATTCTTGAGTTTTTCAACACCGGTCACTTTGTGCGACAGCTTGAAGGCAAAACCTTGTTTCTTGAGGATACGCTGGAAAGTCTTACGCACTTCGCCATCCATCCCCGGCAGGATTCCGTCCAAGAACTCAACCACAGTGACTTCAGCGCCAAGCCGACGCCAAACGGACCCCAATTCAAGTCCAATGACGCCGCCGCCCACGACCACCATATGCTTGGGTACTTTGGGCAGGGCGAGCGCCCCGGTTGATGAGACGATCCGCTCTTCATCAATCTCGACACCGGGCAGAGGCGTCACCTCGGAGCCTGTCGCAATGACGATATTCTTGGCCGTCAATGTGCGCTCACCGGCTTCACCCGAGACCGCGACCGCATTGGGTCCGGTGATGCGCCCGGCACCGAAGATGTGCGTGACCTTATTCTTTTTGAATAAAAACTCGATGCCTTGAGTAAGCGCATGAACCGTATCGTCCTTGTGCGACATCATTTGCGGCAAATCGAGTTTCACTTTGTCGGCAACGATGCCGAACTTTGCCATGCCGTTGCTCGCTTCGGCAAAAAGCTCTGAGGCATGCAGAAGAGCTTTTGACGGAATACACCCGACATTGAGACACGTGCCGCCCAGCGTCACCCGTTTTTCGACACAGGCTACTGAGAGACCAAGCTGAGCTGCGCGGATGGCGCAATTGTAACCGCCGGGACCCCCGCCGATGACAACGACATCAAATGAATCTGACATTACGTTTTCCTAGAGATCGAGAATCAACCGTTCAGGCGCTTCCAAACATTCTTTGACGCGCACCAGGAATGTCACAGCCTCTTTGCCGTCAATGATGCGATGATCATAAGACAGGGCCAAATACATCATGGGACGAATCTGTACTTCGCCGTTGACGGCCATGGGCCGCTCTTGAATCTTATGCATGCCTAAAATACCTGACTGCGGCATATTCAAGATGGGCGTCGACATGAGTGAGCCGTAGACGCCGCCATTTGAGATCGTGAAGGTGCCGCCCTGAAGCTCATCCAGCTTCAAGTCTCCGGATCGGGCGCGCTGACCAAAGTCATTGATGGTCTTCTCAATATCGGCAAAGCCCATCAGATCCGCATCCCGCACGACCGGTACCACCAGCCCCTTATCCGTGCCGACAGCCACACCGATATCATAGTGATTTTTGTAGATCAGGTCGTCACCGTCGATCTCCGCATTGACCGCCGGGATTTCTTTCAAGGCGGTGATACAGGCTTTGGCAAAAAAGCTCATGAAGCCCAGTTTGACACCGTGTTTCTTTTCAAAAACTTCCTTGTACTTTTTGCGCATCTCCATCACCGGACCCATGTCCACCTCATTGAATGTGGTCAACATGGCGGCGGTATCTTGCGCCTCTTTCAGGCGGTTCGCGATGGTCCGGCGCAGCCGGGTCATCTTCACGCGCTCTTCGCGTTCACCCAGTTCGCGCGGCGCAGACGGCGCCTTGGTCTGTTGCGCCGGGCGGGCATCCAAAGCTGCCAGCGCATCGGCTTTCGTTATCTGACCACTTTTCCCGGTACCCGGAATTTGGCTCGCATCCAGATTATTCTCCGCGATCACCTTGCGCGCCGAGGGCATGACGGGGGCATCTTCGGTGGGAGCGGCCGCAGGTGCTGCCGCAGCTTTGGGCTCGGCCTTCGCTTCTGGCGCGGGAGCGGCCGCCCCATTGCCTTCCCCGATATTGCCGAGCAGCGTGCCCACTTCGACGGTTTCACCATCGGCGACGATGATTTCCGACAACACACCGGCAGCGGGCGCGGGCACTTCTACGCTTACTTTGTCCGTCTCAAGCTCGACCAACGGTTCATCGGCGGCCACCGTATCACCAACAGATTTCAGCCATTGCGCAATGGTGGCTTCTGTGACGGATTCACCTAGAGTGGGAACACGAATTTCGGATGACATGTTTTTCTCCGGTTACGACGCTTTGCTGTATTTGCCGATCGTCATCGCTTCATCAAGAAACAGATTAAGCTCGGCTACATGTTTGCTGGCGAGACCTGTAGCGGTCGATGCCGTCGCATGGCGGCCAATATAGTGCGGGCGACGGCACTTGGCTTCAATATGATTGAGCACCCATTCGATGTTGGGCTCAATGAAGTTCCAGCCGCCCATGTTTTTGGGTTCTTCCTGGCACCAAACAAATTCGGCTTCTAAGAAACGGCTCAGTTCCTTAATCAGCGATTTCGCCGGGAAGGGATAGAACTGCTCAAGACGCAAAAGATAGATGTCGTCTATGCCGCGCTTTTCCCGCTCTTCCAACAAATCGTAATAGACTTTGCCCGAACAAATCACCACGCGCTTGATCTTCTCGTCCGGTTGCAATGTGACCGTTGAGCCTGGTTTATATTGGGCATCGTCCCAAAGCACGCGGTGGAAGGACGATCCTGGGCCCATCTCTTCCAAGGTTGAGACCGCTCGCTTGTGACGCAGAAGCGATTTCGGCGTCATCAGGACCAAAGGTTTGCGGAATTTGCGGTGCATCTGACGGCGTAGAATATGAAAATAGTTTGCCGGCGTCGTACAATTGGCCACCTGCCAATTGTCTTCGGCACACGATTGCAAGAAACGCTCAAGCCGGGCCGAGGAATGCTCCGGCCCTTGCCCTTCGTAGCCATGGGGCAGCAACATCACCAAACCGCTCATGCGCAGCCATTTGCGCTCGCCACTTGAAATAAACTGGTCGATGAGAACTTGCGCGCCGTTCACAAAATCACCGAATTGCGCCTCCCAAAGCACCAACGTGTTGGGCTCGGCCAGCGTGTAGCCATACTCAAAACCAAGCACGGCCTCTTCCGAGAGCATGGAATCGATGACTTCGAAATGAGCTGGTCCGTCACCGATTTGTTTCAACGGGAAATAACGGTGTTCCGTATTCTGATCGACGATCCCACTGTGACGCTGAGAAAACGTCCCGCGCACCGAATCCTGACCGGACAAGCGCACCGAATAGCCATCCGTCACCAAAGTGCCGAAGGCCAAGGATTCTGCTGTTGCCCAGTCAATGCCCTCACCGGCTTCAATGGCACTGGCCCGCGCCTTCATAATACGCCGAATGGTTCTGTGAGCCTCCAAATCATCCGGAAGCGCAGTGAGTTTAGCCCCTAGATCTTTCAGGCGATCAATGGCCACGGCTGTTTGGCCGCGGCGGTCGTCGCCGGAGGCGGTTTCAAAACCGGCCCAGGCACCGTCCAGCCAATCAGCTTTGTTGGCCCGATAACTGTCCGCTGCCGAGAACTCTTCATCGAGATAGGTATGGAATTCCTTCACCGCCGTTTCCGGCTCGCCATCCTTCAACAATCCCTCAGCCAACAACCGATCCGCATACAGACGAAGCGTGGTAGGGTGGGATTTGATCGCCTTATACATGAGGGGCTGCGTGAACATAGGTTCATCACCCTCATTATGGCCGTGGCGGCGATAACAAAACATGTCAATCACCACGTCCTTATGGAATTTCTGCCGGAACTCAATAGCGACCTTCGCCGCATAGACAACGGCTTCCGGGTCGTCACCATTCACATGGAAGATCGGCGCCTGAACCATTTTGGCAACGTCGCTAGGATAAGGCGACGTGCGGGAATAGCGTGGGCTTGTAGTAAATCCGATTTGATTGTTCACAATAAAGTGGACCGTACCGCCGGCCCGGTGACCTGCGAGGCCCGACAAGCCGAAACATTCGGCCACAATCCCTTGGCCGGCAAACGCCGCGTCGCCATGCATCAGGACCGGCAAGACCTTGGTTCTATCTTTATCGCCGATTAGGGTCTGTTTGGCCCGCACTTTCCCTATCACCACCGGATTGACCGCCTCCAAGTGAGAGGGATTGGCTGTTAGGGACAAATGCACATTGTTGCCGTCAAACTCACGGTCGGATGACGCACCCAAATGGTATTTGACGTCGCCGGATCCCTCGACCTCATCCGGTGTGGCGGACCCGCCTTTGAACTCATGAAAAATCGCGGCATAGGGTTTGGCCATCACCGCGGATAGAACATTGAGGCGCCCACGATGGGGCATGCCGAGAATGATTTCCTCGACGCCAAGATTACCGCCGCGCTTGATGATTTGTTCCAACGCCGGAAGAAGCGACTCGCCGCCGTCCAAACCGAAACGCTTGGTGCCGGTATATTTGACGTGCAAAAATTTCTCGAAGCCCTCGCCTTCAACCAGCTTGTTGAAGATCGCTTTTTTCCCCTCAGGGGTGAACTGAACGCCCTTATCGATGCCCTCGATGCGCTCTTGTATCCAAGCCTTTTCCTCCGGCTCGGAAATATGCATGAACTCAACGCCGATGGTGGAGCAGTAGGTTCGCTCCAAAATTTCGAGGATCTGCCGCAAGGTCGCCGTTTCAAGACCCAACACATAATCAATGTAAATCGGCCGGTCCAAATCTGCATCCGTAAAGCCATAGGTGCGATAGTCGAGTTCGGCGTGATCTTCTTTCGGCTCCAGCTTCAGCGGGTCCAGATTGGCATATAGGTGACCGCGGATCCGATAAGCGCGGATCATCATGATCGCCCGAATAGAATCGAGGGTGGCTGCCCGGGTGTCTTCCGGCGGAACACTTGGCGCACGGGCCTCAATCTTCGAGGCGAGCGCTTTTTCGACCGCCGGCCAGTTGCCGTCGAGCGCGCTTACAAGCTCACCGTTTTCCGGAATAGGCCAATCGGTTCGTGCCCAGGAGGGGCCTTCTGATTCTTTGGTGATCGCCTCCGGGGCATCGGCAAGGCCGTCAAAAAAGTCACGCCATTCGGGCGAAACCGAGGCCGGATCCCGGACGTAGTCGGCGTGCAGGTCTTCAATATAAGACGCGTTGGAGCCGTAGAGGAAACTCGTTTGATCTAAGACTGCGTTGCGTGACGGGGCGTTTTTCGTCTCTTGGGACATGGATTACTTGGTGCTTGGCACCACTCTTGATTTGGCCAAAGGAGATTTTGGCATACTTCTTGTTAACCAAGACTTACATATCGATCAGCCATTCAATAAATCAACAAGAGTTGTTCCCAGAGCCGCCGGCGACTGCGCAACCCTGATCCCAGCAGCCTGCATAGCTTCAATTTTGTCCTGAGCGCCGCCTTTTCCGCCGGAAATGATAGCCCCGGCATGTCCCATACGCCGGCCGGGCGGGGCTGTGACACCGGCGATAAAGCCCACCACCGGTTTCTTAACTTTTGACTGTTTCAGGAATTCGGCCGCCTCTTCTTCTGCAGAGCCGCCGATTTCGCCGATCATGATGATGGATTCGGTCTTGTCATCGGCCAAAAACAGCTCCAGGCAATCGATAAAGTTGGTCCCGTTCACCGGATCACCGCCAATCCCGATACAGGTGGACTGGCCCAAGCCGGCGGCGGTTGTTTGCGCTACCGCTTCATATGTCAGGGTACCTGAGCGGGAGACCACGCCGACAGAGCCGGTCTTGTGAATATGGCCGGGCATAATGCCGATCTTGCACGCATCCGGCGTGATCACACCCGGACAGTTGGGGCCCACGAGCCGCGTCTTGGAGCCGGTGAGCGCACGTTTGACCGTCACCATATCCATGTCATGACCGGAATACCTTCGGTGATGCACACGACTAATTCGACCTCGGCATCGATGGCTTCGCAGATGGCGCCGGCCGCAAAGGGCGGCGGCACATAAATCGCGCTGGCGGTCGCGCCAGTCGCCTCGACCGCCTCCGCGACCGTATTGAAAACCGGCAGCCCCAAATGGGTGGTGCCGCCTTTGCCGGGGCTTGTGCCACCAACAACCTTTGTGCCGTAGGCGATCGCCTGTTCGGAATGGAACGTGCCCTGATTACCGGTGAAGCCTTGGGTGATGACTTTGGTATTAGCGTCGACAAGAACAGACATTTATGCGGCCTCCTTCACAGCAGCCACAACTTTCTGCGCCGCATCGTCCAAATTGTCAGCGGCGATGATGGCAAGGCCGGACTCATTCAAGATCTTTTTGCCCAATTCAACATTGGTCCCTTCGAGCCTCACCACCAGCGGTACGGACAAATTCACTTCTTTCACCGCAGCCACCACACCTTCGGCAATAATGTCGCATCGCATGATCCCGCCAAAGATATTGATCAAGATTCCTTCCACGCTGTCATCGCGCGTGATGATCTTAAAGGCATCGACGATTTGGTCTTTCTGCGCACCTCCACCGACATCTAAGAAGTTGGCAGGTTCCGCACCATAGAGCTTGATGATGTCCATGGTCGCCATGGCAAGACCGGCACCGTTGACCATACAGCCGATAGTGCCGTCCAAATTGATGTAATTGAGATCAGCTTTGGAAGCTTCTAGTTCCGCCGGGTCTTCTTCACTTTCATCCCGCAAATCCATGATATCCGGATGACGAAAGAGCGCGTTGGAATCAAAATTGATCTTAGCATCCAAACAAATCACTTCGCCTGCTTTGGTGACAACCAGAGGATTGATCTCAAGCAAGCTCATGTCTTTTTCCGTGACCGCTTTATAAAGCTGGCTGATCAGCTTGGTGCACTGCTTGACTTGATCGCCTTCCAACTTCAAAGCATAGGCAATTTCGCGGCCGTGATGGGCCATATATCCCATGGCCGGATCAATCGTCAGTGTCAGGATCTTTTCCGGCGTCTCAGCCGCGACCGCTTCAATGTCCATACCGCCTTCGGTAGACGCAATAAAAGCCACGCGGCTGGTCGCGCGGTCTACGAGACAAGAGAGATAAAGCTCACGATCAATATCGGACCCGTCTTCGATATAGAGACGATTGACGGTTTTACCGTCCGGCCCGGTTTGATGGGTCACCAGATTCATGCCCAATATACGGGTCGCTTCCGCGCGCACATCGTCGATGGATTTGACAACCTTGACGCCGCCGCCTTTGCCGCGGCCCCCAGCATGGATCTGCGCCTTGACGACCCAGACAGGACCACCCAGCGTTTCGGCAGCCTTGACCGCTTCATTCACTGTAAAAGCCGGCAGGCCTTTGGGCACCGGCACCCCAAAATCTTTCAGCAGTGTTTTGGCTTGATATTCATGGATATTCATTGAGAGCAGATCCCCGGGTGAGAGTGGTCACACCATGGCTGATGCCACGCTGCGGTCTCATGTGAAGCTGGCTTGCTTATAGCATCGGCATTTCGCCGCGCAAGGTGTTTTGGCCCCGAGTCCCGGCTCTAACGGCGTGCCGCATTGTCAAAGGTCAATTGGTCAAATGTGATCGCAACCTCTTGAACCGGTTTGCCGGTCTGATTGCGCAATTGAAGCGTCACCAGGCTGCTCTCCCAGTCGATGATCACAGCACCAAAATTAAGCTCACCAAAAGGTGACGCTAGGGCGGTCGTGCCTCCATCGTTATCGGGGATCGGTTTGGTGAAAGGGCTCGAAGTCACCTCATAGATCGGATAGAGCGCCGGACGTGCCATGCGATGAAGGGAACCCCGGTGCATATCGCCCGAAAGCAGAATGACGCCATTGGCCGACGTGGTCTCAACGAGTCCCAGCAAGCGCTCCAATTCCAAGGGCAGATTGCCCCAGCGTTCAAACTGATGGCCGTCGGACAAGACTTGGATGCTGGAAATGATCAGGCGCAAATCGGCGGGCCGTCGTAATTCCCTCTCCAGCCAAGCCCATTGCGCCTCACCCAGCATGGATTTGGCCGGGTCCGGATCCGGCACATAGCGCTTACCGAGCGCTCTTTGATGCAAGGGCGCCTTTTTCAGCGGTGAGCGAAAGGACCGCGTGTCGAGCAATATGATCTGAACCCGGCGGCCTTCTGGACCGATCAAATGGGACTGATAGACGCCCGCGCCTTTGGGCGGCAGGCGGCCCGGATCGATCCCCCAGAAGTCACGAAACATGGCCTCCGATTCAAGACGCATGGAAAAATCGGCCCCTCCGTCGCGGCCGCCGTAATCGTGATCGTCCCAAGTGGCCAAAACCGGCACCGTGGATTTCAGCTGTTGGAGCTCAGGCCGCGCCGCCAACATGTCGTAGGATTGCCGCAGCGGTGTCAGATCGTCCGACAGGTCAACGGGCCATCCGCCTTGCTTGCTGCCATAGACATTGTCCCCGGCGAAAACAAACAGGTCAGGCTCGAACTCAAAAACCGCCGGCCAGAGCGGCTGTTCCAATTCTTCATCCATACAGGATCCGAAGGCGATACGAGTCACGACCGCATCTTCATCAAGTTTAAGAAAACCCTCCGCCCACGCCGTTTCGCGGGTGAGGCAGGCGAGGAAAAACATCAAACAAAGAAATGTTGGGGCTCGACGTTGCATGGCTCAATCAGACTACTTGCTGAGACAAAAGATCTAAAACCGGTTTTGTGACGCCCGTGCGACGATCAAACGGCGCTGACCTTAGACCGCAAGTCCCACAAGAGATTTGAGCCAGCCCCAGGTCGAACTGATAAGAGCAAGAAGAGACAGAAAGGCAACGACGGCCATCAATGGATCGCCGGCGGCCGTCACCAGGATGTTCTCCGGTATAACGAATACGGGCCCCAAGAGCTGCTGCAGACTCCATTCCAAACTGTGCAGGGTAACGCCCATGGTGATGGCTGCAGCAGTGGATGGAATCTTGAGAAACTTGGCGCCCAACGCCGCCAGGACAACCAACAAAGCCGAGATAAAAAGCCATTCGCTGCCCAAAAACAGCGATGCAAATCCGACGTAGATGGCGTACGCCCCCGGCAAATTCCCCAAGGCCGGGCGGCGGGACAGAAGCGCCATACCAAACCCCCAACTCAGCTACCCCATCTGAGTATGGCACGCAGGCCCCGGAATGCAAAATGGCCGGACAAAGCGCCCGGCCATCGTCATTTGGAATGTCAGAGACCTTAGCCCAGACTTGGATCGATCTTGATGCAGGAGTCGATCAAGCCGCGTACGGCGTCGACGGAATGATCGAACATTTTTTGTTCCTCTGCATCCAGTTCAATCTCGACCACACGCTCAACGCCGCCTTCGCCGATGATGACAGGCACACCCACATACATATCATCTTGGCCATATTGACCATTGATATAGGCCGCGCAAGGCAGAAGGCGTTTCTTGTCCTTCAAATAGCTTTCCGCCATAGCAATGGCTGAGGCGGCCGGCGCATAGAAGGCCGAACCGGTTTTCAGAAGACCGACGATTTCAGCACCGCCGTCCCGCGTGCGTTGGACAATGGCATCCAACTTTTCTTGGCTCGTCCAGCCCATTTTGACCAGATCCGGCACGGGAATCCCGGCCACCGCGGAATAACGAAGGAGCGGCACCATGGTGTCGCCATGACCACCGAGGACGAAGGCCGTCACATCTTCAACAGAGACATCGAATTCTTCCGCCAAGAACAGACGGAACCGGGCCGAATCCAAAACGCCGGCCATGCCGACCACTTTGTTGTGCGGCAGACCTGAGAAATTGCGCAAAGCCCAAACCATGGCATCAAGCGGGTTGGTGATGCAGATGACGAATGCATCGGGCGCATATTTGCCGATCCCCTCGCCGACTGCCTTCATCACTTTCAGATTGATTTCAACGAGGTCATCTCGGCTCATACCCGGCTTGCGCGGCACACCGGCGGTCACAATCACAACATCAGCGCCGGCAATATCGGCATAATCGTTGGCGCCTTTATAGGCGGCATCAAATCCGTCCACGGGCGAGGATTGCGCGATATCCAGCGACTTGCCTTGGGGCATGCCTTCGACAATGTCGAATAAGATGACATCGCCCAGCTCCTTTAGGCCCACCAAATGCGCCAATGTTCCACCAATTTGACCGGCTCCAATCAGAGCAATTTTCTTGCGCGCCATGCGTCTCTCCTCGTGCACGTTTTTATGTCGGATAAATTTGGCCGTGGATTAGCGCGAATCCCGCGGGCGCGCAATGGGGCAATCATCAGCTGGAGGCGGCCCACCAATCGGCGGATTGCATCTCTTGGAGGCGGGACACTGTGCGGCCGAACTCAAACGACCCGTCGCCCGCAGGGTAGAGTTCCTCAGGCGTCCCGTCGGCCGAACACACAAGCCGGACTTTGTTTTCGTAGAGCACATCGATCAGGGTCACGAAGCGCTTGGCTTCGTTGCGTTTGTCTTTGCTCAAGCGGGGAATGCGGTCCAGCAGCAGCGTGTGGTAGCGCTCAGCAATGGCGAGATAGTCGGCCGAGCCCAAAGCCCGGGCGGCCAGGTCGGAAAAGCCGAACCGCGCGACGCCTTTTGCGGCCATCGGGACCGGCACGTCGCGCGCCTGAACCGTCAGGGTCTCCGGCTCGCCCATCTCACGATCGGTCAGTTTGCGCCAGACGGTCTGCATCTGTGCATCCGCAATGGGGCCCAAAGGGCAAAAGTAGACCGGTTCGCCGGTCAGCCGTTCCAAACGATAATCCGTGCCGCTATTCATATGCAGCAGTTCCATGCGCTCTTTAATTAAATCAATAAACGGTAGGAATAGCTGACGGTTTAGACCCCCTTCATAGAGTTCGTCCGGCGCCCGGTTGGACGTCGCCACGACGACGACGCCTTCGGCAAACAAGGCCTCAAAAAGACGGCTAAGGATCATCGCGTCAGCGATGTCGGTCACCTGAAACTCATCAAAACAAAGCAAAGCCGAGTCTTGCGCAATCTGTTTCGCCACGGGTTGAATCGGATCATCACCCGCCTCTTTCACATAATTGGGCTGAGCGGCCCTTTCTTTGGGATCCAATTTGCGCCAGGCATCGATAGCGGCATGCACTTCCAACATGAAAGCGTGAAAATGCACCCGGCGCTTGGGGGCAAGTGGCGCGTCCTCAAAGAACATATCCATCATAAGAGACTTGCCGCACCCCACGCTGCCGAACAGGTAAAGGCCACGCGGGGCAGGCTCTTTATTGGGCCGCTTCAAGAAAGACAAGAAGCCTTTGTCCTGAGACGGATCATAATCGGTGAGGCGCCCATGAAGAAGCTGGAGCTGTTCGGCCGCCAATTCCTGCACCGGGTCTTGGATCAACTCCCCCTGGCGCACCAGTTCACGATATTTGGCGATTGGTCCGGACATAGAGGGCGAGCCTAATTGAGTGGCCTCAAAAGAGTCTTAAACCCGATTACAACCAATCCGGGGCCGGAAGATTCTTAGACCGTAGAAATTCGGGATTCCAAAGCTTGCCCATATATTTATTGCCGAAGTCGCACAATATGGTGACGATCGTATGGCCGGGTCCCATCTCTTCGGCCATGCGCAAAGCGCCGGCGACATTGATGGCGGAGGAAAGCCCAAGACAAAGACCGTCTTTGCGCAACAGATCAAAACAAATGGGCAGCGCCTCTTCATCGGAAATTTGGTAGGCCATATCGATGGGCGCATCTTCCAAATTCTTTGTGATGCGCCCCTGTCCGATCCCCTCGGAAATAGATTCGCCTTCGGATTTCAATTCGCCGTTTGTGTAATAGCTGTAAAGCGCGGCGCCCATGGGATCGGCAATGCCGATTTTGACGTCGCTATTGTGGTCTTTCAGGGCCATGCCCGTGCCGGCCAATGTACCGCCAGTGCCGACGGAGCAGATAAAGGCATCCACCTTGCCGTCGGTTTGCTGGATGATTTCCGGACCGGTGGTGACGATATGGGAATAACGATTGGCCGTATTGTCAAATTGGTTGGCCCAAATCGCGCCGTGCTCTTCGGTCTTTTTGAGTTCTTCGGCCAAACGCTCAGAGACATGGACATAATTGTTCGGGTCGCGGTACGGCACTGCCGGCACTTCGCGCAAGTCGGCTCCACACAAACGCAGCATGTCTTTCTTTTCTTGGGATTGCGTTTCTGGAATAACGATGACGGTGCGATAGCCTCGTGCATTTCCCACAAGTGCCAATCCGATTCCGGTATTGCCCGCCGTGCCCTCAACAATCACACCGCCCGGCTCCAATTGTCCGTTCTTTTCCGCATCTTCAATAATGAAAAGAGCCGCACGGTCCTTGACCGAACCGCCGGGATTGGCAAATTCGGCTTTTGCCAAGATCTCGCATCCGGTTTGCTCCGATAAGCGATCGAGACGAATAAGCGGTGTTTGACCAACGGAACCTGTGAAACCGTGGCGGGTATCCATAAAAAATCTCCGGAAAATGGGCAGTTTTTGAGGGTTTTAAGCACACCCTTCACAATCTATTGCATGGTGTACTACGTACTGGTCTTATATCAGTGAATCAAGACGGCCCCGCCCCAGGAATCCTAAAGCGAGGCCGACAGGGATTAACCAGAGGGATCGAAGTGACATGTTCCAACGCCTGAGGGAGGACATCACTTCTTATGTGGATCGCGATCCGGCGGTGCGCTCATCTCTTGAAGTGTTTTTTACCTATCCCGGATTTCACGCCATCATCTGGCATCGCCTGTCCCATGCGCTTTACCAACGAAGGCTCTATTTCTTCGCGCGTATCGTGAGCGCGCTTAGCCGCTGGCTCACGGGTATTGAGATTCACCCGGGCGCCAAGATCGGCAGTCGTTTGTTTATTGATCACGGCACTGGCGTGGTCATCGGCGAGACAGCAGAAATTGGAGACGATGTCACACTCTATCAAGGCGTCACACTCGGCGGCACCACATTGGAGAAGGGCAAACGTCATCCGACCTTGGAAAACAATGTGATTGTCGGCTCCGGCGCCCAAGTTCTCGGGCCCTTCACTATCGGCCAAAACGCCCGCATCGGCGCCAACTCCGTGGTCCTGAAAGAAGTACCACCATGCTCAACGGTCATCGGCATTCCGGGGCGTGTGGTGCGCACCGGCAAGATGCAAGACGGCAAGTGCTTTGACGCCTACGGCACCCCGGCCAAAGAAATGGACGGTGAAGAAGTGGTGACCGAAGCCGGCTTGCAGGAGCAACTGAAAGAACTGGCCGACCGCATTGAGACCTTGGAAGGTCAGTTGGCCAAGAGCCGCAAAGGCGAAGAAGCCTGATCCATAGACCTAAAGCGGCACCACTTCATAATTCATGTCGAGCGGTCCAACCACATTGTTGAGGATTGCCTTGCGCCGAACAAAGCGCAAGACGCCGTGGGGGCCAAACCGTGTCCCGCCGAGACCGGAAAATCCGAAAGACTCATTTTCCACATCATGGGTGAACGCGGTCATAGAACCGTCATTGATACTCATGGCGCCGCCATTCACTTTTTCGGCTACTTCAATGGCCTCATTCGGCTCGCCAAAGACTGAGCCCGACAAACCATAAATCGTATCATTGGCCAAGGCGACCGCCTCATCGACCGTGTCAAATTTCATGATCGGGATCACCGGACCGAAGGTCTCGTCGGTCATGACTTTCATGTCATGGGTGACATCGACCAAAATCGTCGGCTCGACCCAAACACCTCCTTGATTGATGATCTCACCGCCATTGAGCACCTTCGCGCCCTTGGCTTTGGCGTCATCAATATGGTCTTTAATGATGGCGGCTTGCTTATCAAAAATCAGCGGGCCTACATGACCTTGTTCCAATTGATGGGTGTTGAGTGTCACCTGCTTCGCCTTCTCGGTGATCTTTTCCACAAATTCATCATAGATCGGCGCGGCCACATAAACCCGTTCCAAGGATTGGCAGGCTTGCCCGGTGGCGGACACGCTTGCCCGTAAAACACCGGAGGTGGCGACGTCCATATTGGCGGATTCCAACACAATGGCAGGGTCTTTGCCGCCTAATTCCAAAAAGGCCGGAATGAAATTACGAGCCGCCGCTTCACCGACAATACGGCCTGTACGGACGGATCCGGTAAAGACAATCAGATCCACATGATTGATGAGCTCGGCGCCGGTCTCCCCTGGCCCCATAACCACATCAAGCACATTGTGGATCTCCGGCACGGACTTCACCGCGTCCATAAAGGGCACGGTCCAACGCGGGGTCACTTCACTCGGCTTGATCACGACCGCATTGCCCGTCATCAGGGCGGGCATGGTATCGATTAAGGACAAGATGAGCGGAAAGTTCCAAGGGCTGATATTACCCACAACGCCATAGGGTACCCATTGGCCGCTGGCGCGGACCACCGGATTGAGGCTGGCTTGGGGCTCGCCTTCGGTCATCATCTGCCGGACATCAGCGGTCAGACGCGCCACCTCATCGCCGATGCAGCCTGCTTCATATTGGGCAATCGCGGACCGTCCTTCATCGTCCTTTAAGGCATTATAGATGGCGTCAAAGTCGCGCTGCATGGCGGCAACCAATTTGTCGACCACGGCAATGCGCCCCTCATTGCCCAAAGCCGCCCAGGCCGGCTGATTGGCGCGGACACGGTCAACCGTGGCTTTCACATCCGCCGCACTGGTTTGCTCAAATTCGTAATCTTGCTCACCGGTATGGGGGTTTCTGACTTTGATCATGGTCATGAGGCGCTGTCCTTCGGAAAATCCGTTATGTATTTGGGGCTCTTTATGCCGGGACGCAATGGCCATGACCAGACCCCCCGGGTCGCTATTCCACTAAATGGCGGAATTCGGCGCGTTTCAACAACTCACAAAAAACTTTGAACCCTCTTGCCGGACCTTGCGACTGACCTCTTGAAACGACAGCCATTCGCAATCAAGGAGCAGACCCATGAAACGTTCAATCCTCACCACCACAGCCATCGCCCTGAGCCTGGCCGCAGCCAGCCCGTCTTTTGCTTTCGGCGTGGAGCGCGAAATGAAAGAATCCGGCGAAAAAGGCGGCACGTCCTTTGCCGTTGAGCGGAAGATGAAAGAATCCGGTGAAAAAGGCGGCACGGCCGACATCAATATCGGCGTCGGCGAATTGCAGGAAGCCACAAGTGCCAAACCCGCCACGAAATCTAAAAAGGGTGGCAATGTGGAAACCACATGGAAAGTGGAAGAAGGCGAATCGTAAACCCCCCTATGAGGTGGCGGCCCGGACGGCGAGATCCGTCCGGGCCAATATTTTTAGGCAGGGCTTGTTTCCGCCTCACGAGGCCCATGCCAATCAATATTGCGGGTCATGAACATGGTGACGGCCAGTGCCAAGAAGGACGCGATGGAACCGAACAGCAAGGCAAAGTCGGCAACCTGAAGCAAACTGAACAGCAACGCATAAATCACCAACAAGACACCACCAATGGCGACGGCAAACATCCGGTTGCCGAGCACGACATCCGTATAGACCGCGATCAATCCGATATTGGCCGCCGAGGCGATGAAATAGGCGGGCATAAAACCGATATGCTCGGACAAGGACAAAAGCAACAGATAGAAGATGCACTGGGACGCACCGATCATCAGATATTGAACCGCGTGAATGCGCGCCGGCAGCAATGTCTCATAGAGAAAAAAGGCCAAAAACGTGAAGCCGAAAAACAAAATGGCATATTTGGTTGACCGCTCGATCCGTTGATACAGATCCACCGCCGGCTGAAAGTTGATCCAGAACGAGGCCCGGGAGAGTTCATCTTTGTAGGGATTATTGTGACCGGATGCAGCACCGGCTTGATTGGGATTGATCACTGCAGAACTTGGATTCTGCGTCCACATTTGTGGAAAGCTGCGCGCCAATTGCGGGATCTCCCATTTCGCTGCAAAACCCTCAGACGAAATCTCGCGATCCGACGGCAAAAACCCGCCTTTGAAGCTGGGGTCAGGCCAATCGGAACGCACCAGTACGTTGGTGTCCCGCCCGACAGGGACAAATTTCAAAAAATCACTGCCGTTCACTTTGAGCGTGAGATCGAACGGATTGTCGTCGCCGATACCCCATTGTGACAAAGGCGCATGGACGCCATTCGTGCCGAAAATATTCAGCTTCTGACCCGGCTCAAAGGTCACTTCGTTTTGCGACGAGCCCCAATTGAGGGTGAGCGCATTCTTAATGCCGCGATTATCGGTCAGGCTGAGGGCCACAAAGGCACCCTCCCAATCCACCGAAACGCCTTCTTGAACAAAAAGTGTCTCGTCCGGCCGGCCAAATCGGCCGCTGATCTGCAAAGTCGCCGCATAGGTCGCCACATCGTACATGCCGCGATACCGGGTTTCGCTGGCGACGTCCGACTCCACATTCAATTCTTCGGGAAGAAAAACCGCAAAGCGTTTCTCAACCCGCTCGATTTTTTCATAGCCGCTCGTCACTTCCCGGGTAATTTGGTAAGGGACCACCAAGAAGGGGCCTGCCACGGTCTGCGACCTCCCACCCCACGCATAGCCCACGTCGAACCGGGCTTGATCGGCGCGCATTTGACGCTCGCGCACCAGATCACTGACAAAGGACATCGGAATAAATAATCCGAGCACCAACAAGCCGATAAGCACGGCTTTGAATCCGGGCTTCTGGCCG
>JGI12316J14372_10002024_pt1 | contig 23179 bp, 17 predicted proteins | sample MarCyaLeptolynsp_FD_14372 | JGI IMG/M metagenome (IMG submission 14372) | reverse complement strand
AAGGCTTGGACAGTCCCCGAAAGGCAATCCCCCGCGGGTCCGGAGCGGATTCCAGCCGGTTCGCCGATTGTCCAGACGGTTGTGTTTAACTGGCGTAGCGGCTTGCGTCCGCGCCGTAATAGTTGACGTAGCGCGTATTGAGCTCCGTCACCGGCATGACAATCAAGATATCGGTCGTGCCAAACTGGTGATCGACCACGGCGCCGTCGCCGACAAACGCCCCAAGGCGCAGATATCCCTTCACAAGTGGCGGCAGGGCGCGCAGCGCTGTTTTGGAATCGATTCTGTCCGCCGGCAGGCGGTTCATTTCCACGTAGCGCTCGTCAACGGCCCGCACGCGCCATTGTTCGGGTGCGCGGGCGTTTTGATGGAGGAAGGAGAGTTGCTGCGCCATGGCATCCGGGTTTGTTCCCTCGATGGAGGCGCATCCCACCATGACGTCGATCTTGTGGCGCAGGATGTAGGACCAGACGCCATGCCAGAGCAATTCGACGGTTTTCTTGTTCCGGTAGGGCTTCAAAACGCAAGAGCGTCCAAGCTCCAGGAAGCGTTTGTCCGGATTGGCGTCGATGAGTGCTTGAATGTCGTACTCTGCGGAGGTGTAAAACCCGCCATGCTGGTCGGCGACTTCCTGGCGCAGCAGCCGATAGGTTCCCACAATCTCGGGTTTCAGCCGGCCCAGTTTGTTTCGTTTCATCGAGGCGTGATCGACGACAAGCAGATGGTCGCAATACGCGTCGAACGGGTCCGCGTCCCGACGCGTCGCAAGCGTGTGGGCGTCTGCGATCGCCGACATTTCCTCGTAGAAGACTTCATAGCGGAGGCGTTGGGCTTTCTTCACTTCCTTGAAGTTCCGCGCCATGCGCACTTCCAGGGAGCCGATCCGGCCAAGGGTTTCGCCGGTCTTGACCGGGGTTCGAACCGGATTACCGATACGGGCGGATTTCGCGGCGGCAACACCTGTGCGCATTCCCGGTGTAAACCTGCGCACCAGTTTCCTTGGAGAAAACAGTCCCTGCCGCATTATGGCCATTCCACCCTCTTGCATTCCATCCAGATCACGCTGGGAGGTTTCACAGTTTGTGGTCTGCCTCACCTTTCTTTTTCCCTTAGCCGGTGTACTAACACCGGTTGCGGTCAGCGTGCTTCAATCCTGCCGTAGAACACATTTATCCGACAACTGGATGACAATAGTTTTTTTTCACTTCACCCGCCAGATTAAGCTTAACTTAGTCTTGGATATTTGTGAAATTTGCCGAACTGCTTAGGGTTCTGACCCTAAGCTTGCTGAAGGCTTTCGCGATCGAATCTTAGATAAGCAGTCGCGCTGATTTCGCAAGTCAAAGCCGTCACGACCTGCCGATCGCTGCCAGCGCTCCGGAAATCGACTCCACGGACAGGGGTTTGGTCAGATAGCCGGCTGCCCCCATTTCAGCCGCCTTGTCGCGTGCATCCTGCATGACGTCTGCCGTCACGATCATCACCGGAACCGGAGGCCGCCCGCTGGCGCGTTCGTCTTCGCGAACTTTCCGGATGGCTTCAAATCCGTCCAGTCCCGGCATATGCAGGTCCATCAGAATCGCATCGAACGTGTCATTGGCCGCTTCTTCGACAGCCTTTTCACCGTCCACCACCATGACGGGTACATGACCGAGCTTGCGCAACATTGCCTCGCTCAGGAGCCGGTTAATGTCGTTGTCTTCCGCAACAAGCAGCCGCAACGGCCGCGCAGGTGCATTGGCCCGCCGCAATGCCGCGCTGCTGTTTTCCGGTTTTGCGCCGGCATCCCAGGCAAGCTCGCTGACCGCGCCTTCCAGCAGCCCGGAAAAAATCTGCAACAGCGTTTCAACACGGACGGGTCTGATCAGATAAGCGGCATATCCGGCCGCGTGAAGATGCGCCAGCTTGTCCCGTTCAGAGGGGGAAACCAGAACGACGGCAGGCGCGGAGCAGCCCGCAAGGCGTGCAGAGGCCAGCCATCCGCCGCTGTCCGAAAGAGCCGCGTTGTCAACCACGACAAGGTCCGCACCTGACAGGGCGTCCTCAAGGCCGGAACTGCCCGGTGCTTCGACCGATGTCATAGCGTCGTGCTGTGCGAGCCGACCGGCAAGCAGCTGGCACTCGATCCGGCTGTTGCTGATGAAGACAATGTTCCGCTCCGCCAGACTGGAAAGCCGTGGGTCGGTACTGGCGGCCATGTTCTCCGGGATCGGCAGACAGACCTTGAAGTGTCCGCCGCCTTCTGCGGAGGGCTGCGCGGTGATTTTGCCACCCATCAGACCGGCGAGCCGCTGTGCGATGGCAAGGCCCAGTCCGGTACCGCCGAATTTCCGCGCTGGACCATGGTCGACCTGCTCGAACTCCTTGAACAGGCGATCCGCCTCCAATTCGTTGAAGCCGATGCCTGTATCGCGGACGTTGATCTCCAAAAGACTGCCGCCGGACGGATTGGGCCGCCCCGCAAGTTCGACTGCGACACCGCCTTCGTCGGTAAACTTCACGCCATTACCAATAAGATTGAACAGGATCTGCCGCACCCTTGTGGCGTCAAGAGTGACTTCCTCGGGAAGGTCGGGCGCCAGCATGGAGCCGATTTCCAGGCCCTTGGCATGTGCCTTGGGGGCCAGGAGCTCGACCACGCTTTCCGCAAGCGCGCCGATCTTGACCGGGGCAGCCTGGATCTCCAGCTTACCGGCCTCGACCTTGGAAAAATCAAGCACTTCGTCAATCAGCAGCAGCAGGGTTTCACCAGAGGTTTCCAGCGCTTCGATGTAAGCGCCCTGCTCCTTGGTGAGCCGGGTGTCCCGCAGGAGGGAGGCCATACCGAGAATGCCGTTGAGCGGCGTGCGGATCTCGTGGCTGACGGTTGCCAGGAAGCGGGACTTTGCCTCGTTTGAACTTTCCGCAGAATGACGGGCCGCAAGCAGTTCTTCTTCGATCAACCGCCGCTCCGTGACGTCGCGCAGAACCGTTTGAACCAGTTGCCGGTCCGTGGCCGTGTCGCGCACGGGAACGTCGATTCGCGAAAACCAGCGCGGACCTTGTGCTGTTCGCATGCGAAGATCCTGAAAACCCATGCCGCCGGCGCCACCATCCCTCGAAGCGAGATCGGGATGTGATGGATCACCGCCGCTGATCACCGGCAATTGCATCGCATTGCCGGGATGCAGATCGTGCCCGTTGCCGAAAACATCTTCTGCTGCCGAATTGGCATAGGTGATGATGCCGTCTGCATCGCGGCGGATGACCACATCGCCGAGCGTTGCAAGAATGCTGGCATGCCGTTCGTCGGATTCGCCAAGTTCCCAGGCCCGGTCTTCCAGTTCTTCGCATCGGGCCATCAGCCGCCGGATTTTTTCATCCTTCAACTGAAGGGCCTGAACGGAGCGCTGCAAGTCGTCGGCAATAACGCGCCACACCGCCAGCCCGCCGGCAAAAAATGCGAGGCCAGCCCCCAGGAAACGGTTGAACCCGTCGGTCGAAACGAGAAACAGTGCCGCTCCGAGGCCGATCACAAGCCCGGCAACGGCTAGGTGTTGCAGGGACTTCTGCGGGGCGTTGACCGGCGTGTCCGTTGCGCGCCGTCCCGGGCCAACGTCCGGCCCGAGTTCGCGCAACTCTGAATCATCGGTGGGCTCGACAGACGTGTTGTCGGACTGACGCGGTTCTTTCAAAGGCAACTCGCCTTGCGCGTCTCCCTCTGCCACCTGCCTCGGTTCTGTTTCGGCTGTCTGCTCACGGTTCTGATTGACCAAAATCGCAACTCTCTGCTGGAGACCTGTTGGAGCAGAGAGTGCCGCTTAAACTTTTAGAAACCGTTTCCTTCGAGGCGGGTAAGGCACTTGTGCGGATAAGACCAAGACCGCCCATCCTTCGAAACACGTGCGCGCTCGCTCCTTAGGATGAAGTCGTGCAGTTCGCTGGCGCGAACCGTATCAGGACCCACCAACCTCATCCTGAGGAGCCGCAACGCGGCGTCTCGAAGGATGGGTCGCAAACTCTTGTTTTTGTAGATAAATTCGTGACCGCTTCGCTCCGTGTGTTCACGGAGCGAAGCGGTTGTTCTTATCGCACGTCCAGGAAACCAATGATCTTGCGCACGTCTTTCAGCACGGGTTCGGCAATTGCGGAGGCTTTTTCCGCGCCGTCCTTGAGGACAGCGTCGATCTGCGCCTTGTCTTCCTTCAGCCGGCGCATTTCGTCCGTCATTGGCGAAAGCTTGGTCACGGCAAGTTCTGCAAGCGCGGGCTTGAAGGCCGAGAATTGCTGTCCGCCGAATGTTTTCAGGACATCTTCTTTCGAACTGCCGTCCAGAGCGGCGAAAATTCCGACAAGGTTGTCCGCTTCCGGCCGTTCTTCCAGACCACCGACTTCGCTGGGCAGCGCATCCGGATCGGTTTTGGCTTTTCTGACCTTTTTCGCAATCGTGTCGGCGTCGTCTGTCAGATTGATGCGAGACAGGTCAGACGGGTCGGATTTCGACATCTTCTTTGTTCCGTCGCGCAACGACATGATCCGGGTCGCAGGACCGGCGATCATCGGCTCGGTGATCGGGAAATAAAGCTGCTCGGGCAGCTCCGGAGACGGTGTTGGATTGGGAACGCCAATACCGAGCTCCTTGATCCGGTCGCCGAAATCGTTGTTGAACTTCGTCGCGATGTCCCGGGTCAGCTCCAGGTGCTGTTTCTGGTCGTCGCCAACCGGCACATGCGTGCCACGATAAGCTAGAATGTCTGCGGCCATCAGATTCGGATAGGCGAACAGGCCGACGGAGGCGTTTTCCTTGTTCTTTCCGGCTTTTTCCTTGAACTGGGTCATGCGGTTGAGCCAGCCCATGCGCGCCACACAGTTGAAGATCCAGGCAAGTTCCATGTGCTCGCGCACCTGAGACTGGTTGAAAATGATCGACTTATTGGGATCGATGCCTGCTGCCATATAGGCTGCGGTCACTTCCCTGGTCGCTTCGCTCAGCTCGATGGGGTCTGGAAATCCGGCGGTAATGGCATGGCTGTCGACCACACAGAAGATGGTCGGCATCTGGTCCTGCAGCGGGACCCACCGGGAGACGGCTCCCAAATAGTTGCCAAGATGAAGGTTGCCGGTCGGCTGGACGCCGGAAAAGACACGGGGCTGGAACTCCGCCATTCTTGATCCCTTTAATTAGTGCGGCCGGTTGGAAGGGCGCTGTGAAACTTTGGGCGCGCCGGGTGTAAGCCCCGCAGGACGTGTACGCAAGCGGTAACGGCGAAGATTTCGTCTTAAATTGTTAAGTGTTGCGCCGTGTCAACGCCTTAAGCATGCGCAAAAGGTCTGCACCACCACTGAGTTGCGTGAAAACGGCAAAGGTGACGATGCCGGTCAGAACAATCAAAGCAAGGCTTGCCACGCGAACGATCAGCCAGGTATCGGCGAGATATGGTGCAAGAAACAGGGCAACGAAATGAATGCTCACGCCCATGAGCAAACTTGCCAAAAGCACCAGCGACATTTGCCTCAAGAGCGAAAAATCCGGGGTAAAATGGCCGCGTTTCCACAACACGATGACCAGAAGCGCGGTGTTGACCCAGCCCGCGATCGTGGTGGCCAGGGCAATGCCGACATGCTTGAGGACCGGAAACAGCGCGATCGAGAGGGCAACGTTCACCACCATGCCGACGGCCGCGAATTTCATCGGCGTCTTGGTGTCCTCGCGGGCAAAGTATCCAGGTGAGAACACCTTGTTCAGGACAAAGGCAGGCAGGCCGAGCGCGAAGGCCATAAGGGCTGCAGCGGTGCCGTCGACGGCCGCAGCGTCGAAGCGGACGCGTTCGAACAGAACGGAGACGATTTCATGCGGGACGACCGCCAGCGCGACGGCTGCCGGCAGGGTCAGCACAAGCGAAATCTCAAGCGCCCGATTCAAACTGTGCTGATAGGCGCTGAGCTGCCCCGACCGCAATTGCCGCGTCAGGCTCGGCAGCAGAACGACGCCGATGGCAATGCCGATCACACCGAGCGGAAGCTGGTAGAGGCGGTCGGCAAAATAAAGCATGGCGTTAGCTCCGTCCTGGAGCGACGCGATGATTGTTCCGACCGCAATGTTGAACTGAGTGACGCCACCCGCGATGATCCCGGGGATCCCGAGGACCAGCAGCCGTTTCGCAGACTGCGTGTAGCGCGGTCGAAACACGGGAATCTTGAAACCAAGGCGCTTGAGGTCGATCACCACCACGAGCAGCTGGAGAATGCCGCCCAGGGTCACGCCAATGCTCAAGAGGACGCCAAGCTGGAAATTGTCTTCAACACCGGCAGCAAGAATGCCGCCGAGGACAATGCTCATCACCACGTTGAGCATGACCGGTGCGAACGCGGCTGCGGCAAATCTTTGATAGGTGTTCAAAATTCCGCCGACAAAGGCGAGCAGCGACATGAAAACGAGATAGGGGAACGCGATCCGGGCCATGACCACGGTCAGGTCGAACTTGTCCGGGTCGGCGGAAAATCCCGGCGCCAGTCCCCAGACGATCAACGGCATGAAGATCTGCGCGACAGCTGTCAGAATCAGCAGGCAAAACAGGAGCGCGGATCCGATCTCTCCGGCAAATCGTCGTGCGTCCGATTCACCGCCTTCCTCCAGTGCCCGGCCAAACAGCGGAATGAAGGCGGAGTTGAAGGCGCCTTCCGCAAACAGCCTGCGGAACAGGTTCGGCAGCCGGAACGCCACGGCAAAGGCATCGCCGACGGGACCGGTTCCAACCGCCGCAGCAAGCAGTACGTCCCGCACAAAGCCAAGCACGCGGCTCAGCATCGTCGCGCCACCGACCGTGGTGAAATTGCGCACAAGGCTCATTGGGACGTGGCTCCGTAACGGCGTCTGGTCATTCAGGACGCCTGGCGCTGGACTTTGCGTGTGACGGGAGCCGCCGGGTCAAGCTCAAGACGGCCTTGCACCGCGTCGGCAAGGCGCTCTCGAATGATTTCCTGGCGGCCGATATTGGAAATTTTCTGACCGGTCAGATCAGTGACGTAGAAGACGTCGACGACCTTCTCCCCGAAGGTGGAGATATGCGCCGAGCCGATATTGAGGTTGAGGGTTGCGATTGACCGGGTCAGGTCATAAAGCAGTCCGGGACGGTCCAGGCCGGATATTTCCAGAACCGTGTAATCGTCAGAAAGTGAATTGTTGACGAGGATCTCGGTCGCGACCTTGAAGGCCTTCACCCTGCTCTTCATGGCATTTTTCTTGGTAACCGGCTCCGGCAGACGCTCATCACCACGCAGCGTGGTACGGATCAGTTGCGTGATACGCTCGCCCCGGCGTTGTTCGTCCTTGTCGTCCGGAAGTTCCCGCCCGATGAAAATCGTGTCGAGCGCAAACCCGTCCGTGGTGGTGTCGATCTGTGCGTCGACAATGTTTGCGCCGGTCGAAAAACAGGCACCCGCGATGATCGAGAGCAAGCGCGGATGGTCAGGTGCCATGATGTTCAATTCGGTCACGCCCTCAAAGGCGCGAGGAATAACTTCGAACGCAAGGCGCTTGCGGCCCTTGTCCGCCTTGCGGAGCAATTCGGCGTGGGTCAGGAGCCGTTCAGGTTCGGTTCGCAGCCAATAGGCAGGATAGTGCCGGTTGAGGTAAGCCTTCCGATCCTTCTCGGGCCAATGGCCAAGCTTACTTGCCAGATCCTGCTTGGCCGATTCGATCGCCTGGTTGTGGGACATTTTCGAATGACCGCCCGAAAGATGCGGCTCGGTCGCATAATAGAGCGTCCGCAGCAGTTGCCCCTTCCACCCGTTGAAGACACCCGGCCCGACGGCACGGATATCCGCGACGGTCAGGATTAAAAGAAGTTTCAACCGTTCCAGGGATTGCACGGTGTTTGCAAAGTCGGTGATGGTCTTGCGGTCGTTGAGGTCGCGCGACTGGGCAATCGTGCTCATGTCGAGATGATGTTCGATCAGCCAGGCCACCGTCTCGGTTTCCGCCTCGTTCAGCCCGAAACGCGGACAGATCTTGCGGGCAACCTTGGCTCCGGCGATGGAATGATCTTCCGGGCGCCCCTTGGCGATGTCGTGCAGGAACATGGCCACATAGAGCACCTTGCGGTTCTGCAGCGTCAGGATCAACTCGGTGGAAAGCGGGTGATCCTCACCGGAATTGCCGCGTTCGATCTCCGACAAGACACCGATCGAGCGGATCAGATGCTCATCGACCGTGTAGTGGTGATACATGTTGAACTGCATCATCGCGACGACCTTGCCGAAGTCCGGCACGAACCGGCCGAGCAAGCCGGTTTCGTTCATCTTGCGCAGGACTTTTTCCGGCGTGTTCCGGGACGTGAGCACGGACAGAAACAGCCGGTTGGCTTCCGGATCGTTCCGGAGATCGCTGTCCACGAGCTTGAGCGAGTGGCGGATCAGGCGGGTCAACCTCGGATGAAGGTTGTAGTCATGCTTGTCCGCGAGCTGGAAGACCCGGAGAAGGTTGGCGGGATCGGTCTGGAAAATCGTATCGTTCGTGACATTCAGCCGGTTGTTTTCGACAACGAACCCAGGCGCGCCCTTCACCGGCTTGGCAGTGTCCGACACCCGTCCGCTCCGCAACCGCCGCATCATGCCGGAAAGGCCCTTGCCGCGCGGTTCCTTGACGTGTTCTTCCTCAAGTGCCGCGCAGATAATGCGCGTCAGGTCGCCAACGTCCTTTGCGACCAGGAAATAGTGTTTCATGAACCGTTCGACATCGCGCATTCCCGGATGCTGCGTGTAGCTGAGCCGGATTGCGATCTCGCGCTGGTATTCGAAAGCAAGCCGTTCTTCCGGTCGGCCCGTCAGGAAGTGCAGATGGCAGCGCACCGCCCACAGGAAATCCTCGGATTTTTCAAACCGCGTATACTCGGAGCGCGTCAGAACGCCCTTCTTGACCAGTTCCGCCTGGCTGTCGACCCGGTAATGATACTTCGCGATCCAGAACAACGTGTTGAGGTCACGGAGGCCACCCTTGCCTTCCTTGATATTGGGTTCAACCAGATATCTTGACGTGCCCTGCCGCCTGTGCCGCTCATCCCGTTCCAGAAGTTTTGCGGCGATGAACTCGGAACTCGTGCCATTGACGACATCGTTGCCGAAGCGGTTGACAAGATCATGGAAGAGCGGTTCGTCGCCCCAGATGTAGCGTGCTTCCAGGATGGCGGTCCGGATGGTCATGTCGGACTTCGCCAGCCGCATGCATTCGTCGATGTTGCGGGTCGCATGACCCACCTTGAAACCCAGATCCCAGAGCATATAGAGGATGTATTCGACCACCTGCTCGCCCCACGGGGTCTGTTTGTACGGCAGGATAAACAGGAGATCGATGTCCGATCCGGGCGCAAGCGTTCCGCGTCCGTAGCCGCCGACCGCGGCAACCGACATGCGTTCGGCAGCCGACGGGTTCTTGGCGCGATAAACATGCTGGACCGCAAAATCGTAGATGACGCGGATCAGTTCGTCCTGAACATGCGACAGGCGCTCAGCGCACAAGAGTCCGCCGCCATCTTCGTTCAGTTTTTCCTCGACAAGCTCACGGGCCGCTTTCACCTCCGACTTCAGCTCGTTCAGGACGGCGGCCCTGATCTTGGAATCTGAACCGTCGCCCTCTGACTCGGCGGTTAGCGCGCTCAGGCGCGTCCGCAAGGCATCCGCATCGATCAATCCGGCAAGGTCTTCCTGGGTGGCTTTCATGCGTGTCAGAGGGTCCGTTCAGCAGTCTGTTCAAGTGTGCAGGTTATATAGGGATCGCGCGATAAGGACACGTAAATCTGAAACTGCCTTGCGTCTCTTGTCATCCCTGCGCAGGCAGGGATCCAGTAAACGCAGGCTCAAATTGCAGAAAACGAAAGTTCTCGAGTCCTGGATCCCGGTCTTGGCAGAGCCAAACCGGGATGACAATGTTTGCGCGACCAACTGAATTAGACATCGTCCTTGGCGGCGGCAACACGGAGCTGGTGCAGGAGGGCGGCGAGTGAGTCTTCCGACAAGACACCGATTTTCAGGGAAAGCTGGTTGGCCAGTTCTGTCGCCTTGGGGTTCATGCCGGCGGTATCGATCGTGATCCTCGGGTCAGACAGCTCCGCCAGCCGCTGGATTTCTTCCGCCTCGTCCCAGATCACGTTGAAATAGGTGATGATCCGCTGGACCAGAAACCATGTCGGCTTGCCGCGCTTGCCGTGTTCGAGCGCAGACAGATAAGCGCTCGAAACCGAAAGAGCGGTCGCCATTTCCTTCAGCGAGACGCCGCGCTTTGCCCTGAGTTCCCGAATTTTAGCCCCAAGCGGTGTCACGGTCCTACCTTCTTTTTCGTATCCGGACGTAGAGCGCCCCCGCTCCACCGTGGCTGGCATGCGCTTGTTCATAGCCCAGCACCACCGGGCGCAGGTCCGGCATCGACAGCCACTGGGGAACCATTCTGCGCAAAATGCCGCGTTCGTCCATATAGGCTTTTTCCGGGCCGCCGCCCTTGCCGGTAATCACCAGCACGACCCTGTGCCTGCGGGTCTGTGCCTGATAAAGAAAACCGACCAGTCGGTCATGAGCCTGATACTGGGTCAATCCGTGAAGGTCGATCCGGGCATCGATCGCGGTGACACCGCGCACGATTTTTCTGCGGTACCGTGTCTCGAGCTGTTTGAGAGGCAACAGGGCAGGCGTTTTCCTGGCTGGCTCCGGAGCCTTGATTGCTGTTGCGGTCTTGGGTGTTTTCACGGGTTTTGGCGGGGCGTCTTCCCGGCTCTGGGCAAGCTCTTCCTGAAGATCGCGTGCCCGCTCCGGGTGCAGCGGCGTCAGAGTTTTCGCGACCTTGCCCCAAAGCTCCCGGTCCTCCGGAGACAGGCTGCCCTTTTTGCCCCGCTTGCTCATGCTTCAGTCAGTCGCCAGTTCTGCACCTGTGCCAGGCCTCTTGGGAACAAGGATGGTGAAGCGCGCTTGGTGCCGGATCTCGCCCGCCAGATCGCCGGCAGGATCGCCCGACCCGGTAAAGATGTCTCCGCGTACCGGACCCCTGATCGCCGAACCGGTGTCGTCGGCAACCATCAGCCTGGAAAAGTCCCGGCCGTCAGCGTCAGCATCCGGAAACCCGGCCTCGACGAAGACGAGCGTTCCATATGGTAAGTGCTCAGGATCAACGGCAAGGCTCCGTCCCGGCGTGAGCGGCAGACCGGCTGCGCCTATAGGTCCCTCGTCCGGTCCGGTCTCCGTCACTTCCCGGAAGAAGATATAGGACCGGTTCTCTCTGAAGAGCGCGTCGCGCCGGTGTGGATCGGCGGCCAGCCAGCTTCGCAGCCCGGCCATGGTGAAGTCTTCAGGAGTGCCTTCGCCGCGCTTGACCAGCAGTCGTCCGATTCCGGTATAGGGATGACCGGACTTGCCCGCATAGCCGACCCGCATGACCGAGCCGTCGCTCAGACGCAGACGGGCCGACCCTTGTACATGAATGAAATAGGCATCGATGGGATCGGCGAGCCAGACCAGTTCCAACTGTTCCGCATCGAGCGCGCCATCCATGATGGCGGAACGGTCGGGCAATTCTTCAAAACCGCTTCCGACCCGGCGGCCATGGCTAAACTGTTCGGGCCAGCCTGTCGGGCGGGTCTCCGGCGTCAGAGCTTCAAGACCGGTGGGCTTTTTGTGGAGCGGCACTGAAAACCGGTCCGATCTTGTGCGGGATGCTGGGACTTCCGGTTCGAAGTAACCCGTCACAAAGCCGGGTTTTGTAATCAGATACGCCGTGAAATGCGCCTCGATGAACTGCCGGATCTCTTCATTTNTCGCGAGCGATGCCTGATCGATTGCCGCGCACAGCGACGGCAGATCGGCGAGCGCATACCTCACGGACGCCGGGTTCGAGCCCAGTGCTTCTGGCTTTGCGCAAAAGCGCAGAAAACTTGTCAGCGCCTTCGACTGGTCATCCTGCGTCCAGCCGGAAAGGTCCGAATACGCGATCTCTTCGAGATGGTCGGGTGTGTGCGAGCTTTGCGGCATGGCCGGCGCAGGTCCTGCAAACAAAAAAAGTGGCGCGGCCAATACCGCGCCCCTTAAACGCATGGAAGAACGAGGTGGCAACAACGCCCTCGTCAGCCGCTGCGTCCACGTCATTGTCACTCGGCGGATTCGGTCGCGACCAGCTTCCAGTTCGGATCGCGGGACTCCGTGTCGCGCGCGAATGTCCAGATATCGACCACTTCTGTGACCTTGGCGGGATCACCATCCACCACTTCACCGGCCTTGTCCTTGGTCGCTGAAATCAGCTGGCTGTGGATCTTGACCGTTACCTGGGCCGTTGATCCTTTCAAAGCTGCTTCCACGATTTCCGCCTTGTCGATGCCGACAAAGGTCGATTCGATGTGCTCCCCGCGCTTTTCGCGATCTTCAATGGCCGTGACGAAGCCTTCATAGACTTCACGGGAGAGAAGGTTCTTGAGAGCTTTCTTGTCTCCATCCGCAAAAGCCATGACGATCATCTCGTAGGCGGCGCGGGCCCCTTGCAGGAATTCCTCGGGCTCGAAGCTTCGGTCCACGGAAAGGATCTGCTTCAGCGCGCTGTTGAGCGCGGATCCTTCCGGAGCGACCTTGTCGATCACCACATCGCCGGTTTGCGCTGGCTGTGCCACGGTTTCGGGCTGTTGATCGGTCTGGTTCGGAAGCGGGATGACGTTGTCCTGACCGTTGGACTGCTCGTTCGTCTGCTCCGGTTTGGAATAGGGATCAAAGGGCGGGCGCTCACTGCCGGTACGTTTGCCCAGGACAGATCTCAGTCTGAACAAGATAAAAACCGCAAGTCCCATCAGGAGGAGGTTTAGTGGGTCGAAAATTTCATTCATCTTACGTTCCGGCTACCCTTTGGAGGCATTTGACGCCGCCTCTTGCATATTCAGCTGCTTGCTGCCCGCGTTCAATGTCATCTGGTTCCTTATTTAGGGGGTTCTTGAACCAGCATCCAGACCTGAGGGCAAGACTGAAATTTTTGCAATGATTGTCTTTCCTGCGAGCGCCTGCTCGCATTTTTGAGAGCGAATGTCTAGGTTATGGCAAAATAACTTATCAGACGATGGAGGTCCCGTGGGACTTTATATCATTGCCGCCATCATTTTGCTGCCCCTGATCGAAATAGCGGTTTTCATCTGGGTGGGCGGCTTGATTGGCGTGCTGCCGACAATCCTGCTGACGGTAATCACCGCGCTCGCCGGCACGATCATGCTGCGCCAGCAGGGCTTGTCGCTGCTCACGCGCATGCAGAGCGAACTGGATGCCGGCCGGGCCCCGAACAGCGAGGTTATGCAGGGCGCGATGATCGTTCTTGCAAGCATTTTGCTGCTGATTCCGGGCTTCGTGACGGATGCAGTCGGCTTGATGCTGTTCATTCCGCCGGTTCGCGAAGCGCTGGCAAAGTTCATCATTTCGCGGTCGGATGTCGTGATCGTGCAAGGTGGCCCTGGAGGGGCCCGCCGGTCCGACGAGCATGTCGTGGACCTTGACGAAGGCGACTGGTCGGAGAAGCAGGACAACCCGTCCGGCGATGCGCCGGACAAGGGTCAACCCAGGATCAGTCCCTGGCAAGACGGCTCAAACGACGCGAAATCCTGAATTTCAGCCGGTGAAGTCACTAAAACGTGACATGGGCTGTATGCGTAATATTTACCAGTTGAGGTTACGCCTCTCCGTAACTTTGCGGCGAAGACCGCGTAAAACGGAAGGTGCGAACCATGAGGACCGGGCGCGTTGACTGGGTCGATACGGCCAAGGGCATCTGTATCATCTTCGTTGTGATGATGCATTCGGTGCTTGGCGTCGAGGCTGCCGCCGGCGAAACCGGCTGGATGCATGCGGTCGTCGCCTTTGCCGCTCCGTTCCGTATGCCGGACTTCTTCCTGATTTCGGGCCTGTTCCTTTCCAACGTCATCACGCGCGACTGGAAGCTCTATCTCGACCGAAAGGTCGTCCATTTTGCCTATTTTTACGTGCTCTGGATGACGATCCAATTCGTGGTCAAGGCGCCTGTGTTTGTGGGTGACCTCGGCACCATGGGTGCGCTGGAATTCTATGTCCTCAGTTTCGTGCAGCCTTTCGGCACCCTTTGGTTCATCTACATGCTGCCGATCTTCTTCCTGGTCTGCAAACTCGCGCATGACAAGGGCGTGCCCTGGCAGGTGATGTTGGTCCTTGCGGCTCTTTTGCAGATCGCAAAGATCGACACCGGTTGGCTTCTGGTCGATGAATTCGCCTCACGTTTCGTCTATTTCTACGCTGGTTACATTTTCGCCCCGCAAATCTTCCGCTTGGCCGACTGGGCGCGTGACCGCATCAGCATCAGTCTCGCCTACCTTGTCGGCTGGGGGATCGTGAATGGCGGTCTTGTCTACATCGGTTGGGCGCATCTGCCGGGCATTGCCCTGGCGCTTGGGGCTGCCGGCGCGGGCGCGATCATCCTGACCAGCGCGTTGATCGTCAAAACGGGGCAGATGGGTTTTCTGCGTCATTTTGGCGAGAACTCGATCGTCATCTACCTCGCCTTCTTCTTCCCGATGGGTGTTACCCGGGTGATTCTTTTGAAGCTCGGCATTCTCGACATCGGCACGGCCTCATTGATCGTCACCATTGTCGCCTGCGTCAGCCCGATGATCCTCTATTGGATGATCCGGAAAACAAATCTCGGCTGGTTCTTGTTCAAGCGGCCGGAATGGGCGTATCTCGGCGGCACTTTCGGCAGAAAGCGCGCGCCGCAGGCAGCGGAGTGACAGGAGCGGTCCGGAATATTTGTCTTTAGGACTTTTCTCCGAGGTTCGCTCCGGGCATGATCCGCGCCATGTCGACGCAAGATTCCGCCCCCACCCTCACCGCTGACGACCACCTCATTCTGGTTGACGGTTCCACCTTCATCTTCCGCGCCTATCACGCGTTGCCGCCGCTGACGCGCAAGCCCGACGGGCTGCCCGTTGGCGCTGTTTCCGGCTTCTGCAACATGCTCTGGAAGCTCTTGCAGGAAGGTTTGACACCGGAAGAAGGCGATGAGCCGACGCATTTCGCGGTGATATTCGACCATTCCTCGCAGACATTCCGAAACGAGATCTATCCTGAATACAAGGCCAACCGTCCGGAACCGCCCGAGGATCTGGTGCCGCAGTTCGGCCTGATCCGCGAAGCAACGCGTGCGTTTTCCGTTCCCTGCATCGAACAGGAAGGCTTCGAGGCTGACGACCTGATTGCGACCTATGCCCGCCAGGCGGCGGAACTGGGTGCGCAGGTGACGATCGTTTCGGGCGACAAGGACCTGATGCAGCTCATCGGGCCGAAGGTCGGCATGATCGACACCATGAAGAACAAGGTGTTCGGCGAGCCGGAGGTCTTTGAAAAATTCGGGGTCGGGCCGGACAAGGTAATCGAAGTTCAGTCGCTTGCCGGCGACAGTGTCGACAACGTGCCCGGCGTTCCTGGCATCGGCCTGAAGACGGCGGCGCTTCTGATCAACGAGTTCGGTGACCTTGAAACGCTGCTGGCACAGGCAGACACGATCAAGCAGAACAAGCGACGTGAAAACCTGATCGAATTTGCCGACCAGGCACGGGTCTCCAAGGAGCTGGTGACCCTCAAGCAGGACGTTCCGGTGACGGTGCCGGTTGCCGATTTGACGGTGACCGAGGTCGACGGTCCAAAAGCGGTTGGCTTTTTGAAAGCCATGGGCTTCAACACGCTGACGAAGCGCGTTGCGGAGGAAACCGGGACGGAACTCGCCAATATCGAGCCGACCGACTTCCAGGTGCCGGGCTGGGATATGCCGGATCAGAAGGGGCGCATGGTCGAGCGCTCGGACAGCGCGTCCGGGCCGGATGCAGCTGCAGGCGAGATTGCCGGCGGTGAAGGCATGATGGTGCCGCAGACCGTCGCCGACGCGCGGGCCGAGAAGGTCAAGGCAATCCCCATCGATTCCAGCGCATACGAAACCGTCACCAGCATCGACCGGTTGAAGCAATGGTGCGCGGCAGCTTACGAAAAAGGGTACGTCGCCTTCGATACCGAGACGACGTCCTTGAATGCCATGCAGGCGGATCTCGTGGGTCTTTCGCTCTCCACCGAGCCCGGTCAGGCCTGCTATGTCCCATTGGCGCATGTGGATGGCGAAGGGGATCTTTTGGGTGGCGGCGACATGCTTCCCGATCAGATTCCGCTGAAAGATGCCCTGGAGGTTCTAAAGCCGATGCTGGAGGACAGCGCGGTCCTGAAGATCGCGCAGAACCTCAAATACGACTGGCTGGTCATGACCCGCTACGGCATCGACATCGCCCCTTATGACGACACCATGCTGCTCTCCTACACCGTTGACGCGGGCAAGGGCGGCAACGGCATGGACGAGCTTTCCGAACGCTGGCTCGATCACAAGCCGATCCCGTTCAAGGAGGTCTGCGGGTCGGGCAAGTCAATGATCACCTTCGACAAGGTGGCGATCGACAAGGCGACCGCTTACGCCGCCGAAGATGCCGATGTCACGCTCCGGCTTTGGATGATCCTGAAACCGCGCCTTACCAGCGACCGGATGGCGACCGTCTACGAGACCCTGGAGCGGCCGATGGTGCCGGTGCTGGCACGCATGGAAAAGCGCGGCATTTCCGTTGACCGGCAGATGCTGTCGCGGCTCTCCGGCGATTTCGCGCAAGGCATGGCCGGCCTGGAATCCGAGATTTACGAGCTGGCCGGCGAGAATTTCAACATCGGTTCGCCCAAGCAGCTCGGTGATATTCTCTTCGGCAAGATGGCGCTGCCCGGCGGGAAAAAGACCAAGACAGGTGCGTGGTCGACATCGGCCCAGGTTCTGGAGGACCTGGCGGCCGAAGGCCATGAATTGCCGTCGAAAATCGTCGCCTGGCGTCAGCTTTCCAAGCTGAAATCCACCTATTCCGACGCGCTTCCGAGCTATATCAATCCCGAAACGGGCCGGGTGCATACGTCCTATTCGCTGGCCTCCACGACCACGGGCCGGCTGTCCTCGTCCGAGCCGAACCTGCAGAACATTCCGGTCCGCACGGAAGAGGGCCGCAAGATCCGTCAGGCTTTCGTTTCGAACAAGGGCCACAAGCTGGTATCGGCCGACTACAGCCAGATCGAGCTGCGCGTGCTCGCGCATATGGCCGACATTCCGCAACTGAAAAAGGCGTTCGAGGACGGGCTCGACATTCACGCCATGACGGCAAGTGAAATGTTCGGCACGCCGATCGAAGGCATGGACCCGATGGTGCGCCGCCAGGCCAAGGCGATCAATTTCGGCATCATCTACGGCATTTCCGCCTTCGGTCTCGCCAACCAGCTCGGCATTTCGCGCCAGGAGGCGGGCGACTACATCAAGACCTATTTCGAGCGGTTCCCGGGCATCCGCGAATATATGGATGCGACCAAGAAGAAGGTGCATTCCGACGGGTTCGTGACCACGATCTTCGGACGCAAGGCGCACTACCCGGACGTGAATACCAAAAACCCGAACATGCGCGCCTTCTATGAGCGGGCAGCAATCAACGCGCCGATCCAGGGCTCGGCCGCCGACATCATCCGCCGCGCCATGGTGCGCATGGAAGAGCGGTTGTCCGCAGCGAAGCTGGATGCTCAAATGCTGCTGCAGGTGCATGACGAACTGATATTCGAGGTCCCGGACGCCCAGGTTGACGACACCATTCCGGTGATCTGCGATGTTATGGAAAACGCCTGCGATCCGGCCCTTGAGTTGTCGGTCCCGCTGAAGGTGGACGCCCGCGCCGCGGAAAACTGGGACGAGGCTCATTAGCAATAGCGAAGCGCCCGCGAAACTGCCGCCCCGGACTTGATCCGGGGCCAACCATTGCCAGAGCACGATGGAAACCACGATTTTGCCTTCATCACCATGATTTGGTCCCGGGTCTGGCCCGGGACAGCACGATGACTGGACCGTGTCTAAAGCAACCTCACACCATCGCCATGACGCGGGATGGGCCGCCGGTGCCACCTCGGAACTTCGGCGCGCCGACGACAAGCGTTGCACCGCTTGCCGGCAGCGCATCGAGATTGGCGATGCACTCGATACCCCAGCGGTTGCTTGGCAGCCAGGCGTAGTGGACGGCGAAATCAGGTGAAGGGCCAAAGTCCAGCGAAAGCGTATCCACCGCGATACCGACCACATTCGCGTCTTCCATCAGCATTTCTGCGGCTTCCAGGTGAAATCCCGGAAAATGCATGACGCCATTCTCGTCGGCATTGCGGAACTTGTCGGTGAGTACCTGAACACCCCAGCCTGAATTCATGGCGACACAGGCGCCGTCCGGAATATCGCCGTTGGCGGAGATCCACGCCTTGAGATCGTCCGGCGTCACCTGCGCGTCCGCGTTCTCCGAGGCCTTGGACTTGATGTCGACGATGCAAAGCGGTGCGACGAGGTTTTCGACCGGGATTTCCGCGACGGACTGGCCATCTTCGGAAAAGTGCAGCGGCGCATCCATATGGGTGCCGGTATGCTCGTTGTAGGTCAGGTTGAAGAGATTGTAGCCGTCCTTGTTGAAATCAACGAGCTTTTCCATGAAGAACTGCTGCTCGCCGCCAAAGGTTGGGAAGGTGTCGTAGAGCTCGTGGGTCATGTCCATGACCTTGGTGGGCGCCTGGGCCATGGCCGGCATTGTGCCGGCAACCGCTGCTGTCGCCGCAACGCCTGCACCGACGGCTGTTGCCCTGAACAAATCCCGTCTGGACATCATTCGATTCTTGACGGATTTGATGACACAAAGATCACACATGGCAGCTCGCTCCTGTTTGTTACGCAAGGGAATGCTGCCCTTGGATCGAAAAATTTGCCAGTGAAATTGTTGTCACCGGCTTTCGTCACCATCCTCCGGAACGGGAATTCATCCAGTCGGTTCAGGGCGCTGCATCAGACAACCCGAAGATCCGGCTGGGCTTTTCCGGAGAGCGCAGAGCGTGGGGCGATGGCGTTTTTCAAAAGCTCGGTGAGATGTTCTTCCAGGTAGTCGACAATAGGCGATTGTGCCTTGGAGGGCGTATAGATGGCGAGCTGCGCGGAGGGCAGGGCCGGGAAACCGTCCTGATCCCTTAACAGCTTGAAGCCCTCCTGGAATGCGCCGGAGGGGAGGCAGCAAATACCCGCTCCAGAGGTGACGGCCACCTGGGCGGCGGCAACGCTTGTGGTTGTAATCCGCTCATACCACTGCCGGCCGGCACTCGCGAGCGCGCGAAATGCCAGCTCCCGGAAGGGGCAGGGCTCCGGGAACAGGATCAGGGGCAGCGGATCGCTCAGAACACAGTCCTCGCTGACGGCCCACAAAAGCGGCTCTTCTACAATGCCGACCGGTTCCGGCTTTGAAGAAGATACAAGCGCGATGGCAAGATTGATCTCGTTGTTGGAGAGCATGTCGTGAAGCGTTGCGCTGTCGGCGACCGTCATCTCCAGTTTGACGTTCGGATGGATGCGCACAAAGTTGCAGAAGATCGACTGAAGCTGGCCGGTGGCAAACCATTCCGGAAGCCCGACATGCACGGTTCCGGTCAGCTCCGGCGCCGACAGGCGCAATCGGGCCTCTTCATGGGATTTCAGGATTTCTGTTGCGTGCTGATAAAGGATCCGCCCGGCCGGCGTCAGGTTCATGGTCCGCGCCGTGCGTTCGATCAAGGGCTTGCCGACCCGATCCTCAAGGCGCCGGAGCTGTGTGCTGACGCAGGGTTGCGTGCGGTTCAGCTTGCTTCCGGCATGGGTAACATTGCCTGCCTCTGCAACGGCGACGAACGCTTCCAGCAATTCGATATTGAATCGGCCGATGGTCATCCTGTGTCATCCTGCCCTTGTGCCGTACCGGACTTTGGCCCACCGGCGTCTCCTCATGCCCTGTGTGCACGAGCATAACGTTCCATTATGAAGTTCTTCAATTATAAATTTTATAAATGGGGCGAAATCACGTAATCCGGGAAATCTTATTATCAGAACGGGTATCAGCCATGACTCTCGCGTTTACTTTCAGCCAGTCAGATCTTGAAGTCGCGAACACGCCTGCGTCTTCGTTGCAGTCCAGGGTGCATCGGGCGATCGCGTCCCACACCGAGTTCAGTCTGGACCGGATCGTGACGCAGGATAACCGCGTCAAATACACCAACGAGGGCCGGGAGCATCAAGCCACCGACCATCTCGACGAGGTCTTCCGGCTGATGCGGGAATTGAACGAAACTGGTGTCGGCTCGCAGTCGCTCGGGCAGCTGACCGAGAGCGGCGTCTCCTTCAGGCAGGCCCTGTTCCGGATTTGCGAACAGGTTGCCGGCGAAAGTGCCGGTGGCCCGCTTGTCTATGTCGAGCTCGGCCCCGAGCCGGTCAAGACCGGGTTCATCCTGAAGGCACTGCAACAGCTTGGGGTGGCCATTCACCGCTACATCGCGGTCGATCTCAACCCGATGTCCGTCGCTCACATGCGCTCGGCTCTTCAGGACGCCCTGCCCGAAACAGACCTTGAATTTGTGACCTGCTCGTTTGACGAATTCCGGCTGAAGGACGTCATCGGCGAAGAAGGGCCGCCTGCGCTCATCACCATGCTCGGCTTTCAGGAAGGAAACGACGACCCGTTCACCGTCAACGGTTGGCTCAAGAACATCGCGCGGCCCGGCGACCTGCTTTTGTCGGAGAGCCAGCTCTACGCCGCGCACCAGATCGACCGGATCCCGTTCTTTTATGCCCATCCCGCCATGCAGAGGTTTTCACGGATCGCGTTTGAGCAGGCCGTCGGGCGCGCGCTGCCCACCCTGAACCGCTTTTTTCTGCTGCCCGTGCCGTTTCAGGAAAACGAAACGGCGCATGTTGCTGTGCTTGGCGAGGAATTTTCCAGCACAGTCAATGGACGAAACCTGCACGTGTCTAACTTCTGCCTGAAACTCACGCTTGATCAGTATCGGCACTACAGGGAACATGGTGGGCATTTCCGGATTGCCGGCGAGACGTTGACAGATGACAAGACACTTCACTTCCAGCTCTCCCGGCGGCTATGACAATGCCATGAAGACCCGCGGCCTGACCGTCGCGGGCCTGGCAATAGTTGCCGCCACCTATGGGCTGGCAAGGTATTGCTTCGGCTTGTTTCTTCCCGAATTCCGCCAGGAATTCGGCCTGTCGACCGAGACGATCGGCCTGATTGCAGGGCTGTCCTACGCCGGATATCTGATGGCGACCTTTCTCGGGTCGGGCCTGTCGACCTGGTTCGGTCCAAGATTGCCCATCCTGCTTGGAGGTCTGACGGCGGCCTGCGGCATGGCGACGATTGCCGCTGCTCCCGATGCCTGGATCCTCGCATTCGGGGTGTTTCTGGCCGGTGCCAGCCCGGGGCTGGCGTATCCGCCCTTTTCCGACGTCATCGTCCGGCACACCGAACCGAGCCGGCAGAACACGATCTATGCCTGGATCAACTCCGGGACTGGCTTTGGTGTGGCCTTTGCCGGACCACTGGCGCTCTATGCAGGCGAGGACTGGCGCCTCGCCTGGTTCCTGTTTGCGGGTCTGGCACTGGTGATCACCCTGTGCAACTACTGGACGCTGCCGCATCACAGTCCACGGCCGGCCAACGCGATGGCCGCGATTTCACCCAGGTTTCTGTTGCAGCGGGCCGCCCGTCCGCTCTTTGTTGCCGCGTTCTTGTTCGGTATTTTTTCCGCCGTTTACTGGACCTATGCCGTCGAGCTGCTGGTTGACCGGACCGAAAACGCCAACGACGCCATTCTGTTCTGGATCGTGCTTGGTATGGCAGGCGTGACCGGGTGTTTTGCCGGGGGCTTCGTCAACCGATGGGGCTTGCGACGGACCTACTGGGTCCTGGCGCTCGTCGTCGGCACTGCCGTTGGAACCCTTCCTTTTCTGATCGGAATACAGCACGGCATTTATTTCTCCGCCGCCTTCTTCGGTGTCGGTTTCATTGTCATGACAGCCCTTTACGGCATGTGGAGCATGCGCATTTTCCGGGATGCGCCGTCCATCGGCTTCGGTCTGACTTTTTTCCTGATTTCCCTTGGACAGGGCGTTGGTCCCGTTGTCGCCGGGTTTGCGATACCCGTGCTGGGCCATCCGGCGCTGTTTGTTGCGTCCGGCATCCTGTGCTGCGGACTTGCGTTCTTCAGTCCGAGGGAGCGTGATGCAGCCGGCAATCGCCCATAACACCGGTTTATGGTGGCCGGGAACGGCATAACGCCTATGTGCTGGTCTTTCCCGAAAATAGCATCCATCATTATGGCACGCTATGATTGTATAATGTGACCTGAGATGCCCATGATCGTTTCGAAAACGACTAGCGAAAACCTGCAGCTCGACACGGAGCTCTGCAGGGCGATGTTCGAAAAAGACCCGGACAAGATGATTGAGCTCCTGTCGGACTGGATGGAGATGAACGGTCTCACCCCAAGTGAGGACTTCTGCATTCCCCCCTATCTGCACCAGGTTCTAAGCGGCACGACAGGGTGCACCAAAATTCCCCGCAGCTTGCGCATTTACGCGTCCTGACACCCATCGGCAGTGCGAATAAGCGCCCGTCATTACCTTTGGTTCCGGTGGGAGACGCCGGTGTCGACAGGGCAGTAGCAGCCGCTCCGCCATAAATCGTTCCACATTTGTTCTTGCAACCTGATTTGAGATATGTTTGGTTGAAATACATCTCAAGGTAGAGGGCTGCGCATGGTCAGTCGCGTCACGACGGTCGCTTTTCAAGGTATCGATGCTGTCCCGGTCGATGTGCAGGTGCATGTCGGGCCGGGCATGGTGGCCTTCAATGTTGTCGGCCTGCCGGATAAGGCGGTCGCCGAAAGCCGGGAACGCGTCAGGGCAGCCCTTTCCGCGTCCGGACTCGCGCTGCCGGCCAAACGGGTCACCGTCAACCTCGCCCCTGCGGACTTGCCGAAGGAGGGGTCGCACTACGATCTGCCCATTGCGCTTGGCGTGATGGCTGCAATTGGCGCCATTCCGGCAGAGTTTCTCGACGGTTACGTTGTTCTGGGCGAACTTGGCCTCGACGGAACGCTGGCGCCGGTCGCCGGTGTTCTTCCTGCCGCGATGGGGGCGAACGCACTCGGCAAGGGTTTGATTTGCCCCGCGGCGAGCGGCAGCGAAGCGGCCTGGGCCGACGCCGATATGGACATTCTGGCACCGCGCTCGCTGATCCAGCTGGCCAATCATTTCAAGGGA
>JGI12316J14372_10002012_pt1 | contig 23338 bp, 19 predicted proteins | sample MarCyaLeptolynsp_FD_14372 | JGI IMG/M metagenome (IMG submission 14372) | reverse complement strand
GCAGTGGCCGCCGGTCGGCATTGAAACCTTCGATCCGTTCCACCTGCCNCTGATGAACACGATGATTCTGCTGCTGTCGGGCTGCACGGTGACCTGGGCGCACCATGCGCTGCGCGAAGGCAATCGGAAGGGACTGATCCAGGGGCTCTGGCTGACGGTGCTGCTGGGTATCTCCTTCACTGCGCTTCAGGCCTATGAGTACGGCCACGCGGCTTTCGGTTTCACCGACGGCATCTACTCTTCGACCTTCTACATGGCGACCGGCTTCCACGGCTTCCACGTGATTGTCGGGACAATTTTCCTGGCTGTTTGCCTGGTACGGGCTCAACGCGGTCACTTTACTGCCGGCCAGCATTTCGGTTTCGAAGCTGCCGCATGGTACTGGCACTTCGTTGACGTCGTATGGCTGTTCCTCTTTGTCTGCGTCTATTGGTGGGGTGGCTGAGGAACCTAGAGTTCTAGTGAAAGGGCCGCCCTCCGAATAGGGGCGGCCCTTTCTGTATCTGCAGCATTCGCTTCGAGGGATTTGCGGAACATGGCCTTGTCGGCTTGGCAGACCGGTTTTCGGGGACGGTGTCCGCGCTGCGGCGATGGAAAACTGTANTCNGGGTTTCTAACGGTCGCACCGAAATGCGGCTATTGCGGTCTGGACTTCTCTTTCGAAAACGCAGGCGACGGTGCGGCACCGTTTCTAATCATGCTGATCGGTGGCATTGGCGTCGGACTTGGCGCTTGGGTAATGCTTACCTTCAACACAGCCGTTTGGGTGCCGATCGCGATTACCATCCCGGTATGTGTAATCCTGACTCTCGTGCTCTTGCCAAAAGCAAAGGGCCTCCTAATTGCGTTGCAGTATATCAATGCCGCGAGCGACACCGGCACTGAGACCATACGCGAAGACTAATCCCAACCTTATCGTAGGCCCGACCTCCATGGCATTCCGTCCGAAGCTCATCCCGACGCTCTTCACCATCCCGGCACTCGCCGCGCTGATAGCGCTTGGAACCTGGCAGTTACAGCGCCTGGATTGGAAAGAAACGCTGATCGACCGCCTTCAGACGCGCGCGGAAGCGGTGGCAGAGAGCCTGCCGCCCGGTGACCTGGACCTAGATGAATGGGAATTTCGACGTGTGGAAATGACCGGACATTTCCTGCACGAAGAAGAGATGCATCTGTTGAACCGGTCGCTAAATGGCAATCCAGGCCTGCATATCATCACGCCGTTTCGGCGAACCGATGTCCCAAGCACGCCCGTGGTCCTGGTCAACCGTGGCTGGGTCCCGTTTCAGTTGAAGGCGGCGGAGGATCGGGAAGACGGTCTGGTTGTTGGCGAAATGACGGTCGAGGGGATCGTTCGATTTCAGCGTCCCATCACGGGGCTGCAGCGCGTCTTCCTGCCGGAGAACGAACCGGCGAACAATGTTTGGTACTCCATCGATCAGGCAGAAATGGAGGCCGAGACACAGTTGGAAGTAACGAACTTCTATGTGGTCGACGGAAATACGGACGTACCGGGGACCTATCCGCTGGGTCAGCAATGGACTTTGGATATCCGGAATAATCACCTTGAATACGCAATAACCTGGTATGCGCTCGCGCTGGCTCTTCTGGTGATCTACGTCGTCTATCACAGAAATGCGGACGCGTCTGATGACGCGCCGAGCAGCGTCTGACGGTTGTGAGCGTTTCCCCCGCATATCTGGAGCTGGAAGATCGCTTCCGCCGGGTGGCGCTGATTGACGAGGCAACAACGGTCCTGCATTGGGACGCCGCAACAGGCATGCCGTCGGGCGCCGGTTGCGCACGCGCCGATCAATTGGCTGAACTTCGGGTGCTGGCTCATCGTGAGATGACAGACCCCGCGATGAGCGATCTTCTGGATGGCGCGGAACGCGGCTATGCATCACTGGATGCTTGGCAAGCGGCCAACCTTCGAGAAATGCGGCAATCGCATCTCCAAGCGTCGGCACTGGATGACGCGCTGGTATCGCACCTTAGTCAGGCGACCAGCGCCTGCGAGATGATCTGGCGTGAGGCACGCGCAGAGAGCGATTTCAGTGCAGTCCTGCCAGCGCTCACCGCTGTCCTAGAAGTGACAAGGGATGTAGCCACCGCGTATGGAGAGGCCTTTGGACTCGATCCTTACGATGCGCTCATGGAGACTTATGCGCCCGGGCTTCGGATCGCGCAGGTGCAGCCATTATTCGATGCCTATGAGGAATTTCTTCCGGACTTTCTCGATGCTGTGCTTGCGCGCCAAAAGGAACATGACAGACCGATTGCTCCTGATCCGGTTCCGGTAGACACACAGCGTCGTTTGGTTGAACGGCTGGCGGCAGCGACTGGCTTCGACTTCGTTCATGGTCGGGTCGATGTCAGCGCGCACCCTTTCTCCACCGGTTACCCTGGAGATCAGCGGATCACCGTTGCCTACGATCCGCAGAATCCGATGTTTGCCATCATGGCGGCGCTGCATGAATGCGGCCACGCCGCTTATGAACGCGGCCTTCCGATGGAGTGGGCTCGCCAACCGGTAGGATCGTCCTTCGGTATGGTGGTGCATGAAAGCCAATCGCTGTCAGTTGAAATGCAGGCCGCGCGGTCGACTGGATATTTGTCGTGGCTCGCAGGGGAAGTTCGTGCGGTCTATGGCGAACATCCGGCTTTCGAAACCGAGAACTTCCAGCGATTGCAGCAATGGGTCGAACCCAGCCTGATCCGCGTCGATGCGGATGAGGTTACTTATCCCGCGCATGTCATTCTCCGGACTCGCCTGGAACAGGCGATGCTGAGCGGCGATTTGCCTCCGGCAGATCTGCCCGGTGCGTGGAACAACGGTATGAAAGACCTGTTGGGTGTCACCGTTCCGAACGACGCCCAGGGGTGCATGCAAGACATCCATTGGTTCGACGGCGCAATCGGCTATTTCCCGACCTACACTTTGGGCGCCATGCTCGCAGCGCAGCTTGCGGAAGCGGCACATGCCAAGCGTCCGGAAATCGCAGAAAGCCTTGGTCGAGGGGAATTTTCCGCCTTGATGGACTGGCTTAGCGGTGCCATTCATTCGCNGGGAAGGTTACTCCCTGTAAACGAACTGATTATTGAAGCGACAGGAAAGCCATTGGGTGGAGAGGCTTTCAAGCGTCATTTGGAAAAGCGCTACCTGTCCGAGACGTGACGCAGGAGAAAGATGATGGAAGAGACTCAGAACGCGGTGTTGGAAACCTGGGACCTGATCTGGCTTCAGATTGTCGAGTATGGAACAGGGATCCTCGAAGCACTCATTATCCTTATTGTCGGCTTTTGGATTGCCGGTCGTGTTTCGAACTGGGTCAAAAGGGCGATATCGAAACAAGATCATATCGACGACACGCTGAAGCCCTTCTTCGCGTCTATTGTCCGATACACCATTCTGATCATCGTCCTGGTCGCGATCTTGAACCGCTTGGGCGTTCAGACTGCCAGCATCATCGCCGTTATTGGTGCGGCGGGCCTGGCCATCGGTCTGGCTCTGCAGGGTACGCTGCAGAACATCGCCGCAGGCATCATGCTGATCATTCTGCGCCCGTTCAAAGTCGGTGATTTCGTCGACGCCGGACCCGTATCTGCGACAGTGGACGAGATCGGTCTCTTCACGACCAAATTCACAACGGTGGACGGCGTTTACATCTCCTGCCCGAACAGCAGTCTTTGGAACTCGAAGATTACGAACTATTCCCGCAACGGCACGCGGCGTATGGATATCGTAATTGGTATTTCCTATGACGACGATATTGGGCAGGCCATGTCGATCCTCAGCGACATCATGGCAAAGGACGATCGGATCCTGAAGGATCCGGCGCCGGAAGTCATGGTCATGAATCATGGCGAAAGCTCGGTCGACATCAATATGCGGCTTTGGGCGAATGGTGGAGATTTCTGGCCGCTCAAATGGGACCTGATGCGCGCAACGAAGGAACAGATCGAAGCTGATGGCCTGTCGATCCCGTATCCGCAGCGCGATGTGCACGTAAATCCGACATCCGGTTCTTCATCCGACTCAGCGCCGAAAGCGATCCCTGCATCGGTTTCGGTTGGGAAAAAGGCATCTGCTAAGAAGGCGGCGGCGAAGAAATAGCCGCCGGTACGGCACTGAAATGCGATACATTTCTACCCGCGGAGGCGCGCCTGATCTCGCCTTCGACGACGTCCTGCTGACTGGGTTGGCACGGGACGGCGGCCTTTATGTTCCTGCGGATTGGCCGCGGTTCTCGGATACGGAATGGCGCGACATGCGCGGGCTCCCCTATGATGAATTGGCGACCCGTGTCTGCGCCCCATTCCTGGGGGATGCGATTGCAGAGGAAGACTTTGCCGAGATGGCGAGCGATGCGTATGGCGCGTTCGACCATGATGCGGTTGCCCCTCTAAAACAGCTTGGTCCCGGCTTGTGGTTCATGGAACTGTTCCATGGACCGACGCTCAGCTTTAAGGACTACGCGCTTCAGATGGTGGGGCGCATGTTCGAACATGTCCTCTCTCGCCGTGGCCAGCGGATCTGTATCGCGGGCGCGACGTCGGGCGACACGGGCTCGGCAGCCATCGAAGCCTGCCGGGATCGCGATGCGATCGATATCTTCATCATGCATCCGTTCGAACGCTGTTCCGAAGTACAGCGTCGCCAGATGACGACCATACGTTCGATGAACGTCCATAACATCGCGATCAATGGGACGTTCGACGATTGCCAGGACCTCGTGAAGTCGTTGTTCAACGATATCGCGTTCCGGGACGAGATGAATCTTTCCGCGGTGAACTCGATCAACTGGGCGCGGATCATGTGCCAGATCGTGTATTATGCCCATGCGGCACTGTCGCTGGGCGCACCGGACCGCAGCGTCGCTTTTTCCGTACCGACGGGAAATTTTGGCAACGTCTTTGCGGCCTATGCCGCGCGTCAGATGGGATTGCCGATCAGCCAGTTGGTGGTTGGGTCGAACGAAAACGACATACTGTCCCGCTTCCTGAACGACAACGATATGTCGATGCAGGGTGTGGTGCCGACCCATTCTCCGTCCATGGATATCCAAGTCTCCAGTAACTTTGAGCGTCTGCTGTTTGAGTTGCTGGATCGGGACGGGGAGGTCACGTCTGATCTGATGCAGGCATTTCGGGCCTCGGGCCGCTTGAACCTGGATGAAGATCGCTGGGAACAGGCGCTGCGTCTGTTCGCCGGACATCGCCTGTCCAACGAAGAAACGCTTTCCGCGATGAAGGCGGTGCTGGAGTCGACGGGTGAGTTGGTCGATCCGCATAGCGCGATTGGCATCGTTGCCGGCATGACCCGCCGCTGGGATGAAACAGTGCCGATGGTCGTCGCCGGTACGGCACATCCTGCGAAATTCCCACAGGCGGTGAAGAACGCGACCGGCTTGCATCCCGACCTGCCGCCGCATTTGGCGGATCTCTATGATCTTGAAGAGAAGTATGACCGGCTTCCCGCCAGTTTGAATGCGCTTCAGGACCATATCCGGACGGGATCCAACAGGGCGGGCTCGTGACGGTTCGCGTCGAGACCATCGGCAACGGTCTTCGGGTCGCAACCGACCCAATGCCCGGCGTTCGAACGGCGTCGGTTGGCATTTGGGTTGGTGCGGGTACGCGCGTGGAACCAGCCGAGATAAACGGTGTTGCCCATTTCTTGGAGCATATGGCGTTCAAGGGAACGAAACGGCGCACGGCCCGGCAGATCGCCGAGGAGATGGAGGCGGCCGGCGGCCACATGAACGCCTATACGGCGCGTGAGAACACGGCCTATTACGCGAAAGTTCTGGCAGACGAGCTGCCTCTGGCAGTCGATATCATCGCGGACATCATGACGGAGCCGAGCTTCGATTCAGCCGAGATGGAGCGGGAGCGGGGCGTGATCCTGCAGGAAATCGGTCAATGCCATGATACGCCTGATGATGTCGTCTTCGACTATTTCCAAGAAGCCGCGTTCCCGGATCAGGGTATGGGACGCCCGGTGCTGGGTACCGCAGACACGGTTCGTTCCATGTCTCGGGACTCGATCGCGGGCTTTATGTCATCGCGCTACGGCACAGACAGTATGATCCTCTGTGCGGCCGGCGACGTAGACCACGAGCGGCTGATGGCATTTGCCGACGAAAGGTTGGGCAGTGTGGCGGGGCCGGGTGCCGGCGATGCGGACGCTGCTCGATACGAAGGGGGCGATATTCGGATCGATCGGGACTGTGAGCAGGTCCACCTGCTGCTCGGATTCGAGGCGCCGTCCTTTAGAGACAAGGACCACTACGCGATGGCGGTGCTAACGTCTCTCTTAGGCGGCGGGATGTCTTCGCGCCTTTTCCAGTCCGTTCGTGAAGAGCGTGGCCTCGTCTACTCCATCTATTCTTTTCTTTGGCCCTTCTCCGACACCGGCCTCTTCGGGATCTACGCCGGTACCGGAGAGGACGATGTCGTCGAGCTAATTCCTGTCGTGGCCGACGAGATCGCTGGCGTCGCCACCTCCGTTTCCGAGGAAGAAATCAAGCGCGCGAAAACCCAGATTAAGTCGGGCCTCTTGATGGCGCGTGAAGGAACGGGCGGGCGCTGCGATCAGTTGGGAAGCCAACTTCTTGCCTATGGCCGGCCTTTGGATGAAGCGGAGCAGATCGCCGCCATCGATGCCGTCACCTCGGAAGATTTGAAGCGCGTCGCCGCCGGTACATTTGGCGGAAAGCCCACGGTTGCCGCCCTAGGGCCGATTGGACGTCTTGAAAGTTACGACAAGATTTCGGATCGTCTTTCTAACGCGTAGAAACGACGGAAAATCTCAGCCTATCCGGTTGGCATCACGTATGTTCGATCTCTTTCGATCCAAACCGCCGAAGCGGAAATATTGCGGGCCGCAGGTCTATCTTCGGCCGCCCATGTGGAACGACCAGAAGGCGTGGATTGGTCTGCGCAGCGAATCAAAGGCGTTTCTGGAGCCGTGGGAGCCTGCTTGGGCGCGCGATGCTTTGACGCCTGCCGCATATCGGCGTCGGCTCCGTCGCGTTGAGGAAGAATGGCAGGCCGGGATCGGATATGCGTTCTTCGTTTTTCGTAATGAAGACAACGTCTTGCTGGGCGGAATAACCCTGGCGAATGTGCGTCGTGGTGTCGTCGAGTCGGCCAATGTCGGCTATTGGACCGGCGAACCGCATGCCCGGAAAGGTTATATGGCCGAAGGTATTCAAGTGACGCTGGAATTTGCCTTCCGAAAACTGGGTCTTCATCGCGTGGAAGCAGCCTGCCTGATCCACAATCAGGCAAGCCGGAACCTGCTTCTAAAATCCGGGTTTTCGCCAGAAGGGCGTGCCAGGAAATACCTTCGAATTGCCGGGCGCTGGCAGGACCACGACACCTTCGCAATCCTCCGTTCGGACGACCGTCCAACAGTCGCGGTACGTGAGGAGTGAGTGATCCGGATTTCTTAAGAGAAACAGAGAACCACTTAATGGTTAGCATTTTGCGCGAATGCCTTATTTTCGCCCGGTTTGCGCGGCAGAAAAGAATTGCCGGAATGGCTGAATCGGCGTAAATCCAGGGCTCAATCAATGCCGCGTTGCAACATAAAGATCGTGCCGGGCATCTTTAACGATATGTTGATGTTCTGTACCGAAAATGAGCGGTGTTTCTCGGTCGTAACGCTTCGATCCTTGGGGCCGGCGAGTCCCGCGCGGTCTCGAAGGTCTGAAGTCAAGGGTGGAGGCGAATAGCCAAAATGTTTTCTCGGTTGCTGGGTTTTCTCTCCGCCGATATGGCGATCGATCTGGGTACGGCAAACACGCTGGTCTATGTGAAGGGACGCGGGATCGTCCTGAACGAACCTTCCGTGGTGGCTATTGCCGAAGTTAAGGGCAAGAAGCAGGTGCTTGCGGTTGGCGATGAGGCAAAGATGATGCTGGGTCGTACGCCCGGTAACATCCAAGCAATTCGCCCGCTGCGCGACGGCGTGATCGCGGATTTCGAAGTCGCCGAAGAAATGATCAAGCACTTCATTCGCAAGGTGCACAATCGCCGAAGCTTCGCGAGCCCGCAGGTGATCGTCTGCGTTCCCTCCGGGTCGACCGCAGTTGAGCGCCGCGCCATTCAAGACTCCGCGGAAAGCGCCGGTGCGCGCCGTGTCTTCCTCATCGAAGAGCCGATGGCGGCTGCTATCGGTGCGAACCTGCCGGTGACGGAGCCGACCGGGTCCATGGTCGTCGACATCGGCGGTGGCACGACCGAGGTTGCCGTTCTCTCGCTTGGCGGCATCGTCTATTCCCGCTCTGTGCGCGTCGGCGGCGACAAGATGGATGAAAGCATCATCGCCTACATTCGCCGGAACCATAACCTGCTGGTTGGGGAAGGCTCTGCTGAGCGCATTAAGAAGAAGATTGGTTCCGCCTGCCCGCCGGAAGAAGGCGATGGCGAGATCATGGAAATAAAGGGTCGCGATCTGATGAACGGCGTGCCGAAGGAGCTGAACATCTCCGAACGCCAGATCGCGGAAAGTCTGGCGGAGCCCGTCGGTGCGATTATAGAAGCTTGTAAGGTCGCGCTGGAACAGACGCCGCCGGAACTGGCTGCCGATATCGTCGACAAGGGGATCGTCCTGACAGGCGGCGGCGGCATGCTGCGCAATCTGGACTACGTGCTGCGGCACGCCACAGGCCTGCCTGTGTCGATCGCAGACGAGGCGTTGAGCTGTGTTGCGCTTGGAACAGGTCGTTGTCTCGAAGAAATGCGGACACTGCGGAACGTTTTGATCAGCATGTACAACTAAGCCGTTTGCTCTGGCACCCGAGAGGTTAAACCGCGGGGGAAGCAATACGGTGAACGAGTTGGGTAATAGCGGGGGCTGTAAGAGCCGTGGCAAATCGCGCAAAGGGACCGGAGGCAAGAACCGCGCAGCCGCTGCGGACCTTCGCGCAACGGGGTATCTTCCTGCTGTGCCTGGCCGGCGCGTTGACGCTCATGGTCATCGGCCGATCCGATCCTCAAACACTTGAACGTGCACGCATTTACGTAACGGACATTGCCGCGCCGATCCTGGACGTCATCGCTCGTCCATTCGATGCTGCGGAAAACATGGTGGCCGAAGGCCGTGAACTCCTGTCGCTGCGTGAAGAGAATGCCCGCCTTCGTTTGGAGGTTGAGCGGCTGCAGAACTGGCAGGCCGTTGCTCGTCATCTCGAGATTGAGAACGGACATCTCCGTGGATTGATGGCCTACGATCCGGTCGAGGTGTCGCGGCATATCACCGGGCGTGTGATCGGTGTTGGTGGAACCTTCGTTCGCTCAATCCTTTTGGATATCGGATCCTCGGATGGGGTCCGAAAAGGACAAGCCGCTATGACGGGCGCTGGGATGATCGGGCGCGTCGCGGAGGTCGGTCGAAATTCGGCTCGGGTCCTGCTTATGACGGACCTGAACAGCCGAATTCCAATCATGATCGAGGAATCTCAAGCCCGTGCTATTCTGGCCGGAGACAACACCGCGCTGCCGCGCTTGATTTATGGTGCCGCGAATTCGGATTTGGAGCCGGGACAGCGGGTTGTAACATCGGGTGATGCCGGTGCCTTTCCTCCGGGATTGCCAATCGGCGTCGTCGCAAGCGCGGACGAGAACGGGGTGCGCGTTCAGCCTTTTGTTGTGGATGAGCGTCCGGACCTCGTGCGTCTTTTGGATTTTGGGCTGGATGGCGTTTTAGACGATCGCGGCGCACCTGCTGCTGAATAGGAACGCTCATTGCCGGTTGGCGCGGACCGGACTTAATAGTTTGGTTCAGATTTTCAGGTACGGACCTTCTGAATGAACAGGCTCGATCAGTTTGCTCGCGGACTTTTACCGCTCTTCACGCTTCTGACCGTGATTGTTTTTAGTGCGGTACCGACCGGGTTGCCGCTTTACGCGATGGTTGCGCCGCAACTTGCTCTCATGACGCTGTACTATTGGTCGATTTATCGTCCGGAACTTTTGAACCCTTTGATGGTTTTGGTTCTCGGTCTCCTGCAGGACATGCTCACCGGCCGCTTTCCGGGGGTTACATCCTTCATCCTGTTGGTCGCCTATTTTGTCGTCGTCTCTCAGCATCGGTTCTTCCACGGTAAGAGCTTTAGCGTGGTCTGGTGGGGGTTCATGCTGGTTGCGCCGGGCGCGGCATTCATTGCTTGGTTCGCCAATATTGCGCTGTCGGGCCAATGGATCGATCCGACCTCCAGCTTGGTTGGACTCATCCTGACGATCATGCTCTATCCGGTGATTGCTGGCCTCTTGAGCCAGGTTCACAAGCTCGTACCCGCACGGGAGGCGATCCCTTGAGACAGGGTGGACAGATATGAATCCGGAGAAGATCCGCGCGCAGCATTTCAGCCGCCGCGCAGCGCTTCTGTTGGGTGGTCAATGTCTCGTCATGGGAGGTCTGGCCTCCCGGCTATACTACTTGCAAGTGATCGAGAGCGAACGCTATGCGACCTTGGCCGAAGAGAACCGAATTAACTTTGGCCTGATCGCCCCGCCGCGCGGCTTCATCGTCGACCGGACCGGAGACTACCTGGCGATCAATGTCCAAAACTATCGGATCGTCGTTGTCGAGGAACAGGCGGAAAATGCCGGCGGCCTTGATACGGTGCTTGAAAAACTCGTCCATCTTCTGGACTTGGATGACGCGACCGTGGACCGTATTCGCCGCGAAGCCGAACGTCGCCTTGCCTTTGTTCCCATTACCGTTGCCGAGAACTTGAGTTGGTCGGAGGTAAGCCGCATCGGTGTGAACCAACCAGATCTGCCCGGCGTCAGCATCGATGTCGGACAAACTCGGCATTACCCGTTTCAAGACTCGCTTGCGCATATCATCGGCTATGTCGCCGCCGTCTCGGAAACGGAACAGACCGGCGATCCGCTCTTGGAACTGCCCGGATTCAAGATTGGTAAGAACGGAATCGAAAAACACTATGACCTGGCGCTTCGCGGTACGGCGGGAACCCGCAAAGTCGAAGTCAACGCGCTGGGCCGGGTCATCCGAGAGATCGAACGTCAGGAAGGACAGCCCGGACGGGAGGTTCGCCTTACCATCGACAACCGATTGCAGATATTTGCCCATGAGCGCCTGTCCTCTGAGCGCGCTGCCGCGGCGGTCGTTATGGACGTGCATAACGGGGATATCCTCTCTCTGGTATCCGTTCCCTCATACGATCCGAACGCTTTCAGCGAAGGCATTAGTTCCGAGGAATGGCAAGATCTTGTCCAAAATCCTTATAATCCGCTGACCAATAAGGCGGTCGCCGGTCAATACGCGCCGGGCTCTACGTTCAAGATGGCGGTCGCGCTTGCTGCGTTGGAACACGGTATTTCGCCGGACCACACCGTTTACTGCCCAGGGCATACCGAACTTGGTGATCGGCGTTTCCACTGTTGGAAGCGGCACGGTCACGGACCAATGAACATGACATCGGCGATCGCCGAGTCCTGCGATGTCTGGTTCTACGACGTTGCGCGACGGGTCGGTGTCGACCGGATTGCCGAAGTTTCCAATCGCCTGGGTCTCGGTCTCGACACCGGGATCGAGTTGCTGGGAGAGCGGTCCGGCCTTATTCCTACCCGACAGTGGAAGCGCGATAACCTGGGTCAGCCCTGGCATATGGGCGAGACGTTGGTCATTGGGATCGGTCAGGGGTTCGTGCTTACGACCCCGCTTCAGCTTGCCGTTATGACCGCGCGGCTCGTCAATGGTGGGAAAGCCGTGGTGCCGCGAATTTCCTATCCTATCGCCGGCTTCAATGCGGAAGGGCAACCGGCGCCGGAAGGTATCGACTCCTTTCAGGATTCGCCCCCTACCGAGGAGATGCGGGCCGCGGCGACGGAAGTCCTGGATCCTAACAGCACCGGACATCATCCGCCCGATCCGGCTTTCGACGACATCGGATTCAATCCCGCGCATTTGGAAGTTCTGAGAAATGCGATGGATGAAGTTGTGAATGGACCGCGCGGCACAGCCCGCGCGTCCACACTTCGTGTGGCGGACTTCACGATGGGTGGCAAAACCGGAACCAGCCAGGTTCGTCGAATTTCGCAAGCCGAGCGTGAAGCGGGCATTCGAAGCGGTGAGGATATTGCATGGCGCCTGCGCGACCACGCCCTGTTTGTCGGTTATGCACCGGCCCATGATCCTCGATATGCCGTTTCCATCATTGTGGAGCACGCCGAAGGCGGATCCCGTGCCGCGGCTCCGGTCGCGCGCGACCTGCTTGAAGAGACATTGCGTCTACAGGGTTTCGTGACAGCGGAGCGGGACGCGGGTGAAGAAGGCGACGAAAACTCGGGCGGGGAGGCTGGCTAATGGCGATCCGTCACGGCGAGTTACGCCAACCCGAGATGACGCTCCTCCAGAAGATCTGGCAGATCAATTGGACGATGTGGATTCTGGTCGGTTTGTGTGCCGGTGTAGGGATTGCGATGCAGTATTCCGCCGGCAACGGGTCGTGGGATCCGTGGGCGCGCAGTCAGCTCTTAAAGTTCTCGGTGTTCGCTTTCGGCATGCTCATCTTTGCGGTGATCGATATCCGGGTCGTGCTGCGTTACGCCTACTTGGCCTATGCGGTCGTTTTCGCACTTCTCATCGTTGTGGAAGTTAAAGGTGCGATCGGGGGAGGGGCCGCACGTTGGATCGAGGTGCCGGGCCTTGGAACTTTTCAACCCTCTGAAGTTATGAAGTTTGCGCTGGTTCTGGCGCTGGCCCGTTATTTTCACCGACTATCGCACGAAGATGTCGGACGAATAAGCTATCTGGTCGTTCCGGCACTTATGGTTGCTGCACCCATGTTGCTGATCCTGCGTCAACCCGACCTAGGCACCGCGACCGTGATTGCCGGCGGTGGGGTCGTTATGTTTCTCCTGGCCGGTGTGCGCTGGTGGAAATTTACCTTAGTGGGCGTAGCAGGAATTGCGGCAAGCCCCGTGATTTGGGGGCTGCTGCATGATTACCAGAGGCAGCGTATTCTCGTGCTGCTGGATCCCGAGTCGGACCCTCTCAACAGCGGGTATCATATTCTTCAATCCATCATCGCCATGGGGGCGGGTGGTGTGACCGGGCGCGGGTTTACCCGTGGCTCGCAAAGTCACCTGAATTTCCTGCCGGAGAAACAAACGGATTTCATCTTCACCATGCTTGCCGAGGAATTCGGCCTGATCGGCTGCCTCGTCTTGATGGGGCTTTATCTGCTTCTGATGTTTTTTGGTTTCATCGTGGCGCTGAGAGCCCGCAGTCAGTTCGGAAGGCTGCTTGCGATGGGCAGCATGGTGACCTTTTCCTTCTATGTCTTTGTAAATATCGCAATGGTTATGGGCGTTATCCCGGTTGTCGGTCTCCCGCTACCGTTGGTGAGCTATGGCGGCTCCGCTCTGTTGGCCGTCATGTTTGGCTTCGCGCTAATCATGAATGTCCATGTGCATCGTGATCTTCGCATTGGCCGGCAAGGGGAACTTGTCTAGTCGGCCCGCGACAGGATACCGGTAAGACAGCCGACCGCGCCCGCGGCTTTGGCCAGTTCGTCCGCTTCGACGGTTAGACACTCGATGCCGAGACTTTCATAGAAAGTCTGCGTTTCGGGATTGCCGGCGACCATCAGTATACGGCGGGGGCTGAGCGTCACGAAATTCAGCGCGCGATTGGCCTGGGCCTCGTCTTCATCCGGCAGAAAAGCGGTTTCGACGCCGCGGTCCTTCAGGGCCATGACGAGTGCGTGCGGCGTGCGCCGTGGCCAGCAAATGGCAAGATCTCGGTCCGGCCTCCGAAACATCCCCATCAGGTGCATGGTTCCAAACGGCAGGTCGACCGGCAGTGTCGCGACGCCCATAGGGGTGAGGATAGACGCGATTTGGTCTATGGCCGCCTGGTTCGTACGCAATCCGCGTGCGATGGCGACGGTCCCTTCGTCGACCCACATAGCATCCGCTCCTTCGAACACTGCGTCGCCCTGCAGGGTTGCCAGGATGGGGACTCCAAGATCAGCGAGCCGGCGCGCGATCCACCGTTCTTCACCCGCACGCACAGTGGAGGCTGGCCGTGCTAGGATCGCACCACCGGGAGTCATGAAGAACAGATCCGCGCAAAACATTTGATTCGGGCTTGGTGTCCCCACTGGGTCGACAAAGTGGACGTCGACGCCTTCTCGCCCATACGCGTTGGTCAATGCATCGTGTTGCGCACGTGCCAGTTCTATGTCGAGCGGCGCCAGCATCTGTGCCGATGTCGGATCGTCCGAAGCCAAGAGTTCGTCGCCTGGCCCATGCAGCAGGACGGCCTCCAATCGCTTCCATTCCGATGCGACCCGATAGGGTGCCCACAAATCTCCGATCTCATCTTCGTGCCGACGTACCCGCGGCGACCAACCGTCTCCACCATATGCCGAAGCACCGAACGTACCCTGTTTGACCATCGGATCCTCCTTCGATTTGCGCTGCGCGGACCACGGCATTTTTCCATGATGAAACGGCCTTGCACAGCCCGCAGAAACAGCGGGAAGCAGAGATACTTTATTCTCTCGACAGGGGGCGCGAGAGCCGGTATACGCTCGCGTCTTCGCGCGATCCGCGCCCAGAAGACACTTCGCCACGATCCTTTCGGGCACGTCAAAGTCTGGTATGGGCCATTAGCTCAGTTGGTAGAGCATCCGACTCTTAATCGGCAGGTCGTAGGTTCGAATCCTACATGGCCCACCATTCCTCCCNNCNNNAACNGACGTCCAGATAACCGTCTGCTAAGTTCTTCATGACGTGCAGTATGGAAATCACTGATCCAGTGCAGGAAAATTGACCTCTCGGGTGTACCCAAGTCTGGGCTCAAACATCTCCGTCTGACAGGCCTGCTTCTCCTTCGTATAGAGGCTCTAGGTCGTTTCTCATCCACCAGTACCAGAAGCCTTGGGAACGAAGCCATTTCTCAAGGCGCTCAATGCTGGTCCATTCCCGTGGGTGGCCGCGGGCACTGTAGAGTCGGGCCACCATGCCATCGACATAGACGATAACACCCCAAGCGTATGGCCGTTTTTCCTGATCCCCGTATCCACCACCTTGAAGACTGCGGTGTGCTCGGAAGACGACGGCATATTCGCCAAGGCGCGCTTCTTCCCGGTAACCGGCCAGCTCCGCCTGGGTAAGCGTCATCTGAACGCCAAGCGCNGTATCTTGATCAATATTTCCGCCGAGACCGCCCATATCCATAAGTCTAATTCCTATTTTCAGGACCGTCTACACCATTGNTCATGATGTTGACGGTGAGATACAAATACATTATGAGCCATGATGTATGCGATCGCCGTGTCGGTCGATCGACGTTTCAAATAGGAGTAATCGATGCCTAGGAAAGTAAAACCTGTTCCGACGGGCTATCGCACCGTCACCCCTTATCTGGTCGTGCGCGCGGCGGACGAGGCTCTTGCCTATTACCAGGCCGCCTTCGACGCGACGATCGTCTCGCGTCACGCTGATGAAGCGGGAGCGCATGTGATGCATGCCGAGTTGAAAATTGGTTCCGCCATTGTCCTGCTTTGTGACGAGGTGCCAGAATACGGGATTCTCTCCCCGACCGCGCTTGGTGGAACCGCGGTTGCCATGCATGTCTATCTGTCGGACCCGGATGCGGCCATGGCTGCAGCGGTGAACGCGGGCGGCCAAGTTCTTGTGCCGATGCATGACACTGTCGTCGGCGAGCGTTTCGGTAAGATTGTCGACCCGTTCGGCCATGTATGGACGCTCGCAATGCGAATCGCGCTGCCGTCGAACGAAAACGCGCCGAAGTCGATTGCCCGGAAGGTTGAGGCAGCCGCCGAGAAACCAACCGAGAAACAGTCTGAGAAACCAGCCAAGGAAGCTCGCGTCATCGACACCGTGGAAACTGAGGAAACGGTAGAGGCTTTCGCCGTTCTTGAGCCTTCGGAAGATGTTCGGGAAGAGCCCGCTGCATAATCAAAGTCAGTTCCGTGTCGGAGCCCAATCGGGTTCCGACACGGGATTTTCTTTTTATAGAACAGCGTCCTATACTTAAGTTTACGAACTATTGGACGGGAAATTATTTTGCCCGTTCGAAGCTAGCCAGGAGCCGTGTAACCCAGATGACCCCGTTTGCCATAGCCGCCGTTCAGATGCATGTGGGTGCGTTGCAGGAAAATATTTCGGCGATGCGCCATCGTCTCGACCTAGCAATGGCACGGTTTCCCTGGGTGCAAATGGTCGTCTTTTCGGAGCTCGCGCCGTTCGGTCCTTTGACCAGTCACGCGACGGACGATTTGGCCAGCATAGAATCCGTCTTTCAGGAAATGGCGGCCCAACACAATGTTTGGCTCTTGCCCGGATCCGTTTTTGAGCGCTCCGGCGACGACATCTACAACACAGCCTGTGTCATCGACCCCAAGGGTACGCTCGTTGGGCGTTACCGAAAAATGTTCCCGTTTCGCCCGTATGAAAACGATGTGCGCGCCGGGACGGAATTCATGGTCTTCGACGTACCCGAGGTTGGGCGGTTCGGCGTGTCGATTTGTTACGACATTTGGTTCCCTGAAACGACGCGCACGCTGACGTCCAACGGCGTCGAGGTTTTGCTGCATCCAGTCCTGACAGGAACCACCGACAGAGACGTAGAACTCTCCATCGCACGAGCCAGCGCGGCCATGTTCCAGTGCTATGTCATCGACGTGAACGGCCTTGCCGCAGGTGGGTGCGGACGCTCCTGCATCATTGATCCCGCCGGCATGGTTTTGCACCAGGCTGCGGGACAAGAAGAGATCATTCCAATGGAAATCGATCTGGACATGGTCCGACGCCAACGGGAGACGGGCCTGCGCGGCCTTGGTCAAACCTTGAAAAGTTTTCGCGATCGCGATGTCGAGTTCGATCTGTATGACAGGTCGCAGGGAGAAGCACCCTACCTGGAAAGTCTGGGACCGCTCAAAATGCCGGAGCGAGGATCGCGCGCTGGATTGGACGGTCGTCCTGGTTCGCTTGAACTCGACCGGCACGGCCGACCGGTTCAGGACGTCCGTGGCCAACCGCCAAGCGGCGCCGGCTTCGGGGTCATTGACGGAAGCATAAAGGAAAACAGCGGATGAACGACAGCGCAACGGCCCCCGGTTCGGTCTCTGGAAAATATGATCTGACGCGCTTTTATAGTGCCTCTCAGGTCCGCCAGGACGCCTGGAGTCGATTGCGCAACGCCACCGCCAGGGCTTTTGAGTTCCCAACGGGACCACGCCACGACAAGGCGATTCAGAGTGTAAAAGAGGTTCTCGAACTCCTAGAGCCTATTGAGAGCTACTGGGCTTTTCCGGGAGCCCAGGTATTCAACAGGCTCCGCATAATGTTCGAGCGGAAGGAATATGCCGAGATGGCCCATGCCTCGGCAAAGATCACCCGCGCGCTCATGAGTGACAGTTATCGCCGCCGACATCTTCACGTGCTGCCGGGTGAGGACGACGACGATGACGAAGAAGTCGATCAGACCGCTGAAGAGCGTGCGCGCGCGCGTCCATACTTCGAAGTCATGATCGTCGATGATCTGACTCCGCATCAAGAGCTATCCACCAAACACGCGCTCCGTGAAAAGCGCCGTCCCGAGGACCCCTTTGTTTATGAGAGCCTCGTCGTTGGGTCGTTCGAAGATGCTATGATTGGTTGCCTGTTCAACCATAATATCCAGGCCGTAGTGATTCGATACGGGTTCCCTTACAGCTCGCGTCATGCGATGCCCATGCTAACCCGTCTCTTGAATAGACTTGGTGAGCTTGATTACACGGACTTGCCGCCAGAAGACCTGGGCATCGCATTGGCGCATGCGATCGGACGGGTTCGGCCTGAGCTCGACGTTTTCCTGGTAACAGACCAGCTCGTCGAAGAGATCGCGGGCAAGGTCTGCGATAATTGTCGGCGCATATTCTATAATCAGGAAGATTATATGGAACTGCACCTGAACATTCTCAGGGGCGTTCGGGCGCGTTTTCAAACACCGTTTTTTACGGCGCTGAAGGAATATTCTCGCCAGCCGACTGGCGTGTTTCACGCTATGCCGATCAGCCGCGGCAAATCCATCGCGAAATCTCATTGGATTCGCGATATGGGCGATTTCTACGGCATGAATATTTTCCTTGCGGAAACGTCGGCGACATCCGGCGGTCTCGACTCACTCTTGGATCCTCATGGGCCGATCAAAGAGGCACAAGAACTGGCAGCACGCGCGTTCGGTGCGCGTCAGACTTTCTTTGCGACGAACGGTACGTCGACCTGCAATAAGATTGTGGTTCAAGCCCTCGTGCGGCCAGATGACATTGTTCTGGTCGATCGGGACTGCCACAAATCCCATCATTATGGAATGGTTTTGGCTGGCGCTCATGTCGTTTATCTCGATAGCTATCCGTTGAACGAATTTTCCATGTATGGCGCCGTGCCGTTGCGTGAAATCAAACACCAACTGCTAAAGCTCAAGGATGCAGGCAAGCTTGATCGCGTCCGCATGTTGCTGCTGACGAACTGCACGTTCGACGGCGTTGTCTACAATGTAGAACGGGTGATGGAGGAGTGTCTGGCGATTAAGCCCGACCTTGTCTTCCTATGGGATGAAGCCTGGTTTGGGTTTGCCCGGTTCGGTCCGACCTATCGCCAACGTACGGCGATGTACACAGCCGAGCGACTGCGTGACCGGTTCAAGACCGGAGAATACAGGCAAGCCTATTCCGCTTGGAAAGCGGATTTTGATAAGAAGGACCAGAGTCGCGAGGATACATGGCTGGAAGAGCGCTTGATGCCCGATCCGGACAAAGTCCGCGTTCGAGCTTATGCGACACAAAGCACCCATAAGACGCTGACGTCCTTGCGGCAGGGGTCGATGATCCATGTTCATGATCAGGACTTCAAATCAAAGGTCGAAGAGCCGTTCCATGAGGCCTTTATGACCCACACATCGACGTCGCCGAACTATCAGATAATCGCATCTCTTGATGTGGGACGTCGCCAGGTTGAGCTTGAAGGCTTCGAGATGGTTCAGAAGCAAGTTGAGCTTGCGATGGTGCTGCGAGAGAAGATTCACACTCATCCGCTGCTGAAGAAATGGTTCAAGGTTCTAACCGCGAAGGACATGATCCCGGAAGAGTATCGGGCCTCAGGGATTAAGGCCTATTTTGAGCCGGAGCATGGCTGGACCGATATTTGGGATGCATGGGCCAACGACGAGTTCGCGCTTGATGCCACGCGGGTGACTCTCATGATCGGTGCGTTGGGCGTTGACGGCGACACGTTCAAGAACCGTGAGCTGATGGATCGCTACGGCATCCAAATCAATAAGACCTCACGCAACACGGTGTTGTTTATGACGAATATCGGGACAACCCGATCTTCGCTCGCCTACCTTATTGAGGTCCTCGTCAAGATCGCCGGTGAGATCGAAGAGCAGTTGGACGATGCCTCGCCGCATGAACTCAAGCTGCATGAAAGAAACGTTAAGTCTCTGGTCGAAGAGCTGCCGCCGCTGCCCGACTTCAGTCGGTTCCATCCCGCCTTTAATCCTGGGCAGGACACCAACACGCCGGAAGGGAATATTCGGGCGGCCTATTTCCTCTCGTATGACTCCGAGGCCTGCGAATACCTAAGCCTGGAAGACGGAAGCCTGGATGCCGAAATTGCAAAAGGACGCGAGATCGTGTCGTCGTCTTTCGTCATCCCCTATCCCCCCGGCTTTCCCATTCTGGTTCCGGGCCAAATCCTCAGCGCGGAAATCTTAAAGTTCATGAGGGCGCTCGATGTGAAGGAAATCCATGGATTTCGTCCAGAGCTTGGGCTTCGTGTCTTTACGGAGGCGGCCTTGGCAGCCCAAATGCCTGGCGCACCGGGAGACGCCGCACCAAAACCAAAGAAAAAGAAGAAGTCGAGCTAAGGTACCATTGTTGAACCGGGAATAAAAAAGGGAGGAGATTGCCATGGCCCGCAAAGCGAGCGCAGCGAAGAAGACCGCCAAGAAAGCGCCTAGGAAGAAGGCAACTGCGAAGAAAGCTTCCGCCAATAAGGCTGCCGTAAAAGCGCCAACAGCAAAAGCAGCGACAGCGAAGAAGGTGGCGACGCGATCTGTCGCGAAGAAGAAGCAAAAAAAATTGAATGGCCTGTCCGATATTCGGCGCTTCTTTCATCGCAATGAGACGCCGATCGTCTTCATCAGCGCGACGAACTTCAACCTTCTCGGCATGGACGAGTGGGTACGAAACTTCAAATACATAAATTATCTGGACTGTTATGACGGGCGCCACCCGAATACCTTCGTTCCGTCGGAGGCGCCGCACGCAGAGTTCCAGTCGATTGAGGATATCAACAACTACCTCCTCCAGCACAAAGAGGTCCTCGACTATGTGCACGGGCTAGGCAAGAAGCCAAAAGGCGTGTTCTTGATGTTCGATGGTGAGACGGAGAAGCTTGCCAAGAAGGCGGGCATCGACGTTTGGTTCCCTAAGGCCAAACTTCGCACCAACGTCGATAACAAGATTGAAACCGTGCGTATAGGGAACAAGGCAGGCGTCCCCAGCGTACCGAATGTGCTGGCCGAGATTGACAGCTACGATCACCTGCGGAAGGTCTCTAAGGACCTGGGCCAGGACTTGGTGTTGCAATCGGCCTTTGGAGATTCCGGCCATACCACCTTCTTCATCTCTTCCGAGAAGGATTTCAAGCGCCACCAGTCGGAGATCATCGGCCAAGGCGAGATCAAGGTGATGAAACGGATCAACTGTCGTGGTTCCGCGATCGAGGCATGCACGACAAAGGCCGGCACTATCGTCGGTCCTCTGATGACGGAGCTGGTTGGGTTCAAAGAATTGACGCCCTACAAAGGTGGCTGGTGCGGGAACGAGATTTTCGACACCAGTTTCACCCCGGCTATTCGCGAAAAGGCCCGCAACTATACCTTCCAGTTTGGGGAACAGCTTCGTAAGGAAGGCTATCGCGGCTACTTCGAACTCGATTTCCTGATCGACACGGATTCGGGCGATATGTATTTGGGCGAACTAAACCCGCGGATCACTGGCGCCAGTTCCATGACGAACCACGCGGCCTTCGCCCATGCCGACGCGCCGCTGTTCCTGTTCCATCTCTTGGAATTTTCAGATGTGCCGTTCGATTTGGATGTGGATGCACTGAATGCCCGATGGGCGGATGCGGACAATATCGACAGCTGGTCCCAATTTGTCATGAAGCACACGGAGGATTCAGTCGATATCATCACTGCCGCACCTGAGTCGGGAATCTATCGGATGAATCCGGACGGGTCGATTGTGTACGACCGGTTCGATTATCACCGTCGAGCGGTTGCCAGTGAGAACGAGGCCTTTTTCCTGCGCATCTCCGGCCCGGGCGATTATCGCTACGAGGGGGCGGATCTCGGCATCCTTGTGACGCGCGGGCGGCTTATGACGAACAATTTCAAGCTCAATGGTCGCGCCAAACAGTGGATCGATGGGATGAGAGGGAAGTTCCGCGGGCGGAGCCTCGCCCCAACGCCGCAGGCAGGAGCTTACAAAATCCTCTGAACAGTAAGAAGTCGTTTCATGTCGCTGACATTTCGCGCCGTCGCGGAAGAGACGCCCGGAGAGGTCTGGGCGTCTCTTTTCGCGGAAAATTGGCCCGCTTACAAAGCTTGGTTTTTATCTGACGGGCTTGAACAACGCGCGACCTACACCGTGTGTAGGGATAAGCTTAAGCACTTCATGCCGAAATTGATGCCGACTTACGAGCGTCTGTGTGAGTTGGCCGGGGGCGGCGATCTTGCCGCACGTCTCCTTAGCCTATGGCGACCGCCTGCCTATATCTCGGGCTGCAGTCAGGTCGTTTGGCAGGGGGAGCGTCCGCTGCTGGTTCGAAACTACGATTATGATCCGCGGTTGATTGACGGCGTTATCCTGCGATCCGAATGGAATGGCCTTTCCGTCCTGGCCATGACGGACTGCCTTTGGGGGGTGCTGGACGGTATCAACGGCGCAGGTTTGGCGATTAGCCTTACCTTTGGCGGTCGGCGGGCCGTGGGGGATGGCTTTGGCATTCCGATTATCTTACGCAACATCCTTGAATTTTGCGAAACGACGGAGGAAGCGATGGCGGTGCTGCGTACAGTGCCGACACATATGGCCTACAACGTCACGGCCGTTGATGCTCGGGGCCGGTTCGCAACTGCATTCGTCTCTCCTGATCGAAAGCCGGTGATAAAGTCAGTTGCCTACGCAACCAATCACCAAGGACAGGTCGAATGGCATGACCATGCGCGCGCCACGGCGACGCTGGAGCGCGAGCAGTTCCTAAAGTTCAGGCTGCGTGACGACGGACTGACGGATCAGGGCTTGATCGACCTATTTGCCAAACCACCCTTGTTTACAAATGCTTACGACCAAGGTTTCGGTACGCTCTATACCGCAGTTTACGATCCCGTAGAGCGAACCGCGCATTACATCTGGCCAAACCAAACCAGAAAGTTTCACCTCGCTTCATTCTCCAACGCAATGATCGAGGTGGAATGGTAAGACGGGGGCCTGTCAGAGAAGTTGGCAGGACACTAAACCAACTTCACAAGTTGAGTCCTAGGCAACTAACAATCTCCAGTCGGCAAGCGCTGTAAACCAGCGAGTTTTCGATGTCTGGTACTCGGTCAGATAGCGTTCAAGATTGAAATGGCCATGTCCGCTACGTGACAATGCCTGCAGTCGTTCTCCTAACCAGCCGCGAGATGATAAAAGCGGTCCGAGTAAAGCGTGGGGATTTCAGAGGAATTTTATTTGAGAACGGGGTTCGTTGATCCACGATTCAAAGTCCCTGATTGGGAGTTCCAGTTCCCTGTTCTTTTCAGTTGGGAATCACAGCTGCAAATCTGGAATCTTGCGAGTTTTTGAAAGACCAAATGCCTACGCGGACCAGTGGTACGGAAGATTACCCTGTATTTTTCCTGCAAACAGGGAACCGCATACAGAGACCGGTTCGCGTTTCACTGCGTCCACCACCATTCCTCCCCTTACGAACCGGCGTCCAGAGAACGGGATTCCGATGTGGGATACGGGGTTCTTGGGCAGTTAGCCAAGGTTGCTACGGCTAGTGCACGAGAGATTAGCGATGGTGGTTAAGACTTTCTTGATCAGATAGCTCTTACCCGACCGTCATCTGCCATTCGCCGCGCGTGATCCGGAAACCCGGGCAAACTTCAGCGTAGGCCCGTCGCAAACCGACCTCGCGAAGCCCACATTTCAAAAGGACGTTCCGCGATCCTGTGTTCTTGGGGTCGATCACGGCGACTACCTCTGCAAGAGGTGTTTCTTCAAAC
>JGI12316J14372_10001989_pt1 | contig 23535 bp, 19 predicted proteins | sample MarCyaLeptolynsp_FD_14372 | JGI IMG/M metagenome (IMG submission 14372) | reverse complement strand
GCTGCCTCGGAATAGTTGGAGGGCGGCAGCGCTCTGAGGGCTTTTGACATCATCTTCTCGGAGATGTCCATGTACCGAACCTTCCGGCCAAGCACGCTCCCGATGGAAGCTGCGATGTCGTTCGGCGACATCAATTCAGGTCCAGTTGGCCGATAGGACTTTCCGGCGTGTCGACCGGGGTCGGACAAGGCAGCAACCGCGACGCTTGCAATGTCTTCATTTGATGGCGGCGCATTTTTTTTCTGATCTCCCGGACCCAAGGGCATTGTGAACACCCCGAGATGCGCCGCCATGTCGAGGACCATCAGATAGTTGTCCGCAAACCATCCTGGGTTGACGGAGGTTACGGTGAACCTGGGCGACATCCGGATAAGCAAATCGGAGATATAAACCTCTCGCGTAAACAAGGACGGATGATCCGCGTCGGACAGCCATTGGCCAAGCGTTACGACGTGTTCCAGGTCAACCTCATGGGCGGCGGCCGTGAAGATCGCATTAAAGTGCAATCCGTTTGGCGCGGTCGGCGCGCATTGATATGCCCGCTTCATGCCTTGCATGGCCCGGCGCATGTCAGAGAGCGCGTATTGGTCTCCTTCAAAAATCTCGGCGCCGGCGCGGGCGAGGGCATCTGACCGACCGTCGCGCTTGCGAACAAACGCCCGGACGGGAAACCCTTTTTCAAGCAATTGGGTCGTGACGTGCCGGCCGGTCTTACCGGCAGCGCTGGTGACTAGAATTCTGGGCAGGGTTGACATCGGGGGTCTCCTGATCAATGTGGCACTTCTTGAATTAAAGTTGTTACTTTATTTTTTAAAGTAACTTTTTTGTGAGGATGCTATGGCAAAAGCACGTTCCTACAGGCTGCTCTGTCCGATTGCCCGTGCACTGGATCGAATTGGTGATCGATGGACCCTGCTAATCCTTCGGGATCTCCACGCAGGACCGGCCAGGTTTTCCGAACTCCAGCGCGGCTTGACCGGAATTGCCGCAAATCTGTTGACGGAGAGACTGGCGAAACTGGTTGACGACGGCCTCGCGAGAAAAGCTGACGCCGGTCACGGCGCGACGGTCTATGAGTTGACCGCTCTCGGCAAACAAACCTCGGACATCATCTTTGATCTTGCAGCATTCGGGGCGCGTTTCGCGCCAGAGGACGACTTTGTTCCACCCGGTAATCTGAGAACAGTTGCCACAACCATGGGAGCGGCAGCCAGGCGTGTAGCGACCCCAGAGATGAACTTCGACGCGGCAGTTTTGGTTGATGGCGAACAGATGTGCCTGAACGTCAGTGAGGGATCTGCAGACATGACATACGGTGAGTGCCGTGCGCCTGACCTGACATTCTCAACGTCCTATTCTGCCTTGCTTGCTCTCACGGAGGGAGACATGGATCCAGATGAGTTCGCAGCAAACCACTGCAGTCTTGAGGTTCGCTCACCGGGAAAAGAGGCTGAGTTCATGGAGCTGATGTCGAGAATTACCGACACGTTGAGGACGGCCTGACGGTTTTTCGGTCAAGTGAAACGGCTACAGGTTGCCGAGATGGGCTCCAACGTCCAACCGGCATCGTTTCGGGCAAACCGGGGCGACAATTCCGCAAGTCAGCCAAGCTCACTTGCAGATCGGCAGTTCCAGCGGTGGTTGCTTTGGCAGGGAACGGCGCCATGCGTTGATGATCGGCTGAAGTTGTCTCTTCGGCCAGAATTTGGGAGCGCCAATGGACTTGAGGCATGTGGCGTTCCAGTAGAGACCGGCGCTGGAGAGGGACTTTCCGCTCTTCACCGCCTTTGCGACGGCATTGATGTCGCGGCCTTCGGGGTAGATGTAGAGCGTCGTCGGTCTTCCTTTCACCAGCGACAGGATCTCTCTGGATACAGATGGTGACCAGGTTGTGCAGCCATTGCTGCGGCCTCCCGTATAGTTCACCAGCTTTCCGAAAGGGACATACCCCTCCTTGTCGGCATGGGGGCTTTTGGGGTTTTTGAACCGGCATTGCCATCTCAGGAAAACGGCCTGGTGACCGCCGATGTCCCTCTCTCTGGCATTTGAGGTTTCGCCTTCGCCGTCAAACAGCAGGAACGTGCGGTGAAAGGCTTGCCTCTTTCCAGCGCTACGATAATACCCCTTGAAAGACGTCCTTGTTTCAGCTGTTACGTAGGATCCGCCAGCGGTCAGCTTCGACCCTTCCGCATTGCTGAAGTTTCTGGCGCATTGGCGCCCATTCGAGAAGTTTGCACGCTGCAGTTTTCGCCCATTGCCGTAGCCTGACGAAACTGCGCGGAATGACTTTCGGTTCTCGCAGATTGTGTAGAACCGGCGCCCGGGCTTACCGCTTCGCGACGTGCTCGGGCGCGTCGCGTCCATGGCGAAGTAGCAGGGGTTTCGCACCTTGCCCTGGCGCCGCTTACGCTCGTAGAGCGCACGCGCCCTCTGAAGGACGATTGGAGCAATCTGCCCGTCGGCCGTACCCACGTGTTTTTGCAGCCAGGCGGGAATTTTTGAACTTTGCTGAGCCGAAACCGTTGGCACCGCCGCCAGCGTGGCAACGGTGAAAGCGATGGCGAGTGTCAGATGAGGCCAAACAATCCGCAACGGTCAAGTCTCCTCTGAACCAAATCAGCGTCCCGATGAATGCGTAGCTTGTGGAATCTTAGCTTGCAGAGAACAGCGCTGCAATATGCACGATCCATATGAACCACACTCTTGAGTGGGCTGTTGGACGTACGTCCTCAATGGCTCAGACGCACTCCGGAAATGAAGAGGCAGAAAGGGACTTCATCGTAATGAATCCGCTTCTTCCAACTGCCCAAGCCACTCAAACACCGATGCGGCGGAGGGATTGGACTGTGCTCGGGCGGTTAGGCACGCGAAATATCCGCGATCAGTCGATACGCGTCGCTCCGTGACAGGTGTCAACAGTCCGAGTTCGAACTGGTCATCAAGCAGAGTTTCCCATCCAAGCATGACGCCGTCACCGTTGAGCGCCGCCTGGAGATAGACAGTAAAGCTTGTAAATTTGCTGCCGGAGGAGGGATGCGCCGGCGTCAGGCCGGTGCCTGCCAGGAAAGTCTGCCAGTCGTTGCGATGAATACCCATTGTCAGGTGCAGAAGGTTCTGTTGCATCAGTTCCTCCGGCTCGTCTCCGGCGCCAGCGGCCACATCCGGCCTTGCTGCGGCAACCAGCGTCTCGCTGAAAATGCGTTTGTGATGTGTTCCGGGAAGACGCTCGGGATGATCGAAAACGATGACGATATCCGAAGCTTCGGACGCGTAGGCGTCGTTCTGGTCACGCGAAACGAGCTCGATGGAAACGTCCGGATTTGCGGCTCGAAAGACCGGGAGCCGTTTCATCAGGTAACAGCTCGCAAATCCGATCGTCGTGTTGACCGTAACGACGGTCTGCTCCGGCCTTGCGCGAACCTGTTCGATTGCATTTCCAACCTGAAATATGCCGCCTGATACGGCGCGAAACAGGATTTCACCCTCGGGTGTGAGCGTGGCACGGGGCCTGGAGCGCAAGAGAAGCCTCGTGCCCAGTTGGTTTTCAAGCGCAGCGACACGGCGGCTTATCGCCGGCTGCTGCACATTGAGTTCCTGCGCCGCCCGAGTAAAGTTGCGATGCCGAGCAGCAGCTTCGAATGCCGTGAGCAGCTTCCAGTTCAATCCTTGCATATCATTCCCTCAAGGAATGCTGACTATACGCTTTTTGCGCGTTCCGTTGAGAACAAAACAAAATTAGATTTGAGGCAGAAGCAACACATTCCACAATGGGTGGGTGATGTCTGATCACGTTGAGGATGCGCCGGTCGCGCCCGGTGAAGCCAGGGAATGGAATTGGAACCCGGCCTTGCCCATTCCGGTCAGCCCGGTCTTTGCCTGGCCACCCCGGCCCTTGGCCGCCCTGAAATGGCTCTCCGGGTACTGGCTTGCGGTCTCGTCAACCGTGCTCGAACTGGCTTTGGCATTTTGTGTCTGGTTCCTGACGCAGCCCACATGGGAGGCAATGCAGCGCCTTGCGCCTGGCTGGGTCCTGACGATCTGGATGCGCAATCTCGTCCTCCTTGTCCTGGTTGCGGGTTCACTTCATCTCTGGCTGTGGAAGCTGCAAGGTCAGCAATCACACTTGAAGTTCGACGCGCGCGGCATGGCCCGGAACAACGGTCACTTCACCTTCCGCAATCAGGTGTTCGACAACATGTTCTGGTCGCTCGCCTCCGGGGTGACGGTCTGGACACTCTACGAGGTCGGATATTTCTGGCTGGCCGCGAACGGATTTGCTCCCGTTCTCGGACTTCTCGAAGCGCCCGTCTGGTCAGTTCTCTGGTTCCTGCTGATCCCCTTGTGGGCGTCCTTCCACTTTTACTGGGTGCACCGGTTCCTGCACTGGCCGCCGCTGTATCGCCGGGTTCACAGCCTGCATCACCGCAATATCAATGTCGGGCCCTGGTCGGGACTGTCGATGCACCCTGTCGAGCACCTGTTCTATTTCTCATCCGTCCTGATCCATCTGGTGGTGCCGTCCGATCCGGTGCACGTGATCTTCCACCTCTACAATCTTGCGCTCAATCCGGCGGTATCGCATGCAGGTTTTGAGAAGCTCTTCCTGGGCTCGCGAAACCGGATGGTGCTCGGTGATTTTTTCCACCAGCTGCATCACCGCTATTTCGAATGCAATTACGGAACCGCCGAAGTGCCCTGGGATACGGTTTTCGGTTCGTTTCACAACGGAACGCCGGCAGCCACTGACAGGATACGCGAGCGCAAGCGCAGGACGATGGTCTGACATGATCTGCCCGCGCCGGTTTCCCTGTAGGCCCGTGATCCTGGCTGCGGCCCGCGTCTCCCCGTTTTTCGGAAGAAGGAGCAAGTCATGAAAGCGATGGCTGCCGTTCTTTATGAAACAGGATCGGCGTTGGAAGTCGAAGCGCTCGACCTTGATCCTCCGGGCCCCGGCGAAGTTCTTGTCCGGATGGCTGCTGCAGGTGTCTGCCACTCCGACTATCACGTGATGACGGGGCAGGCGGAGCATGCGCTTCCTGTCGTGCTTGGGCATGAAGGCGCAGGCGAAGTGATAGGCCTTGGCGACGGCGTTTCCGGGATCTCCGTCGGTGATCATGTCGTCCTGAGTTGGATTCCCTTTTGCGGCGACTGCTTCTTGTGCTCAAAAGAGAAAACCCATCTTTGCCAGACCTATAAGACCCCGCTCTGGGACGGAACGATGATGGACGGCACATGCCGTTTGTCGAATGGCAAACAAAGGGTGCGCCATCTTTCGATGCTGGCCTGTTGGGCCAATCTCGCGGTCATTCCGCAGGAAAGCTGCATTGTCATTGACAAGGCTGTTCCGTTTGAAATCGCCGCGCTCCTCGGATGCGCGGTCACAACGGGTGTTGGTGCGGCGCTGAACCGGTCCAAGGTCGCGCCCGGAGAGACCGTGGCTGTGATCGGTGCCGGAGGGGTTGGCTTATCGATCATCATGGGCGCCCGGCTTGCAGGAGCGGCCCGGATCATGGCGATAGATGCCTCTGCCGGCGCGGAAACCAAGGCAAGAGAACTCGGCGCGACGGACTTCCTTCTGGCCGGGGACGACCTGCGTGCGCAGATCCTGGAGTTGATGCCTCATGGTGCGGATCACGTCTTCGAAGCCGTTGGGAAGCGAACGCTGCAAAGAGCGGCTATCGATTACTGTTGCCCCGGCGGGCAAGTGACCTTTGTCGGACTGGATTCCAACGACGCAACGATTGATCTTCCCTCGACCGGGATCACCCGATCCGAAATCAATGTCACCGGGTCCATGTTCGGCTCGGCCTGTACGACCCGTGATTTTCGGACCTACGCTCAGCACTACCTGGACGGAAGGCTTCCGATCGACCAGCTGATCGGGAAACGCTACCGGCTAGCTGACATCAACCAGGCGGTCGACGACATGCTTTCAGGCTCACCGGGCCGCGGGGTGATCCTTTTTGACGGGGCCGTTTCATGAGCGACGATGCGCTCGTCCGTCTGGCTCGCTTTGTCGTCGACGATCCGTTGGACGCGGATCCACGGACGCTGGCCATTCTGCGTTCAGGCGTGATCGATACGCTTGGCTGCATTCATGCCGGCGCCCGATGCGACGTGGCGGGACGCTCGCGCAAAGCTGTCGTGGCCATGGGAGCCGCAGGGGCGGTGAAAGTAATCGGAACGGATCTGCGTGCATCACGGCCGCAGGCAGCCTTTCTGAATGCCGTTGCCGGTCATGTGCTGGACTTCGACGACTGGGAGATCCCCGGTAATACGCATCCCACTGTCGTGTTGCTGCCCGCTCTTCTTGCTGTCATCGGCAAGGAGGTTCGCGGAGAGGATCTGGCGCGTGCTTACCTGGCAGGGTTTGAGGTTATCGCCCGGCTTGGCGAGGCCTTGAACTTCGATCACTACGACGCGGGCTGGCATACGACCGCAACGCTTGGAGCACCGGGTGCCGCCGCAGCCTGTGCCCGCGTCCTGGGGCTGAGTGTCGAGCAGACGGTCAACGCGTTGTCTTTCGCAGTCAGTGCGGCGAGCGGCTTCACCTGTCAGTTCGGGTCGAATGCGAAACCTCTACAGGCTGGCTTTGCGGCGCGATCGGGTGTCGAGGCAGCCTTTCTGGCATCAGCAGGTTTGACGGGCCAGCCTGACGTGCTGGACCATTCTCGTGGTGCGGCCGCGCTCATGGGCGGGTTGAACACCAGCCGCCTTTCTGCCGCGCTTGCGAAACTTGGCGGCACTTATGCGCTCGCAGAGCACGGCCTAGTCATGAAACCCTGGCCAAGTTGCGGTTACACCCACCGGATCATGACGTGCGCGCTTCGGATGCGCGATCGCGTCGGTTCAGGTCGTATTGAACGGATAGAGCTGCATCTGCCGGATTTCCATGCGGCGGTGCTTCCTTTCGGGTCACCTCGTGACAGGTCCGAAGCCTTGTTCAGCTTGCCTTTTGTCGCAGCGATAGGGCTCGCGAAGGCGGGTCTCGATCTTACCGACCTTGAAACGCGCGCCTGGGAGCAGCCTGATATCAAAAAACTGATGGCAGTTACCGAAGTCTACCCGTTCAAGCCGGTCAAGCCAGAGGCGAACTATTGCGAGGAAGATCCGGATCGCATGATCGTGGTCGGATCAAACGGACAACTTTTGAGGAAACATGCGCGTTTCCAACAGGTTCGCCCCAATTTCCAATGGATGAGCGGCAGATCTTGAGCAAGTTCGAAAGCAATACCGGGCCTGTCTCCGAAGCGCAGGCAAGCAAACGTCTTTGGACCAGAAAGCTTCGAAACTGGTTGCAGGAAGACAACGTTCATTCTCTCTTTTTCGAGCAAGGATCAATGCAATGAGCAGAGCAAGGGGAGGGCGCGCCGCGCGCCGGGCTGCGCGTGAGGGTGGCGCGGGGTCAGGACCGACCACGTCAATCTGGCCAGGTATCGATGGCGGGCAATACCGTCCAATCCCTGACGACGGCATCGCGGCAATCCACAAGACGTCCTTGCGCATTCTGGCCGAAATCGGATTGGCCAACGCTTCAGAGCGTTGCCTCGAGACCGTTTGCGCCGCAGGTGGATCAGTGTCCGACGACGGACGGCTCTTGTTTCCCGAAAACCTGGTGGAACAGGTGCTTCAGATCGCGGGACGGGGGTTCAGGCTCCATGGCCAGCGGCCCGAGTATGACCTTGATCCAAGCGGAACCCGAATTCACCTCGGAACGTCAGGTGCTGCGGTCCATGTCATCGATAGCGAAACCGGTGATGTGCGAAACAGCACGCTGGAAGATCTTCACGACATGGCGTGCCTGGCGGAGGCACTTCCCAACATTCACATGTTTCAACGCACCGTCGTTGCCCGCGATATCGAAGACCCGCACGCAATGGAGCTGAACACGGCCTATGCCTGTGCAGCCGGCACTGCCAAGCCGATCGGAACATCTTTCAGCTCCGCAGAAACAATGCGGGCAGCGATTGAGATGTTCCACATGATTGCAGGTGGGGAAGCTGCCTGGCGCGCACGTCCTTTCTGTTGCGTTTCCACCTGCTTCGTCGTGCCGCCGCTGACCTTTGCGGAAGAAGCTCTCAGCATCATAGAATGTGCGGCCGACACGGGAACGCCGCTGAAACTTGTTGCGGCAGGTCAGGCCGGAGCGACAAGTCCCGCTCCGCTTGCCGGGGCGGTCGCTCAGCAGACTGCGGAAGTCCTGGCCGGGCTGGTTTACGTGAACTTGCTGAACCCGGGACATCCGGCGCTCTTCGGGGCTCTTCCCTTTGTCAGCGACTTGCGCACGGGGGCCATGTCGGGCGGCAGTGCGGAACAGGGTGTTCTGATGGCCGCATGCGCCCAGATGGCACAGCATTACGGCATTCCGTGCGCCGTCAGCGCCGGGATGACCGACTCCAAGCTTCCGGACTTCCAAGCTGGCTATGAGAAAGGCATTACCGAGCTGCTCAGCGCTCTTGCAGGTGCCAATCTGATCTATGAGGCTGCCGGCATGTATGGCTCTCTCCTCGCGGCAAGCAAGGAGAGTTTCGTGCTCGACAACGACCTCATCGGCTCGGTTCTGCGCGCAACGCGCGGGTTTGAAATCAATGATGATGCACTGGCATTCGACGTGATACGCGATGTCTGCATCAACGGGCCCGGTCACTTCCTCGGCAGTGGGCAGACCCTCGGCCGAATGCAGAGCGACTATTACTATCCCGCGCTTTCCGACAGGGCGACGCCACAAGCCTGGGCGGAGGCAGGGGCACCTTCGCTTGTGGCGGCTGCGCGCGCCAGAACCGATGCGATCCTTTCTGAATCGCCAGCGCCTGTCTTTGGCGCTGAAATCGCGGCTCGCATCGTCGACCGCTTTCCGGAATTGGCCAGGCATTGGCCGGCGCATCGGCAGGAGCTGTGTTCCGGCGCAGACAGCGTCGGCGCGTAGTCAGTCTCGGGACGTTCGTACCCTAGTCGCGGGCGGGGTCCTTGTTCGTTTCGGCAAGAATCCAGTCGCAGAAAACCCGAGCATCTTTCCGGTTTTTAGTTGTGTCGATCAGGTAGAAAAAATCCCGTTCGTGTTCGAGAAATCCGTCCAGCTTTCTGAGCGACCCATCAGCCAGGTAGGTGTCGACAAGCGGATACCCGGCCAATGCGACGCCCTGGCCGGCAATCGCGGCCTGCAGCATGTTGATATAAGTGTTCATCACCACGCCGCTTGCCTCAGGCGGCGCGTTCAGACCGTTCAAACGAAACCAGTTGGGCCAGCGCGCTCCCGGTCGATAGATGCCGGACAAATGAAGCAGGTTCTCGCTCAACAGGTCCTGTGGTGTCGCAAGAGCCGTGCGCGCCACGTATTTCGGACTGACGACCGGAAAGATCCTCTCCTGCAGCAGTCTCGTCACATTATCCCAGGGAGGTGGGGTCCTGGCATAGCGGACAGCGACATCCACCCCTTCTGCTGCGAGATCGAGCATGCGGTCGGAGACGACGAGGTTGAGTTCAATTTCGGGGTGAAGGTTGTTGAAGTTCACCAGCCGCGGCATGAGCCAGTAGGTGGAAAAGGCCGAGGTGGTGGTGACCGTCAAACGTGTGCGGCCCGAAACAGCCGACACATTGTTGAGCGCGCCGGCGATCTGGTGCAGGGCAGGGCAGACTTCCGCCTCAAGCATGCGCCCTGACTGAGTCAGGAGAACTTTCCGGTGGCCGCGATGAAACAGGCGCACGCCCAGGAGCTCTTCCAGTTCCCCGATTTGCCGGCTCACGGAGACCCGGGTGACGCCGAGCGCTTCAGCTGCTCGTGTAAAATTTTCGTTTCTGCAAACTGCCTCAAATGTGATGAGATGCGGCAACTTCGTCAGAGTTTTGCGCAAGTTTCCCATAACACACAGGTTAACAGATTGAACCGAATTTTGGAACTTCACAAACCAATCACATCGGCCGAACATGCAGGCAGAGAAGGGTTTGGTCGCATGTTTGGGAGGAGAATATGAGACAGCTGTCACACTTGGTTCTTGCAGCGGTATTGGTGTCAGCCGTTCCGGCTACAGCACAGGAAATGCCCGGCAAGGGCATATCGGTGTCGCCGATCAAAGGGTCGCCGGCAAATGCCTGGTTCCAGCACATGGTGGTCCAGCTCGGCCTTGAAGCGCTCGGCTACGATGTTCAGGAAACGCTGGAAGCCGACTTTCCTGCCGTTCACCTGGCGGTCGCTTCAGGGGATGCGGATTACACGTTCAATCACTGGAGACCCCTGCACAACGATTTCTTTGACAAATCCGGCGGCGAAGGCGTGATGACGCGCGTAAATGCCGCAATCACCGGCGCCGGACAAGGCTACTTCATCGACAAAAAGACAGCCGAAGAACACGGCATCAAGGACATCGGTCAGCTTAGCGATCCCGCCGTTAGCGCCATCTTCGACAGTGACGGCGACGGGCGCGCCAACCTCTCAGGATGTAATCCGGGATGGGGCTGCGAGCTGGCGATCGAAAAGCATTTGGACGACTATGAACTGCGCGACACAGTCCAGCATGACCAGGGCAGCTATTTCGCGATCATGGCGGATACGATCACGCGCTACAATGAAGGCGGTTCCATTCTTTACTACACCTGGACCCCCAACTGGATCAGTGACGTTCTGGTGCCGGGTAACGATGTGGTGCAGATCGGCGTTCCGTCCGACGGCGACTTTGATGCCGGTTTTGCCGTCAACGATGTCTACATCGTCGCAAACAACGACTTTCTTGAAGACAACCCGGCCGCGGCGAAGTTCTTCGAGCTGGTGGAGATCCCGATCGCAGCGGTGAACGCCGCCCAGGTCAAGCTGCGCGATGGCGAGAATACGCTCGAGGACTTCCGCCGCCACGCCGAAGATTGGGTCAAGGCAAATCAGGCGGATTTCGACGGCTGGGTTGCGGAAGCAGCCAAGGCAAACTGACATCCCTCCCCACCTTCAGGGCGCGGTCTTGGCCGCGCCTGTTTTTCTCAAAGGGAACATGTCATGAGCGATGCGCAGATCGAATGCCGGGACCTTTGGAAGATCTACGGCAAGCGCTCCGACGAAGCCATGAAGGCTGTCCTTTCCGAAGGCCTGACGAAGGATGAAGTTCGCGACCGCTACGGCTGTGTCCTGGGTGTGCGCAACGCGAGTTTCTCCGTCAAGAAGGGCGAAATCTTCTGCATCATGGGGCTGTCCGGATCGGGAAAATCCACCCTGGTGCGGCACGTGAACCGCCTGATCGAACCGACGGCCGGTGAAATCCATGTGGCAGGAAAACGGGTCGACACGATGGGCGAAGACGCGCTCAGGCAGCTTCGCGCGGAAACCATCGGCATGGTGTTCCAGCACATGGCCTTGTGGCCCCACAGAACGCTTGGAGAAAATGTCGGTTTCGGCCTTGAGGTGCGCGGGGTTCCCCTGGAGGAGCGCCGCAAGTCGGCGGAGACCGCGTTGGGAGCGATGGAACTCAGCGGCTGGATTGATCACTATCCGGACCAGCTATCCGGCGGCATGCAGCAGCGGGTGGGGCTGGCGCGCGCCCTTGCAGCAGACCCGGAAATCCTCTTGATGGACGAACCGTTTTCCGCGCTCGACCCACTCATCCGGCGGCAACTGCAGGACCAGTTTCTCAGCCTGTCGGAACACATGCACAAGACCACCTTGTTCATCACCCACGACCTCGATGAAGCGATCAGGATGGGAGACCATATCGCCATCATGAACGACGGCGAGATCGTGCAGATCGGAACACCGGAAGAGATCGTGACCAATCCCGTCGACGACTATGTCGCAGACTTCGTCAAGGGGATCAGCCGCGTCGGTCTCGTGCGTGCCGAAACGATCATGGAGCCTCTGGACGGCCGTGAAGGAACGCCAAAACAGGTGCGCGCCGACGCGGAGCTCGGGGAGATCATCGACAAGTTCATGGAGGACCAGTCGCCGGTAACGGTGACGAACCCGGAGAACGCTCCTGTCGGACTGATCACAATCAAGGCGGCGCTCACGGCGCTGCGGGGCTAAACCCTTTTTGAACGATAGGGAGGCGACGGTGGATCTCTGGAACATCTTCGACAAAGAGTGGATCCCGGTCGGTGTCTGGGTCGAAACAGCGCTGCAATGGGTCGTCGCGAATTTCCGCTTCATCTTTCAGGCGATCAAGGTGCCCTTCGATCTGGTTCTCACCGCGCTTGAAGACGGGCTGACGGAGGCTCCGGATCTTCTGGTGCTGGCGCTGATTGTCCTGATTGCGTGGCAGGCCGGTGGCCGCAAGCTCGGGATCATTTCGGCCATCTGTATGACGGCGATCGGGCTGATGGGTGCCTGGGAAGAGAGCATGACCACGCTGTCGATCGTGCTGACCTGTGTCGTGTTCTGTTCGCTGATCGGCATTCCGCTGGGCGTGCTTGCTGCCAAGCGCAACAGGTTCTGGATGGTGCTTCAGCCCATTTTGGACCTGATGCAGACGATCCCGTCCTTTGTCTATCTCGTGCCTATCGTCATGCTGTTTTCCATCGGCAACGTCTCCGGTGTCATCGTAACCTTCATCTATGCGCTGCCTCCGGTCGTGCGGCTCACCAATCTGGGCATCCGGCAGGTGCGCCCGGACATGGTCGAGGCGGCCCGGGCCTTCGGCGCGTCCAATCGTCAGACGCTTTACAAGGTGGAGCTTCCCCTAGCGCTGCCGACCATCATGGCTGGCGTCAACCAGACCATCATGATGGCGCTGTCCATGGTGGTTGTCTCGTCGATGATCTCCGTGACCGGCCTCGGGCAGATGGTGCTTCGCGGCATCGGCCGGCTGGACATGGGTCTTGCGACCGTCGGCGGCCTCGGCATCGTTTTCCTGGCCATCGTCATCGACAGGGTTTCGCAAAGCTTCGGACAGTCCTCACGCGCACGTAATCATCAGAAATGGTACGAAACCGGCCCGGTCGGGGCCGTCAGAACCCTGGTCCGCAAATGACAAAATCCCCCAATATCCTGTTTCTGCAGGTTGACCAGCTGACCGCATCCGCGCTTCGCGCCTATGGCGACAACATCTGTCACGCCCCGGCTCTGGACAGGCTGGCCGAGACCGGTGTGGTTTTTGAGAACGCGTACTGCAATTTTCCGCTTTGTGCGCCGTCGCGGTTTTCCATGGCGACCGGCCAACTCTGTTCGGCGGTGGGTGCTTATGACAATGCCGCCGAGTTTTCCGCCGAGATACCGACCTATGCCCACTATCTGAGGGTGGCCGGTTATCAGACCGCGCTTTCCGGAAAGATGCATTTTATCGGACCGGACCAGTTTCACGGGTTTGAAAAACGCCTGACCGCCGATCTCTATCCCGCTGATTTTGCATGGGTTCCCAACTGGGCTAACGAGGGCAAGCGGGACACGAACGACGATCGCGCCGTGCGCATTGCCGGGATCTGCGAGCGCTCGGTGCAAATCGACTACGACGAGGAAGTCACGTTCAAGGCGGTTCAGCACATATTCGACATGGCCCGCTCAGACGACGAGCGGCCGTTCTTCCTTCAGGTTTCCTATACGCACCCGCATGAACCGTATCTTTGCCGGAAGGAGTTCTGGGACCTTTACGAAGGCAAGGATATCCCGATGCCGGCCGTTGCCTCGCTTAGCGAACAGGAACATGATCCGCATTCGGTCCGCCTTTTGAAGGACTTCGGGATGCTCGGCATCAGGTTCAAGGACGAGGATGTCAACCGCGCCATTCGGGCCTATTACGGCTCCATCAGTTATCTTGACAGCCTGATCTCAAGAATACTGGACGCTCTTGAAGCCACCGGAACCGCTGAGAACACCGCGATTGTGTTCACGTCCGACCACGGCGAAATGCTGGGTGAGCGGGGCATGTGGTTCAAGAAGCATTTCTTTGAAAAGGCCCTCCGCGTTCCCCTGATCGTCAAGGCCCCGGGTCTGAATGCGCAACGGGTGCGTGAGCTCGTGTCGCTCGTCGACCTGCTGCCGACCTTCAATCGTCTCGCCGGCGCCGGGGCACCGGTTGAGCCATTGGAAGGGACTGACCTTCTGACCCTTCTCGACCAGGGCGATCCACCGCCGCAAAGAGCCGTTTATGCCGAGTACCTGGCTGAAGCGACGCCGGTACCCATCTTCATGATCAGGCGGGGACCATACAAGTTCATCCATTCTTCCCATGACGGCACGATGCTGTTCGATCTTGCGAACGATCCGAACGAACTGACAAATCTTGCCGTCTCAAAATCGCATCAGGAGATCGTTGACTCCTTCCAGAAGGAACTCAGCACCAAGTGGGATGAAGCGGCGCTGACCGAAGCCATTCTGCTCAGCCAGAAGCGCCGGGCCGTTGTGCGCGACGCCATGAACAAAGGACAGAAGCGCCTTTGGAACCACGGCGAAAGCGACGCCGACAAGGTGCTCTGGTACCGCGGCGTCCAGGGCTACAACGAATGGGCGTTCGACTACATCTAGATTGAGGCGAGGCGCAGTAACGCGGCAGCAAATCCCCCAGTGGCTGGAGGGCTATGCTTTGCGAAATGAATCCGTACGCCAGAGCAGATTGCAGACAAACGCAGCGCCGCTGACAAACCTCTGTCGTGAATGGTCACTGGACGTCGTGGCGGTTGTCCCGGGCGACGCGTGTGTTATCCATTGCTGGCATCTTTTGGGTTAGTTCTGTGCACGTCTCAGAAACTGCCTGCCCGTTTGTTGGTGCCGCCTCCAACAGAGGAAGCCGAACGACAATGCTCAACGTTTTGTCCCGCAACTCGGCGTGAACCGTGCCCCCACTTCCAAGGCACAGCTGCTTCACGATAGACAGCCCAAGCCCGCTGGAGTGGTTGTTGCGCCCTCGGGTCCGGCTGTGAGAAACGCGAAAAAAGCGATCAAAGAGCAAGGGAACATCCTGCGGCGGCAAGTCGGCAGCGCCGTTGGAGAAGATCATTTCAATTCCCTGCGGATCATGCTTGGAAAATTGAACCCGGCATTCCGGTTGCGGATCAGCGTATCTCAGCATGTTCGACATCAGGTTATCGATGATGTGCCGCAAGGATTTTCCCGACACGGCAACCCGTCTGTCGATCAGCGCGTCATCGAGGCTCACACTCAGCTGAAGATCCTTTGCGCCAAACTGGGTGTCCCACCGGCGCTTAACGTCTTCCAGAATGGACCGTACCTCCACACCTTGCGACGTTGGGTCTTCGTCCTCGGGTGAGAGCTCCAAGGCTTCGATGGAGTGGGTCAATGAAGTCAAATGATTGAGTTCATCCGACATGAGTGAAAAGAATTTCGCGTCGGCCTGGAAAACGCCATCCTCGAGGCCCTCGGTGTAGCCACGAAGACTGGTGATGGGTGTCCGCAGCTCGTGTCCAAGATCGGCAAGGTATCGCGCGCGGCGCTGCTCTTCCTGCTGCAATGCTGCTGCAAGGGCGTTGACCGTATCCGCCAGTCTCCCGACCTCTCCTGACTGGGTTTTCGCGCGCACGCTGTAATCGCCCTGTCGCAACCTGTCCGTCGTCCGGGCAAGCACACCGAGGGGACGAACGATCAGGAGTGTCACACCAATGGACGCCGCGACGGCGAAGACCAGTCCAAACGAGATACTTGTCCAAAGTTGACGCTCGACCTCGTCCACGAACATGGCGTGAACCTGACCCGGCTCGATGTTGAAAGTGGACATGAGGCGATCGGAGTAGGTCGTGCTTTGACCCATAAAAAGCCAGTACCAGGCAACTCCCAGCATCAGAACAATCGTGATGTTGGCCGCGATCATCTGGAGCGTTAGCCACGGCACCCGGTGCAGGCGGTGTTTCACGATATCATGTGCCCGGCGTTCGCGGTGGTCGAGAACCGGTAGCCAAATCCGCGCACCGTCTCGATCATCGTGCCGGTTTCATCACCAAGTTTCGTACGCAGATTATGAACGTGCACATCGATCGCCTTGGGGCCGACCGCAACGTCGTTTCCGTAAAGAAGCGCGATCAGTTGGCCCCGCGACAGAACCCTGCTGGGCTGCTCCAGAAGACGCCGCAGAATTTTGTGCTCATAGGGCGTCAGCGCGATCGTCTGACCGGACACGTTGCAGATTGGCTGCCCGATATCCAGTTTCAGGGGGCCGACTTCCAACACCTCTTCATGACTTGCACTTGCCATTTGACTGCGGCGCAAGATCGCCTGAATGCGGACGATCAGCTCCCGAGGCGAAAAAGGTTTGATGACATAGTCGTCTGCACCCGAAGCAAAGCCGTGAAGCACATTGGTTTCAGCACCCAGGGCTGTCAGAAANAGGACGGGTGTCAGGGTGCCTTGCGCGCGCATCGCCTCAACGATGTCCGTCCCGGACCTGTGCGGCAGCATGACGTCGAAGATGCAGATGTCGAACGTATCCGTCAGGGCGGCCTTGTAGCCCGTCAGACCATCTTGGTGCTCGACCACTTCATGGCCGGCACTTTCAAGATAGGCGCTCAGAAGATTGAGAATGTTCTCATCGTCTTCGACCACAAGGATTTTGGCTTTGGCCGCGATACCACCCGTCTCCCCAAATGAGCTCTTGGACGGGAAGAAAGGTGCATTCGTTTGCATGGTGCGTCCAATAACGATCCGGAGACTATGAGTTGATTGGAGGCGCGCCGGCCTCAGGGGGAGGCCGGCGCAATCGGCAAAACCCTATTGTGCGGCAAGCGTTTCGGCCGAGGTGGCGAAAATCACTTTCCAGTTCGACTCACCCTTTGAGATCACGGTGTCGGTGTCTGCAAGGAAGAGCTTGTTGTGGGCTGCCGGGCTGCTGTTGAGGTAAAGCTGACCATCAACGATGGCCCAAAGATCGGGCTGGGTCGGCACTTTCTTGCCCTTGCTCGCACCCGCTGAGCACCACCCGCCATAGGCCGGAGCATACTTCGCCGGGTTGGCATCAAAAAGCGCCTTGTTCTCCGCGGAGGCAAAATGCCAGGTCGCCCCTTGATATTCGGACGCAAATTCCGGTGAACCCGGCGTTGGTGCACCCACCGTGTGGTAGGCAACAACGTCTGTCCCCCCAACGACGGCGCCACCGTCAAGGTAGTGCTCATCCACGGCCAGCGCCGGACTTGCCATAAAGCTCACGGCCATTGCCATAGAAACCGCCGCGATAGTCTTTCCGTATGTCTTCATAGGTTACGTCCTCGGGTCTGTGTTTTGACAATTTCAAAAGGATGAGTACTAGGGTACGGACCCCTAAATGAAGCCGATTTGGCGGCAAAATGGCGAAATCTCGCAAGGAAGCGGGTGAAGAGCGGGCTGTGTGCCCGGTCAAGCTCGGTGACGCTGCGAGGTAATGCCATTTTGCCGTCCTTCGGATTTGGCCGTCTTGACCATCTGCTGCGTCGCGAAAGGCTTGAAAATGGACCACATTTCCTGCGCCTTCGCTCCTTTCATATGGTCAAGACGATCCAAACCAAATCTGCTTCATTTAGGAGTCCGTACCCTAAGGTGAACTCTTCCCAGGACGTCGGGTATAACGGGGCAGTGTTTTGGGGCGGTTTGGGCTGCGTTAGGTTTCGGTTAGGATCGCGTGTCGTCCTGTAAGGATGTTTCTGGCCGCAACCCTGGAGCGCGGCCGAGAAACTCACGGAACATCACGGCACAACAATGACTTCGACCCGGCGATTTTGCTGACGGCCCGCGTCCGTCGAATTATCAGCGACCGGTTCATGCTCACCCGCAGCGCGGATTGACATATTGGAACGGGCAAGTTTCGGAGTGGTCGCCAGATAGGCGCGGACTGCATCAGCACGGCGTTCTGAAAGTGCCATGTTATATTCGCCGCTGCCTTTTGAATCCGTATGTCCTTCGATCATGAGCGTCGAGAACTGCCGTTGACCGACAAGATCCGAGAACTGCGTCAGGATTGTAAGGGCCTCGCTCGAAAGTGTCGCCTCGTCAAATTCAAACAGGACGCCAGCATCAAACACAAATCTCTCAGCGGACCCGACCGCGGCCACTGCGTCTATGTCAGCGCCTGGCCAGTTGCCTCCACGGCTAGCGCATTTTGCATCGGTCAGACGAACAAAGCGGTAGCTTACACCTTTGACCGCGTGTCCTGAAATATCGAGACTCGCCGTAGACCCGGACACCATGCCGATTTTGGTCCAATCCTCGCCGTTGCGAGATATCTCCACGAATGTCGCTTCAATGTCGTCTCCAGCCTCCCAGATGTGAAGATCCGGCCCCGCAATATCGATCAATGCATTGTCGGTAAATTCGAGTGTGATGGATCCATGGCAGCCGAGTGTCAGCGTCGTTGCTTCCAATTTGTCCTGACTTGCAGACTTAGGTCGGTCCGTTGGTCCTAGAATGCTCTCGGGATTTCGGGCAGCGTTCCGTTTAGATGGCGGGTTGCCTTCATCGAAACGGTGCACACGGTCGGCAAAGGATATGTCTCCTGAAGGCAAGTCAATGACACCACCCTGCGCTTTGGGATAGCTCTTCGCAGTCTGGGCTTCAGCACTCGAATGGGGTGGTATCATCAGTGCACAGGCTGTCAGAAAATAAACGAAATGACGTTTGTGAAACATGTATCGCTCCGTTTTAAAATAGATTTAGTGCGTCACGTGTCCGCCACGATTTGTCGCCGAAAATGCACGGTCTAGGGCGGCAATTTCTTATGCTGGCATGATAGGAAGAACGCGACTGGCGGCAGTGACGAGAATCACGGAACTAATCAATCGCAGCGAACTTCTCTAAATAATCGGTAGAATTTGCGAAGAAGAATTGTAATTATGTATATTGAGGCAGCATTTATTATTGAATTCTTCGGAGATTTTTCGGTGATTGAAGTATTCGAGGCTTAAGTTCGATTTGGTGGAATGGACTTTCGTTTTCGTTCTGGAACCTTGCAGCATTTCTCCGGACGGTCGTTCATATCGATCTACGGGGCATTTTTCAGACCGTCGACATAAGTCTTGATCAGGGTCTTTGCCAGCATCAACGACGTTTCTCCTTCCTGCAGTCGTCCGGAGCCTTCCAGCACTGTCATGCCGAAAAGGCTCATCCATAAAATGCGCGCGTGCTGATGAATTTCGGCATCGCTTCGGCCCGACAAAATGGGCGCGAGCGCGCGCTCGATCAGGGCGAGCAGCCTTGATACCTTTTCCGAATACCATTCCGGCACGGGCCGGTCCTCTGGCAACTTATGCTCGAAAATCGCATTCCAGAGCTTTGGATTTTCATGCGTGAAACTGAGGTAGCAATGCACGAGCCGCTCCAGGTCCCTGTTCGGGTTTTGGGTGAGTTCGACTTTCGAGCATTCCTGCATGAGCTGATCCAGGGTCTCGCCATTCATTTGCATGATGAGGTCGTCGAGATCATCGAACAAATTGTACAAAGTCCCGATCGTGTACCCAATGTCACGTGCAATCTGTCGAGCGCGGATGCCTCTAAGACCTTCTTTTTCAACAATTTTTCTTGATGCATTTATTGCGAGCCACCAAAGCTCTTCGCGCGTGTGATCGGACCGACGGGCCATTCATTTCTCCAAAGATTCATCAAAAAATGAACAATGTTCATATTTTATCTTGATATTGATCGCTGATCAATTTATTTAAATGAGCACTGATCAATTATCAGTCTTTCACTTCTAGTCCTCACGAATGGGAGCGTTCATTATGGTTCGGATTTCAAGAGACTGGTGTGCCGCCACCGCAATTGCCGCAGGGCTCTGCCTGAGTGTTTCAGCTGTAACACCCGCCAACGCCGTTGGCCTGCTGACGCCATCAGATCAATCGCAGTCGCTGGATCTTCTAAATCACAAGGTAAGCGTGGTCGTGGAAGACGGCTACGTGATCACCACGGTCAATCAAACCTTCAGCAATCCGCATGGGAACGACATGGAAGCGACCTATTCGTTTCCGGTCCCGCACAAGGCTGCCGTGTCGGAGTTCACATACTGGATTGATGGAAAGCCGGTAACTGCCGAGGTCGTCGAGAAGGAAAAAGCCCGTCAGATCTATGAAAGCGAGAAACAGGCCGGCCGGAACACCGGTCTTGCGGAGCAGGACGACTACAAGACCTTTGACATCAGCGTCTGGCCGGTCCGCGGCAACGACGATGTTGATATTCGCTTCTCCTATATTCAACCGGCAAAACTCGACACTGGCATTGGGCGGTACCTCTATCCGCTCGAGGAAGGCGGCGTCGACGAGGAAAAGCTTGCCTTTTGGACCGCCAAGCAAACGGTGACCGGGACATTCAGTTTTGATCTCCATCTGCGTACAGATTATCCGGTCGATGCCGTTCGCCTGCCCAAGCACCCGGGCGCTCAAATTACACAAGAGCAGGACGGGAGTTGGCGTGTGCACATGAACAACGCCGCCTTGGCGAGCGGTCTGGAGAAGGATGCGGCTTTGGATTTGCAAAGCGCTCCCACCATCGATGAGACCGGGCTCAGCGAGGGTGAGGCAGCACAAGGCCAGACCCCGGTGGCGCTGGATCAGGATATTGTCGTCTATTGGCGGCAAACGCAAAATCAGCCGGCACGCGTCGATATGGTGCCCTACAAGGCGGACCCGTCCGGTCGCGGGACGTTCATGCTGACCTTGACGCCGGGCATGGATCTCAAGCCCATCACCGAGGGGCGTGACTGGATCTTTGTTCTGGACCGGTCCGGATCCATGGGGGGCAAGATCGCAACGTTGAGTGAAGGTGTCGGCAAGGCGCTCGGAAAACTGCGGCCAGAAGACCGTTTCCGGATCATCTTTTTCAACGACGGAACAAGTGAACTCACGAACGGCTTCACACCGGCCTCCGCAGATCAGATCAATCAGGCACTGAACAGTGTCCGCGGCGTTCAGGCCGGCGGCGGCACCGATCTTTATGCGGGACTGAAGAGAGGCCTTAATGCCCTGGATTCCGATCGCACGGGTGCCATCGTTCTGGTGACGGATGGTGTTGCGAATGTCGGCACCACGGAGACCAAAAAGTTCCTGGAGCTGACGCAGCAAAAGGATGTGCGTCTCTTCACCGCGATCATGGGCAACAGTGCCAATGTCCCCCTGCTGGAACCGATGACGGATGCGTCCGGCGGCTTCGCCGTCAGAGTTTCAAACTCCGACGACATTGTCGGTACCCTCCTGCAGGCAACTTCAAAGGTGACGCACGAAGCGCTCCATGGCCTGAAACTGGATCTGACGCAGAAGGACGGGTCCGTGCGCATCAACGATATCAGGCGGCGCAACAATCCGTCGCTCTATCGCGGTGAGCAACTGGTTCTCTTCGGTCACTATTGGGGAGAGGGCGAAGCATCGCTCAAACTCACCGGCGAAATCTCGGGCACGCCCGTCAGTTACGAAACCAGCTTCACGTTTCCCGAAACGGCAAAGCGCAACCCCGAAATCGAACGTTTGTGGGGCTATGCGCAGATCGAGCACGACCTGCAGACGATTGGTCTTTTCGGCCCGGACCGGGACCTCAAGACGTCCATTGTCGATACGTCGAAGGAATTCGGTATTCTGTCACCCTATACGTCGATGTTGATCGTTGAGGAAACGCGGTTTGAAGAGCTTGCGATTGACCAGACCAACAAGAAGCGTCTTGCCACCGAACAGGCTGCCCAAAAGGAACGGAAGGCAAAGCCGGTTCAATCGACCCGCGTCGACACGCAAAAGCCGATGTTCAAGGGCAACCAGCCAAGCCATTCGGGTGGTGGCGGCGGCGGCGGATCCGGATCGCTGGGCATCCTGGGGCTCCTGCTTGCCTTGTCGGCCTTGACCATCGGCCTCAAGATGCGCCGCCGGACTGCGTAATGACCGGAGCCCTTTCTTCTCTCTCCCATGGCGGCGTAAAGCTGCCATGGGTTTCCGTCACGCTGGCTGCGATGAGCCTGGTTCTCTTCGCTGTCTTTGGCGGAAAACCCGAGGCACTCCTTTATGACCGGGCGCTGATTGAAAACGGAGAGATCTGGCGTCTGGCGACGGGCCACTTCGTACACCTGGACGCCCAGCATTTGCTCCTGAACGTGGGCGCCCTGATCGCGCTTGGGTTTCTCTATGAAACATCCCCGCACGGTGGTGCGCTGAGACTCTTGTCCGGGTGCTTCGTTCTGTCCGGCACTCTGATTTCGTCAGTCCTGTTTTTTGGCGATCCCGCGACGCAATTCTATTGCGGCCTGTCGGCAATCTTGAACACGCTTTATGTCGTCACAATGAGCGTGATGTGGCGTGAAACCGGTAGCAGAATATGGCTTGTTGCCCTCGCTCTCCTGTTGGCAAAAACCGGGTATGAAACCTTCTTTGGCTCAGTCTTTTCGAGCAATCTCGAATGGCCACCTCATATCGGCGCCCATGTCACCGGTATCTTCGCTGGCGTCCTCCTTTCGGTTGCGGACTATCTGAGAAGGCGTTCCTGACACCGAGACGGTTTTGCCAGCGCAGCTCTTTTGCGGCGAAGCGCCCGATTTGCGAACGAAACAGTCCTGCCGATCCCCCGCTAACAGTGCCGGTTTGAGGGGTTGACACCCTACGCGGCGCTTTGCAGCACGGGCGGCATCCAGATTTGCTTGCCCGCTTCTGCGCCGCGTGAGATTGTCCGAAAATGAACGCTGCACATCCGGAAAAAACGTCGATTATCGACACTGATTGGTGGTCCGTGGGAACGGTGACCATCGGCATTACCGTGTTTGCCATCGCACAGGGTCTGACCTATCCGCTGATCTCCTTGCTGCTGGCGGCGCGTGAAGTTTCCGATACGATGATTGGCTTCAATGCCGCCGCGTTCATGCTCGGGCTGGGAACGTCTGTTCTGATCGTTCCAAGCCTTTCACGGCATCTTCGGGCGGGCCAGGTCATTGTCGCCGGCCTACTGGGTGCGGCGATCTCGCTTGGAGGATTTGCGGCCACGGACAATCTGGCCGCGTGGTTTTTCCTGCGCTTTGCTTTGGGGTTCTGCGTCAACGCGATCTATGTCTTTGGTGAGGCGTGGCTGAACGCGGCAACAGCCGATGCGGTGCGTGGCCGCGTCTCCGGCGTCTACAGCGCGGGCATGGCGACAGGCTTTGTGATCGGACCTTTGGCCATCCCACTCTTCGGGATCGAAAGCGGGCTTGCCTTCGCCGCTTGTGCTGTCCTGGTTTCATTCGTTGCCTTTGGCTTAGCGCTGCTGTCCAAACGCGCCAGGGTGGAACCCGAGAAGCCCGCGATTTCCGATCTGCCACGGTTTGCGCGGTCGGCGCCAATGCTCGTATTTCTCGTGGTGGCGTTCGGATTCATTGATGCCTCGGTCCTGTCTCTCTCTCCAGTCCACCTGACCGGTGCCGGGGCGAGTGCGGCTCTGGCGGCGACGTTTCTGGCCGTCATGCATATCGGCATGATCGTCGCGCAACCGCTCCTGGGCATGTTGCTGGACCGAATGGATCGCTGGCGTGTGGCGACCGCCTGTCTGGCATCGACAGGCCTTATCTTTTTCCTGCTGACGTTTGTTCCGATCAATGGATGGCTCATCTGGGCCTTCGCCGCTTTGGGCGGCGCTGCTTTCCTCGGGATCTACACGTCTGCGCTTGCAATTCTGGGTCAGGAACACAGCGGGCGCGGATTGACCGCAGGAGC
>JGI12316J14372_10001986_pt1 | contig 23557 bp, 17 predicted proteins | sample MarCyaLeptolynsp_FD_14372 | JGI IMG/M metagenome (IMG submission 14372) | reverse complement strand
CACTCACACGAGATGAGCCGACAGGGTTCTGAACGGCGGAGGGCTTGAGCGGCTTGATGGGCAACTGTCACGAGCCGTTCTTAGGGGAGGGGGACGCGGCGACGTGTTCCCTCTTACCCGACAAGTGGGGGCATGGGTGTTGATGGTGGGAGTGAAACTGGGTAGGGGACCCGAAAATTGTGAAGAGATGTTGCAAGTCGCATAAAACTGGAATCCATTTTTTGAGAACTACACAGAAGATCCCTGCTTGCCCCGGAGGAAGACCCATGAAACTTGTCCATAAGGCATTAGTATCAGTCGTGTTCTCATTATGTTCAATCCAGCCTGTCAAGGCTGCCGTAATCACGTACTCAACGGGCGATTTTATCTCGAGCGAATGGTCAAGTCACATTTGGAACGAAAGCACCGGAACAAGCACTGCTTCCACTTCAACTGTAGGCGGTAACCCAGATGCTTATCGACGTGTCAGCATGACTGTCGATCCATTTGAAACTGTCTTGAATAATCAGCTTTGGAGTGTCGCTGAGTTCACGCCAGCAACCCAGGGGATGATTACTTCAGTGGCTTTATCCTACGATATTAGCCGTGTTTTTACGAGTCACGCTGCAGCAACCCAAGTTGCCAAAGGTATATCGGTTCAACAAGATGGGGTTATCCACACGAGTTTGCTTGGGGTCTCCACTACTAGCCTACCTATTTGGGAATCTGTTTCAGTGGAAAACTTACTACCACTCTTTCCTTCGGTAGACTGGACAAGCGGTAGTAAGATTTCCTTCGGATTTTTCAATGCTGTGAGCACTCAAGAACAAGGTTTCACAATTGACGGAGGATATGACAACTATAATGTAACTGTTAATTTCAACCCCAATGCTACTCAAGTCCCAGAAACTGTGAATTTGTTGGGTACAGGAATGGTGTTTGCAATTGGCCTTTTATTGAACAAGAGAGCTTTGAAGGATCGCAGCAAGCAATCTCATCATTGGCCGCAAGCTGGATCGATACACTGATGAGTGGCCTGGTTAAGTTTTTACCTTGCTTTACCCGATCGATGGTGGATTCAGCGATGCAGATGCCTGTCATTCAACTGTATTACCCGAGTAACAGTTTTAGGGCTAGTCGCTTGACGAATTTGAAGGCCTTGGGAAAGCGGGTTTCGATGTAAAAAATGGCGCGATTTTTCAGCTGGCTTTGATCTTTGGGACAGTGGACTTGAAAGGAGTTGAATTGACGCAGGTTCAGGGCGTTCTGTTTTTTCTGGAAGGTGACGAATCCGGTGGAGTCGGGGATGTAGTGGACGGTAAGGGATGAGCGCGAAATGCTGGGGGTGCGGGTTTCCAGGCTACCGTGGATGGTTTTGGAGTTCCAGAAGAGGACGTCGCCTTTGCGTAGGGCAGGGGCGCGACATTCCAGTCCTTCTTGTTCGATGATGTCGAGAACCAGTTGTTTGTATTTGTCGTGGTGGAAGGCGATGTCGAAGCCGCCGCTGTTTTTGGCCATGTCGATGCTGTGGCTGCCGGGATAGACGTAGAAGCGACCGGCACCGGGATGGATGTCTTCGAGGGCGATCCAGGCGGCGACGAGGCGGCCCAGTTCTGAGGCATCCAGGTAATAGGAGTCTTGATGGGCGGGGGTGGCGGGGTTGCCTTCGAAGTACATGCTTTGCACGAGTTTGCCGGGTTCGCCCAGCATGGCTTGCAGGGCGGTGGCCATGTTGTCGTGGGTCATGACGTTCAGGGCGGCGTCTTTGAAGTGGGGGAACTGTTCTTTGCGGATATCCTGGACGTTCAGGAGGGGGTTGATGACGTAGCCGTGGTCGGTGAGGCGGTTGGTTTCGGGGGCGGTGCTTTGGCGGTAGACGGGGGTGTTGGTGGCTTTGATTTCGGTGTCAAAGGTGGCTCTGGCGCGATCGCACAACTCCTCAGGAATGAGATTGCGAACCACCACATAGCCTTCGCGATCGTAGTAAGCGCGAATTTGGTCTGGATTGTCGAGGCAGGGGTACGGATCGGAGGCAGCATCAACCTGCACTGGAATGGCGATCTCTTTGCCAGTGGGGGTATGAATTTTGAAACCAACTTCTGTAGTCATATTCTTAGTTCAATCTACCGTTTCAATTTAATTAGATCCTGGTTCTGGGGTTGGGTGCAGGTGCACCGAGTGGCATGCCTCATTTTAAGACTAGTACCATCAGAACCCGAAAATTGTGTACTTTTTAAGACTTTTTCAAGTTGAGGGTTCATTGTTGAGGGTTCATTGTTTGTTCTACTTCACTCGTTACCTCTCCTGTCCTCTTCCTAATTCCCTGTTCCCTGTTCCCCGTTCCCTATTCCCCGTTCCCCGTTCCCCGTTTCCCCGAACCCGATCGTAGATTTGCATCAGCATCTGGTAGTTGGCCTCGGCGGTGTAGTGGGTTTCGAAGGTCGTGCGGGCGCTCTGGCGCATGCGGGCCAGGTCTGCGGGGTGCGATCGCAGCCAGTCCACTTTTGCAAGCAGATCCTGGGGATCGCCGGGGCGAAAGCGCAGGCCGTTTTGGCTGGGGGTGACCAGTTCTGAGATCGCGCCAATGTTCGCCACCAGGGCGGGAGTGCCCTTGGCGAACGCTTCAATCGCCACCAAACCAAAGGTTTCGTACCATTCCGACGGCACGATCAGGAAGGCTGCGTTGCCCATGAGATCGTAGACCGCGTCGCGGGGTTGCAGGCCCAACCATTCGACTTGAGGGAGTCGCTCTGCTGCTGCAGCCACCTGTTGGGCGCAGGGACCGTCCCCGACGATCTTCAACGGCAGGTCTGGCACTTGCTCCCAGGCGGCAAGCAAGGTCTCTAAGCCTTTTTCTGGAGCAAATCGCCCAACGAAGAGGGCATAGCCTCCCTCCCCCTGGCCCGGTTCTGGGGCAGGATAGAGAAAGTTGGGCTTGCAAACGAGTTTTTCTGGGGACAGACCTCCGGCCACAAATTTGTCGCGGGCAAACTGACTGCAGGCAATGAAGACATCGACGGCCTTTTTCCAGGTCTGCAGAAGACGATGAAACGCCAACATGGCGGCAGTAGCACCGCTGGCGGCTCGGCTGCCCCGATAGCAGGCATGGACAACTCCAGGCCAGGGGATCGCTTTGCCGGCGCAGTCTTCGCAAATGCGGCCATCGCGAAAGAAGATGGCGCTGGGGCAAAGCAGACGATAGTTATGCAGGGTCTGCACCACGGGGACGCCTTCGGCTCTGGCAGCATAGTAGCCAGCGGGGGAGATCAGAGGAAAGGTATTGTGAAAGTGAACGACATGGGGCTGAGTTTGACGAATGCGCGATCGCAACTGTCTGTAAATCTGGCGATTCCATAAGGTTGCCCCTGCCAGGGCCAGCGATCCCATGTTGGCGATCTGGTCATTGCGGATGGAGTAGCGGCTGACCTCATGGCCTTTTGTCTCCAGGAGATTTGCTTCATCGGCAAAGACCCGATCTTCGCCCCCCGCTTGCTGATAGTAGTTATGCGCGATCAGAATACGCATAAATCAGGAATAAATTACAATCCATGGATTAATTTCGCTTTGCTCATTCTACGCTTAAGGTGATTTCTGGAAAAGATTGTACCGAAATTGATCGGTTGTAGGGTGCTGTTAGCACTAGCGTAACGCACCCTAACCTTAGCTTTGCCGGGATATTCATTCTAAGAAACTACCTCAGTCAGCACCATTCACCTGTAGAGGGCAAGGCAATGCCATGGCCCTACGTGAGCTATCAATTCTCGTTTCTAAATCGAACAGTATTCGTTCCCAACCCAGCTCTATAGCAACAAATTAGTCGCGTCAGTCCACTACAAATTGCTAATTTTGCTAACTTGACATCAGGCATTAACGTTTAGGCTCTTTTGGTTTGAACGAGATAACTGGAATTTTGCTCATTCAGGGCTGTTTGATATAGGGTCAGATAGTTTGAAGCGACCGTGCGGGGATGAAAATATTGGTGAGCAAAAGTGCGGCTCTGCTCTGACCAGGCTTGCAAGCGGGTTGGCTGGGCTAGCGCCTCGGTTAAGGCGGCAGCGGCAGCTTGCGGTTCTGCAGGTAGGGTCAGGCCCAGATCGGCTTGGCGAAAATTTTCAGCGATATTCAGTCTGTCGGCAATGGCGCAGGGCACTCCTAAGGCCATGGCTTCTGCGATCGCGATGGGAAAGCCTTCCCAACGGGATAGCTGAATATACAGTGTCGCCTCAGTCAGCACCCGGATCTTGTCTGCTCCAAACACCGGCTTGTGGAAGGTGACATTAGCAGGCAAATTTTGTTTCAGGCGCGCCAACCAGTTTGTAGACCTGCCATCTTCAGCCCCATAGAGATGGAATTCAACTGCGGGCAAAAGACGTGCCACTTCAACCAGCCCATCAAGTCCCTTCTGGAAAACATCAAACCGTCCCAGAAAAACCACCCGGCAGGGGTCGTATTTTCCCTGCCAGCGGCGATTTTCTAACTGCTGCAAGGCGATCGGGTTAAAAATTTGCTGGATTTTTCCCTGATATCGGGGCACAAAGGCGCGAACTTCTCCAGCCTCCCCCGCTGTCAGAGCCGCGATCGCAGCCGCACTGCAGAACCTGGCCTTTTCCAGAAATGCGCTGTACAGCAACTTTTTCAGCCAGCCGCGTCGCAGCACTCGGGGCGACAACCCCCCGTGAGGCGCGATCGCATATGGGATCCCCAATTGAGTCAGCTGTCGGGCCAGGGTTGCCTGTTGAGGAATGAACACTGAATGCATCTGGACAATATCCGGTGGCTCCTGCTCGATCAGCGAGCGCACCGCAACCGGATCGTAGCGCCATCGATTAGCGGGCAAGCTGAAAAAGCGCAGCCCTGTCCGATCGGCAATTGAATGTGCCGCTGCCTCCTCATGGTTGCCACCTAGCAAATACACCTGATGGCCTAACATCGCCTGCTCGCTTGCTAGTAACCAAACTGTATTTGTAACCCCACAGACTTGCTGAGGAGAGGTTTCAGCCCCAACAACATGCCAGATTCTCATAGCTATCTCCCAAAAACAGCAGAGTTTGCAACTAACAGATCGTTCCATCTCTACATTGAGAAAAATGGCAACGAGAAAAATGGCAACGAGAAAAATGACAACCAGTGCCGTAGGGTGTGTTAGCGAAGTGTAACGCACCGAGATCTAAACGGGTGGTGCGTTAGCCGACAGGCGTAACGCACCCTACGGAGCTACTATTGCACAAATTAGCGGTGTTCAGTCCACTTCATTGACCTGGTTCTCACCATTTCAGAGCCTTCATACTTAGAATGCCCTGGTAAAGCCAGGGCACAACAAAATATTAGAGCGGGTGGCGATTCGCGGGTGGCGATTCGTGGTTAACAATAAACAATAAGCATCTACCCTCCCCGTTCCCTATTCCCCGTTCCCTATTCCCCGTTCCCTATTCCCCGTTCCCTCTGCCTCCTGCCTCAAATCGCTAAAGCAGGACGCCGATTATTCCAGGGATGAGCCGCTTCGAGCTGAGCTGCCAGGGCAATCAGGGTCGCTTCCGCAGCGGGCCGACCCACCAGTTGGATGCCAATGGGTAAACCTTCGGGGCTGAAACCTGTGGGAATTGCGATCGCAGGTTGACCGCTGACATTAAACGGCGGACAGGGCGCAATCCATTGAATCATTTTCTCCAGGGTTTCCTCTGGGCTGCAGCTTGCCCACTCGCCTACCCGAATCGGCGGTCTCATATACGTCGGCAACACCAGCACATCCACCTGCTGAAAAAAGGCAACAATCTGTCGTGCCACCACCTGCAGCGCCGCCGTTGCCTGCACATACTCTCCCGCCGAGCACATGCGAGAGAGCAACCACTGATTCATTGACCCCAGGGCCGCTGCAGGGATCCCAGATGCCGCCACCGCCGTTTGCCAGACCCGAATAAACGGCTCAATCGCTCCCTCAAAACTAGGACAGCCTGGTTCCACCCGATGCCCCATCCCTTCCAACCGTTTGACCGTTTCCAGCACCGCTTGCGCACAGATCGGATCCGCCTCTGCCACTGCTGGAATAGCAGTTGAAAAAGCAATGGTGAGAGGCTTTGGTGTTTGTTCCTGAATTGCTGCTGCCTGCTGTGCAACCGTCAAAAACGAAGGATTCGGATCGGGCAACCAGGCCAGATCTCCGGGCAGATAGCCAGACATCACATCCAGTAGCGCTGCCGCATCCGCCACCGTATGCGCCAGCGAACCATTGGCCGCCATGCCATTAAAGTTGTCCCCGGCCGGAGCCTGGGAAATGCGTCCACGGGATGGCTTAATTCCCACCAAACCGCAGCAGAATGCAGGCCCGCGAATCGATCCGCCTCCATCCGACCCCTGGGCAATGGAGCACAAACCTGCTGCCACCGCCGCTGCCGCCCCACCGCTCGACCCGCCAGCAGTGTAATCCAGATGCCAGGGGTTGCGCGTCGGCGGTAGCCCCTCTGGTTCGATGTAAGGCAGCGCCCCGAGTTCAGAGGTCGTCGTTTTACCCAAAATCGTAAACCCAGCACGCTTAATTTGACTGACTACCCCATCGTCGTAGTTTGCCAGCTGGCCTCGTAGTGCTGGACAGCCATAGGCACAAGGCACTCCTGCAACTGCATTGAGATCTTTAATGGGAATGGGTACACCAAAAAAAGGGGGCAAATCATCAATATTCTGTCTCCCGGCGAGCTGCTCTGTCTTTGTCTTCGCATCTGCCAGCGCTAGTTCCGCCGTCACAGTTGCATAACTGCTCAGTTGCGCATCAAGTCGCTGAATGCGCTGCAGATAAAGTTCCACCAACTCAATGGGAGACACCTCGCCCTTGCGAATGAGTTGGGCCTGTTCTAATGCTGAGGTAAACGCCAGGTCAACCGGATTCATAATTTCCTCACCCACGGGGAACAACAGTAACAGGCTCGCCTTGAGTCGAACCTTGACTTCACCATAGGCAATTTTCAGACCCTACAAACAAAAAATTGGGCCAATTTTGCGATCGCACCTCGATCGGCAAGACCAAACCAGAGTATTAGCCCTGCATTACCCGACCACTTTTTAGATTGGTTGCGAACATGACTGGGAAGGTTAGCGCCCTCTAAGGGGGCGCTAACCCCCATTTCTTCATGCCAGAACGGAAAAATGGTTTATTTTGAAAGCCTTGCGGAGCAAGGCTTTCAAAATAACTTTCCAAGTTGTGTGGTGAAAATTGACTTCAATATACCCCTCATCCAGCTTCTTTTTCGAGCAAGTTGTCATTCTCTCAGGATGCGATGAGTTCTGTTGCTTTACGAAATGTCCCTAAGCAGGAGGGAAGGATTCTTCAGGACGTTAATATGAAAGCACGATCGACAATCACATTCACCGACTTCAGTTTGCCCGAGGATGAAAGCCATGTTTGCTCGCTGCTCGATCGAAAACTATTCTGTAAGTCACTATTTTTCTATAGGTGCGATCGCAACCCTACTGCTTACCTGCCCAATCTTGCCTGCTGCCGTTGCCACACCACCCGCCTCGCCCAACCCGTCAGTAGCTCAATCCCCTGAAGAGCGATCTCCTGCATGGCAGCATGCTGAAATTTTGACTGTTACAAACGCTGCTGAATCTACATTCAAACCCTTACAATTAGACTCATTCGGGAATTGGAGTGGAAGCCCCCCGGAGGAGGGCTTCCACTTCAGTGCTCGGACAGATCTATTCTTCAAGACCTGCAAAATTGGAGATGCCGTTGCTGTTGAACAACGCCAGCGTCTGCCCAAAACCCTACCTCCACCCCGATCGGCTGAGGATTATGCCCGACTCGACGACAATTGGGGCATGGGTTACCTGGAACCTGACCGGGAAATCGGATCGCTAAGGGCCTCATGGGAGCAGGAGATGTACTTCTCCCGCTTTGGTTGGATGAGCCAGAGCATTTTATTCCTGTACGATCGTCCTGATGGCAATCTAAAAGGCTGGTTGGTGTGCGGTTGGATCGTCGAGGTCGATCGGCCAGATCGCAAAATCCCGTTAGCACCCCATCTGATCCAATCAGGTTACGGACGTTGGAGTTATATCGTCCTGCAAGAACAAGGAAACTGGCTCCAATTTCGCTACAGTCGCTCTGGCTCGATTGGGGATGGCATTGCCTGGATTTCCAAAGACGAGCTGGCGATTGGGCAGGTGGACTTTGAGTTAGTCCGCTGGCGCGATCGCTTTCAGCCAGACGAACAACCACCGTCCGACCCCAACGCTTCGATAACTGCAGGTTGGCTCTTCTTCCGCGATCGCGAAACGCCCCATGCCCTGCGAACAGCTCCATCAAATACCGCTGAGCTGATAACCTGGATTGGCGAAGAGCACGCCATTGAACCGCTCGAAATTCAGGGAGACTGGATGCGAATCGTCCTCACGAAACCCGGTCAGGGTTGTTTGGCTGTCGATCCTGATGCTGCAGTTCGCGAAGGCTGGATCCGTTGGCGCGATGACCAGCGCGGCACCTGGCTTACCTATCCTCCCAAAGGATGTTAAAAAAAGATCGACTTTCGACTCTGAAAGGAGTGACCTTCAAACTTTCAAGCTGATCCGATAGACCCAGGGTTGGCACAAGACCAACCCCTACGAGGGAATAGCACTTGCTTAAGCGTAGGATGGGCAAAGCGAAGCGTGCCCATCAGAGAGCCTGTAATGGTCACGGGCAAAGCCCTTTGCCCATCCTACTGACCGGTTTCCAAACTGACGCAATCTGTTATGTAAACGCCATTCACCTCTACGGGGTACCGCGAATCGCATCCGCAGGAACGCAATTTGCGTAGGTGTAACCCTTGTGGGTGCCCTGCTGCCACGATCCTGTCGGGATGACAAAGGCCGTTTCCCCTGCGTTCAAAGATTAGCCGCGAGTTGATTCAGGTGCTGCTGCCGCCAGCGGCTATCAGCCCGCCGATCGGTCTGCAACTCCAGCAGCCGAATACCGCTGTCAGGTAGGGGATTGAGTTGTTTTTGCAACTGTGTCCAGGAAGAGATGCGGTGATATTCGACGGTGTAAGTGGCGCAGAGTTGGGCGAAGTCAATGTGTTGCGGAGTGGCAAAAAAATCTTCGAAGGGAGGATTGAATTGGGCAATGGGGAGCATTTCAAAAATGCCACCACCGTTGTTGTTGATGAGGACAATGGTGAGGTGGCCGACAAATTTTCGGCCCAAGAGGAAGCCGTTGGTGTCGTGCAATAAGGCCAGGTCTCCGGTCAACAAGACACTGTTCTGATGACGATGGGCGATGCCCAGAGCAGTGGAGAGGGTGCCGTCGATACCGTTTGCACCCCGGTTGAAGTAGGGCCGTACTGCAGCGTTGCCAGGAGGCCAGAACCATTCAACGTCGCGTACGGGCATGCTGTTAGCAATAAAGAGAGGCGTACCGGGTGGTAAGCTTTGGGAAAGCAGCCAGGCAACTTTGCTTTCCACCAGGGTAGCAGTTGCCGTCATCAGCTGGTCGAGGGCGGGGCGGAGCTGGGCTTCAATAGCGAGCCATTGGTTCAGGTAGGAGGTAGCTGGGTTATTATCCAGGTGTAGCGGATGTACGAGCTGTTCGACGGTCAGGCGCAGATGTTGGGTTTTGCCGTGGAGAGAATCAAGGTTGCGATCGCAAGCGTTCACCATCCACAATTGGGGCTGAATCTCGGTCAACCACTGGCGCAGTACTTTACTCGTGGGCAGAGGGCCGATGCAGATCGCCTGTTTTGGGGCCAGTTGCTGAGCGAGAGAAGGATGACGTAATATGGGGTCGTAGGTGGTAATCAGGTTAGGATTCAGGGCTGCGAAGTTACGCAGGGGAGACAGTCCTTCTGCCAGGACAGGCCAGGCGAGGAGCGCAGACAGCCGTGCAATTGCGCGACAATAGTCTTCTGGCGACTGCGGTTGGGCAGCCCCTGCAACAATGATGCCTTGTGGCTCCAGGAACCAGTCCTTCAATGGTAGAGCATTGCCAGAACCCGGATCGGTCGAAAAGCAAACAGGCGGTTGTACAGTATCAAAAAACTCAGCACACTCAGCTGCCTGGAACTGCGCCTGCAATTCAGCTGCTTCAGATTGTGGGGTTGGAGCCAGAGGATCGCGAAAGGGTAGATTGAGATGCACCGGGCCGGGAACAGGGTAGCGCGATCGCGTCCAGGCATGAATCAGCGTCTGGCGCAGATACGACAGCATTCCCGTCGACAGCTCCGGCAACGCCAGCTCCGCCTGCCAATTGGGAAATGTTCCAAACAGCTTCAGCTGATCGATCGCCTGCCCCGCATGACAATGACGCAACTCAGGAGGCCGGTCTGCTGTCAATAGCAACAAGGGGACGCAACTTTCCCGTGCCTCAATCAGCGCTGGGTAAAAATTTGCTCCAGCCGTTCCCGACGTACACACCAGCACGACTGGCAAGCTCGTCCGTCGTGCCACACCCAGAGCAAAAAAAGCCGCCGAGCGCTCGTCCAGTACCGGGATCGCCTCAATCTGGTCATGCCCCGCAAATGCCACTGTTAGTGGCGTTGAACGGGATCCCGGACAGAGAATGGCGGTAGTCAACCCCAACCGATGGAGCGTTTCTACCAGAACCGAGGCCCAGATAGAATTGGTATTGTTGCCGTTCCAGTTTTTGATAGTACTCAAGTTTTTGTTTTTAACTGTTCTCCTCAACCTTTATAACGGTTTGCGATCGCATTCACTACCTCCAATCGACGAAGAGCGCTGAAATCCTGGCTTCACAGCAATTCAATTCAGCAAAATGGTCGGTTAAACCTGGCTGATTTTAGAATTTTAAATTTTAAATTTTAAATTTAATTTACAATTAATTTATCTTCTGAAAAGTATGATTGTTCTATCCGAATTTTCTCGATCTCCAAAACTAATCAAAGCGTTCAGCACGCTCTTAACACTCATGTCTCATGATTGACCATGACCGCCTGTTCAAAGAACTCATCGGCACCTTCTTCCCAGAATTTATAGAGCTTTTCTTCCCAGCCATTGCTCAAGATCTGGATCGCACATCGCTGATTAAGCTGAACAAAGAAGTCTTCACTGACGTCACCTCTGGCGACAAATATATCGCCGATCTGGTCATGCAAGCCAAACTGAAAGGACAGGACTCTCAATTCCTGATTCACATCGAGCACCAGGGACGTCCTGAAGCTGACTTCAACCATCGTATGTTTCGCTACTTTTCTCGCTTGCACGACACCTACAGCGTTCCCGTCTATCCCATTGTTATCTTTTCCCACGCCAGTCCTAAACGGCCTGAGATCGACACCTATCGGGTTGAATTCCCCGATTGCGTTGTCCTGGAATTCAAGTATCGCGTCATTCAGCTCAATCGGCTGCAATGGCAAGACTTTGCCCAGCGCCCCAACCCAATCGCCAGTGCTTTAATGGCCAAAATGCGAATGAAGCGACGCGAACGTCCCCAGGTAAAAGTGACCTGTCTGAATTTGCTGGCTAAACTGGGATTAAATCCGGCCCAGGTGCAATTAATTTCCGGTTTCGTCGACACCTATTTGCCTTTAAATCAGCAAGAACAAACGCAGTTCCAGGCAGAACTTGATAAAATCGAGCCAGAAGAAAAGGAGGGAGTGATGCAAATCGTTACCAGTTGGATGGAAGAAGGATTGCAACAAGGCAGACAAGAAGAGGCCCTGGCGCTTGTCCTGCGTCTTTTAGCGCGGCGGATTGGCCCTGTGGAACTGCAGTTGCAACAGCAGATTCAGCAATTATCGGTGTCGCAGTTGGAAGCTCTGGGCGAGGCACTATTGGATTTTCGCGATCGCACCGACTTAGTCACCTGGTTAGACAATCATGGTTAATGGCTCATGGTTAATGGTTAATAGCTAACTGCTAATCGCTAATGGCTAATCGCCAACTAGTGCTTAAATAGTAACAATAGTTTCTCCCATACTTTTGTCATGAGTCGTCTGCCAGATTTCTCTAGCCACGGCTATCAAGTGCTCAAAGTACTGGGTCGCAATTCTCAGGGCGGACGCATCACCTACCTGGCTCGTCGCATTGCCACCCAAACAAACCTGGTACTTAAACAATTTCAGTTTGCCCTGGCAGAATCCGATTGGTCAGGCTTCAAAGCCTACGAACGGGAAATTGAAGTCTTGCGCTCCCTCGACCATCCCGGCATCCCCCACTACCTGGACAGCTTCGAAACCCCCACCGGCTTCTGTATGGTGCAGGAATATAAACCGGCTCAGCCCCTGGCCAGTCCGCGCAGCTTCGACCCCACCCAGATCAAACAGATTGCCCTCGCTATCCTGGAGATTCTGGTTTACCTGCAAAATCGAGTCCCTCCCGTCATTCACCGCGACCTCAAACCCGAAAACATCCTCATAGACGAAAACCTGAACGTCTTCCTGGTGGACTTCGGCTTTGCCCGCATCGGTGGCAATAATCTAGCCATGAGTACCGTCGTCGCTGGAACCCCTGGCTTCATGCCGCCAGAACAGCTTCTGAACCAGCGACTTACCCCCGCCTCCGACCTCTATAGCCTGGGGGCAACCCTGATCTGCCTCATCGCCGGACTTCCCTCCTCCGAACTTGCCAATCTGGTTGATAGCGGCAGCTTTCAGATCCAATTTCAGCCCCTGATTCCCCCCCTCAGTCCTCCCTTTATTGATTGGCTGAACACCCTGGTGCAGCCCGATCCCAAAAACCGTTTCGCCACTGCCGACATTGCCCTGAATGTTCTCAAGCCCCTCGATCTGGTACCCAGCCCCAACGTCAGCCCCAAATCAGCCCTGGTCCCTGCACTGGCAGACAGTCTCAACCAACCGCAGCGTGTTGACGCTAATGCAGGCCAGCTGGTATCCCCGCCCCATGTAGATTCCCTCATTCAGGCAAAACCAGTCCGCCTCCCCTATGGTTTCCTGTTCCTCTTATCCCTGATTTCCTTTGGCGTAGGGATACTCTGGGGAGGGGATGACATCGGGTTAGATGCGAATATGTTGTATCTGGGCCTGTTAACAGGAGCACTAACAGGTGCAACAGTAAGCACATTTGCCCGTCAACAGCATCAGCCAGAACCCCAGCCGATATTAGCGTCAGCGCGGCGGGCCATGTGCAAGGCAGCGCGCTGGCTGCTCTGGAGCTTTTTTGGAGTCACGATCTGTGGAGCATTATTCCGCTTCGATCCTTTTGAAACCTCGGCTACACAGACGTTTATCGCCGTTATTGCGACGATCCTTGCTGTGGGAGGAGGACTCTGGATTGTCTTCAAAGAATCTGGATTGGGACTTTCCCAGAGAAGTAAAGTTGCCAATATCGCCTTTGGCAGCGGGATTGGAGTCGCAATTGGGGTTTTGCTGATACCCTTATCGATACGGTTGATCGAAGTGTCTCTAGAGGGACCTGCTGCAACTAATGTGGTCGAACTTCTAGTTATGATTGCAGTAATATCTGTTGTTTTGGGGACTCTTGCCACCATTTGCTTTATCGCAGTTGTGGGAGCCATTTTAGGCACTATCCTCTACAGTCGCGGACTGAACCGCAACTGGTCTCTCTCTGTATGTATGCTGACAATTATCCTGCTAAGAGGCGTGGGATATACGTTCGCAATCGACTCCCATGGTTTGGCAATTGTTCCAACTCTTCTGATAACTGGGCTTGTATTGTATGTCCTTTGGAGATATCTCGTCCTAAAACGGAACCAACTTATTGTTGAGCGTCTCCAGGCGGGTCAGCATTTTCAATTGCCTGCTTATTTCTCCCTAGCTCTCCTGGCTCTCCTCTATTTTTTGTCCTGGATGGGCAGCAGTCCAGTATTGGAAAAATCAAACATGTTCTATGGTCTGTTAATTGGGGTGTGGCTGGGAGCCACAAGAGGTCAGTCCAAGGATTCACCTCCCCGCACCTCCCTTCAGACCTTGAGGGCAGCAGTACTCGCTTTGGGGAAGGCAGGACTCTGGGTTGTGGGGAGTTGCATCCTAGTCGGGCTATTAGGTGGAGCATTACAAAACGTCATCAGGAATGTATTATGGTACACGAACGTGCATAAATGGGCAATTGTTATCCTGGTTGTCTTTGGAGCACTCTGGATTGTTTTTAACGATCTTAGACTACCGCTCACTAGGGAAAACGTTATTATCAGAAGTAGCTTTGGAGCAGTCCTTGGAACATTTTTATGCCTTTTCCTAACTCCTATTTTGACGCAATTGATAGATGGGGCGTGGCTAAACATTGAAAGTGGCCCCATCGTTGACCTGATTCAAATAGATGGCATTGGAAGAGGGATTGGGGTTGGTATACCAATCGCTGCTTTGCTAGGGGGTACAGTGGGTCTAGTGGTCAAAAACTATGGCAACCAGGGTTGGTCATTCTTAATATGCCTTTTTACCATTTTGTTGTGTCGCACCTTAGTCTACGCATTCAATACCGGATTTTTGCTATCCTCCAACCCTGCAACAGTACTAACGCTTCTTGCCACAGGGATGCCTCTTGCGGCGCTGCTGCAGGATTTTAACCAAAAACCAGGGCGACTCCTGGCCCAGCATCAACAGGCTGAGCAGGAGTTGATTGAGCCTTAGATCGCTGCAGCGTCCTTCGTTCCCAGGCAAAGTCTGAAACGCTACAAATCGACTGAACTCTTGATTTCAAAGATATAACGCTGATGATGAATAGACGATTATTGCTGAAGTTTGCGGCGGCGACATCTGGATCGGTGCTGATGGGAAAGATGTTGCATGGATGTGGTGAAGTGGAGAATGGGCGTGCGATCGCGCCCTCCTCGACCCCCTGGCGCATGCCTGATGAAGCCGAACCCCATCGCTGCACCTGGATGGCCTTTGGAGCCAGCGGCAAGATTTGGGGCTACGAATACGTGGAGGAAATCCAGAACAACCTCGCCGCGATTGCCCGTGCCATCGCTGCCTACGAACCCGTCAAAATGCTCGTCCGACCAGACGAGTATGAGCTTGCTGCTGGCAAATGCGGTGCCGATGTGGAATTGATTGTCTGTCCGCTGGATGATTTGTGGATACGCGACACTGGCCCCGTTTTCGTCACGAATGGGCAGGGCGAGAAAGCCGCGATTGACCTTAACTTTAACGGCTGGGGAAAAAAGCAGAAATTCGAGCGCGATGCAGAAGTTGCTCGTTTTGTGGCGCAACAGGCAAAAGTGACTTTAATCAACACCGATCTGGTGCTTGAGGGCGGCAGCATTGAAGTCGATGGTCGCGGCACCGCTATCATTACCGAAAGCTGCGTCTTCAACAACAATCGCAATCCTGGCCTCAGCAAAGCGGATTGCGAAGCAGAACTGAATGCTTTGTTAGGACTGCGTAAAATCATCTGGCTACCAGGGCTTGCGGGCTATGATATTACGGATGGTCACACCGATTTTTATGCCCGTTTCGCAGGTCATGGTGTTGTTGTTGCCGCACTCGATCCCGATCCGACCTCGCCTGACCATGCTGTGACGCAACGACACCTGGAAATTCTGCGCTCGGCCACCGATGCAGATGGACAAAAGCTGGATGTCATTGTACTGGAAGGCCCAACCCAAATCCGACCGGGGTATGAAAATGACGAATTTGCGGCAGGCTATATTAATTTCTACGTTCTCAATGGTGCGATCATTGCACCGCAATTTGGCGATATCCAGGCTGACCGTCGGGCACACGACATTCTGACAGATCTCTTTCCAGAGCGGGAGATTGTCCAGCTCAATATTGATGGCATTGCAGCTGGAGGAGGCGGCATCCACTGCACGACGCAGCAAGAACCTGCGGTCTAAGATCCAGTCAGCGAGTTGTTGGATAGGTGGGTAGTGACTGTTTTTGTGACTCTGCAATTGCACCTGGCGTTTCAAGACGTTCCAGAGACCAATGACAAGTAGTTAAACAAAATAAATTGTGCATTCTAACTGGCTGAAATCCTTGCAATTCAGGCATTTCCAAATTTTGAAATATACAATTTATTGTGTACAGATGCTTAGCTTTCCCTTGCCCGATCGTATTGCTTTGCGCACGAGGGGGAGTGAGGACAGGATTAGCGGTTGGCCCACAGCGAACCTTGATTGACCAGGGTTGTGGCGAGGATGGCAGCTTGGGTGCGATCGCGCAGGTTCAATCGTCCCAAAATACTATTGACATGGTTCTTGACCGTACGCTCGGAGATATAGAGTGCCTGAGCAATTTCGCGGTTGCTGTATCCTTCAGCAATCAACTGCAAAACTTCCTGCTCTCTGGGCGTCAGCTGTTCCAGTTCTGGTGGCGGTTCAATCGTTGGGAGTGGAGCAGGCGTCGTCACAGCTGCCATCGCTTTTTCGAACAATCCTGGTCCCAGGTGCGTATAACCTTTATGCACAGCGCGGATTGCCTCCGCTAGTTCGTCTGAAGGCGTGTCCTTCAATAAATATCCTTTAGCACCGCATTGCATTGCCTGAGACACATACTCATCGTCATCAAAGGTTGTTAATACCAAAACTTTGATATTGGGTGCTTTTTGACTCAACAGACGAGTAGCCGCGACGCCATCCATCACTGGCATCCGCACATCCATCAACACCACATCCGGTTGCAAGCTCAGGGCCCGCTCGACCGCCTTTTGACCATTCTCTGCATCGCCGACTACCTCCAGATCGGGCTTGGCCTGCAGCAAGCTGCCCAGCCCCTCACGGACAATGCCCTGGTCGTCAACCAACAAAATACGAATGGGTTCTGAATTCATGGTTAATGGTTAATGGTTAATGGTTAATGGTTGAACAATGAACGATAAACAATGAACAATGAACGATAAACAATAAACAATAAACAATAAACAATGCAAAATTAACCATTTTGAATTCTTAAAGGAATCTCTGCTTGAATCTGACACCCGCGACCGGGCTGGCTGCAAAGCCAGAGACGCCCCCCCAACGCTTCTATCCGCTCGCGCATTCCCTGCAGACCAAAACCAGTGGTGTTTTCACTGGGATCGAAGCCGGATCCGTTATCTTCTAGAACCAGGGTAACGGTTTGCGAGGTTTCAGTGAGGGAGAGATGAACCTGGGTGGCATGGCTGTGTTTAGAAATATTGGTCAGGGCCTCCTGTACAACCCGAAATAGGGCGGTGTTGGTTTCGGAAGAGAGGGGAGAGGCCAAATTGATGTCGGGATAGAGCTGAATTTGGGTGTTGTGCTGGAATTCTTCGATCAGCTTGGCGAGAGCAGCAGCCAAGGATTGTCCTTGTAAGGGATGTTTGCGGAGGGTGGCAACGGACTGACGAACGTGTTGCAGAGCTTCTTTCCCGAGTTTTCTGGCTTTTTGTAAGTGGTGGGTGGCCTGTTTTGTGTCCTGGGGCAGCAGCATGGCAACATTTTCCAACTGAATGCTCTGGGCAGTGAGAGAGTGGCCAACGGAGTCGTGGATTTCGCGAGCGATGCGGTTGCGTTCTTGCAGGGTTGCCTGATTCTCAATCAGCAGAGCGTATTGTCGCAATCTCTGATTGGCCTGGGTGAGAGCTTTTCGGCTTTCTTTTTCGGCGAGCAGGGCACTGACCAGGAGCAGTACGAAGACGAGAATCAGGCTGAAGAGTAGGGTTGAGTTGAGCGTCAGATTTGCGATCGCGCTCTGCAGGTGTTCAGGGGGAAGACGGCGCAAGATGCGGTGGAATCGTCTACCGACTGCAACGCCCAGAGGACGAATATCTCTGAAAGACATGACGATCATGGCAATAAAAGAGGCTTGAGCAACGCCTGCTACGATTAAGCGTCCGCTCCAGGGGAACATCAGACAGGCCCGAATCACCACGACCAGGAGCAAGGGGGGAAAGACGCTCTGTCCTCGTCCGCCCAACAGGACAGCCAGCCAACTCAAACCAAAGCCCAGTCCTGTATACAGCACTTGCAACAGCCGGGACTTCCCTGGCAGCCGCAACCCCATTAGCCCCAGCACGCCAATGCTCATAGCAGCGGCAAACGGAAACCGGACGCCACGCATCGGTGAGGGCATAGCTCTAAAAAATTCAGCTGGCGGCGGCGGGGGTCGATGGAGAAGAGGCGAGAGCACAGTCAGCAAAGCAATGCCCAACAGAATCCACTCCAGATAGAGCAACAGACGAAAAGGATGTTTTTGCCAGAGGGGGCGTTGCATATACAGAAGTAGGTTGCGGCCACAACAAGTACTACTACACAACTTGGAAGGGTAACGCCTCCTTAGGGGGCGCTACCCCCCTTTTCTTCAGGCTAGAGCGGAAAAATGGGTTATTTTGAAAGCCTTGTAGAACAAGGCTTTCAAAATAACCTTCCAAGTCGTGTACTACTACTATAAGACAAGACGTTCAAAGCCAACAGCATCGAAAGGCCCAGGATTGATGGGTCGGCTTAGGCCCAAAGTACCAGATACATTTAGTCCTCCAGGAGCAGCGACTTGGGAGCTTCGATCGAGGGAAATGCCTCAGGACAGTCACTAAGATGGGGACATTCGCACTGGTAAACCCTATCTGAGAGATCGCAATTGTGAGCTATTACGACTTTGACAATCATTTCTGGTGCCCCCATGAAGTTTGCATGCGATCGCAACCCTCCGAGACGCAATCAGCAAACATCTCTGACATGAAACAGACGGGAATCGATACACTTCTGGTCTATTGGAAAAAAAGCATTATTGCCCTTCTGGTCGATCGCAATCGATAAAAGGTAATCCTCTAGAAAGGATAATTGAAGCAGTGCGATCAGGAACCGCATCACCAGATGATGCAGCACTGACTAAACTATTGGCAATCTAACTATTGGCAATATCGTCAGACTCGATACAGGAAAACCTACTGAGAGAAAGGCTCAAAGTACTACCAAGTGGCAATGAACCAGAACTGGCGCTGTCTAATCTGCAAAGACCCCTTACTCAATGGAGAAGCAGTAGGGGAGAGAGATGAGGCGACTCACGCTCCCTTACCCGACCAGGCGGACGGATCTCCGTGAGGGGAGATTCGCCTAGCCAACCCAGTTACCCCCCTCCCTGGAGCGCTGCAATCGATTGCTGCTGGAGTTTGTGGTGAACCCTGCGAACTCTGGCCAGCTGCGTTCGGCCAGCCTGATGTTAGAGCGGCAGCGGGTGGTTCGCTATCAGCAGTTCCGCCAGCCGTTGAGCTTTGACAAGCGGGGCTGCTTCGGCTTCCGCTTTGTTGTCAATGTGGCGGCATGAAAATCGGTAAGGGGACGATCTGTGCTCCTGAAACAGAGGCTGTTACAGTCATCTTAGTGCAATGGTAGACCTGACTTTTCCCGCTAAGTCCTACAACTACCAGATAGCAAGGATTCTGGAGCCTGAATCTATTCCCAATAATCTAGTTTTGTTGAGAATTGCTCACAAGTCTGCAGGGTTTTCCGTCTGCTAGAATCGAGCAGTTTTTTCTCTCCAAAAGATAACGGGAAAAGTCAGAATGGTAGACAAGTTGAAACAATAGCTGAGAACATTGCATTCCTAGCGTTTTGCTTTAATCTTACGTAGGATGTCGTTCGCTCTTTGCTGGTGGACTTCAAGATCGGTATCCTGCAATGCTTGCTTCATGGTGAGAGTATATTTTTCTGCTGCCTCTAACTGTTCTGAGTTTTCTGCTGTCTTATAAAGACTCATCGCAATGAATCCCAGAGCAGTGGCAGCTTTCTTACGAACGAATATCTCTTTGTCTTTGAGGAGAGGAATCAAGGCAGGTATAGCATCTTTGGCCTCAGGGCCGATGAATCTCCAACCAGCGGTAATAGCACCTGGGCTAAAGTTGAAGTTCCCGTATGGAGGTGATTTAACGCGCCTGTCTAGTTCCGAGGACGGGATCAGACCCGCCACAATGCGTCCCAGGGCATAAGCAGAGACACTGCGCACGTCTGGGTGCGGATCTTTGAGGGTTTCGATCAAGACAGGGATAGCGTCTTTAGATTCAGCGCCAATGTTTCCCAAAAAACGGGCAGCATCGTGACGAAGGCGTAACTCTTCATTTCTAAGGAGTTCGATATTAGGAGGAATAAAGTCTTTGGTCTCAGCACCAATGCTTTCTAAGGCATAGGTAGCACTGCTGCGAACAGACGAATCCTGGTCTTTGAGGAGTTCAGCTAAAGCTGGGATAGCATCTTTGGCTTCAGCGCCGATGTATTGCAAGGCGTGAGCAGCTGACTTGCGAACCTCTGAGTTCTTATTTTTGAGTGCCTCGATCAAGCCCGGAACTGCCGCGCGACCGCATTGTTTAAACGGTTCGAACGCATCTTCAGTCAACCTTCCATAAGAGAAGCCAACCTTCTCGATTCGCCTTCTCACTTTCCCTGCATTTGAACACCAGCGCTGTTCCCAATCGCTACACGACACCAGCAACGGCAGCGAGACCCCAAGAGTAAACCCAATCAGCGGCCATTTCACAGAACGCATCCGAATCGCGAAAGAGACAACACTCAGTAGTGTGCCCAAACGCCACTCGAATGGCATCCGTGTGACACAAAGCTTAAGCACCGCTATGCCAAACCGGGTCAAAATCCCCTGAACAAAGCGAGCAAGGGCCGTAAATTTCCCTCTGCCAGCCCCGTGAATTAAACTAAGGTGTAAAGAGCGCCAGTGCTACCGACACTGACGCTCTCGTTGAGATGTTGTTTATGTCCAGCCCTGGGGCTGGGAGTTGTTCTATGCCCATTCTAACCCGCAATTTGGCCAAATTGCGCTGCCCGCTCGCGCTCGGCCTGACCTGCCTGGATTCTCTTGTCTGTCTCACCCAATCGAGAGGACTCTAACCATGTCTGAAGAGCCAACACTCTGGGTTGTCGCAGAAGCGTCAGATCCCGCCGCAGCCAGCGGCGAAAGAAGATCGAAAGATACTGGCGGCCAGTTCAGGTCAAAAGCAGCTGAGACGATCAGGTCGCTGGTGAGGCAGCGCGTTCCGGTGGATGCAGCGGCCCTGAAAGCGCAGATGAACGGCTTGCTGAAGGGGGTCGGCGATCTCTTCGAGCAAGCCGAACAGCAAACCGGCATGCAGCTCCAGGAAGTCGAGCTTTCGGTTGAGATTAACGCCGAAGGACAAGTCAGTCTGGTGGGTACCGGCGGCAGCATTGGCAACAAAGGCGGTATCACCCTGAAATTCACCCCGCGACAGTCCAGCTAAAGGTGGCACCGCGATGGGTAGAAACTGGGCCATCACCATCGGCATCAACCAATACCACAACCTGCAACGGCTCCACTTTGCCCAGCAGGATGCCGAATCTATGCGCGATTTCTTCTTGCGAGAAATCGGCTTTGAGCAAGTCTACCACTTCACCAACGACTCCGCCCCGATTCAGCCCGATAGCGGCCCTTTGATTGTCTCCCAACCCACCTACGGCACCCTGAAGCGCTTCTTGCGCGTGCGCTTCGAGCGACCCTGCCTGCAAGCAGGGGACAACTTCTGGTTCTTTTTCGCCGGTCACGGTCTGTTCCACGAAGGGCACGACTATCTGATGCCGATCGATGCCGATCCGGGCAATGTGGAAGAGACAGCGATTCCAGTACAGTCCATCACCGAGCGGTTGCGGGGCTGCGGTGCCGACAACGTAGTGTTGTTCCTTGATGCCTGCCGGAACCGCGACAGAGCCGGGCGGGGCATGGGCAGCGAGTTACCCCAGGGCGTCATCACCTTCTTTTCCTGCAATCCCCAGGAACGCAGTTATGAAATTGAGACTCTCCACCATGGCACCTTCACCTATGCCCTGCTAGAGGGACTGCGAATCCAGGGAGCAGGCAACTGCGCCACCGTCGAGCGGCTCGATCAGTACCTGCGCTATCAAGTTCCCCAGCTCAATCACCGCCATGGTAAGCCCAGGCAAACGCCCTACACCTGCATCGAACCGATCGTCAAACAACATCTGATTCTCCTGCCCCAACAAGCGACCTTACTGGCCGACGTCATGGCCTTGAAAAACGATGCCTTTGAAGCCGAAGCCGAAGGCCAGCTGCAACTGGCCGAGCAATTTTGGATTCGAGTGCTGACCGTCTCGCCCGCCGATCAGCAAGCCATCAACGCCATCAAACGACTGGCCAGAAAACTGCCGCTGCCTCCAGGGGCAGCCCAGACGACACCCCCTGCCTCCCAACCCAACCCAGGCCGCAGCAGCAACCCAGCCCCAGCCGTACCTCCCCAGCAGTCATCCCCTGCCAGACCATCCCCCTCGCCCGCAGCCCCACCGCAACGACCGAGCCAGCGGACACCCGCACCCACTGCGCCTCCCAGTCCCCCGGTGAAACCGCCCGCCGCAAAGCCCCAGCCGACCGTTCGCCGGAGCCGCCGCCGCTTCCTGCAAATTGCCGCCGGGGCTGGAGGGGCCGTTGCCCTCGGCTGGGCGATCTCCCGCTTCTCCACCAACCCCTCATCCGGTGATTGGGGAGAAGAAGTAGCAACGGACTTCTTCTTTGATGTCGTAACCATTGACGAGCGCAGCAATGAAACGCATCGCCGCCAGGGGAAAGCAACTGGCTTCGCACAACCCCTTGGGAAAGACGTTCGCCTGGAGATGGTCTCCATCCCTGGCGGCAGCTTCACGATGGGATCGCCAGAAAATGAGCTAGAACGCTATGAACATGAAGGGCCACAACATCAGGTGGCGGTGCCAGCCTTCTCCATGGGAAAATATCAAGTGACTCAGGCCCAATGGCAAGCCGTCGCCACGTTACCCCAGATCGAGCGCGAACTCAATCCCAATCCCTCCCGCTTCAAAGGGAATGACCGTCCGGTGGAGCGAGTCTCCTGGCTGGATGCAGTGGAGTTCTGCGCCCGCATCTCCCAGAAGAGCGGACGCCAGTACCGCCTGCCCAGCGAAGCCGAGTGGGAATATGCCTGTCGTGCCGGGACTAAGACACCCTTTCACTTTGGCGGGACTATTAACATTGACCTGGCCAACTATCGAGGCACAGATTTGACAATTGGCAATACAACCTATTCTGGTGCCTATGGTAAAGGGCTAAAGGGAAAATATCGTCAGGAAACCATGCCTGTTGGTCATTTCAAGGTAGCCAACGCCTTTGGCCTCTACGATATGCACGGTAACGTCTGGGAATGGTGTACTGACTCTTGGCATGAAGATTATCAAGGTGCGCCAACGGATGGCAGCGCCTGGATATTCTCTATTGAGAGTAATTTCAAGGTAAGACGTGGTGGTTCCTGGTTCAACTTTCCGAGGAGTTGTCGTTCAGCATCTCGCGTCAGGTACGGTCACGACTACGCGTCCCGCGACGTCGGTTTTCGTGTTGTCTGCGCCGCTCCGAGGTCTTCCTAGCCCTTTACCCTTTTTGCCTTCTTGCCCTCTACGTATTTTTTTGCTGCGATGAAAAAACTAATCTCTGCGTTGGGTCTCCATTCTTTCCCTGGCACTCTGCGCCTCGAATTTTTTTTCAAATTGTTAACATCTTCTTTAATTCTGGTGCCTGAATCGCGATCAAGAATAGATCTGACGCAATTCCTCCAGGGTGTTATCTGCGGCCAGGGCTGCCTGAATCGCTTCCAACTGCTCCACCGCCTCCAGGTCGCGAATCTCCGGCAACAGTTGCAGCCCCGCCTCGCCAAACCTGAGCTTCAACCCCAGCTCGATCCCAGACAGCAGCCCTTTGCGCAAGCGTTGCTCGCCTTTTTGCTCGCCTTCCTGCAG
>JGI12316J14372_10001978_pt1 | contig 23643 bp, 21 predicted proteins | sample MarCyaLeptolynsp_FD_14372 | JGI IMG/M metagenome (IMG submission 14372) | reverse complement strand
CGCTTATCAGCGTGTTCCATGCCAATTTTGCAACCTTGAGCTAGCAGCGATCTCACTTGTTGCACGACTTCCGAACTCAAACCGCTGCTGCTGCGACCATTATTGCGACTATGAGACGTTACCGGAGCGCTCCAACTTTTCGTCACTTGGCCGTTTCGATGGCCGTTACTGGTTTGACCGTCGGGACGCTGGATAATGGTTTCGAGAACCCGACGCTTGGCTTGCGGATCGATGCCCACCAGGCGCACGTATTCCCCCTCGCACTCTGCTAAGTAACCTTCTAGTTCTGTCAAGACTTGGCTCTCTCGCCGCCCTTGTAGGGATGGCCCGCTTAGCCAAGAACTCGTGCGGAAGCGACGCTTATTCGCGCGTTCCGTCCCGATTTTATACCCTTGTTTCAGGAGCGATCGCACCTGTTCTACTGTTTCTGGATTCAGATTCATACTTCCTACCAACGCTTCAGAACGCCTAACACCATTACTTGCACCATTGCTTGACCCAGTTGATTCATTTTGAATCGGCACAATACACTCGATATCATCAGCGCAGCGATACCCAACTCGCAACGCCTCATTAATTTCCACAACATGACGGGCAAATTTCCGATCGTCCTCTTGCACTTCGGGTAGGCGATCGGCTTGTTGCTGATTGGTAATAATGGCTCCCGATGGCACGTACTTACCCGGGGGAATTTCAACATCCTGGATCAGAGCGTGCATCATCACAATACAGCCCGACCCAACCCTGGCATTAAATACTGTGGAGCGGAAGCCAATAAAACACTCCTCCCCAACATAGACCGGCCCGTGGATGAGAGCCATGTGGGTAATGCAAGCATTCTTACCAATCCAAGCAGAATAATGCTTGCCATCATCACCAACGACTCGTCCTTGTTCCAGACCGTGAACGACTACCCCATCTTGGATATTCGTGCCATCACCGATATAAAAAGGGAAGCCTTCATCCGCCCGAATGGAAGTTCCCGGTGCAATCAGAACATTTTCTCCAACCCGAACATCTCCAATAATTTTGGAGAAGGAATGGACATAGGCCGATTGAGCAATATCTGGTTCGGCTAAATTTTTGGACCAAGGCGTTGGGGGAGCAGCATTTGTGCGGACTACCATGAGTCAATCCCTCCTAATACAAGCTTTCCCTTATACGCGATCGTTCATTCCGTTTCTCAACTCCTCCTTTGCAAGCAACAAAGACTTTTCTGCAAAATCTTAGCGATAGCGATATTCGTCCTTTTTGCTGTAGAGCAGATAGTTCTCAACAAATACCGTATCGATAATACCGACGACCATTGCATCAACGGGTAATTCGCTACCGTCGGGGTGGGGCGCGATCGCGCGACAGCTCACCAAAACCCACTCATCGACCCCAGCTCCCACCCGATCGGATGCCACCTCATATTGGGGTAATAACTGCCCTTGTTCGTCTACAAACTGTACGAGAAGCAACTTAACCCCCGTCATGCTGGACAGCTTCTGAGTGCTGACAACCGTACCGCGAACCTTGGCAATTTGCATCGAATCTTACCGTCTCTGGAGCGGACGCGGGTTGACGCTTTCCCTAAACTGTTCGACTGCTTCTGTATAGCGAATGGGCAAGACGTATTCCAAGTTTTCGTGGGGGCGGGCAATAATGTGGTTGGAGAGAACTTGGCCTCCCTTAACTCGGTTTGCACCATCAATCCCCGCAGCCACTGAAGCCTGAACCTCAGAAACATCACCGCGAACGATGACGGTGACGCGGCCCGTTCCAATCTTTTCATAGCCTACGAGGGTGACGCGGGCTGCTTTTACCATCGCGTCTGCGGCCTCAACTACGGCTGGGAAACCTAACGTTTCTACCATTCCTACAGCAATTGACATGAACTATTTCTCCTCAAAATTTGCGATTGGGCTGACGGGCTAATACGTTCGGAATTGCTCCACTTCTTCTGTGTAGCGAATCGGCAGAACATACTCTAAATTTTCATGAGGGCGGGCAATAATATGAGTTGAGAGGACTTCTCCTCCATTCACGCGCTTGACATTCTCAACGCCGGCCGAGACAGACGCTTGAACTTCAGAGACATCGCCGCGAACGATGACGGTGACGCGACCCGTTCCGATTTTTTCATAGCCCACAAGGGTGACGCGGGCTGCTTTTACCATGGCATCTGCAGCTTCCACGACTGCGGGAAAGCCGAGTGTTTCAATCATTCCTACCGCAATTGGCATTTCTTAACTCCTAACTGTGAGTTCGCATCACAAAATCGTGCGACTCTAACTAAATGTTGGCGTGCTTAGGGCAATTTGTTTGCTTTGACCTCTTTTGCTCAATCTGAAGGAGGCGCTTTAGTTGCAAGACTTGGAGGTTAGATTTCTCCAGAGTCTTTCGAGCTTACCTCCCCTGTTGGCTGCCGAGGGGAATTTTGTTCCTTTGAGCGGCAGTTTGGCGAGAAAAGCAGCTTTTTTTATTCTATAAACAAGCATAGGAAACCTTTGTACCTTTGACAATATAAGTCTTAATGATTTTTTTTAATCGAATAGTTAATAAAAATTAATGAATTATAAAAGATTGAGTGATTTTTGCGGTCAATGAGTCTGACGAGCAGAGGGGTTCGGAGTGTTTTATAATCTCTTTATTCTATTTGTTGAGGATCTAACTTGTTACCTTCGGGGATCGAGAAGAGTCGGCTCGGTAAGAAAAGCTCAAGGTGAGTCGTTACTCGCTTTGATGTAACGAGTTGCTAGGTAATGTTGTTTTCTCTCTCTTTTGAGTAAGAAAGCTCAAAGCATCAAGCAACAAGGGTTTAGGGAATTGACGAATTGAGAATTTATACCTAGTCTCGCTCTTGGGTTTTTGTGGCGAGCCGATCGCGAGCATTTCGCTTGTGCGAGCAAAAGAACAGGTAAAACTATTGAGAAGTCAGAGTCACCAACAACCAAATATGACAAGACTTCATACAAAGCTGTCTCCAATTTCAGATTTCAATAATTTAAGCTTCCATGGTGAAATAGAAATTTAAATAAAGATAGTAACAGTCTCTTCTGTAAGATCCCAAAATCGTTAAGAGTTGGTAATTTTGATGGCAATTGACATACATGACGGGTTGATATATAGCAGTTGGTTTATTCCTTTCTATGGCTTGTTTGGCGCGGTGTTAACTCTTCCGTGGTCTGCAGGTAGCATCCGCAAAACAGGGCCAAGACCGGCAGCCTACTTCAATCTATTGATGACTTTCCTGGCCTTTGTTCACGGTGCAGTTATTTTTAGATTGCTGTGGGATCGGCCGTCTCAAGAGATCGCGCTCCACTGGTTAAAAGTTGCAGATTTAGACCTGTCCCTCACCCTCGATATTTCCCTCACCAGTTTGGGAGTCTTAGAGGCGATCGCGGGTCTGTGCTTCCTCGCCCAACTCTATGCCTTGGGCTATATGGAAAAAGATTGGGCCATGGCTCGCTTTTTTGGGCTGATGGGATTTTTCGAGGCCGCTTTGTCGGGAATTGCGATTAGCGACTCCTTGTTTCTCACCTATGCGCTGTTGGAAATGCTAACCCTTTCCACCTATTTGATTGTGGGATTTTGGTATGCTCAACCCCTGGTCATTTCTGCAGCGAGAGATGCTTTTTTAACCAAGCGGGTGGGCGATATTATCTTGTTGATGGGGATTGTCGCCCTCTCTAGCTATGGGGCAGGACTGGATTTTAGCCAACTGGAGACGTGGGTTCAGACTGCTCCGCTGTCCCCTCTCACGGCGACGCTTTTAGGGTTAGCACTGATCGCCGGACCGACGGGAAAATGCGCTCAATTTCCCCTCAATCTTTGGTTGGATGAGGCGATGGAAGGCCCCGGCCCGGCTTCTATCCTCCGAAATACGATTGTGGTCTCTGGGGGAGCTTATGTGCTGATTAAACTTCAGCCCATTTTCACCCTGTCGCCGATCGCGTCCTACACGCTAGTGGTTATTGGCTCAGTCACCGCCCTTGGCGCATCTTGTATGTCGATCGCGCAAATCGACATCAAGCGCGCGCTTTCCCATTCCACCAGCGTTTATTTAGGCTTGGTCTTTATTACTGTTGGCATTGGACTCCCCCACATCATTTCCCTCCTGTTGCTGCTCTCCCATGCTCTGGCTAAAGCGCTGCTCTTTATGAGTGCGAGTTCGGTGATTCTGGCAACCAATAATCAGAATGTGACGGAAATGGGGGGATTATGGTCGCGAATGCCTGCCACTACCTGTGCCTTTGTTGTCGGTGCAGGGAGCTTAGTTGCCTTCTTGCCGATGGGAATGTTTTGGGCGATGCAACAGTGGATTCGCGGTTTCTACATCATCCCGGAATGGCTGTTGCTGATTGTGCTGGCGATTAATTGTCTGAGTGCGATAAGCCTCATTCGCGTCTTTCGCCTGGTATTTTTAGGCGAACCGCAGGCCAAAACGCGCCGAGCGCCGGAAGCGCCCTGGCAGATGGCCGTTCCAATGGTTATTTTGACCATCGCAACGCTGTTAATTCCGATTTGGTGGCAGCGATGGAACCTCTTAACCAATGGAACCGATTTACTCGTCCAAAGCGGCCCGCTCTTCAATCAATTTGCCGTTCCGCTGTTAATTTTATCGGGGTTAGTGGGCTGCATTATCGGTTCGACCCTAAAGCTCAATCGAGCTTGGGCCAGACCCACCCAAGTTTACTTGCGGTTTTTACAAGATTTGTGCGCTTACGATTTTTACATTGAGACGCTCTACGGTCTGACCGTTGTTTGGGTGGTTGCGTCGATCTCAAAGCTAACCGCTTGGTTCGATCGCTATATCGTTGATGGATTGGTTAATCTTGTGGGTCTGGCCGCAATTTTCAGCGGCAATGCTCTGAAGTACAGCGCTTCGGGCCAATCTCAGTTTTACGTTCTCACGATTATCGTCGGCGTGAGCTTATTGTTTTGGGTTGTGTTTAGCGGCCAGTGGTCGGCGATCGCAGAATATTGGTCGTCGATCGTCAGCCAGTTTTAAACTGTGCTGTTAGTTGTCTTGAGTAAGGGAGTCAAAAATCGATTGTGCTGAGTGCTTTAGTTTGGGGGCCGGTTCTGGGAGCCATCTTGGTTTGGGTCGTCCCCGAAAGTCAAAAATCAAATCGTCCGCGCGCGATCGCCTTAGTTGTTGCCAGCGTGGTCTTTCTGTGGACGTTGGTGCTGGGGTTTCAGTTTGACCTCGCCCAGACCGAGATGCAATTTTCCGAGTACATTCCATGGATTCACTGGTTGGGGTTGAATTACCATCTCGGTTTAGATGGCCTGTCGCTACCCCTCATTTTTCTAAACAGTTTCTTGACCTTAATCGCAATTTTCAGCAGCGATAAATCTCAAGCTCGACCCCGCTTTTACTACGCCCTCCTCCTCTTCCTCAGTGCGGGGGCTGCAGGTGCATTTCTCGCCCAAGATTTACTGCTGTTCTTCCTCTTTTACGAGTTGGAAGTTGTTCCCCTTTATTTCCTCATTGCCATTTGGGGTGGGGCCCGGCGCGGTTATGCCGCTATGAAATTCCTCATTTACACGGCCATTTCAGGAATTTTGGTACTCGCTTCCTTTCTCGGTATTGTCTGGTTTACTGGAGCCTCAAACTTTGATTACGGGCCGCTGCGAGAACAGGTTTTGCCGTTGGGATTGCAGTTGTGGTTGCTCGCTCCCTTGTTAATTGGCCTGCTGATCAAAATCCCCATTTTCCCCTTCCACACCTGGCTTCCCGACGCTCATGTCGAAGCCTCAACGCCAATTTCTGTGCTGCTGGCAGGAGTCCTATTGAAACTGGGAACCTACGGATTATTGCGCTTTGCGGTGGGACTATTCTTACAGGCCTGGGTTGTCGTTGCGCCTTGGCTGGCCTTGCTTGCCGGAATTAGTGCCTTGTACGGCGCGTTTGCCGCGATCGCACAGCAGGATATGAAAAAAGTGGTTGCCTACTCCTCCATCGCCCACATGGCCTACATTCTCCTCGCCGCCTCTGCGATTACTCCCCTGAGCTTGACTGCTGCCGTCTTCCAGATGATCAGTCACGGCTTAATCTCAGCCCTGCTCTTCCTTCTCGTCGGCGTTGTCTACAAAAAAACGGGAAGTCGGGACGTAAGTGTCCTGCGAGGACTGCTCAACCCAGAACGTGGGTTACCCGTGATTGGCAGTTTTACCATCCTGGGCGTGATGGCGAGTGCTGGAGTGCCGGGAATGGTTGGATTTATCGCCGAATTCCTCGTCTTTCGCGGCAGTTACCCTATTCGCCCCATTCCCACTCTACTTTGCTTAGTAGGAACGGGCTTAACCGCCGTTTACTTCCTCTTAATGGTCAACCGCGTTTTCTTCGGCCGCTTGCAAGTTCAGTTCTCGAAATTGCCGCCCGTTCAGTGGTTTGAGCGCCTCCCGGCCTTTATTCTTGTTGTCTTCATTTTTGTCTTAGGCATTCAACCCAATTGGGCTATTCGCTGGAGTGAGGCCGATGCGACGGCTTTAGTGATTAGTCCATCATTAATGGTCAGCGAGGCAGAACAGTTGACATTAAACGTTGAACATTGAACATTTGCTTGTCAGGACGAGGTAACCCCGGCCCCTACTTCCCTTGACAGGTCGAATAGCATTATCCCAACTAATCCTAATTGATTGAGCAAAAAAACAAAGTGAGCGTTACTCTTGAGCCATCCAAACATCCCCTAGCCCCTTATATCGAGCGTTTAGAATCTGGGGAAGCGCTTCTTCGAGACAGTCCCCAGAATGTTGTTGAAGTGGTTGGCATTCTCAAAAGCTACGGCGTTGTTTTAGATGCCTATTCTCGCAATCTCATTTATATTGCCGAGCAACAATTTCTCGTTCTTTTCCCATTTTTTAAATACTTCAACGGCACAATTTCTGCGAATAAACTGCTCCGCTACTGGTGGCACGACCGCATTAATTTTGAATACGCCGAATATTGCATGAGAGCCATGTTTTGGCACGGCGGAGGCGGCCTGGATGCCTATCTCGACTCGCCTGAATTTAAGGAACTGACAGAAAGGGCGATTCAAGCCAAATGGCGAGGAAACCCGGTCATGCTGGGGTTGCATCGTCTCTTCCCCGACTTTTTACCCGAACAGGTTCGCGTCATGGCCTACTACAGCGGCCTGGGACAGTTTTGGCGGGTCATGAGCGACATGTTTTTGAGTCTTTCCGATCGCTACGATCGCGGCGAAATAAAGTCTATTCCTCAAGTCGTTCAACATATCCTCGACGGTCTAGTCACTGATGCTAGCAAACCCATTACCTATCAAGTCAAGATTCGCGATCGCGCCTACGATATTCTCCCCAAATCCGCAGGCTTAACCTTCTTACCTGATACAGGTGTTCCCTACGTCGAAGCCGTCTTTTTCCGAGGCACTCCGTTCCATGGCACGATTTCCTACAACGCCCAAGCCTACCAGATTCCCTACGACCAGGGAATGTTTGCCTACGGTGCGCTCTATGCCGATCCCTTACCCATCGGCGGTGCGGGAATTCCCCCCACCTTGCTCATGCAAGATATGCGCCACTATTTACCCAACTATTTACTGAAACTCTATCAGCAGGAGGGTCGTGCGGAGGGAGACTTGCGAATTAAAATCTGCCAGTCGTTCCAAAAATCTATGTTCTGCGTCACCACCGCTGCTCTTCAAGGGTTAGCTCCCCATCCGTTGAATACCGACGACCAAGAACAACAAAAAGATAACCGAAAATATCTTGAAACTTGGATGAATCGCTTCACGAAATCTCGACTAGTTGAGGTCAATCAAGAGAATTAAAATTACAACGAAATCAAGCGTTAAGAGTAACTCAGAGTTTCAAGTAAATTGATTGAATGAAATCTGCTTTTCTCTCTAAGCAAATGTCCATTCTTGGTTTTTACTTTTTATTGCTTGAATCCAACTTTTTCCTGTTTTCTTTCACTTCTAAGTAGCTAAGCAGAAGAAAATAGGAAAAAATCTTTGTTTTGGAAGACGTAAATTTTTAATAATTTATTTATAATTTTATTTACAACACGATCTAAACCTACACATATTCTGTAAACTTCAATCTATCTTTTCAGAGTCTTAGCTGACGAGATTTTTAAGTCTGAATATCTGCCGTGAAAGCCGCGATCGGCATCATTATTTATTGCGGAATTATGGATCGATTTTGGGTCTAAGCACTATCTATGCGACTAATTAATCGTCTCAATTTCAAAAATCTGCGCGGCGATCTCTTTGGCGGTTTGACCGCTGCTGTTGTCGCTTTACCGTTAGCCCTAGCCTTTGGTGTCTCGTCCGGTGCGGGCGCGATCGCAGGGTTATACGGTGCAATCTTCGTGGGTTTCTTTGCCGCTCTCTTTGGCGGAACCCCATCCCAGATTTCTGGGCCCACCGGGCCGATGACTGTCGTCATGGCAACAGTATTCGCAGCTCTGAACAGCAACTCAGAGGCAGGCTTAGCCCTGGCTTTTAGCGTCGTCATCCTCGGAGGAGCATTTCAGGTTCTTTTTGGCGTGCTGCGGCTGGGAGTTTACATTACCCTCATGCCTTACACCGTGATCTCCGGTTTTATGTCTGGGGTAGGGGTCATCATTATCTTGATTCAAATTGGCCCATTTTTAGGAAACGAGGGTTCGGCCAGTGTCGTTGAATCGCTTCGCAATTTGCCAAACTTCATCAACAATTACGATCCGATCGCAACGGGTTTGGGAATTTTAACCTTAGCCATTGTGTTTGGAATGCCGCGCCGCTTGAACCGAATTATCCCATCGCCCTTGCTCGCTTTGATTGTCGGAACGCTTATTTCGGTTGCGTTCTTTGCGGATAGCGGAATTCCTCGAATTGGCGAAATTCCCACGGGGTTGCCCAACTTGCACTGGCCGCAATTCAGTCAAGAAACGCTCAAAGATGCGATCGTTTTTGGCTTGATGCTGGCAGTATTGGGATCGATCGACTCCCTTCTAACGTCCCTAGTGGCCGACAATATTACTCGCACTCAACACGACTCGGATAAAGAGTTGATCGGCCAGGGCATTGGCAATATGCTGTCCGGATTGTTTGGCGGTTTGCCGGGAGCTGGGGCAACGATGCGAACGGTGATCAATGTGCAAACAGGAGGGAAAACAGCCCTGTCGGGGATTATTCACGCCCTTGTATTATTGATTATTGTCTTGCAGGCCAAAGGACTGACCGAACCCATTCCTCATGCTGTACTCGCAGGAATTCTAATCAAGGTGGGGATTGATATCATCGATTGGAGTTTTCTCAAACGCGCCCATTTGGTCTCGATTAGAGCAACCATCATTATGTATGGGGTGTTGCTTCTGACCGTTTTCTACGATCTGATTACGGCAGTGGTGGTGGGGGTTTTTGTTGCCAACCTCTTTACGGTCAAGCGCTTGAGCGACTTGCAAAGCCAAGATATCAAAGCGATCACCACACCCGATGGCGAAGCGTCATTGAGCCGCGAAGAAAAACAACTGCTCGAACGCGCCCGCGGCCGGATTTTGCTCTTTAACCTGGGCGGACCGATGAGTTTTGGGGCGGCGAAAACCATTTCTCAACGAATGTCGATTTCGAGTAAGTATGATGTTTTGATTCTCGATTTGAGCGATGTCCCGCTGCTTGGGATTACGGCTTCTCTAGCGATTGAAACAACGATTAAGGACGCGCGAGCGCAACGACGCGAAATCTTCTTAGTTGGAGCGAGTGGCGAGGTTAAATCCAGGCTGCATCGCTTAAAGATTCTGGAGCTTTTCCCCCCTCGCAACCGAGTTGAAACTCGTCTGGAAGCCTTGGAACTGGCGATCGCGTCTCTGGAAGGGCGACCTGTAGAGTTCGGCTCCTACGCAGAGGAGGAGAACGAAACGAGTCGGTCGGGAAACCAGCCTTCCGAGTCGAGCGATACGCTGTCTCAAGATCGATAGGTAGTTAGGGAAGAAGCGTTGAAAATGCGGTTGCTGGGGGCGACTTCTGCGCGCCCCAAAAATGCTAGCCCTTGTTCTTAATCAACATCACCTCAATAATTCGATCGACTTGCTCTTGCGGAAGTTGCAATGCCCGACACAGACTCCCCAAAAGGTCTTCTTCTTCTTTCGAGACTTGACCGTCGGCCAAAACCAGATCGGTCGCGATCGCAAAGGTCGTATCGTACAGATCGTGAGGGAGAGTTGCCAAAGCCGCGTTAAACAGAACTCCACCCCCCTCGCGTTTCAGCGTTCCACCCAAACTGTCAAACATTCGCCGCATCACATCGTCGGAGTAGCTGCGAAACAGCCGCATTCGCCCCAGAGTTGTATTGAGCAGCCGCACTTCATCGTCGGCGAGATAGCCGTCTGCGGCAACAACTAACAACATCATGGCAGCAAAGGCTTCGGCGGGGCCCAAAGTTACCTCTTGCTGGAGGTTTTCAGCTTGGCGAAATCCATCAAATAAACCCATTGTTTCGTTCCGATAGAATTGATGATTTTTCCTCTCAATTGTGCCATGACGCTGTGTGAGGCCGGTCTTGCTCGTGCAGGTAGGAGTTCTTCTCCTTGGGAGCTTAAGATTTGATGCTCTTCGGCTCTTCTCCTTGTTGCTGGGTATATTTAGTGTGGTGAGGAGGTCAAGTAAGCTTGGCGATCGCGCCTCGATCGACCAAAACTTTCTGCGTCAGCAAATCCTCAACCGTGGCCCGCAGCACTCGCTCTCGATCCACCTCAAACGCGATCGCAATCCGATCGACTCCCATTTGTCCTGGCGGGTCGAGGCGGGCCGCGCAAACGCGATCGCGATCGCTGTCTAAAGATCGGTAGTCTGAGTGCTGTTGCAACTCGCTGCTGGTCATGCGTCCCCGTTCGTCAAAGCTCACTTCTGCCTGAGACACCGCTGCAACCTCGCCAATATCGAGGCGAATTTCAGTCTGTCCGTCCGTCGCCACCTGCAACAACAAAGGTTCTGCGCGAGTGCAAGGATACCGACTTCCCTGCTCGAAGAGGACGAAGTACGAGTATCGGCGGTTGTGGGGTTCCCAGAGGCGGATAGCATAGCTGTGGCGCAAATAATCCTCCACCTCTGCAACCGCACTCAACGCCAGCGCGCCGTGACAGACGGCCTCGAAGGGGTTGCCCAACTTCACTTTGGCCTTGCCAAAATAGGACGTAATTAATTGCCGGACGGCGGGAATGAGACAGCTTCCCCCGACTAAGATAACTTGCTCGATCTCGCGTTTGCCGATGCCTTTCCCCTGCGCGATCTCCAGCACCTCGTCTAACGTTTGTCGCAACTGTTCGAGAAACTGTTGCCGTTCGAGAATCTCTTCCAACTGTTCTCGACTTAGCGTCAAGTCGTAGGACGTAAATGTCTCTTCATCCAGCCAACTCTCCTTCGCCTCCTCTTCCTGGGAGAGGCGAATTTTCAGCCGTTCCCCAATCTCCAGCAAGTTTTGCCACCCCACTTCTCCCACAGCCTGTCGGGACGATCTCCGGCGGCGCAGATAATCGTCTACAATCCAGCTATCGATATCTTCCCCGCCAACATAAGCATCGGATTTCGCCAAAACTTCTGCTTGAAAAGTTTGTGGTTCCGCCGAAGCGTACCGGTAGGTCGGCGAAGCCATCGCTGTGCCGGCCTGACGGGATGCAGTGCGAACCAAACTCAGATCGAGCGTCCCTCCGCCAAAGTCCACCACCAACGCGATCGCGCCGGGGTTCCGCACGGCATATCCCAACGCCGCTGCTGTAGACTCATCGACCAGCCTAATCGGAATTGAAGTCGCGGGAGTCCGGGCCGCCAACCGCCGGCCCAAATCTCGAAACCAGTCAAGATACCGCTCAAACGCCCCAACCGGGACGGTAAAAATGAGTTGCGAGGGTTGAATATACTTATCCTCTAACTGCTGCCAAATTTCCTCAATCAGAAGCTCGCCAACGCGCCGAGCATCATAAAGCTGGCCGTCGAGTTGGCGAGGGGGCGGTTGAAAATCGGCAACCAAATCCTGCTTAAAGGCTTTGAAAAGCCGTTCGGGTTGCGAAAACCCCAAACGTTGCAAGCGAACCTGTTGTCCCAGCACAACGCCCCCTCCGGCCCGGATAAAAACCAGGGTGGGAATTGTTGGCACATCGCGACTCTCTCCCGACTGTGCTTGCAGGCGAAAGATGCGGGAGATCGCGCCGAAGCGTAAGGTTTTGGGAGACTGGGTATCAGGTTCGAGAAAACTGACGATAGTATTGCTGGTTCCGAAGTCGATCGCAACGATGGTCACGGATATTAAGGATTGCTGATTGCTGAACAGTCCCTGCGTCGCCTTTGAGGGCGACTGTCTCAGGCGGATTTGGTTTAGCCCCGGTGTTAACTACGCTCAGATTTGGTTAAACTGCTCCCAAGCACAATTCAAAATTCTAATGCATAACGATTTACACCTTTCGGTCTTGAGTCTGACAGCAACGCTCTTGCTGTCAGCGATCGCGCCCATTGCGCCCGCACGTTCCGAACTCTCTTCGCTGGCGCTCGCGCCCGCCAATTCCTCCTGGCTAGCCCAAGCGGACGCGGACTCAGCGCCCGCAGACAGTTCCCCAGCAGAAAACTGGCAAGAATTTACCTCGCAGCAGGGCCAGTTTAGCGTGTCGATGCCAGGAGAACCGACAGAAGAAATCGAGCCGGCTAGCGATCGCAATGGCAACACGGAGTCTGGCTCGTTTTTACTGGAGTTGCAAGGAGACACCCTCGGCTATGGCGTATTTTACAAAAATCTTCCCAATGCTCCCAACAGCAGCGATGCAGCGCAACTGAAAGAGTTTTTCGACGGTTTTCGCGATGATTTCGTCCAAAACGGCGTATTAGAAGGAAATTTAATTCAAGAGCGCGACATTTCCCTAGAGAACTACCTGGGACGAGAGCTAGAGGTCACTGGTTCTGAGGGATTTATTAAAATGCGAGTCTATTTGGTTGAAAAACGCTTGTATTTGCTCTTGGCGGCCTCCCAAACGAAAGAAGCATTTCCTCAAGATGGCGATCGCTTTTTCAACTCTTTTAAACTGCTTGCCAATCGCCCAACCAAAACAGGAGAATAGACTCAGACGAGGAGCGATCGCGCCAGAATGGAAAGAATTTCCGCATTGGGTTTAGACGTAGGGAGCAAGCGCATTGGCGTGGCGGGGTGCGACGGACTCGGTTTGATCGCCACCGGCCTCGCCACCATTCAACGAACTTCCTTTCAACGGGATGTCGAGCAACTGCAACAGATTGTTCGAGAACGACAGGTCGCTGTTTTGGTGGTGGGTTTGCCCTATTTGAGCGATGGAACTCTCGGTTCTCAAGCCAAGCAGATCGAAAAGTTCGCCAAACGCCTCTCCACGGCCCTCAAACTCCCCGTCGAGTTCGCAGACGAACGGCTCACGTCGTTTGAAGCCGAGCAACAGATGCAAGCGCAGAATATCTCTCCCTCTCGCAACAAATCGATGGTCGATCGCAAAGCCGCCGCGATTATTTTGCAAGATTGGCTCGATCGCCGGCCAAGGAGAAAAACCGAGGGTTGACCCTCAGCACGAAAGGGAGTCATCAGTCATCAGCGCCTGACGGCGAGGGTGTGGGGGATGGGGTGTTGGGGAATTGGGGCGATCTTCATTGAGCATGGAACTTGTCCCTTGTATCTTGAGAGAGGAGCAGTAGACCGTGAGTCCCTAGGTTATCCAAACCGAGCAATAGCTAGGGTCACTGCCCTTCTTCTCACTCGCAGAACTCAAACAATCGCCTGAGGTCACTTGCGCGAACCCCGCATCCAGCAAGGAAGAGTCACACAACAGAGGAAAACAAATCCATACTCAACTCGTAGAAAGACTTCAAGCAACTGAGCCCGAGTTAATTGTCATAGAAGCCACAGGAGGAATGGAAAGAGCGGCAGCGCTCGCCCTAACTCAAAGAGGATTAGGCGTATCGGTCATCAATCCCCGTCAAGGGCGAGACTTCGCCAAAGCTACTGGACAACTGGCCAAAACCGATGCCATCGATGCGAAGATTCTAGCCCACTTCGCCGAAGCGATTCGCCCTCATCTAACCCAGATGAGCGATGAATCAACTCATCAACTCAAAGACTTAGTACAGCTTCGCCGTCAAATCAGCCAGATGATTACCGCTGAGAAGAATCGTCTGCGGGGTAAGAGTCCCTCGGTGGCATCGGATATTCAAAGTCATATTGAGTGGTTAGAGAAACGCCTGCGGGAAATTGAAGCTCACATTCGTGAGGCGTACCGCCAGGTCGGCGCAGCCATCGCCCTCAACGAAGAATGGCAGCAGAAAAGGGAGTTGTTGACTAGCGTCCCTGGAGTCGGTCAAGTCGTAGCCACAACGTTGATGGCCTCCCTCCCCGAACTGGGACAGTTTTCTCATAAATCTCTCTCCTACCTGGTGGGAGTTGCCCCCCTCAATCGAGACAGCGGCAAGTTTCGGGGCAAGCGTCAGATTTGGGGCGGGCAGGCTAATATCCGTTGTGTGCTCTATATGGCGGCTCTGGTGGCAGTTCGTTTTAACCCAGCGATTAAGGCGTTCTACGAGCGCTTACTGGCTAAGGGCAAGTTAAAAAAGGTGGCCCTGCCAGCCTGTATGCACAAGCTGTTGATGATTTTGAATGCGATGCTGAGAACGGGCCAAACTTGGCGATCGCCTAACTCCTCAGAATTCACTTGACATTCAAGACAATCGCTATTGCAAGAGTACCTATTCCCTCGTCCTAGCTAGGGTTTCAGGTTGTTCGCATCAGACGCTATTTTGATTTTTGATTACTCTCTCCATTTGAGAGCGCAGCCCACTGCATTTGTTACGCTGGGAACAATTTCTGCGTTGCTCAGGAGGGCGGCGATCGCTTGCCGAAAGTAGGGTTGTTGCACTGCGCTGTCATCAAGGCTATCGTCAATCGCACCGCGATAGCGCAAACGGCCGTCTCGATCGATTAAAAAGACTTCTGGGGTCGAGCTCGCGCCGAAACCGCGAGCTACATCTTGGCTGGAATCGCGCAAATAGGGGAAGGCAAACTGTTTCTCAGCAGCAAAGCACTTCATGTTCTCGAAACTATCTTCGGGGAAGCGATCGGCATCGTTGGCGTTAATCCCCATCAGAGTAAATCCTTGTCCGGCAAACTCTGCTTGAATTTGTTGGAGTCGCCCCAAGTAATAACGCACTTCGGGGCAATGATTGCACATAAAAATGACCCCAATTGCCTGAAATTTTTGTCGATAGGGACTGAGATGGTAGACCTCACCGTCCACTCCCGGCAGTTCAAAATCAGGAACGCGATCGCCGATGGCACATGTGTGTGTTTCCCTTACCATAACTGCTTGCTTACCCCGGATGGATGAGTGTGAATTGTGGTTGATGTACCCCGTTGAGTCGCTCCCGTTCCGCGATCGCCGATCGGGATGTTCCGTTCTGTTGCGATCGCTTTATACATCAGTGTAGCAGTCGCAAACTCAGAATCTTACTGGCTTGTTGTCACCCTCACAATTTGGCGATCTGCCAGTCAAGTGCGTCTCAGAACCATTTTATAAAGTTTTGTAAAAAAAGTTCGGTTTGCATAAAATTCGAGTTCTCCACAGGAGTAAACAGCAAGAGGCGTTGCATTTCTCCCTTAAAGACCCAATGCAACTTCACCGTTCTATTCCCGACATCCGCACATCTCGCTCTAGCGTTTGTTGCTGCGGCTCAACTCACACTTGCCAGAATCGTCCTCGCTTAACCTGAAGGAGCAAGCTAACTTATGACGATCGTGACCAGACGTACTTTAACAGTTAGCGTTCCGCTAACGCACAGGGCGCATATCGCTGCCCAACACTTTCACCAGCACCATTTCCCACTGGAGAAAGCCAAACAAGTTTATCTCAACACCTTAGCGGTTTATGCAACCAACAGCTACCTCAACTATTTGGGGGTTGAGACAGATGTAGAAAACAGCCAAAGTTGGAGTCCAATTCTACAAACTCTTGCCAATACGGCCGATTTAATTGTGAAAGATTGGGGCAAACTAGAGTGTCGTCCGGTCTTACCAGAGTCCGAGGTTTGTTCTATCCCTCCAGATGTGTGGACGGAACGTCGAGGCTATGTGGCTGTACAGCTCAATCGCGAGCTGACAGAGGCAACGCTTTTAGGATTTGTCCCCAAAGTTCCCACCCAAACGGCCTTCCCCTTGGATCGCTTTCGGTCTTTAGCCGTTTTACTCGACTCCTTGAGTCCTGTGACCACTCAGCAGCCGTGCGGTTGAGTCAGCGGCTCGCTCGGCCTATTGTTCGAGGGTTTGGCTGTTGCAGGCGATCGCAAACAGCAGCGAAACCCTCCAATTTCAGTTTGACTGTGAAAGAGGAGAGCATTTTTTCGTGCGACTCGCGTTAGGGGAGACGATCGCGCTCGAATCTTTTGTGGTCTGAGAATTGAAGCCTTGAGAGCCAAAAAGCGGAAAACCCCTCAGTTCTGGACTGAAGGGGATTTCTCTACCGCAACGCCGTTTTACCTCAGTTTATGACCTGGTTTAACCAGGTGGGCACCGACGTTTCTCGTAGGGAGTTTCCAGGTACAAGCCTGGTTTACTGTCTCGGAAACTGCCAGTTCCCTTATATTTCAAGCATAGATCAAAAAACAATATTGGCAGTCACCAACGTTGCAGTTGTTCCTATGATAGCGCGACCTGTGACGGGTTGTCTGGGGCGCGATCGCCGAACCAACACTCCCCTCGACGGGTGTATTTACCGTCTCGCGAGGATTGACTTAATCCCCGGCGATGCTGCTTCGATGTCGGCGGGACTGGGAGTGGTTTGCTGCCAGCTTTCTCGACTGACCAAGCGATCGAGCCATGCGGCTAAACTGGGGTAGTCTGCCAGAGAAACCCCTAACATCGGTAAAGCGGGTAGAGCAGTTCCCGCAACAATGTCAGCCAAACTTAGTTGCTCGCCGAGGAAGTAAGGGGGATTTCCCGCCAACTTCTCTTCCAAAAATCGCAACGCCACAGCAACTTTCTCCTGTGCTTGTTCGAGTTGTTGGCTCTCAACCTCTACCGCCATAAAATTCCGCAGCAGCGGGATCAGTGCGGGTTGGAGTTCGTTGACGACGAGCAATTCAACCATACGGACAAGAGCTAGTGCTTTGGCCTCCGTCGGGAGAAATGCCGGTTGGGGAAATTTTGCCTCTAGGTAGTCCAGAATGGCGAGAGATTCCACGACAGTAAAGTCCTCATCCACAAGCACGGGAACGTGGTGGAAAGGGTTAATCTTCAGAAACTCCGCTTGAAATTGTTCGCCGGCCAAGTTGACGGAAATGGGTTCAAACTCAAGCTGTTTTTCCAGCAGCATCACCCAAACGCGACGCACATTGAAAGAAAGGTAGTGACCGTAAAGTTTCAACATAAGCTCAAGCTAGCTCCCAAAATTGAGAAGGTTCCGATCTTGTTTTACGCTAGCAAGAAAAAAAGAGATCGTGTCGAACAGCGGCCGCGATCGCGCCGAGTTACTCGCACAACGCTGCTGCGTGATGGCGAAGGTGGTCGGCCATAAAACTGGCAATGACGAAGTAGCTGTGGTCGTACCCTGCTTGCATCCTCAAAGTTAAAGGCTGTCCCACAGCCTCGCAAGCTTGTGCAAAGATATCGGGAAGCAATTGTTTTTGCGCGAGGAAGGGATCGGCATCTCCTTGATCGATAAGGATGGGACGGTTCCACGCCGATTGTTTGACTAACTCGCTCGCATCGTATTGTCGCCATTGTTCGCGATCGCTCCCCAAATAGGCGGTAAAGGCTTTTTCTCCCCAAGGACAGCGCGTCGGTGCGGTAATAGGGGCAAAAGCTGAAACAGAACGGTATCGGTCTGGATTTTTGAGAGCGCAAATTAACGCGCCGTGTCCCCCCATTGAATGCCCAAAAATTCCCTGTTTGTCCGGAAGAATGGGGAATTTCGCCGCGATTAACGCGGGGAGTTCTTCAACGATATAACTGTACATTTGATAGTATTTTGCCCAAGGCTCTGCTGTTGCATCGACGTAAAATCCCGCTCCTGTTCCCAGATCCCAATCCTTGTCTTCATTTGGAGTGCCGGTATTTCGGGGACTGGTATCGGGTGCAACAAGGGTAATCCCATGTTCTGCGGCGTAACGCTGCGCTCCAGCCTTGACGGTAAAGTTTTCTTCGGTGCAGGTTAACCCAGACAAGTAGTAGAGAACGGGAGTTGCTTTCGCTTTAGGTTGAGGGGGAAGATAGATCGAGAAAGACATCTCGCTGTGGCAGGTTTCGGAGTCGTGAGTGTAGTAGGCGACCGAACCGCCAAAGCATTGATGTTCGGCTTTGAGCTTGAAAGACGCTGACATTAGTCGATAATAAAATGTAGGTTAATTTACCAATTACCATAGAGCTGGTTGCAATTGGTGGGGAAAAAAGAATGGCTTTAAAATTGCGAAAACCTATTTTAGTGGGCGGTATTGGGATTTCTTTTGGACTGTGGCTGTGGTGGGATATCCAAGACTCGTTGATGCAGGTGGGCGAGTTTGGACTTTTGAGTGTAATGGCTTTGGGGAGCGGGTTGTGGCTGCTCAAGCGTAACAGTTCGTCTCAGTCATCATTGTCTTCTGCGCCTTCCCCAGTGAGCGAGCAAATGTTGGAGGAGGCGATCGCGCAGGCAAAAACCCTGCTCGCGCAAGCGGAAACCGAAGCGAGCGATCGCGATTTGAGCGAGTGGCAACAACAAATTGACCAACTACCCGAACGGTTGCAGCGTCAGAGTTGCAAGCTAGCGCTGGTGGGGAGCAAAAGTACGGGAAAAACCAGCCTCCAAGCGTTGCTGGAAAAGAGTAACATTGCCGACCATTTGGAGTGGGTTGAGACGGAAGCACTCTTAAGCGGGGAAGACTCGGATGCTGCGGCCCAAAAGGTTGCACTGGACGCAGACTGCGTTCTCTTCGTGACGGCCGGAGATTTAACCGCTTCTGAGTTGCAGGTCGTCGAACAGTTGCGAGGGGCAAATCAGCGCGTTGTCTTGCTCCTCAATAAGCGCGATCGCTATCTTCCCGAAGAACGCAGCGACATTCTCCAGCGGTTGCGCCAGCACGTTGTCAGGGTCATGAGTCCGGAAGACGTTGTGGCGGTTGCAGCGGCCCCTTTACCAATGAAAGTGAAACAACACCAAGCCGATGGTTCCGTGCGGGAGTGGATGGAACCCCAGCAACCCGAAATTGAGGAGGCGCGCGATCGCCTTTCTCAAATTTTGCAGCAAGAACGAGAGCAACTCCTCCTCGCAACCACGTGGCGAGAAGCAGGGAAACTGAAGCAAGAGATCAAAGAAATTCTCAACGCCGCACGGCGCGATCGCGCTCTCCCCATTGTCGAACAATATCAGTGGATCGCCGCCGCCGCCGCCTTTGCCAACCCCGTTTCCGCCCTCGATCTCCTGGCCACTGCTGCCATTAGCGCTCAAATGCTCGTCGATCTCGGAGCCATTTACCAGCAAAACTTCTCTCTCTCCCAAGCGCAAACCGCATCGGGAACCCTGGGCAAACTGATGGTCAAATTGGGACTGGTGGAACTGTCTACCCAGGCGATGGGGAGTTTGCTCAAAAGCAACGCCGTCACCTACGCTGCTGGCGGTGCGGTACAAGGCGCGAGTGCGGCATATCTGACTCGTCTTGCCGGTTTGAGCTTAATTGAATACTTCCAAGACCAAGAAGCTGACCTGGCCGCGGGGAACGGTTTGAACCTCGAAAAATTTGGTCAAACCTTGCAAAAAATCTTCGAGCAAAATCAGCGTGCGGCTGTCTTACAAGACTTTGCCCAACGCGCCTGGAAGCGACTCTCGCCTGCTCCTGAAACAGCGACCGCGATCGCGTCCAGCAGCAGTTAGATCGGGGTCAACCTTAATTGATTTTTCTATCTTCCAAGATAGTCTGGTTGCTGATGCGCCTCGACTTTTTGTCTGCGATCGCGGACAGAATAAGAGCAGTGCGCTCAAACTCAGAAGAACGCTAGATTTGCTCGATATGTTTCACCAGACTTTTTCGGAGACTGAGAACGATTTTCTCACCAACCATGGAGTCGCGATAAAAGTCTACCCAATCGCCATTGGTATTATGCCCATCCGCCCGCACGTCTTCATCGTCGCGATCGGCGTGGTAGGTGATTCGGTACGTTCCTGCGTCAGTTGCTTTCGCCCGTTCGACTAAGTTCTCAATGCGCTCAACACCCGCACCGTGTAGAGAATGAACTTTTGTTTCGCCGGCGGCTGAGTCTTTATAGAAATCGAAGCGACTTTGGTCTTGATAATATCCATCCGCATCAATGTCTTGCGGATCGCGACCCGAACTATCGAGATAGGTGACTTTGCATTGTCCCATTTTCAGAACCTCCTAATATTTAGAATGACAGTTGATAGGAAGAATTTAAACTTGGAAATAAAACGGCTCACATTAGGCTACTCAACTGATTCTAATAAATTATCGAGTAGACGATCCAAAATATATAAGCGATCGACCATCGGTAGCGTCGTGTTGATGTACGAATACATACTTTGAGTTTCGCCCCCCGCTAGACTTTTCCACACTTTAATGAGCCATGCTTCTCGATTGGTGGGTGGTGGCATCGGAATTGGTGCTCTAGTGGAGGCGATCGCCAGCAGTTGGGCAATCTTTTCTCGCATTTGGTCGAAATCGCGATCGATCTCTTCCACTCGCTCGCTAACGGTTTCTACGACGCGGCCCAAACAACTCGAAGCCACGATGCGTTGAGCTTTTCGCCTCGGTACGCTCGGATCGACTAGCGTTGAATCAATTCGTCCGTCCTTAATCGCAAGAACCTTCGTGCGTTCTGTTGAGATTCGAGAGGCAATGGGACTGCGAAACTGTTGAAGAATTTGCTCCAAGTCCTTCAGCCAAGTAACAATGTGTTCCACGTAATTGGGATCGGAACTGGCATATTCATTGCTCAACGATGAAACTTGGTCGAGGTGAGCGAGAAGCTTTTCTTTGAGAACGCTACGCATAACGTTAAATTACAATTCTGCTGGTTGGGTTGAATCAAATAAAACCCAACAAAAGTAAATGTTTGATTAGGTTGCGCTTTTGTTTAACCCAACCTACTTTTTTCAAAGGGCGAATGATAGATGATGTTTGACTATTGAATCATCAGTCTAGAGGTCTGAGTGCCGTCGGAGTTTTCAACGTGATGCCATTCGAGTTCTTCTTCCCGAAGTACAACCCGCAGATTGGTGACCGTTTTGCCATTACTCTCGCCTTTGGCGTGTCCTTTCACTTCATTGGATTCAACTCTCAGCGATATTGCAGAGTCGAGCGTTGGCGACTCAAAAATTGCAATATTTGCCGTCTTTTTAAAGGCTCTTTGGAGCGACCGGCGAAATTGTGTTGAAACTTCAACCTTTCGGGCAAGCAAGATTGCGTCAAATGCTTGTTGAGCGGCTTGAACGACTCGCGCTCTGAGGGAAACGCCTTCAAAGTTTTCAAAGGTTTCTTTCATGACGGCGGCCAGTCGCGGTTGAAAGGCGGCGCGAAAGGTTTTTGGGAACTCTTCAATCGCGACTTTTTCTTCCTTTAAAACCGAGTTTGCGGCTCGCCCCATCGCCGCAACGATCTCGGCGGAATCTTTGACAGCATGTTCCGAACCGTCGATATAGCCATCAATCACGACGGGGACGACAATCGTAACTTCCGGGAGGCGGAGACGAGGAACGGGTAACCCTTGGAGCAGTGGCTCGCTTTGGTAATATTCCGCCATGCGAACGGAACACTCGTCCGAAATTCGGCGCGCGTGGGTGACCTCTGACATAATTGTTCCCAGCAGATGTCCAAGTGTAGTCATATCTTTAACGTGTTGGGGCGTTTCAAAATTTAGAATTTAAAGGCTCTTGCAAAAGCGCATCGTATTTTAGTTTACGGTTTTTCGATCCCTCTCTTATCCCCCGTAACAAGGGGAAAGATACAAGACTGGCCCCCTTTTGTTGGGTTTCGCTCTCGCTCAACACCAACCTACGGACACATCAAGGGTTAACGTTTGTTTCTCGCTGATTGATTTTTTGTCCCGTATAAAGCGCTGTTTCTTGTATGGAGACTCCAACCATTTCTTCTTTTGCAGAAGCGGTTGGAGGGGAGCGGATTTATAGGAAACTTTGGTCGATGCCTCGAACTGACAACACCGACCAAAGCAAAATGGCTCGATAGATTTGCTCAAGAGGAGAGTTACAACTTCCAGAAAATAAAACTGTGCTTCTCCCCCAGCACAAACCATAACTGCCCGACAATCCTTTTTATGATGCTTCAACATCAAGTTTGACTGGATCGCCACTGGAGGGAGTAACAGTAACTGTAAATGCGTCGCCTTGAGTAGCACCAGCACTCGCAGTAGCAGTAATTTGAGTATCTGTCCAGGCACCAGATGCAACAGTAAGCGTTAGATCTGTTGGAGCTGCAACAGATTGTCCTTGAGCATCAACAGTCGCACGTCCAGTTGCAGTCACCGTACCTGCCGTAGTACCAAAGCTATAACCGCTGATTGTTACGGTTGTGCCGCTAATGGTGGCGCTCGAAATCGTTGCGCTAGCTGGAGTTTCTTCGATGAGAGCCTCGAGAATATTTAGCACCTTGTCCATTCCCGCTGGAATCTCGGCTTGAGAGGCCTTAACGTGAACGGTTAGTCCGTAGGTATCTTTTGTTTGCGATTTTTCTGTGCGCTGACTCTGATGAGAATAGTTGGCTTTCAGGCTGGCGCTGGCGTACCAGTTGAAATAGCCGCCCGTCTTTGACTGAAAATGAACATCGCTTTTATCCTGCGACATCAAGTCATTGTGGGTCACAGACAGCAGTTTGGCATTGAAGTTAATCTCTGCAACATCAACTTGAATAAAGGGAATGGGCAAGATGGTCAGGAGTGGAACGGATAGCTTGGACTCCTGCTTCCCGCCACCTGGCAGTGGCTTGTCATACACGAAGTCAACGTTCATGGCCTTCGTGATTGCGTGCGTGCTAGGGTCATGCTCAAAGCCGACCTGCTTGATGAAGGTTGCGGTCGAGAGAGCGGCTTGCGCTTGGGCTTTCACCACTGCCGTGAGCGGCCCGCCAATCATTGCACCAAAGTCTAGTGAGGATAGTTCCTTACCTTGTTCTGCACTCATGAGTATTTTCTCCGTCGGTAATAATACGGTTATTTAATCTGCTCCCTTCATAACAGACTGCATATTGTGATGCCATCGAAGTTTGCGATCTTAAGCAAGCAACTTTACATCATTCGTCATAAAATACCGATAAATTCCAATTGGCAAGGATTTTCGGATTACTTGGGAAGCAAAGTAAAGATAAGTTAAAGTTTGCTGAAAACTGTCTGGATTTTCTCTTAAGCCGTTGGGATGAAAAGACTGAAAATGATGCACAAAAATTCTTAAAAGCCAGATGTACAAGTATCACCAGGAACGCGAGAAAGACCCAAGTTGCGAACGATTACTGAATCTCAATAGTCGCGAGTGAAATATCCCAATACTTTCATGGAAAACAGGAGTCAGTTGATTTGGTGAATCTTGCGAGTCATGTCCAAACCTCAGAAACGACAGAGAAAAGTAGCTGAGATCTTGCACCATTCTCAGTAAGGGTTGCGTTGGGGAACAAAATCTGAAAAAAAGGGCGTAGTCAAAAGTAGAAGACGGCAACTAAAACC
>JGI12316J14372_10001960_pt1 | contig 23747 bp, 24 predicted proteins | sample MarCyaLeptolynsp_FD_14372 | JGI IMG/M metagenome (IMG submission 14372) | reverse complement strand
TTGAGGACCGGACGGTCGTCGATGTTGAAGAAGAAATTCGGTTCGTTGTTCGTGAACTTGTGCTGATCAAGGATCCGGCGGACGGTGTTCGTATTGCTGTCATAGACGATCAGGCCGCCGTGAAGCGGGTTACAGAAAATGCCGCTGTCAGCGATGTAGGCAAACCCGGTGTCATTGTCGACGGCCAGATCGTTGAGGAAAGAACACTGCCTGTCTGCTTCGTCGGCGGTAAAGACGTACCGCTGAATTTCCTTGTTACCCTTGATGTCCCACAAGACGAGTTTGGCGTCACCGTCTTCAAAGGGAGGGCCTGCAACATGTCCCTGATCAAGGATCCACATGACATCATTGCGATCGATCTCGAAGCCCAGCACAGCCTTCAAACCGGCTGCGTTGGCCACATCGTTCATTTCCTCGCTCGGATAGGGTTCGAGCTCCCAGACGTCGCCGTTTCTGACAAGTTTGGAGAGCGTTGAAGGGATTTCTTTCCCACCCCACCTGGCCGTCGACACGTAGATGTTGCCATCACTGTCGACCTTTGCGCCCTGGATGAGGGCCTGGCCGAAAATGTCGCTGTTCTCCCAAGACGATCTTATGTCTTCAGATTCAACTTTGTACGGCAGACTGTTCCACTCGGCGACAACTTCGGGCTGAGGCGGTTCGTTGGCAATAGCACTCCCCGCACCAAGGCAGGTCGCTGCGATGGCCGACAAGGCGGCAGCTTTCAGCAGTTTCATTTTTCTTGTCCTCTTAGGTCAGGTTCAGATGCGGCCGTATTTCGCGAGTCCCTCGCGCAGCGAGCCTGCCTGCATGATCAGTTTCGCCTGTTCGGCTTCGCGAACATCGATTTCGCGCGCCATTGCCAGAACCTCTTCGGCCTTGTCGGAAGGCACCACGACAACGCCGTCGATATCTCCAACGATGATGTCTCCGGGATGAACGATGACATCGCCGACCGGCACAGGTTCGTTGGCGGCGAGAGTCTTGTGGCGGCCGAGCGTCGTTCCCGGTGAGGTCGACCGTGCATAGACCGGAAAATCATAGTCGCGGCGGATTTCGGTTATGTCGCGGACTGCGCCATCCAGAACCGCGCCTTCGTGCTTGTTGGCGACCGCCCCTGCCGTCATCAGCCCACCCCAGACCGCTACGTTTTCATCTCCAGAAATGGAGATGACGATGACCGAACCTGGCTCCGATTCATCAATTGCGTCCAGGGCATGCTGAGGGGGAACGAATTCATCGGTCGGACCCTCGAGCACGGTCACGGCCGGGCCCACAATCTTCTTGTCGTTGATGCGCGGCTTGATGGCTTGGTCAAGATATCCTTTGCGCCCGACAATTTTGTCGACCGCGTCTGCGACGGAAGCGGTTGCCGTTTCCCGGAAGCCCGCGATCAAGTCCCTAAGTTCCATTTGAGTTACTCCTGATTGGGTCCGTCCGCAGACGGCAATTTCGGTCGGCCGCGGGTCTTTTCACCAGCGGTTGACCCAGTTCTGTGGTGGATTGCCTTCAAGGACGCGGGCCAATTCGGCGCCGGCACGCCTTTGAAGTTCACTGACGGAAGCCTCCGAGTACCAGCCGCTGTGATCGCTGAGCACGGTGTTCGGTGCCGAAAGCAGAGGGTTGTCTGCCGCTGGCGGCTCCTGTTCGAAGACATCGACGCCGGCGCCGAAAATGCGCCCGGCACAAATCGCGTCGGCCAGGGCGGTTTCGTCGACAAGGCCGCCGCGAGAAACGTTCACGAGGATCGCGGTTTTCTTCATCAAAGCGATGCGTCGTGCATTCAAGATGTTACGGGTGTCGGTTGTCAGCGGTGCATGAAGACTGATCACGTCGGACTCCCTGCACAGGGTNTCCGTGTCGCAGGCTNCGATATCCCANTCAGCCCGGGTGTCGTCATCGAGATAAGGGTCGCTCACGAGGACGCGTGAAAATCCGAGAGCGCGAAAACNTGTGCAGACCGACTTGGCAATGCGCCCAAATCCGATCAATCCAACTGTTGCGTTCCTGCGCCCGGGAATGGGTGCGTGCTGACCTATTCCCCACTTTCCCTGGCGCACCTCAAGGTCTCTTGAAACGATCCTGCGCGAAACCGCGAGGTAGAGCGCGATTGCGTGGTCGCTGACTTCGTTTTCNGCGCCGTAGTCCGGAATGTTGGCAATATAGATCCTGCGTTCCGTGGCNCGGGTNAGGTCGACATTGTCAACGCCCACGCCGTATCTCAGGATCAGCTTGAGGNCAGGGAAATTCTCATAGATGGCCTTGTCGATGAGGCGCTCGCGNACGAGCACCGCAAAGACATTTCTGNTGGCCAGTGCGGAGACTGCGTCCTGTTCCGCCGGAACAGGNAGCACACGGGCGCCGAAGCGCCGAATGGCTTCCTGTTCAAGCGTGTAGTCCGCATACCCCGGTTCAAGGACCGCGGCACAGGGCATGTCCAGTTCGGTCACAGCCTCCGCACGCATCTTACTGGTTCCGATACGCAGCGACGGCATCATCAAGCTTGGACGGCCAGTCCTCGCCAATTTCGCCGACAATGTATTCCCGGACGGCAGGCTGTGCCAGATCGCGGAACTTGGCCTTCTGTTCCGGGCTTACCGGGACGACTTCCAGCCCCTTCTCGCCCAGTATCGTCGCCGCGTTGGCGTCCTGGGCAGCCGTCATGCCGCGATGGATGATCTTAGAAATCTCAACGCACTGATCGACAGCGAGTTTCTCGTCATCGGTCAGGCCGTTGTAGAAATCGTCGTTGATCATGTAGGCGTGCCAGGAAAAGACATGGCCATCGAGTGAGACGTATTTCTGGTGCTGGTACAGCGATGCGTTGACGATGTTGGTCACGCCGTTTTCCTGGCCGTCGACAACACCCTGTTGCAGTGCGCCAGGCAGTTCGGGCCAGGGGACCGGGGTCGCGGAGGCACCAAGGGACTCAACAAGTTTTGTCCAGACCGGCGCGGTCATCACGCGCATCTTGAGGCCCTTCATGTCCTCCGGTTCGGCAACCGGCACCTTTGAGTTGGTGAAGTTGCGGACGCCATTGTCCGCAAGACCGAGGACGCGAATGCCGGTCTGGGAGCGCATGTCCTCGAACATTTCGTCGCCGAAGGAACTGTCCACGATCGACCAGGCCATCGCCTGATCATCGAACAGATACGGCATGGCAAAGACAGCGAAGGGCTTGTAGACCGCCGAGATCGGACCGTCGTGAACGACGCCCATTTGAACTGTTCCCAGTTGCAGACCTTCAATGATCTGGCTGCCGTCACCAAGCTGCGATGCCGGGAANACCTGGACATCGATGGAGCCCGAGGTTTTGCCTTCCACGCATGTTTCAAACGCAAGCGCGGCGGCGTGTTTAGGCGAGGACATGTCAGCCGCCTGGAAGTGGGCGTATTTCAGGTCCTTGGCCTGTGCCGCAGAAGCGGCTGCGAAGATGGCGAGGGCAGCTGCCCCACCCAGCAAACGTGTCGTCAATTTCATAAGTTTCCTCCCATGTAACTAGCTCGAGAAACCGAAGAAGCGAGGTAGAGCGGTGCTGAGGCTCGGTACGAGAATGACCAGCAACAGAACCGCCAATTCCGCAGCGAGTAGCGGCAGAACAGCGCGCGACAGGCCTTCAATGCGAAGACGGCCAATGGTCGCGATAACGAAAAGAACGGGCCCGACGGGGGGCGTGATCATCCCGATGGTGAGGTTGAGGACCAGCATCATTGCGAATTGCAGCGGGTCGATCCCGAACTGTGCCGCAATCGGGCCGAGCACGGGTGTCAGGATGATGAGTGCCGGAAGCGTGTCGATGAACAATCCGCAGACAAGTGCGAAACCCGCCAGCAGGAAGAGCACGACGATGCGGTCGTCGGTCATCAGGGCAATGGCGGACGCAAGGGTTTGCGGGATCTGCAAGTATGTCAGCAGCCAGCCGAATACCGATGCCATTGCAACGATCAAGAGAACGGAAGACGTCGTGATGGCTGCCCTGACAAGAACGTCGTAGAGCTTTGACACCGACAGGGTGCGCAGGATCAGTCCGAGGAACAGTGCGTAAGCCGTTGCCACCGCGCCTGCTTCCGTAGGTGTAAAGACACCGCCGAGAATGCCGCCGAGAATGATGAGTGGCATGAGCATCGCGGGGCCGGCACCGATTGCGCTGCGCGAAACTTCAATCGCCGAAGCGCGTTTGTCCCGTCCGCGATAGCCTTTTTTGACCGACACGACATGATTGGCTGCGGCAAGTGCAAGGCCGAGCAGAAGACCCGGGACGACACCGGCGAGAAACAGGCCTGCAACGGTTACCCGATTGTCGGAGATTGCGAAAATCACCATGAGGATGGATGGCGGAATGATGGGCCCAATGGTGGCGGTCGCCGCCGACAGGGCGCCAGCGTAATTGGCCTCGTATCCGGCCTTGCGCATCATCCGCATGACGATGGCGGACGGACCGGCCGCGTCGGCAAGCGCCGATCCGGAAATGCCGGCGAACAGCATGGAGGTCAGGACGTTGACGTGGCCGAGACCGCCGCGGATGTGGCCGACAAGGTCGTTTGCGAAGCGAAGGAGGGCGGCGGTCAGGCCGCAGGCCGTCATCAGCTCGGAGGCGAGAATGAAGAACGGTACCGCCATCAGCGGGAAGGAGTTTATCCCTCCAAACAGACGCTGCGGAATGAGGAGAGGATTGAGCGAGCCGTCGAGCAGGATTGCCACCGTTGAGGCAACACCCATCGTGAAAACAACGGGCAGCCCAAGCGCAAGCGTGCCGAAGAACAGGATGATGAGGGTCTTTGCCATCATGGCTGGGCATCCTCCGCATCATCCAGAACGGTGTCCGTTTCGAATTCACCGGCAACGAACTTCCGGCAGACAAGCGCCAGGTGGCAGAGAAACAGAACCGACCCCAGCGGAATGGCCAGATAGGGAATACCGCGGGAGATGCCGGTCGCCATGGTTTCCTTGTTCCAGCCGAAACTGACGAACTGGACACCGAACCAGAAAATCAGGGCCATGAAGCCCGCCATGACGATAACGCTGCCCCAGCGAACAAGCGTCCGCAGCCTGTCAGGAAGCAGCGCGACAAAGAGGTCGATCTCAACCAGCCGTCCGCTTCTCAGGGCCAATCCTGCCCCGGCGAACACACCGAATATCATCAGGAACCGCGCCACTTCCTCACCCCAGGACAGGGATATGCCGAACAGGTAGCGGCCGACGACATTGGTAATGACGATCAGGAAAACCATGGCAAGCGCCGATGCGACCAGGAACTGGTTCGCAGCAATCAGAATGCGCTCCAACTGCGCCATCGGTGTCCTCCCAAATCACGACTTCCGCATTTGCGGTTCTGAATTGCCGAAATGCTGGCATACTGGCATACAGTATGTCAATAACAAAAGTACTGTGCACAAAATGCTATTGGGTCTATAACGCTTTCTGCTGATGAAGGGATTTGAGAAAATGTTGACATGGGCGAAGCGCTTTCGGAAACGAAAATTGCAAAGGAGCTTGGTGTCAGCAGAACCCCTGTCCGTGAAGCTTTTGCCCGATTGGAGCTTGAAGGCCTGGTGCATACCGAGCCGCAGCGCGGGACCTATGTCTTCACTCTTGACCGGTGCTCGCTGATCGATATTTGCGATGTCCGCGTCTGTCTTGAGACCGCGGCCTTAAGAAAAGCGGCAGAAAGAGATCCGGCCGGGCTTGCGTCGACGTTGAAGGACATCACCAAGAAGATGACCCGCGCACGCAAGAAGGGTGATGACCGGGAGTATCTGTCTCTCGATACAGACTTTCATCAGGGCTTCTTCGACCATGCGAAAAACGCGTTCCTGAACGATGCTTATCAGACAATCGCCGCCAAGATGGCGTGCTTGAGGAACAAGCTGGGCAACCATCCGGACCATATGCAAAAGTCCTATGGCGAACATTTGCAAATTGTCGATCTGATCTCGGACTCACGCCTGGAAGAGGCAGTAGACGTCCTGATAAAGCACATCGGCAGAAAAGAAGGTTCCTACTGGAACAACTGACGGCCTGACTGCGGGTTTACCGCAGCCTGAACTGCCAGAAACTGCCCGCATAATCAGGCGCGTTTTAGCAGCCGACAGGTGGATCGCTATTCCAGCGACACCCACAGCACCTTTGCATCTTCCTTACTCGTTGAAACACAGCCGTGACCCATGCCGCTGTCGTAGTAGACACTGTCGCCTGCCTTCATCGGCAACGGTTTGTAGTGCTCGGTGAAGAACGTCAGCTCACCGCTGATGACATACATGAATTCCTCACCCCGGTGGCGGATCCAGGACTCGAATTCGGAAACGTCGCGGGCCTTGATCGTGCTGATATAGGGAAACATGCGTTTGCTGGTGAGCTCCGTGCACAAGAGCTCATGGAAATAGGTCGGCGTGTCCTGGGGTTCTCCCTGACCTGCAAGCGTGACGTCCCGTCGGCCGGAGATATCGCTTGGTCCGGACTGAACGAACAATTGCGGCGTTCTCAGTTCCAGAGCTTTGGTCAGGCGGTGGACGATATCAAAACTCGGCCGCGTCTGGTTGTTCTCGATCTTTGACAGGGTCGAGCGGCCGATCCCGGCAGCCTTGCCTGCTTCTTCCAACGTCCAGCCTTTTTTCAGACGCGCCTCGCGGATCATTCTTCCAAGGTGGTCGGCATCGGGGGTGTCGACAATGTCTTCCTCGGCAGTCTGCGAAACAGGGTCCATGTCGGGCCTTTCCAGTGGTTCTCCAACACCTTGCACACTCTCGTATAGGCGTCAAATTTCTCCCACGAAAACTTATGTTGCTAAATAGCGAAAAGTTTCCTATAAGAAACACAAGTTGCCAACAGGAAACTTAAGGTAATTCCGGAAACGGTTGGAGAGAGTCATGTTTCGGACAAACCTGGAAACTGCAGATCCGGTCATTGCCGGGTCGATTGACCGCGAGGCTGGACGCCAGGCGGATCAGATCGAACTGATTGCTTCGGAAAACATTGTCTCGAAAGCGGTTCTCCAGGCACAGGGGTCGGTGCTGACGAACAAATACGCCGAGGGCTATCCGGGACGCCGGTACTATGGCGGCTGTGAATATGTCGACGAGGTCGAGGCGGAAGCCATCGACAGGTTGAAGCGCTTGTTCGGTGCCGAGTTTGCAAATGTGCAGCCGCATTCCGGTGCGCAGGCCAATGGCGCGGTCAAGCTTGCTCTCCTGAAGCCCGGCGACACGATCCTGGGCATGTCCCTCGACGCGGGCGGTCACCTGACCCATGGTGCAAAGCCGGCGCAATCTGGAAAGTGGTTCCGGCCCGTTCAATATGGACTGACCCCGGAAGGCCTGATCGACTACGATCAGGTTGCCGACCTTGCGCGCACCGAAAAGCCTCAACTCATCATTGCCGGCGCGTCCGCTTATTCGCGCAAGATCGATTTTCGGAAGTTCCGCGAGATCGCCGACGAGGTCGGCGCCTGGCTGCTGGTCGACATGGCGCATATCGCTGGTCTTGTCGCGACAGGACTGCATCCGTCTCCAATGCCGCACGCCCATATCGTCACCTCCACGACCCACAAGACCCTGCGTGGCCCACGCGGCGGCATCATTCTCACCAATGACGAGACCTTGGCCAAAAAGATCAACTCAGCGGTGTTTCCAGGCCTTCAGGGTGGACCGCTGATGCATGTCATTGCAGCCAAGGCGGTTGCGTTTGGCGAGGCGTTGCAACCCGGGTTCAGGGACTATTGCCAGCGCGTTGTCGACAGCGCACGCTCGCTTTCCGACGTCATGATCGAGCGTGGGTGCGCAATCGTTTCCGGCGGTACCGACAATCACCTGATGCTGGTTGATCTGCGCCCGAAAGGGGTGAAGGGCAATGCTGCTGAAGCGGCCCTTGAGCGCGCCGGGATCACCTGCAACAAGAACGGGGTTCCGGGCGACCCGGAAAAACCCACGATCACCAGCGGCATCCGTCTGGGCACGGCAGCTGGCTGTTCGCGCGGGTTTGGACCAGAAGAATTCCGTCGCATCGGTCATCTGATCTCCGATGTCCTGGACGCGCTGGCGGAAAATCCCGATGGCAGTGCCGAGGTCGAAGCGGCGACCCGTGGCGAAGTGCTCGCGATCTGCAAGAAATTCCCGATCTACGAAAACTGAGGCGCCGAGATGAAGAGTTACGATCTTGTCGTCATCGGCGGTGGCCCGGGCGGCTATGTGGCAGCGATCCGCGCCGCGCAACTCGGTATGAGCGTCGCCTGTGTCGAAGGTCGCGGAGCCATCGGCGGGACCTGCCTCAATGTCGGATGCATTCCCTCCAAGGCCCTTTTGACGTCTTCGGCAAAATTCGCCGAGCTGTCCCAAATGGCTGCGCATGGCATCGGGGTTGAGAGCGCAACGCTCGATCTTGCGGCGATGATGGGGCGCAAGGACAAGATCGTCGGCGACCTCACCAAGGGCATTGCTTACCTGTTCAAGAAGAACGGCGTAGACCTCATCGAAGGCTGGGGCTCCATTCCCGAACCCGGCGTCGTCAAGGTCTCCGGCAGCGATGGCAATACGCTTCTGTCAGCGGCGAACACCCTGATCGCCACTGGCTCCGAACCGGCTTCACTGCCGGGCATCGATATAGACGAGACGGACATCCTCAGCAGCACCGGTGCGCTCGCACTCGCCCAGGTTCCGCAACACCTTGTGGTGATCGGTGCGGGCGTGATCGGCCTTGAACTCGGACAGGTCTGGTCCCGGCTCGGCGCAAAGGTGACCGTCGTGGAATATCTCGACCGGATCCTGCCGGGAAATGACGGCGAGATTGCCAAACTCGCACAGCGGGCGCTGACGAAGCGCGGCCTGAAGTTCCAGCTTGGGCGCAAGCTTACTGGCATCGAGCGCGGCGCAGACGGTTTGAAGCTGTCGCTGGAACGGGTCGGCAAGGACAGCACCGAGACGCTGGAGGCCGACAAGGTTCTCGTCGCCATCGGCCGCCGCCCGGTCACGCGCGGGCTGGGCCTCGATGCACTTGGTGTTGCAACGAATAGCCGCGGATTCATTGAGGTCAATGATGCCTTCATGACGTCAGTCCAAGGAGTCTATGCCATCGGCGACTGCACTCCCGGACCGATGCTGGCGCACAAAGCCGAGGAAGACGGTGTGGCCTGCGCCGAGATGCTGGCAGGGAAAGCAGGACACGTCGAATACAACACCGTACCGGGTGTTGTTTACACCGATCCGGAAGTCGCGTCTCTCGGCGCGACGGAAGAAGTCCTGAAGGAAGCAGGCACCGACTACATCACCGGAAAATTCAACTTCATGGCCAACAGCCGCGCGCGTTCGTCCGGCGAGACGGACGGCGCTGTCAAGGTTCTTGCCGCGCCGGACGGAACAATCCTTGGCGCGCATATTTGCGGTGCCCATGGCGGCGACCTGATTGCCGAATTGGTGCTGGCCATGACCAAAGGCGTGAGCGTGGAGGAGGTCGCACGAACCTGCCATGCGCACCCGGCATTGGGCGAGGCCGTCAAGGAAGCCTGCCTCGATGCACTCGGGCGTGCCATCCACGCCTGAATCACACGAGATCACGAACTCCTTCATCCGCAGCCGTCAACACAGAGCCAATTGACGGGGATGAAGACATCAACGCTCCCGAGCACTTTGCCAAGGGCCTGGCAAGCGGGAGCAAACCCTAACGCACTGGGAGGACAATCATGGAAGCGTTAAGCAACATAGTGGGCCAGATAAACGGGGTCGTCTGGGGACCGGTCATGCTGGTTCTCATTCTCGGCGTCGGTTTCTTCCTGCAGGTCGGGCTGAAGTTCATGCCCATCCTGAAACTCGGTACCGGGTTCGGTCTCCTGTTCAAGGGCCGGACCGGTCAGGGCGAGGGTCAGATCAGCCCGTTCAACGCGTTGATGACCTCACTCTCGGCGACCATCGGCACGGGTAACATTGCGGGTGTTGCAACAGCGATCTTCCTGGGCGGTCCCGGCGCGTTGTTCTGGATGTGGATGACTGCTCTTGTGGGCATGGCAACGAAATACGCCGAAGCGGTCTGTGCGGTGAAATACCGGGAAACAGACGAACTCGGCAATTTTGTCGGCGGGCCGATGTACTACATCAAGAACGGTCTTGCCGCGCATTGGCACTGGCTCGGTTGGGCCTTCGCGCTCTTCGGCGCGATTGCAGCTTTCGGCATCGGCAACGGCGTGCAGGCGAATGGTGTCGCGCACGTGCTTGACGCAAACTTCGGTCTCAACACATCGGTCACCGGCGTGATCCTGATGGTTCTGACCGCGGCTGTTATTCTGGGCGGCATTACCCGGATCGGCGCTGTTGCGGGCAAGCTGGTTCCGTTCATGGCGGTCAGCTATATCATCGCCGGCCTTCTGGTCCTGCTGATCAATTTCGGCGCGATCGGCGACACGCTCGCGCTGGTCTTCACCCATGCCTTCACGCCTTCGGCTGCAACGGGCGGATTTGCAGGAGCTGCGGTCTGGGCAGCGATCCGCTTCGGTGTGGCACGCGGTGTCTTCTCCAACGAGGCAGGTCTGGGTTCTGCGCCGATCGCACATGCGGCCGCGTCGACCAAGGGTCCGGTCAACCAGGGCCTGATCGCGATGCTGGGCACGTTCATCGACACCATTATCGTCTGCTCCATCACCGGTCTTGCGATCATTTCATCCGGTGCCTGGACAAGCGGTGAATCGGGTGCTGCGCTGACGTCACTTGCCTTCGAGACATCCTTGCCGGGCGTTGGCGGATATCTCATTGCCATCGCGCTGTCGATCTTCGCCTTCACCACCATCCTGGGCTGGTCCTTCTATGGCGAGAAATGCGTCGGCTTCTTCTTCGGCTACCGGGCGCTGGTGCCGTACCGCATCCTCTGGATCGCCATGATCTATTTCGGCGCGACCGCGGATCTGGGCTTAATCTGGCTGCTTGCGGACACGCTGAACGCGATGATGGCAATCCCGAACCTGATTGCCCTGGCGCTGCTCAGCCCGGTCGTCTTCGCACTGACCAAAGAGTTCTTCGCGACCAACGGTGCCAGCGAAGAAGGCGAAAAGAGCGCTGCAGAATAACTGAGAGGCGGGAGGGCTGGTTCCCCAGCCCTCCTCATATCCAACCCGTTGTTTGGAGATGACAGATGACTAAAAAAATTCTGCTGCCGATCGATCATACGGACGACCGGTCCTGGAAAAAGGCGCTACCCATGGCGCTTGAGCAGGCGAAATTTTATGGCGCTGAANTGCACGCCGTCTCCGTGATNCCGGAAATCATCCGGTTGCCGAATCTGCCGGCNAATTACGGCGCCGGCGCGAAGGATTTCGTGCGCGGAAAGCTTGCCGCCATCCTGGAAGCAAATGGCGGCGGTGACATCCCGATCCATATNGAGGAAGGCAGTGTCTACCGCGAGATTTTGAAGCTCGCCCANAAGGAAGGCTACGATCACATCGTGATGGCCTCAGCCAAGGGCGATTTCCCCAACTATGAAATCGGTCCGAACCTTGCCCGTGTCGTGCGCAACGCGCATTGTACGGTCACGGTGGTGCGCGACTGACCGAAACAACAACGAGAGAGGACCGGCATTATGGCTGACGCCCCCAAACGTACACCGCTCTACGACCTTCATGTCGAACTGGGCGGAAAGATGGTCGATTTCGCCGGCTGGGAAATGCCGGTTCAATACCCGATGGGCATCATGGGGGAACACAAGCAGTGCCGCGAAAAGGCGGCNCTGTTCGACGTCAGCCATATGGGTCAGGTGATCCTCACCGGCGAGAATGTCGGCGAGAAGCTGGAAGCGCTCTGCCCACAGGCGTTCTCGACGCTGAAAGAAGGCAAGGCACGCTACGGTTTCTTCACAAACGAGACCGGCGGCATCATGGACGACCTGATTGTATCCAACGCGGGCGATCATTTCTTCGTTGTCGTGAATGCCTCCATGCGCCACCAGGACATTCCGCACATGGCGAAGCACCTCGACGGGGTGGACGTGACCGAAATCTTCGACCGGGCGCTGGTCGCGGTTCAGGGGCCCAAGGCTGAGGATGTTGTCGGCGCGCTGTGCCCGGCAGCACGCGATCTCAAGTTCATGGAAACAATGGTTGGCGAAATCAACGGCGTCGAGTGCCGGATCTCGCGTCTTGGCTATACAGGTGAAGACGGTTACGAGATCTCGATCCCGGAAGACAAGGCTGTCGAGGTGGCGCGTGCCTTCCTGGCGGACGAGAATTGCGAACCGGCCGGTCTTGGAGCACGCGACTCGCTCAGGTTGGAAGCCGGGCTTTGCCTCTACGGCAACGATATCGACAACGACACGTCACCGATCGAAGCTTCGCTGATCTGGGCCATCCAGAAACGCCGCCGTGAAGAAGGCGGCTTCCCGGGCGCGGAACGGATCCAGCGGGAGATTTCCGGCGGAACGGCGCGCAAGCTGGTTGGCATCCGGCCTGAAGGCCGCGCACCCGCGCGCCAGGGAGTTGAAGTGCAAAGCGAAGATGGTAAAGCCATCGGCGTCGTCACGTCGGGCGGATTCGGTCCGACTGCTGGCGGACCGGTTGCAATGGGCTATATCAGCACTGATCAGGCGGAACCCGGCACCAAAGTCAACCTGATGATCAGGGGTAAGGCACAGCCGGCTGAAATCGTCTCGCTGCCGTTCGTGCAGCAAAATTACAAGCGTTAATCGGGGAGAGACCGACATGACCACTTATTATTCCGAAGAACATGAATGGATCACCGTCGACGGTGACACGGCAACTGTCGGGATCACCACGCACGCGGCAGAACAGCTCGGTGAAATCGTCTACGTGGAACAGAAAGACAGTGGCGACACTTTCGAAAAGGGCGACGAGATCGGTGTCGTTGAATCGGTCAAGGCCGCGTCTGAGATCTACGCACCGGTGGACGGCGAAATTGCCGAATCCAACGAAGTGCTGGCGGACAATCCCGCCAAGCTGAATGAAAGCCCGGAAGGCGACGGTTGGCTGTACAAGATCAAACTGTCGAACACCGACCAGTTGAATGATCTGATGGACCTTGACGCCTACAAGGCCTTCATCGCCTAAAGGAAAGCAGAAGATGGCTTTTGAACTCACCACTTATCAGGCGTATGATTTCGCCAACCGGCGGCATATCGGTCCATCCCCGACCGAGATGGCGGACATGCTGAAGCTGATCGGTTTCGACAGCCTCGACGATCTGATCGACGCCACCGTCCCGCCGGCCATCCGCCAGAAAGAGGCTCTCGACTGGGGCGGACCTGGCCTGTCCGAACGCGATGCGTTGTTTCACATGAAGGAAGTGGCCAGCAAAAACCAGGTGCTGACGTCGCTGATCGGTCAGGGCTACTACGGCACGACGACACCGGCACCGATCCTGCGCAACATCCTGGAGAACCCTGCCTGGTATACGGCCTATACGCCCTACCAGCCGGAGATTTCCCAGGGCCGCCTCGAAGCGCTTTTGAATTTCCAAACCATGGTGTCCGACCTGACCGGCCTCGACATTGCCAACGCGTCGCTGCTGGACGAGTCCACTGCGGCTGCCGAAGCCATGACCATGGCGAAGCGCTCGGCGAAATCAAAATCCAATACATTCTTTGTCGACGAGAATTGCCACCCGCAGAACATTGCGGTGATCCAGACGCGGGCAGAACCGCTCGGCATTGACGTTGTCGTCGGCAACCCGGACGAGCTTGATCCCACGGCCGTGTTCGGTGCGATTTTCCAGTATCCGGGCACCTACGGCCACGTGCGTGACTTCACAGGCATCATCGGGAAACTGCACGAGAACAAGGCTCTGGCGATCGTTGCCGCGGATCCGCTGGCACTTGCGCTTCTGAAGTCGCCGGGTGAGATGGGCGCCGACATTGCCGTCGGATCGACCCAGCGCTTCGGTGTTCCGATGGGCTACGGCGGTCCGCACGCTGCTTACATGTCGTGCAAAGACGCGCTAAAGCGCAGCATGCCGGGACGCATCATCGGTGTTTCCGTCGACAGCCGCGGCAAGAAGGCNTACCGCCTTGCCCTGCAGACCCGCGAACAGCATATCCGCCGCGAAAAGGCCAATTCCAACGTCTGCACCGCGCAGGCACTCCTGGCCGTGATCGCGTCCATGTACGCGGTCTACCACGGCCCGGATGGCATCAAGGCAATCGCCCAGTCCGTGCACCGGAAGACCTCGCGACTTGCGACAGGTCTGGAATCGCTTGGCTTCAAGGTCGAGCCGGCCGTCTTCTTCGACACGATCACCGTCGAGGTTGGCGCCCTCCAGGGTGTCGTCATGAACGCGGCGGTCGCCAACGGCATCAACCTGCGCAAGGTCGGCGACACGCGTGTCGGGATTTCGCTCGACGAGCAGACCCGTCCGGAGACCATCGAGGCCGTGTGGCGTGCCTTCGGTGGCGACCTGATCGATGACAGCGAACTGAACCGCGACTACCGGCTGCCGCAGCATGCGCTTCGGGAAAGCGAATATCTGACGCATCCGATCTTTCACATGAACCGCGCCGAAGCGGAAATGACGCGCTACATGCGGCGGCTTGCCGACCGCGACCTGGCGCTTGACCGGGCAATGATCCCGCTCGGTTCGTGCACCATGAAATTGAATGCGACGATCGAGATGATCCCGGTCACCTGGCCGGAATTCTCTAACCTGCATCCGTTCGTTCCGGCGGACCAGGCGGCCGGTTATCACGAGATGATTGACGATCTGAACGACAAGCTCTGCCAGATCACCGGCTATGATGCGATCAGCCAGCAGCCGAACTCCGGCGCACAGGGCGAATATGCCGGCCTTCTGACGATCCGCAACTACCATGCGGCGCGTGGTGAAGGTCATCGTGATATCTGCCTCATTCCCACCTCCGCGCACGGCACCAACCCTGCCTCTGCGCAGATGGTCGGCTACAAGGTGGTTCCAGTGAAGTCGGACGAAAACGGCGACATCGATCTTGCCGATTTCCGGGAAAAGGCGGAGCAGCATTCCGGAAGCCTTGCTGCCTGCATGATCACCTATCCGTCCACGCATGGCGTGTTTGAGGAAACGGTGCAGGAAGTCTGCCAGATCACGCATGACCACGGCGGTCAGGTCTATATCGATGGCGCCAACATGAACGCCATGGTCGGCCTGTCGCAACCGGGCAAGATCGGCGGCGATGTCAGCCACCTGAACCTTCACAAGACCTTCTGCATTCCCCATGGCGGTGGTGGTCCCGGCATGGGCCCGATCGGCGTGAAGGCGCATTTGGAGCCCTACCTGCCGGGTCATCCGGAATATGGAACGTCGGTCGGTCCCGTTTCGGCAGCACCGTTCGGCTCGCCTTCGATTCTGCCGGTGAGCTGGGCCTATGTCCTTCTGATGGGCGGTCCGGGCCTGACGCAGGCAACCAAGGTAGCGATCCTCAATGCCAACTACATCGCTGCGCGCCTGAAGGATGCCTACGAGATCCTCTACACGTCCGACACAGGCCGGGTCGCACATGAGTGTATCCTTGATACGCGTCCGCTGGCCGATAGCGGCGGGGTCACGGTCGAGGATATTGCCAAGCGCCTCATGGATAGCGGCTTCCACGCACCGACCATGTCCTGGCCTGTCGCAGGCACGCTGATGGTGGAGCCGACTGAATCCGAGCCGAAAGCGGAACTGGACCGGTTCTGCGACGCGATGTTGTCGATCCGGGCAGAAGCCCAGGACATCATCGACGGCAAGATCGATGCGGAAAACAACCCGCTGAAAAATGCGCCGCACACGGTCGCCGATCTTGTTGGTGAGTGGAACCGGCCATACAGCCGTGAACAGGCCTGCTATCCGGCCGGTTCGCTTGATGTCGACAAGTACTGGTCTCCGGTCAACCGGGTCGACAATGCCTATGGCGACCGCAATCTGGTCTGCACCTGTCCGCCGATGTCCGAATACGCAGAAGCGGCAGAATAACAAACAGATGTGCGGCGCGATTCAGCGCCGCACACATGACAGAGCTATCAGCCATGTTCCTCAGCGTTTTCGACATTTTCAAGATTGGCATCGGGCCGTCATCCTCCCACACCATGGGGCCGATGACCGCGGCAGTCGATTTCCTGGAACGCCTTGCTGCGGGTGGCCGCGGACGTTTCGATCCCAAAGCCGTTGCGCATATCACTGCCTCCCTGCACGGGTCTCTTGCGTTTACCGGCAAGGGCCATGCCTCGGATCGGGCTGTCATGCTCGGCCTTCTTGGCTTTCGTCCCGACAATGTGGATGCGGATCTGGCTGAAGCGAAGCTGGCGGAGCTGCATGAGCGCCGCAGCTTGCAGGTCAAAGGTTGCGGCGAGGTCCGTTTCGATCCGGACGCCGACCTTGTTTTCGACTATGGGCCGGCTCTGCCGCTTCACGCCAATGGCATGAAACTCACCGCTTTCGCTGAGAACGGCGACGTCGTGTTCGCCGATACCTATTACTCGATAGGCGGCGGCTTCGTGGCGACGGAAGCCGAAATGATCGCCGACGAGAAAGCGCCGGATGCGGATCTTCATGAAGAAAAGGAAGCCATCGGCTATCCCTATCCGTTCGGTTCTGCAGCTGAAATGCTCGAGATGGGCAAGGCGTCCGGTCTGACCATTGCCCAGATGAAGCGGGCCAATGAAGAATCTGTTCTCGGCGCCGATTTTCTGAACGAGAAGCTCGACGCCATCTGGGGCGTCATGGACAACTGCATTTCGCGCGGCTTGTCCCAGGAGGGCATTCTGCCGGGTGGTCTCAGGGTGAAGCGTCGGGCGAAGGCGATCCATCAGCGTCTGGTGGATCAGACCGGCTCGAACAGCCAGCAGCCGCACGCGATCAACGACTGGCTGTCGGTCTATGCCATGGCGGTCAATGAGGAAAACGCAGCCGGTGGCCAGGTGGTCACCTCACCCACGAACGGCGCGGCCGGCGTCGTTCCTGCCGTGATCCGCTACTACCGGGATCACTGTGTGGATGTTACGCGTGAGGGCATCGACACGTTTTTGCTCACGGCAGCGGCTATTGGCGGCCTGATCAAGCACAACGCGTCCATATCTGGCGCAGAGTGCGGGTGTCAGGCTGAAGTCGGCTCGGCCTCTGCAATGGCCGCCGCGGGCCTGTGTGCCGCGCTTGGAGGCAGCAACGAGCAGGTTGAAAATGCCGCGGAGATTGCACTTGAGCATCATCTCGGCATGACCTGCGACCCGGTCAAGGGTCTTGTCCAGGTGCCGTGCATCGAACGTAATGGCATGGGTGCCATCAAGGCGGTGTCGGCGGCTTCGCTTGCACTTCATGGCGACGGCAAGCATTTCATGCCGCTCGACAATTGCATCGAGACCATGCGCCAGACCGGGCAGGATATGCGCGACAAATACAAGGAAACGTCGCTTGGCGGTCTTGCCGTCAACCTGCCCGAATGTTGAGCAATTCGGCGCCAAAAGAGTGTTGGCTCGGCAGAAAATCAAAATGGTGAAGCCGGAAAGCGAATATCCAGCCTTTTCGAGGATTCCGTTGGTGACTTTTTAAATCACTGCCGCTAATGGAAGCGCCATGATCAGACGCCTCTATGACTGGACCCTGTCCCTTGCCGCCGGACCGCGCGCACCTGCTGCGCTGGGCTCCGTTTCCTTTGTTGAAAGCTCCGTCTTTCCGATCCCGCCGGACATTCTGCTGATACCGATGGTCATCGCGCGGCGCGAGCGCGCCTGGTGGTATGCGTTCTTGTGCACCGTAACGTCGGTCGCCGGAGGGATCCTCGGTTACCTGATCGGCATGTTCTTGTTTGAGCAGGTCGCGCAGCCGGTTCTGTCATTTTACGGAAAGATGGACAAGTTCGACGAGTTCAGCGCCGTCTTCAATCACTGGGGCTGGTGGTTTGTTTTCTTTGCAGGCCTCACCCCCTTTCCCTACAAGGTCATCACGATTGCCTCCGGAGTTGCCGGTCTAAGCCTGCCGGTCTTCATCGTGGCGAGCATCGTTTCAAGAGGGCTGCGGTTCTTCATCGTTGCCGGTCTGCTTTACTTCTTCGGACCGCCGATCAAGGACTTCATCGAAAAACGCCTCGGTCTCATGTTCACCCTATTTGTGGTGTTGCTGGTCGGCGGATTTGTCCTGTTGCGGTATATCTGAGGGAAGAGGGCGCAATGACCCAAGATCAATGGGCGCGGAATTCAGCGGGCCTGGTCCTGCTTGGCGGACTGGTCGTCATTGCGACGGCCTGGGGGTTTCAACTTATCGGCGGGTATGTGCCCTGCAAGCTCTGCCTTGAACAGCGCATTCCCTACTATGCCGGACTGCCGCTGACCGCTCTTGCACTGATCCTGATGGCACAGGGACGCAAAACCCTGGCAATGCTTGTGCTTTTGGGCGTCACCGCGATTTTTGCCTACGGGACAGGCCTTGGCATCTACCAGGCGGGTGCGGAGTGGAGTTTCTGGGCGGGTCCCAGCGACTGCGGTGGCGGAACGACAGCGCCCGCGTCGGCGGCGAACATGCTGCAGGCGCTTCAGTCGACTCGGGTCGTCAGCTGCACGGAAGCGAGCTGGCGGATGCTCGGTCTTTCCTTTGCGGGCTGGAATGCGGTCGCGTCCGCCGGACTCGCCGCGTTCAGCCTCCTTGCTGCTTTCCTGTTGAAACAGCGTGGAAACAAAGTCACTGTGAGCGCATGAGCAAGAAAAAGCATCCCAAGGAAGAAGAGCGAGAAGAGGCGCTCAAGGCCCTCGACCGGGTGCAGGCGGAGAGTGAGACAATCGTCGGTTCGACCATGGTGCGCATGGCTGACCGGGCGAAGAACCACCTGAGCGCAGCGGACAAGGACGAGGACGACCAGATTGAAGTCTGGGGGACGCGGATCGGCCGGTTTGCCGGGCTGATCTTTGCGATAGGACTGGTGATTTACCTCGCCGTTACCTACCTTTAGGCGATGTATTCGTAGCCTGCATTATCTGGCTATGGCTTCTGAATAATAAGAACGAATTAGAGTGTAAGGCGAGAAATGGCATCGGTCCGACCGATCAGCCGCAGTGGCTGGTCAGAACGCAAGGCACCAGAACTGACCGACTTTGAGCAGATGGCGAGCGAAGTTCTGGCCGGGCTGCCGGACGACGTGCTGCTGCGTTGCGGCCATATCCAGATCAGTCTGGCTGATTATGCGCCGGACGATGTCCTGGATGCGCTTTCGATCGAGGACCCGCACGATCTTCTGGGGCTGTTCGAAGGCCAGGGCCTTGCACAGGGGGGCGACACGGAGTTCACCGGACAGATGCCCAACAGGATCTGGCTGTTCCGCAGACCCATTCTGGATTATTGGGCCGCAATGGATGAATCGCTTGGCGATGTCGTTGCCCATGTACTGATCCACGAAATCGGCCATCACTTCGGCCTGTCAGATCAGGACATGGAGCGCATTGAGGCTGCAGCCGACCGCTAGGCAGCTGCAGCGCTTTTTGGTTAGACAGCCGCTTCCGACTTGGCGCGTTCGATCGACTCAGCGATCAGTCTCTTCGCCGCTTCAGCGCCTTCGACACCCGTGATTTTCACCCATTTTCCGGGCTCAAGATCCTTGTAGTGTTCGAAGAAGTGCTTGACCTGGTCGGTCGTGATCTGCGGAAGATCGGTAATGTCGCGAATGCTGTCGTAGCGCTTGGTCAGCTTGTGACCCGGAACCGCGATGATTTTTTCGTCCTCGCCGGATTCGTCTTCCATCAGCAGGACGCCGATCGGGCGGCATGACATGATTGCCCCTGGAACGACGGGCCGCTGGTTGACGACAACGACATCGATCGGATCCCCGTCTCCGCACAAGGTATGCGGGACGAAACCGTAGTTCCCGGGGTAGCGCATCGGCGTGTATAGAAAGCGGTCGACAAACATGGCGCCCGCTTCTTTGTCCATCTCGTATTTGATCGGTTCACCGCCGACTGGGACCTCGATGATGACATTGATGTCTTCCGGCGGGTTGCTGCCAATCGGCACGGCGTCGATACGCATGGTATAACTCCTGTTGATCGCTGCTGCGTCTATCGCAACCCTGCCCGAGAAGTTCAAGCCTTTAATTTTGCATTGCACCTAAAGACGGAGACGCTCCTGATCCGGGATCCGTCTCAAAAAAACCGGGCCGATGAGGACGGCGGCATCGGTTCAAGCGTCGGAGTCCGGCCAAGAATAGATCGACAGTTCCATGCGACGGCCGCCGAGCCTGTACCAGGACTTGGCGGTTAATCGACCGCCGAGAGCCCGGTAGAAGTTTCGGGCAGGCTGATTGTCGCTCAGGACCTGGACGGCAAGCCCGCGCAGTTTTCGGGCCGAGAGAGTATCGCGGACGCTGGTGAACAGCGTGCGGCCGAAACCAAGCCCCTGGTACTCTGGTTTCAGGTAAAGCTCGTAGATCTCGCCCTCCATGCCGGTATCGCGAAGTCGGCAATGTCCGAACGTCGCGTATCCAGCCGGAGTGCCGGCAACGCTGAGGATCTTGATGTCAACGCCGCGGGCCAAAGCGCCACGCCACCAACCTGATCCTCTGCGGGAAATCATTTTCTGAAGATCAACCCCATGCAACATGCCACGATAAGCGCCAAGCCAAGCTTCGCTGTGTATGCCTGCAAGCGCATCGCAATCAGCGGTCCGGGCCGCACGAAGATCGATCAGGTCAGTGGTCATCCTGAAAAAAGGATACAACAAGTGCAGGATTGGAAAAGTGGCAATTGCGCGCGTGGAGGCGAAAAGTTTGCGTGGTCTTTCGTAGTCCTGGAAAAACTGGCTATGTGAAAGGATCGCAACCATCAAATGAAAAGGGCCGGCATTTAGCCGGCCCTTCAGTTGCCCTGATGTTTGACTCTGTAAATCTAGCTGACCTGTAAAAACCGCGGGGGGCTGGGGGGCTAATGCATTCCGAGATTTTTACCGATCAAACCCATCAGGGTATGATCGAAATATGGGTGGCTAAAATGGCTTGCCAAGGGCTGGATTGCGGCAAAATCAAGGAATTTTACGCATTCTTTCTAGGCAAACTGACGTTACGTGCGATTTATGGGTAATCTGCGAAATTTTACTTGATAAAAATAACGGGATCGTGAGCCGCGAAAATGTTTCTGATCCCGTGGGCTTGCCATATGCCCCAAAGCCAACGCATCATGACGAAGAGGCGAAACTGGACCTGCTCGGCCGGGGACTGACGGGTGCGGTGCTAGAACCGAAGGAGGCGGAATGAGCGAAGCCGATGACAGCGCGTTTCAGCGCGGCGCGGGACACAACCCGTCGCCGCAAAGCCAACCGGCTCAGCCTTCCACACCCGTTGTTGCATTCAACCGGCGAGAACTAGACACCATCCTGCGTCTTTACGGCCGCATGGTGGCCGACGGCGAATGGCGCGATTATGCGATCGACCTGCTGAAGGACAGGGCGGTTTTCTCTGTTTTCCGGCGCTCGTCGGAAATGCCGCTTTACCGGATCGAGAAGGATCCGAAACTGGCGCGCAGACAGGGCGCCTATAGTGTGGTTGCCACTGGCGGCATGATCCTGAAACGTGGCCAGGACCTGGCGCAGGTTCTGCGCGTGCTTGAGAAAAAGAAGCATCTGCGGGTCGTGGAAGTGTAGGGGTCCTGACCCCNGGGTNGCTNCTGNTGAACCCNAAACAAAAAAGCCCGGCGTTTGCCGGGCTTTTCGTTTCTGAATGTCCGCGCTGCTTATTCGCGGTTGCCGAACAACTGCAGAAGCATCAGGAACATGTTGATGAAGTCGAGGTAGAGGCGCAATGCACCCATGACAGACTTCTTNGTCGCGACTTCGCTGCTGTCGCCCTCGTAGTACATTTCCTTGATCTGCTGGGTNTCGTAGGCGGTNAGGCCTGCGAAGACCAGAACGCCAATCACGGAGATGGCGAACTGCAGAGCAGAAGACTGCAGGAANATGTTCACCAGCATGGCAATGAACACACCAATCACACCCATNATCAGGAATGAACCCCAACCGGACAGGTCTTTCTTGGTGGTGTAGCCATACAGGCTGAGCGTGCCGAAGGCCGCTGCAGTGATGAAGAAGACGCGCGCAATCGAGCCGCCTGTGTAGACCAGGAAGATCGATGACAGCGAAATGCCCATGATGGCCGAGTAGATCAGGAACATCATGCGCGCGGAGGACGCGCTCATGGACTGGATCCGGAACGAAAGCCAGAACACCATTCCGAGCGGCGCGAGCATCACGACCCATTTCAGCGGGCTGCCATACAGCGTCACACCGAGCTGGGTCAGCATCTTGCCATTGCCCAGGCTTGCGACGGCGGCGCTCTGATCCGTGGTCGTTGCGAGCATCATGGTTGCAAGCGCAAAGAAACCTGTCAGTGCCAGGCCCATGGTCATGTAGTTGTAAACGCCCAGCATGTAGGCGCGCAGGCCTTGATCAATGCCGGCCTCGGCGCGCGAGCCGGCAACGGTATAGGCGCCTTGAGATTGACGGTCAAAGGTCGACATGGTTGTGTGAATCCCCTTCTAGATCAGTTTTTGCTCGTACCATTACGTGCAACACAACTCCCTCAACATATGGGAAAATGCGGACATAAGCACAAGACAGGATTCCTGAAAAAATCGTAATCTTTATGCTCCAGCCCGCATTATAGGCCAATATGCTTAAAATACGGAATGGTTAAGGCGCGAAAATTACTTCATTGCCTTCAACCGCGAGGCAATTTGCGCATCACAGTCGCCACCCGGATTGCGAACGATCTCCTCTGAAGCGAAATCCAGGATTTCGCGTTCCTTGTCGCGCATCTGCTCCATGGTGACACCCGGCTTGAACCACTGAAGGACCGCGTAATCACCGCCGGCGTCGGTCAGGAAGGCAATCGGCTTGCCGCCTTCGGTGATGCCCATGCGGCCGACCCGGACTTCCTCAATGGTTATGTCGCGAGCTTCGCCGTCGATCGTGATCTTGTCTTTGCCCACATTGAGCTTTTTCAGCTTGGAGCCACTGGTGCCGGCCCAGTTTCCGAAGAAACGTTTGCCCTTCTTTTCAACCGAAAGGCAGGAATTTTCGAAATTTGGAATGGACAGACGAACCGCGGACACCTCGACCGGTTCCTCGCCCTTGGGCGCGAGCGTGTATTTCATCGCATTCTCACCGGTGCGATAGACGCGTATGCCGACCGGCGTATAACCGCTGTCACCGATCGTCCGGCTAAAGAAATCGAATTGGTTTTCGTCGTTGGTTCCCGCGCGCCGGTAGAGCCAGCGTTTCGGTAATCCGTCTTCAAACACCAGCCAGTCGCTAACGACCAGACCTCGCGGCCCTTCCGGTGTGTTCAGCTGCCATACACCCGTGTGAAAAGGGCTTTCGGCGAAGGCCGATGATGCCAAGGAACCTGTAGCGACAGCAGCGACGACTGCAGCTTTCGCAATGACTTTCAACGCGGAAATTCTTCTAACACCAAACATGGAACCTACCCTTCTTCCGATCTTGCCCCTGATCTAGGGTCTGTTTGGGTTCAGGATTTGCTCGTGGTTTGGATGAAAGTAGCACGGTTCAAAAAGCAAATTCGCGGAAAGGGTAACCCCTTTCTAGAAATTGCGACGCCGCAACTGGCTCCTTTTGCCAAATCCCGCAGGGACGCGACAGATTTCGGTCCCGACAACGTTGGAAATTCCTTGTGGTGGTGCCGCACAACTGCGGATTTTCCTCCTCGTCGGCATCCGAATTCCGACACTCACCACGACCTAAACCTGAACCCAAACAGACCCTAATCGGATATCCAAGTTCCAAGAAGCATGCAAGGTGGCGAACGTGGGAGTTCGCCGGGAAAGTTCACGA
>JGI12316J14372_10001958_pt1 | contig 23760 bp, 19 predicted proteins | sample MarCyaLeptolynsp_FD_14372 | JGI IMG/M metagenome (IMG submission 14372) | reverse complement strand
TAATTCGATCGACTTAGGCTCGAGATCCACTAGGTAATCCCGAAGAATAATTTCGCTAGTGTCTGCTTGTAGGTAAACGGGTGTGTAAAGACCTCGCAGCGCTACTTGAGCATGGCTGTTCAAACTAATAAACAGCAGGCTGACTAGAATGGCTAATCTTTTCATAGTAGGTTAATCTCCACAAATATAATCATATGTGTAAAATGTACACTTTTAAATTTTTTCCGGCATTAAGAGTGGGGCTGAGCCTATAATTCAGCCCGAATTGCCAATGTTAGGCGAAGGGATTTACTTCTCAACCAAGAGGAATTCCAAATACCGCAAGGCCGAAAGAAGGAGGTTCTTACGACCCTTGGCATGTTCAGCAAAGCTTGTCAATTGGGCGGCATCAAGGCGTTGACCTTCCACNAAAAGAAATTTAGGTTCNCTTAAAGCATTGAGGTCTTCGAGTGGGTTGGCCTCGAGTAAAATCANGTTCGCGAATTTCCCCACCTCGATACTTCCATAATCGGANAAAAATGTATGGCTATGAGAGGGGTTAAGGGTGGCCGTTTTAAGTACTTCGTAATTGCTTAATCCNACTTCCTGATAAAAGGCAAGTTCTTGGTGAATNGAATAACCTGGNAAGGTTACCCCGATGCCTGCATCGGTGCCACAGACAATTTCGACCCCGGATTGATGCAATCTTCGNAAAATNTCTAAATGGAAGGCATGCTGATTCGCTATGTAATTGACGGTATTGGAATCAGCNGCTTGTTGGCCTTGCCAGCGATTGNACTGAGCTTTGCTATCTGNCAGTCGAATCATAGGGTTCATATACCGCAAATCAGCCGAGTCCAGAATATTGGGATGGATAATTTGCTTTAGGATGTTATGATAGACGATGAGGGTGGGGCAGAGATGCGTTTGAGGGTGATTGACGTAAGCCTCGATGATTGGCTTTAGCTTTTGACTGTCCAGTTCATAGTTTAAGGGCTGTTGAACAATCTCTTCCGCATGCTCGAGGGTTTTGATCTGGGAATGAAAATGAAAGTCGTAGGAAACTTTAGGACTGGGATGTGCCGCAATTTCTATCCCTTCTTCCACCGCGAGTTCTAAAATGGCTTCAAAGGCTTCTTCATCTAATCCGTAATAGGTTTTAATAAAATCATAGCCTCGGCTTTGATGATCGAGCACTTTTTCTCGTGCCTCTTCGGGGGAATACAGATTTAAATTATCATCACCCATAAATTCCTCACCGGTAAGTTTTGGTCCGGAGGTAAAAAAGCTCGGGCCAATTAAGTCTTGGTTCTGCAGGCGCTTTTTCATCCTCAAATGCATAGGTTGTCCCCAAAGATTGCGAATGGTCGTCACGCCATTCGCCAAGTATAATCCCAGTTCATATTCGTCCCATACATGCACATGCATGTCAATCAGGCCGGGCATTAAATAGGCTCCTTCGGCATCAATTCGATCGATGTTTTCCTCTCCTTCGAAATTCCCCAGGGCTTTAATTTTCCCATCTTCAATCCAAATACTTTGCTGGGGCAAAAGGGTATCTTGATTCATGGGGATGATTTGCACATGATCGATGATGAAGGATTGCGGACCTTCGAATAGGGCATCATTCCTCAGGTAGCGGGTGTTCCAGGAGTCATAGAGCATGGCGGCAATTAGCACCAGCAGCACCAGGGAGAAAAGGGAAATGATTATACTAAGTAGTCTCTTGAGAAAACGAATCATGATCGCTATTGAAATTAAGATAAAAAGCCGTCACCAAAATATGGCGACGGCTTTTTACGGTTTGATTGGTTGAAAATTGAATTAGAGGGCTACTGCTTCTCCGTGAATGATCACATCCACTGCATCGCCACTAATTTTTTCGATAGTATGTCCTTCCGAGCTGAGGTTTACCTGCAACACAGAATCTCTAAAGTTAATTTTAAAGGAAAGACCCATCCAGTGCTCGGGTAGAGCGGGATTGAAATAAAGCTTACCATCACGTACGCGCATGCCGCCAAAACCTTCTACCACACTCATCCAAGTGCCGGCCATTGAGGTAATATGCAGACCTTCGTGCACCTCACGGTTGTAGTCATCAAGGTCCAAGCGAGAAGTTCGTAGGTACATTTCATAGGCTTTGTCCATCATACCCAGACTAGCCGCCTGTACCACGTGAACACATGGAGATAGTGAGCTTTCATGCACCGTGCGGGGCTCATAGAAATCGAAGTTTCGTTTCAACTCTTGTTGACTAAAATGATCTTCGAAGAAGTAAAAACCTTGCAATACATCGGCTTGCTTAATAAAGCAGGAACGTAGAATGCGATCCCAGCTCCAGTATTGGTTGATAGGGCGCTCGCTCATCGCCAGGTCATCGGCCATAACTTGCTCCTTGTCCAAATAGCCTTCTTGTTGCAGCACAATACCCAGCTTTTCATCTGCCGGAAGGAATACATTCGAGCTTACTTTATGCCAAAAACTTAGTTCCTCCTTGGCATTAAACTTGGCCTTAGCCTCAATTTCCGCTAATCGACCGGCGTCCATTTTCGCCACCAAGCCGTGGGCTTCCGCGGCATACTCCAAGCACCACTTAGCGAGGTAATTGGTGTACCAGTTGTTGTTGACGTTATTTTCGTATTCGTTGGGGCCAGTAACTCCCAGCATCACATATTGCTGCTTGCTCTCGCTCCAATTGAAGCGTTGGGCCCAGAAACGGGCAATACCGATTAGAACCTCCAAGCCATATTCGGCTAAATAGGCTTCATCACCAAAGTAGCGGATATAATTAAATATCGCATAGGCGATAGCTCCATTCCGGTGAATCTCTTCAAAAGTGATTTCCCACTCATTATGGCATTCCTCCCCGTTCATGGTTACCATGGGGTAAAGGGCGGCGCCATTGGTGAAGCCTAATTTGGCCGCGTTCTCAATCGCTTTCTCCAAATGGTTATAGCGGTAAATCAGTAGGTTCCGGGCAACTTCCTTTCCGGCCGAGGCCATATAAAAGGGAAGGCAATAAGCTTCGGTGTCCCAATAGGTGGTGCCACCATATTTTTCGCCGGTAAAACCTTTAGGGCCAATATTTAATCGCGCATCTTCCCCGGTATAGGTTTGGGTAAGGTGGAAGATATTAAAGCGGATTCCTTGCTGGGCTTCGGCATCGCCTTGGATAATGATGTCACTTTTATCCCAACGCTGACGCCAATCTTCTACCTGCTCGGCTAAAAGGCTATCGAAGCCTAAGTCGCGCGCCTCAGCAGCCAAATATTCTGCCTTATCCGACATCTCCTCATGAGCGAAGTGGAAAGAAGAACAAACAGCGGCGTACTTGTATAAGGTATAATTCTGATCAGCTTCCGCGTCCAAGCTAAGTTTGCTTTCAGCGTATTTATCTCGGCTAGACTCCGTGCTATTAAGCTCTAGTGCTTCGCCATTTTGGTTTTGCAATTCACAAACCATGGCCGCGGAGGCCGCAAAATCTAATTTTTTTGGTGCGAGCACTAACTAAGCCTTTTCCTGGTGCGGCGGATTCACCTAGGCCTTCCCAGAATTTCTCGTCGTAATTAGAGTCGTGATTAACAACATCAAAATCCAGATAAGGACTAATTTCCACCGGAGCAGAAAAACCCTCTAATTTGAATTGATAGCGGATGGCTCCCGTTTCTTTGCGCTTCATGCTGATGAAACGAGTCACCTCAGCGGCGAATACTTTTCCAGGTGCAATCTCTAAGCGGTACTTGCGAATTAGCACCCCTTCCTTCATGTTTAATTCACGGTGAAAATCGAGGACTTTCGCTTTGGCTAAGTCAATTTCAATTCCGTCAACCGAGAAGCGAATTCCAATCCAGTTCACTGAATTTAAAACCTTGGCGAAATATTCTGGGTAGCCATTTTTCCACCATCCTACCCGGGTTTTATCGGGATAATAAACCCCTCCTAGGTAACTTCCTTGTAGGCTTTGACCGGAATAGGTCTCTTCAAAATTGGCACGTTGCCCCATAAATCCATTTCCAATACTGAAAAGTGATTCAGAGCCTTGATGCAAGCTGGGCTTCCAGCTATCTTCAATAATGCGCCACTCGTCGGTTAGTAGGTATTTGTTGTGCATTTAGGTTTAGAAATTCAGTTGGTTAATGATTTCCGCTGGTCCCATTTCGTGTAAGCCCTCAATAACCAGCTCGGCATCCTTTAAAACGGAAGCTTTACCAATGCCAACGGTGCGGAAGCCACCGCGACGGGCAGCTTCGATTCCGGCTAAAGAGTCTTCAAATACGACTACGGATTCAGGAGCTAAATTTAATTCCTCCGCGCCCATTAGAAAAACTTCAGGGTCGGGTTTGGATTTGCTCACCTTGGTGCCATCGATAATGGTTCGGAATTTATCGGTGATGCCAAGCTGATCCAAAATAAGCAAGGCATTTTTACTAGCCGATCCCAAACCGATAGCGAGATTTAGTTTTTCCGATTCCACAAGGAATTCCTTAGCACCTGGCAAAGCCTCTTCGCGACCCATTTCGTGCACGAATTCGAGGTACCAATCATTCTTTTGGGTCATGCGACGTTCGAATTCTTCCGGACTCAAACTAATGTTACCCCATTCGAGGATTTTCTCCAAAGATTCTTTGCGGCTCACACCCTTGAGTTCTTCATTTTCCTCTTCAGAAAAATCAATACCCAGATCTTGTGCAAGTCGATGCCAAGCTTTGAAATGGAATTTCGCGGTGTCAACAATCACCCCGTCCAAGTCAAAGAGGAAGCCTTTAATGGTTGCCATTTTCAATTTTTTGTAGGTTCATAAGGTAGCGCTTATAGTAGTCTATTAATCCGTCTACAGGTCGACGAATAATATTTCCTAATTGCAGGTCAAAGAAGTCTAGGACATCTTTTAAGACCGGTGCAAAGTGATGCGCTATTGAGCCTACAAAACTAATGGGAACTTTTTTCGCTTCGGGGAATGCGAGCACTTGAGTTTCGACAAATTCTCGGAAACCGTTGAAAACGATTTGGTAGAAGAATGGATCTTCTATGTGTTTATGAGCGAATGGGGCAAAGCTGCCCAAGAATACATTGGCTCCGTTCGGGGCGTAAACTTTTTCGCGAATTATCTCTTCATTCACCCCGTAGGTTTCCTCGAATTCACGACAAAGTTTATCGCTCATGGAACGATATAGATAGGCGCGGACAATCCGCTTTCCTATGTAACTCGCTGATCCTTCATCACCCAGAATAAAACCGTAACCCGATCTTCCGGCTTGAAGTTTTTTACCATCGTAATACACACAATTACTGCCTGTGCCGAGGATACAGGTGATTTGAGGCAGTCCATCCCAAGTGGAATAGGCTGAAGCTCGCAAATCATGGCCCACCTGAATCTCCGCATTAGGGAATCCAGCCTTGAGGCCTGCCGCAATTATGGCATTTAATTCGGGGGTGCTGCAGCCAGCGCCGTAAAAATAGACTTGGTCTACTTCTGCGCCGAGCTCTACAATCTCCGGAACCTTGATGATTTCCTTGGCCACGAATTGCTCATCGTGGAAATAAGGATTGAAGCCAATGGTTCGGATACGTTTAATTTCTTCCCCCTCGTTGCTCAGGAATACGGCGTCACATTTGGTACTACCGCTTTCTGCGAGGTAAATCATACGCTAAAAATTAGGGCCTCTTTATTTAAAGAGAAGCCATTTTAAGGGCCATGTCCGCAAGCCGCGCAGAGTATCCGGCTTCGTTATCATACCAACCTACAATTTTGGCCATATTTCCATTTACGTTGGTAAGGTCCGCATCAAAGATGCAGCTGTAGGTGCTACCTACAATGTCGGCAGAAACAATCGGGTCTTCGGTATACTCCAAAATTCCTTGAAGGTAAGAATCCGCTGCTTCTTTAATAGCCGCGTTAATTTCTTCTTTGGTCGCTTCTTTGCTTAGCTCTACCGTTAAGTCGGTTACTGAACCGGTAGGGGTAGGCACGCGTAAAGCAAAGCCATCTAATTTACCTTTTAATTCAGGAAGAACTAATCCTACTGCCGCTGCGGCACCGGTGGTAGTGGGGATAATGCTTAGGGCTGCGGCACGACTACGACGTAAATCGCTGTGTGGGGCATCCTGTAAACGCTGATCCGCGGTATAGGCGTGAGTGGTCGTCATAAAACCTTTTACGATGCCAAATTTCTCATGCAATACCTTGGCCATGGGTGCCAAACAGTTGGTGGTACAAGAAGCATTGCTCGCTACCACATCATCGGCGCTAAGCTCTTCGTCGTTAACTCCTAANACTACAGTTTTTACTCCACCTTTGGCGGGTGCACTTAATAATACCTTTTTCGCTCCGGCGCTGCGGTGCAATTCCATTTGCTCAGCACTGCGGAAAATACCGGTACATTCCAATACCAGGTCTACGCCTAAATCTCCCCAAGGTAATTGTGAAGGGTCGCGCTCGGCTAGTAATTTGATTTTATGGTCGCCTACGATTAATAGGTCTCCATCTAAACTCACCTCATGAGGAAAACGACCGTGGATAGAATCGTACTTAAGTAAATGAACCAAAGTTTTTGGATCAGTTAAGTCGTTGATAGCGACCACTTCCACTTCGTTTTTAGCCAATAAGTTTCTAAAACTTAAACGGCCAATTCGGCCAAATCCATTGATGGCGATCTTTTTCATGACTGATTAATTATGTTGCTAGAATTTTTAAGATTCGGTTGAGTTCCATATCCAATTTGGCCTTGCTACTAATGGCTTCCTTGAATGGAGTGTATGAAAGTTGATTTTGTTCAATTCCGATGGCTTCCCCCTGGCGACCCTCTATAAGTCCTTCTACCGCGGCTACGCCTAGACGACTGGCTAAAACGCGATCGGTGCAAGTTGGCGCTCCGCCCCTTTGCAAGTGGCCCAGGATGGTGATTTTAGATTCCCAAGAAGGGTAAAGCTTTTTAACCGTTTCGGCGATTTCGTAAATGGAACCCATTTTGTTTCCCTCCGAAACCATGATAATCCGGTTGGTCTTACTATTGGATGCGCCGCGCTCTAATTCACTTATGAGATCTTCCTGAGGTTTTTCCTCTTCTGGAAGCACTACGTCTAAGGCACCTGAGGCTAAACCAGAACGCAGTCCAATAAACCCAGAATCTCGACCCATCACCTCCACAAAGAAGAGACGATTGTGGGATTCGGCGGTATCGCGGATTTTGTCCACACAGTCTACCACCACATTACAGGCCGAATCAAAGCCAATGGTGAAATCCGTTCCTGCTAAATCATTATCGATAGTGCCGGGTAAACCCATCACCGGAATGCTGTACTCCTCGCTGAAGTACATCGCTCCGGTAAAGGTTCCGTTTCCGCCGATAACCACTAAGGCATCAATACCATGAGCCATTAGATTGTCATAAGCTTTTTTCCGACCTTCTTTCGTTTTGAATTCTTCCGAACGCGAAGACTTAAGAACCGTCCCACCGCGATTAAGGATTCCTTTCACCGAGCGCGCGTTCAATTCCAAGATTTGATTTTCAATCATGCCTTGGTAGCCTTCGTAAATCCCAAAGACTTTTTTACCATAATGTTTGCCGGCCCGAACCACCGCCCGAATGGCGGCATTCATTCCGGGAGCATCTCCTCCAGAGGTTAGAACTCCAATAGAATTTATTTCCTTTGCCATAACAATTATGTGACCGGACAAACTTAGTGTATTTTTTACACTTGGGGAATAATTTTATAAATTGTTCTTCCTTTGTAAGAGGACCAAACTTTATCAAACCAACACGCGTGAGTGATTCCATTAAAAATGTAAACCCCAATGTATCTGTGGATTGCGTGGTATTCGGCTTCGACAATGAGAAGTTGAATGTGCTACTAATCGAGCAGAAGATGGCCAATAAAGAGAAGGTGCAATTTGCCCTTCCGGGAGATTTGATCGTGGATGATGAAGGCCTTGACCAAGCTGCTGATCGGGTACTCGAGGAAATCTCTCACATCTCCGGTGTTTTCCTTCGTCAGTTTAAGGCCTTCGGTGATCCCAACCGGGTAAGCGATATCAAGGACCTTGACTTTCTAAAGAGTTATCGTCGTCAGCCTCAAGCCCGGGTAATCACCGTTGCTTATTTGGCCTTGGTTAAGATGGATGATTTCCAGCCGGAAGCATCTTCTTTTGCCGAAACGGTATTTTGGCAAGATTTGGAAAGCATGCCTTCCCTGGCTTTTGACCATAATCAGATCCTAAATGAAGCTTTGGAACGCCTGCGCGATGATTTCGTAAATCACCGTACGGGTTTCGAGCTGCTGCCAGAGAAATTCACCTTAGGGCAGATTCAGAAGTTATATGAGATCATTCTAGGTAAAGAGCTCGATAAACGGAATTTCCGCAAGAAAATCCTCAAAGAGAAATTGGTAACGGCCACCAATGAAAAGCAGACGGGGGTGCTGCATAAGCCCGCTATTTTATACACATTGAACGCCGAAGAAGTAGCGGCAAAAGCTTAATGCCTTTGACGATATTCTCGGGGAGAGCATTTTAAATGCTTCCTGAAGGTCCGATTAAAATGACTGATATTTTCAAAGCCCCACCGATGGGCAATGTTTCGAATGCTTTGATCAGTTTGTGCCAAATCTTGACAGCAAGCCTCTAAACGACACTTATTGAGGTATTGAATGTAGGAAACCCCGGTGCATTGCTTAAACCATCGACAAAAGGACTGGGGAATCATATGAGTAAATTGCGCCATATGATCCACCGTAAGGGCTTCGCTCAAATTTTCTAAAATGTAGTTTAGAACGGTATTTATTTTTTGCTCGTTAGCAAGCTTGCTTCGGGTCTTGAAAGGATGTTTCCCAGAGTCTAGACTTCGTCTCTCGAGACCATTCAGTGCATACAAAATCTCGATTAAGGTACTCAGACCTAGTGGGGCGGGCAATTGAGTAATGGATTCCAGTTTCTTGATGATGTGACTTGGAACCTTAGAAAAAGAAAAACCGCATTTCGATTGGTTCAGCAGGTCCTCTAGCATTTCTAATTCATCGTAAGTGCTGAAGAGCTCCGCACCAAATTGCAGGACAATAGCATGTTGGTCCCTGTGTCCTTCCTTACTCACCCATTGATGCGGTAAATTCCGACCAATTAATATCAAATCACCAGGACCGTAAGCTTCAATATGGTCCCCTACGAAGCGGATGCCTTGCCCCCTTTTGATGTAGGTGAGCTCAATTTCTGGATGATAATGCCAAAAGGGTTCAAAGATTTCGGCCTGCCGCTCGAAGCAAAAAATAGCCGTGCCTTTTTGATCAAGAGCAATATCTTCAAGAATGGGCTTGTTGTACATTATTATCGTTTATCATCGGTGAAATTGCTTTAATTGGTTTAGAAATGCAAATAATTGGATTAAATAGCTCTAGAATGAACATCCCCGTCCCCTTAGTTTTGAAGCAGAATAATTTGAGATGAATTCAAGCTACACTATTGACGCGGAAGCAATTCGCTTTTACCAGCGAAATCGATTTATCAAATTGAAGCAGGTTTTTAGCCCGGAAGAGCTTAATAATTATCGTAGTTTAATCAGCGCTAAAGTCCATGAGATAAATGAAGAGGAAAGAGATTTGCAAGATCGCGATACCTATGGTAAGGCCTTTTTGCAATTGTTCAATCTTTGGACCAAGGATGAAGGCATCAAAGAATTGGTATTTCATCAGCGCTTGGCGGCTATTGCTAGTCAATTGATGCAATGTGATGGTGTACGCTTATACCACGATCAAGCGCTTTTTAAGGAAGCGGGGGAGGGATTACCCCATGGCATGCCGATCAGTATTACTGGCCTCTGGCAAGTGACAAAACCATCACCGCCTGGATTCCACTACAAGCGGTGCCCTTAGAAATGGGTCCCTTGGAGTTTAGCGCTGGTAGCCACGAGATTATCGAAGGCCGAGAATTGGAGATTTCCGATCAGAGTGAATCTAAAATTGGGCAGAGTTTGAGGATAAACGATTTCCAGCATATCAAGGAGCCTTACGACTTAGGCGAGGTGAGCTTTCATTCAGGCTGGGTGTTTCATCGCGCAGGCGCCAATGACACTTCAAAAATGCGGGAGGTAATGACCGTAATCTACATGGATAAAGACATGCGTTTAAAGGCCCCAGAAAATAAGGGTCAACAAAAGGACTGGGATACCTGGTGTCCCGGGGCCGAGATAGGTGAAATAATTAATACTCCATTAAACCCGGTACTTTATGAGAACTAAACTAAGTCTATTTGCCTTGCTCTTTAGCCTCCTTGCTTGTCAGCAGACGATCCAAGAGCCAAAGGCGGAAGAACAACTCCCGAATATAATTCTCTTGGTCGGGGATGATCAAGGTTACCCCTACTTCGGTTTCATGGGAGCAGATTATGTCCATACGCCTAATATGGATAGTCTTGCTGCGCGAGGCACCTTATTTACACATGGCTATGTTTCCGATAACCACTGCCGTCCTTCCTTGCAAACGCTTTTAACGGGATTATTGCCAATCGACTATTACCATATGCATGATTCTGTCCTCAATGCCGCCATCCTCGAAGCAAAGGTTCCGGAGGACTCATTAATCGCTTTTAAACAGGATTTTGATCTTAGGGCCAAGGGTTTTGCCTTCGCCGAAACTTTACCCAAAACCCTGGCTCAGAAGGGTTATTTGAGTTTCCAAGGCGGAAAATGGTGGGAATTTACCTACCAAAATGGAGGTTTTAGTCACGGTATGACCAAAGGCTGGACCGAAGCAGAACAAAAGACCAAAGATTGGTTCCTGCAGCATATGGGGGGTGAAGGCATGGACTTGGCTCGGGTTACAAATCAACCGGCTTATGATTTTATAGATGAAGCCGGAGATAATCCTTGGTTTCTTTGGTTTGCCCCTTCACTTCCGCATTATCCATTTGATGCCCCGGAGAAATATTATGACCTGTATAAGGATGAGGATATGAGCGAATCAGCGAAGCAATACTATGCGAATTGCACTTGGTTCGATGATGCCTGGGGTCAGCTGGTAGCGCATCTGCGTAAGCAGGGACAGTTGGAAAATACCCTGGTGGTATATGTTAATGATAATGGATGGGAACAGGAGCCTAATCAGGAGTTCTGGCATGATCCCTTGCGCTCGCATAATGGTGGAGATAAGGGTAAAGGCTCCATTTACGATATGTCCTTCCGCAGCCCAATTATTTTTTCTTGGCTAGGTGAAATTCCACAGGGGAAAAGATCGGAGGCCCTAATTCACAGTGCCGATATCCCGGCCACCATTTTAGATTATGCAGGTTTTGAGACTCCATCGCAATATTATGGCCAGTCCTATCGAAGCCTTATCCAAGGGGAAGTTGAGGAGCTCCGCGATTATGTTCAAGGAAACGTGATTACCACCCGCTCTGCTGATACCACTAATGTTATGGGGGATCACGTCGAAGGCTATTGGGTGCGCAAAGGTCCCTGGTTCTTAAGGTGGCATGTTAGTAGAGATGAAATAGAGCTCTTTAATATCGAAGACGATTGGCATAATGACCATGATGTATCCGCCGATCACCCTGAAGTTTTAGAAGAGCTCCTACAATTAGCGAAGGATTATCAAGCGGAGAAGGGCATGGACCCTCGATTGATTTACTACCGAAGCTTAGAAAATGATAGCCTGATATGATTGCGCGTGCGGCAATTACCAAGGGAAAAGGATCCTTTTCTATTGAAGAGATTACCATTAATAAGCCCGGCCCGGATGAGGTACTGGTGGAACTTCAGGCATCAGGAATTTGTCATACAGATTGGGACTCCCTCTCTTGGGGGAAAACCATGATAATTGGCCATGAAGGTGCGGGTAAGGTATTGCAAACGGGCTCCGCGGTAAATCATGTGGCTCCCGGTGATAGCGTCCTTCTCAATTGGGCGATTTCCTGCGGGCAGTGTTTTCAATGCACCCGAGGTAACCATGCTATCTGCGAGCTTAATTCTCCAGTAGCAGGACATAATCCTCTGGATGGTCATGCCCGACTCGAAAGCTCGATGCACGAAGGAGAGGGGATCGAGCGATCCTTTAATATCGGCACACTTTCTACTCACACCGTGGTGCGAAAAGAAGCCGTATTTAAAATTGATTCACATATTCCGGCAGCATCAGCCGCTATTGTGGGCTGTGGGGTGATGACGGGCTACGGCTCGGTGATAAATGCCTCCAATATTAAGGCAGGAGAGACTGCGGTCATCATTGGCTGCGGAGGAGTAGGCTTAAATGTTATACAAGGGGCGAGAATCGCAGAGGCGGGTGAAATCATCGCCATTGATTTAAAGCCCTCGCGATTGGAGATGGCGCAAAAATTTGGGGCGACCCAAGTTATTCAGGCCAAACCGGACGACCATAATTTAGAAGAGGTACATCAGCAAGTACTGCACTACACAGATGGACGCGGGGCAGATTATGCTTTTGAATGCACCGGGGTACCCGCTTTGGGTGCGGCGCCACTACTGATGATACGTCATGGGGGAACCGCCCTGCAAATTAGTGGCATCGAGGAAGAGATTACCATTGACATGAATCTCTTCGAATGGGATAAGACCTATTTGAATCCCCTTTACGGTAAATGCAATCCTCAACGTGACTTTCCCAAGATATTTAAGCTCTACCATCAGGGTAAGCTATTGTTGGACGAATTAGTTACCACTACCTATAAACTCGACGAACTGGACCGGGCATTTGAGGATATGCTCTCCGGCAAGAATGCCAAAGGGGTAATTCTATTCTAATGGCCTATTCTAAATTCGAAAAAGGATTTTTAGATACTCCAGAGGGGAAGCTGGGCTTTTTCAGCGCTAGAAGTGGCCAACTTAAGCAAAGAGTGGATACGGCCTACTTTATTCCTCCAGAGTTGGAAGGCGCTCAGAATGCACCGGTGATAATACTCCTACATGGAGTTTATGGCGGCCCGTGGTCTTGGTTTCTCCAAGGTCGTGTGCATCAAACTATGCGTCAACTGATTGATCAAAAAAAATGCCTTCCGGCGGTAATCGTTTGCCCTTCGGATGGGGCCTGGGGCGATGGCAGTGGCTATGTGGCCCACCATGGAAAGGATTTTGAAAAATGGATAGGAGAGGAGCTGATTGAGATATTGCAAGCTGAGTTCTCTTGCCTAGGTAGCCAATCGCCATTTTACATTTCCGGCTTATCAATGGGGGGCTTTGGAGCCTTACGCCTGGGCTTGCGATACCCGATATTTCAAGCTATTTCCGCCCATTCCTCCATAACGAGTTTAGAAGAGATGACTCTTTTCACCCAGGATGAATGGCAAAGCACCATCGAAAAAATTTCAGAGCCGAGTATTAAAAGTTTGATTCCGTCCTCCATCCTTAAGCCCATTCGCTTTGATTGCGGTCGGGATGATGATCTCTTAGCCGGGAATGAATCCTTGCATGAATACTTAGTGGATTCACAATACCCTCATCAATTCCAGATTTTAGAGGGTGGGCATACTTGGGCCTATTGGCAAGAAAATGTGGCTCGAAGCTTCCAATTCTTTTCTGAACAGCTATTAAAAAGACAATAAATCATGAATAGATTTCTTGGCATCCTAGCCGGACTTAGTCTCCTACTTTCGGCTTGTAATCAAGCCGCGGAGAGTTCTCAGGGAGAAGGATTCTTGACACAGGTTGATCAAAAATCTAGCGGTGGCGAGTCCTACACGGATATGGCTTTTTTTCAGGAAGATGCTCGGGAGAAGCCGGTCGCTTTCGAATCGCTACCGGTGGGTTCGGTGCGACCACTTTCCTGGATTAAAAATCTAATGCAGGAGGATTTGCAGCGGGGTATGGTGGGAAATTTACCTCTCCTTTACCCAGGTATTGCCAAGGATGATCTATATGGTAAAAATCGCCGCGCCAGCTTAGGGGATGTGCCCAATATGGGTGATTTGGTTTTAACCGGTGCCGAATGGGAGCAATCCATTTTGTGGTGGAATGCTGAGACCATCGGTAATTGGTGGGATGGATTTGTTCGCCATGCCTATCTATTGCGAGATTCATCCGCTATGTTGGCTGCCGACTCCATTATTAATCATCTTTTAGCTAGCCAGGATACCGATGGATATATAGGTATTTATCAAGATAATCTCCGCTACCAACATCAGGGCTCTAATGGCGAACTCTGGGCTCAAACCACCGCCCTTCGAGCGATACTTGCTTATTATGAGATGACCGGTCGCCCGGAGGTTCTTGGTGCGGCCGAGCGAGCGGTGCAACGCACAATTCAAGCCTATGGTAAAGATGGCCAAGACCCCTACCGGCTCAGCAATGAGTTTGGTGGAGCAAGTCACGGTTTAATGTTCAGTGATGTATGCGAAAGCCTGTACCGAATTACGGCCAAGCCCCTTTACCGTGATTTCGCCGTGCATCTATACGCAAGCTTTTCTCGCAATTTTGTTAATCGCGCTTTTGACGATTTACGCTATCCCTATTTATTAAGCCGTGATTCTCTTTTTACTGGTCATGGGGTTCATACCTATGAGCAGTTTCGCAGCTTAGCGGCGGCGCAATATTATTCGGGTTATCCTCAATTGGATAAGGCAATGGCCTCCGCACAGCATAAATTAAACCAAGTGATCTTACCCAGTGGGGCGGGACATGGCAATGAGTGGTTATTAGGTTTGCGGGGGGATGCAGATGAAACCAGTGTCGAATATTGCAGCATGCTCGAATTACGCAATTCCTACTTCTCCCTATTTCAAAAAACTGGAAGTGCACATTTTGCGGAGGCAGCAGAAAGAATCACCTATAACGCAATGATGGGTTTTCGCAACCAAGAAGGCACCGCCTTATGCTATGGCAAAGGCGATAATTGTCTTATACTCGACGGCCATCATCACGCTCATGGTAAAAAACAGCCCGACCCCAGATTTAAATATTCGCCCACTCATAGTGAGCCCGCGGTGTGCTGTGTTCCCAATTATTCGCGCTCCTACCCTTATTGGCTCGATAATATGTGGTTTCGCCAGGATTCCGCCTTGGTCTTAAGTCAGTTTGGCCCCTCCGTTCTCGAGTGTAAACATTTAGGGCAAAAAGTAAAAATCGAGCAGATTACCGAATATCCTTTCTCGGATCAGATTCTAATTCAATGGGCGCATTTTGAGCCCATTGAATTGGATCTACTCATTCGGATTCCAGAGCATTCTCCAAATTTTAGCCTTGTGTCCGAAGGTGCGGAAATCATTGAGGAAGATGGATTTATCCGTCTCCGGAAACTTTGGAGACCCGGTGATCGCATCGAGATTAATTTACAATCCGAAGTCATGGAACATGAGATCGCTCAGGATGAGGTTTACCTTCAAAGGGGCGCCTTGGTTTATGCCCTTCCAATCCCGCATCGTGAGGAACAAATTAAGGCTTACGATTTGTCCGGATTTGGCGACTATTATTGCTTTCCGCAAGACCCTAATGTTAAAAAGGTACCCCTGCCAATAAAAGGTGAATGGAGATATAAAGAAGGAGTTTTTAATACGCAAGAAATCTGGTTTGCTCAGCCTCCACGCTTGGAGTCGGAGGAATTGAGCTTGGTGCCTTTGGGCTCCACTATCCTTCGTCAGTTAAGCTTTCCAAAGGATCAGGATTTATGAAAACCCGACAACACAAAAACCAGGTTTGGTTGGTGAGCTCAGTGGCGGCAATTGGCGGATTTCTGTTTGGTTTCGACACGGGGGTAATTAGCGGTACCCAACTTTATTTCACAGAATACTTCCAACTAAGCTCCGCGGAACAAGGATGGGCGGTGAGCAGTGCACTTTATGGGGCTCTACTTGGAGCCGCCATTTCGGGCCTGAGCTGCAGGATTTATGGTCGTAAAAAAACCTTATTGGTAGCAGCGGTACTTTTTCTCTTATCGGCGATCGGATCTGGTTGGGCGGACAGCCTAAGTATTTTAGTTCTATATCGCGCCCTAGGTGGCTTGGGGGTTGGATTGGCCTCCATGGCTGCTCCTATGTACATCGCGGAAATATCCCCGGCTCAACAGAGAGGTAAAATGGTCAGCCTCTACCAACTGGCCATCGTGATAGGTTTTTTCGTGGTTTTCGTGGTCACCTATGTTCTAGGCGATAGCTCAGAAAATCAAAACATAGAAAGCTATCGTATTAGTCGAGCTTGGCGACTCATGTTTTGGTCAGAAATAATCCCTGCGGCACTTTTCTTAGTACTACTGATAAAGGTTCCCTTCAGTCCTCGTTTCTTAGTCTACCGAAATCGCGAAACAGCGGCATTGGAGGTATTGGAGAAACTCATGCCTTCCGATCAGGCGAAGCAGGAGCTAATGGCCATCCGAGAAACCAAGGTGACCAAAGTCGCCTCTCAATCCGAGGTTCTGCGAAACAAAAAATGGCGCTGGATTTTAATTTTAGGAATCCTCCTTTCCATCTTACAGCAAGCCTCAGGGATAAACGCGATCCTGTATTATGGTGCCGAGATTTTTAGTGAAGCCTTGAATTATGGATCAGGTGATGCTTTAAAGCAACAATTGTGGATTGGAGGAACTAATCTGATTTTCACCATCGTGGCCCTCATTTATGTGGACCGATGGGGCCGACGCCCCTTGCTGATCTACGGCAGCTTAGGGATGATTATCTCTCTTTTAGCTCTCGGCGGACTTATCTATTTTCAACAGTTCGGTTGGGCTGCCTTGGCGGCTATCCTGATTTACTGTGGATCCTTTTCCCTTTCNCTTGGTCCTGTCGTTTGGGTGCTTCTATCCGAGTTGTTTCCCAGTCAGGTGCGGAGTACCGCCTTGGCCATTGCCGTGGCCTTTCAGTGGTTATTCAATGCGATCATTGCCGGAATCTTTCCCATCGTCAATAAAAGTATGCTGAATGTGAACCTTTTTCACGGAGCTTTACCCTACTTTGGTTTTGCCATAATTACCATCTTCGGGCTTATTTTCATTTACCGCTTTGTACCCGAAACCAAGAACAAAAGATTAGAGGAATTAGAGTCCTTTTGGAATAAATAAACAGATGCGATGAAAAGAGTATGGATAGTTTTTAGCCTGATTTGGCTGGTGAGTTGTTCCGCTCCCCAAGATGAAAGCTCCACCGTCAAAAGTCTTTCTCAAGACCAATTGGAATCGGTTCCCAATTGGGCGCGAGATGCTATTTGGTATCAAATTTTCCCGGAACGTTTTTACAATGGCGACAGTACTAATGATCCTCGAAAAAAAGATATCATTGGCTCCTATCCGGGAACTATTCCCAGTAATTGGGCAACTACCCCTTGGACCTGGCAATGGCATGCTGAGGATCCCTGGATGGAAGAGTTGGCGGGAACCAAAGACTTCATGGGAAATCCCGTGCAAAGCTTAAATCAAAAGGTCCAAATGCGTCGCTATGGCGGAGACTTGGCCGGAGTATTAGCTAAACTGGATTACTTGGAAGAATTAGGGATTAATGCAATTTATTTCAACCCGCTAAACGATGCCCCTTCTTTGCACAAATACGATGCGCGGAATTGGCGGCATATTGATCGGAACTTTGGTCCTGATCCCGATGGTGATGCGGCCCTTATCGCAGGCGAAAATCCCGCAGAAGCGGAAACCTGGGTCTTTACCAGTGCCGATTCCCTATTCTTAAAGGTGATTGAGGAATTGCATAAACGCGATATCCGATTGATTTTAGATTATTCCTGGAATCATACCGGAGTTCATTTTTGGGCTTGGCAGGATATACTTAAGAATCAGGCGCAGTCCGATTATGCTGATTGGTACTGGGTACAGTCCTATGATAATCCGGAAACGGATTCCAATGAGTTTGCCTACAATGGCTGGTTTAGTTTACCCGAATTACCAGAAATTAAGGACACCCCCTATGTGGATCATACCAAGATTGTAAGTCCCTTTGAAGGGCAGGTACAAAGTGAGGCCGTTCGTGAGCATATTTTTACCATTTCGCGTCGTTGGTTAGATCCCAATGGCGATGGTGATCCCAGTGATGGAGTGGATGGCTTTCGCCTAGATGTGGCGGCCGAAATGCCCCTGGGCTTCTGGCGCGAATATCGTCGGGAAGTACGCAAGGTAAATCCGGAGGCCTACCTTATCGGCGAGGTTTGGTGGAAGGAGTGGCCCGATGATTTGATTGATCCCCAGCCCTACCTACAAGGCGATATCTTCGATGGAGTGATGAATTATCGCTGGTTCCGCTCTACCCGTAAGTATGTGATGGCGGCACCGGACTCCATGTCGGCCCAGGCTTATGCTGATAGCATAAATGCTTATTTCTCATCCGCTGATGAAGCCCATGGTAAGGCATGGATGAATATGAGTGCTAGTCATGATGCCCCCCGTTTAGCCACTACCATGTTTAATCGAAATGCCTATAAAGTAGGTACCGGTCGCGATAATTTTCAATACCGAATTCATAAGCCCGATGCCGCAGCGCGTAAACGACAGGAACTCTTTCTCTGGATGCAATTTACCATGCCTGGTGCGCCTCAGATCTATAATGGCGATGAAATGGGTATGTGGGGTGAAGATGATCCGGGTAATCGCAAGCCTCTTATTTGGCCCGAATTTGAATTTGAAGCAGAGCGTAATTACCCATTTGTGGAAGATCTGAAATACGATATCCCTCGCTTTGATACCAGTTTATTTGAATTGTACCAAGAGCTTATTGCTATGCGCAGAAACGAGCCAATTTGGGCCTGTGGCCAATTGGAGTTTGTTACTCCAGAAGGGGACTCTAAACTCCTGATTTACCGTCGCATCTATGGAAATGACACCAATACCGTCGTGATAAATAACAGTCAATACCCTCAGCATTTTGATTGGACCCAAAAGACTTTAGAAGGCTACTCACTTTGGTCGGATGAGGCACTAAGTCAGAAGTTCTTTTTTGAACAACGAAAACAAATTCCGCCGCTTAGCTGCTTCTTCTATTCAGGAGCCCAGCAGGAATAACAAAATATCGGGTAATCGGGATTGCCAATCTAATTCGCGATGGGCGGCACCCGGAAATGCCTTGCTCTGAAAATTGCTTTCCGAAAACCCCCAAGATTCATAGAGGGCATTAACTCGATCTTGATGGGGCTGGTAAAGGCTGTCCAAAGTAGCATCTCCCCGGTCGTAATACCAACGCGTTTGGGAGGCTTCCGCCTGATGAGACTCCAGATAAATTAGGAAGGCATCGGGGATGGGGTTGTTTTCATTTTGCCAGACTCCAGGCCAATGGGTAGAAACACATGCTACCGAATGCAGCTCCGAGGGATATTCTAGGGCGGCATACATGCTGATTAATCCTCCCATGCTAGAGCCCATCATGGAGACATTCTCCGCTCCTTCTCGTATGGGGTAGTTCTCCCGCAGCCAAGGCATTAGCTCTTGAAATATGAATTTTAAATAGTCGTCCGAATCGGGTTTATCAGAAAACAAGTGGGCCTCTGAACCACCCCGACCCAATTGCAATAGCGAGTCTTGGGTGCTGGGATTAAGTGATTCAAATGGTTTTTGGGGGAAATAATTCCGATGACGATCATCATAGATATTCCAAATCCCAACAATGATGGTGGGCTCTAGCATTTCCTGCTGTATCAGGCTATCCAAACACTCATCTACACCCCACTCTTGTTTGTTCCAGGTAGAGTCTGCATTAAATAGCATTTGCCCATCGTGCATGATTAACACTTTATAGGGTCCATCTACTTTGCTGGGAAACCAAATGTCAACGCGCCGATTTTCAATATTCTGCGACTCAAAACCGGGATATCGGTCGAGCCTTCCCGCCATTTGCCCATGTAAGCTGAGGCTCGCCATAGCCAAAAGAAGCAGCGGAAATTGCTTAAGTCTGATTTTAGTCATAATTTTCAATTGGTCGGAATACTACATTAGCTCTGTATTCAGTAAAAGAAAAGCCCTAATAGTTCGCTTACGAAGATAGAATTATTGAAGTGTACTTTTTACACTTAATGCTTTTTTTCTACTTTTGGCAAACCAATTCTTAATGTAACCTTTATGAAAAGATCTTTACAGTCTCTTTTTGCATTGCTTTTTTCCATGGCGGTGTGGAGTCTGGAGGCTCAGGTAGTTCAAGGACAGATCACGGATAAAGCTGGTGAACCGCTCCCCGGAGCATCGGTAGTTGTCCTCGGTCAATCTGGAGTAGGAACCGCAGCCGATTTTGATGGAAACTATACCGTTGATGGGATCGCACCAGGGAAAATTACCCTGGAGTACTCATTTATTGGTTTTGAAACCAAGACGGTCGAAATCACGATTGCGGCAGGAGAAACCCGAAATCTCAACATGGTATTAGCGGAGAGTTCTTCGCAGCTGGATGAGATCGTGGTGGTAGGTTACGGTGTACAACGTCGACGCGACATGACCGGTAATGTGGTCAAACTAGATGCAAAGCGCCTGAACGATATGCCGGCCCCAAGTTTTGAAACCGCCATTCAAGGTAAAGCTGCGGGTGTGCAGATTGTTACCGGGAGTGGATTAGCAGGATCACCATCCGTAGTGCGGGTGCGGGGNATTGCTAGTATCGGTGCNGGAGGTGACCCACTCTACATCGTTGACGGTGTGCAGCTAAANCAAGACTATTTCAGTCGTGGCAACAGCGGTGGTATGAACCAAAANCCTTTAGCCTTTATTAACCCAGACGACATCGAGTCATTGGAAATCCTGAAGGATGCCGCNGCAACCGCTATTTACGGTTCTCGGGGTGCCAACGGGGTAATCCTCATTACNACCAAGCGTGGTAAAAGAGGTGGATTGCAATTCAATTTCTCGACNACTCAAGGTATNTCGGAGCCTACTCGTCGCCCCGACATGCTAAACAGTCAAGAATACTTGCAATTGTACCGCGAGGCCTGGATTAACGATGGGAATACCGGTACCCCAGTCCTTCCACGTGGCGTGGCTTGGGATGATGCACAAAATGTAAACACCGACTGGGTGGATGAAGTAATCCGCACCGGCTATAAGGCCTTCTACGATTTTAGCGTTACCAAGGGAACCGAGAAGTATAACTTCTATGCGGGTCTTTCGTATGACCAGAATCAATCCTACATTCAAGGTGATCAATACAACCGTTTAAGCGGTCGTTTTAATGGTGATTACCGCTTCAGTGATAAATTAACCTTAAGCGCTAGTACCTCGCTTACTCAGGCTACCTATGATCGAGTAGACAACGCTTGGGCTGGAGGTTTAGGTTCGGCCATGAGTACGGCCTTACCAATCTATCCAATTTACTGGGACCGCTACAACATCAACAATGATGGTGATACTTTAAATCGTCCGGGTGACTATTGGTTACAAGCCGGTGGTGGTAATAACCCAGTAGCGCAGCGCGAATTGAAAGAGTGGCGTTACACCGACCTTCGTTCGGTAAACAACTTAAAGGTGACTTATTCTCCCTTCAAGAACTTTAACATTTTGGCTTCTACCTCTTTGGATTACTATCAATCCATGGAAGATATTTACAATCCTGCAGGACCTAATACCAATATTGTGGGTTCAGCAACTGCGGGTAGAGGTATTGCCGATCGCTTCCCACAGCGCTCTTATAACTACAACGGATTCTTAACCGGTACTTACGACTGGAAGGTGAATGACAACAGCAAGTTCGCTTTCATGCTCGGTACCGAATACCAGGAAAACTTTACCCGTAATTATCAAATGACTCTTCGCGATAGCGCAGGAGCGGTAATTGGGGTGCGTAACTTCGTAGAGGATGCCGCGGGTCCTTTCCACTCGGAAGCTGACTTACGCAACAATTACGAGTTCGATTCCGTAACGACCTCTTTCATTAGCCGTTTCATGTCTTTCTTCGGTCGAGTAAACTACACCTATAAAGACAAGTACTTAGCGCAAGTGGTATTGCGTTCGGATGGTAGCTCTCGTTTCGGTCCAGATAACCGCTTCGGTTATTTCCCTTCTGCTTCGGTAGGTTGGATTATCTCTGAAGAGAATTGGATGAAAGAAAACCGCGTTATCAATTACTTGAAATTAAAGTCGAGTATTGGTTGGATTGGAAACGCGAACCTTACCAATATTGAGTTCGCCGCGCGTTATCGTCGCGATGCCGCCGCCTATGATGGTCGCGATATTCTTTATCCATTAAACAACCCTAATCCTGACCTTCGTTGGGAAACCACCCAGGTTATTGATTTAGGATTGGAGTACGGATTATTCGAAGATCGCATCACCGGTGAATTGGCCTACTATCGCAAAAACACCAGCGACGTATTGTTAAACGTTACCCTACCTCGCGTATCTGGATTTGGAAACTTCTACGATAATGTAGGGGCCCTCTTAAACGAAGGGGTAGAATTCCAAGTGAAGTCTCGCAACTTGGTAGGTGAATTCCGTTGGACTACCGACTTCAATATTGCTTACAACTACAATGAAATCGTAAGCTTAGGTGGTTATTCTGCCGATGCGGTTGCCGGTGGTACGAATGATACGCGTACCGTAATTGGTGAACCGGTAGGAACTAACTTCCTGGTACGCTTTAGCCATGTTGATCCTACTACTGGTCGTCCGGTTTACTTAGACATCGATGGTAACCCAACTTTCATCTGGGATCCGGCAAACCGGGTACCCGTGGGTAATGTATTACCCGACGCGGTTGGTGGTTTCACCAATACCTTCGGATACAAGCAATGGGACTTAAGCGTATTATTCGCTTTTGTTATTGGATCTGATATTTACGATTCTTCTTCTAAGCGTCAATTAGGGCGAATGGATGACTGGAACAAAACTCGTCACATCTTCGATCGTTGGAGAGCTCCAGGTGATGAGGCTAAGTATCCTCGTTTAAGTTTAGATGAAAACACCCACGGTTCTACTACCCCTTGGATCAATACTGATCTTTGGTTACACGACGGTAGCTTCTTACGTCTGCGTAATGTTACCTTAAGCTACCGCTTAAACCGCAATCAATTGGATAAATTAGGATTGAAAGGTGCGCAAATCTCTTTCATCGGTACTAACCTTCTTACTTTCACCACTTTCCCAGGTCTAGATCCTGAGATTGCTCGTGACTTCGAGAACGCTACCGACCGTAACATGAGTGTGAACATCACCTACTTAACGCCTCCACAAGAGCGTACCTACTCTATCCGTCTAAATGTTAATTTCTAAGCCTATAACCATGAAAAAATTAAGCTCCTTTTTACTCATTGGCAGCCTCCTTTTCAGTGTAGGTTGTGAGAAGATTTTAGATACTGAATTGCAAGGCGCAGATTTAACTGAGGCCGAGGCAATCCAATCTAAGCAAGACGTACTAGACATTCTGCAAAGTTGTTACGATGTAACGGCGAATGTTTACAATGGCCGTATCCAATACCTTGGAGAATTGCTAAGTGATAACCTTATTGAGCCAACGATCAACGAAAGCTTAACCGAGGTATTTAATCACAATACCCTATTCTTTAACGGTACGGTTGGCGGAATTTTCCAAGATCCTTATATCACCGCTTTCCGGGCGAATCGGATATTAGAAGTAATGGATCGTTTCGATTTTAGCGAAGCTGAGAAAGAGCAAATCATTGCTGAGGTTCGCTTCTTACGCGCCGTTTCTCAATGGGAAATCTTAAAGCTGTTTGCTCAGCCTTACGGTTACACCGCGAACAATGGTCACAATGGAATCATCTATAAGACCTCTACTGAGGAGCAGATTGTGCCACGTGACCCTGTAGGAGTAAACTACGATGCCATTATCGCCGATTTAGAAGCAGCTATTCCAGGCTTACCTCAAAGCTCTGATTACTATGCTTCTCAGGATGCTGCCAATGGCTTCCTAGCCAAGATTTATTTCCA
>JGI12316J14372_10001946_pt1 | contig 23900 bp, 26 predicted proteins | sample MarCyaLeptolynsp_FD_14372 | JGI IMG/M metagenome (IMG submission 14372) | reverse complement strand
AACGGGGCCGGAAAATCAACGCTCATGAAAACAATCACGGGCGTCTATACCACCGACAAGGGCCGCATCACCTTCAACGGGGAGGACGTGACTTCAAGAACTCCCGGTGAACGGCGATCCAGCGGTATCGAGATGATCTACCAGGACCTGGCGCTCGCGCCGCAACAGGATGTTGCCAACAACATCTTTCTGGGAAGAGAACCGACCAAGCGCTTCCTGGGCGTGCTGCCCGGTTTCGTTGACAAATCCAGGATCGACCTTGAAGCCCAGGAAATGGTGGACCGTCTCGGCGTTCATGTCCCGTCGATCGATATTGCGGTCGGTATGCTCTCCGGGGGCCAGCAACAGACCATTGCCATTGCGCGCGCCCTGACGTTCAAGCCGAAGCTGGTTATCATGGACGAACCGACTGCGGCCCTCGCGGTTCGCGAAGTGGAAAGCGTTCTGAACCTCATTCGCCAGATGCGCGATGAAGGCATCACGACGATCCTGATCAGCCATCGCCTGAACGATGTCTTCGAGGCCTGTGGCCGGATTGTCGTACTTCGCCGCGGCAATGTTATTGCCGATCTGAAAAGGGACGAGACCGACATGGCGGAAGTCGTCTCCTATATTGTCGGCGCACACGGATAGGACAACTCTATGCCACGCCTTGGACTTCACAGCCTTGCCTTCACACCGCTCTGGAACCCGGGCGACGCGGACAGACTGCTGCCGCCTTTGACCGCACACGGGGTTACGGTTATCGAAACGCCTCTTCTGGACCCGAAAAACTATGACAGCCTTGGCACCAGGCGGGCAGCAGAACGCAACAATGTCGAGATCGTCTGCTCGCTGGGACTACCGGCAGAGATCGACATCGTCCAAAGACCTGCCGAGGCCGTTGAGTATCTGGCCTTTGCACTGCAGGTGGCCAGAGATGCCGGGGCCGGTTCCTTGTCGGGCGTCACCTATGGCACCATCGGCAAGACCAGCGGCGCACCGGTTACCGAGCAGGAAAGCGATGCTATCTGCCGGCTTGTCGAGCGCGTCGCGCAAAAGGCCCGCGATCTCAACATGCGGCTTGGGCTTGAACCCTGCAACCGCTACGAGACACATTTGCTCAACACCGCGCGGCAGACTGCTGAAATCATCGAACGCCTCGGTGCGGAGAATGTCTTTATCCACCTGGACACCTATCACATGAACATCGAAGAAGCGGGCATGGAAGCAGGTTTCGCCGATGCGGGTGAGCACCTGGGCTACGTTCACCTGTCGGAATCAAACCGTGGGGTGCCCGGCAGAGGCACACTCGACTGGGATGCGACCTTCAAGGGTCTTTCGGAAGTCGGTTTTCAGGGAACCATGACTTTGGAGAGTTTTGTCTATCTCGCACCGGAGATTGCCGCCGGTCTCGCGGTCTGGCGGCCCGTAGCGGACCGGCCGCAAGACGTTGTCGACATTGGCCTGCCCTTTATCTCGGACAGGGCAAAGGCGGCGGGGCTTGATCTGTCGTGACGGGATCTGCGCAAACCACATTCAAGGACCTCGCCGACATCATTGCCAAGCGCGGAGCGGAAAGTCGAAGCATAACAGCCGTGTGCGGTCCACCGGGATCGGGCAAATCGACCTTGGCGGACAAGCTCGCGCAAATGCTGAACGAAGCAGACCCCGGCAGCGCCGCGGTCTTTCCGATGGACGGCTATCATTTTGATGACCTGATCCTGAACGCAAGGGGCTGGCGTGCGCGAAAGGGTGCTCCCCACACATTCGATGTGGGTGGTTTTACGCAAATGCTGGAGCGGTTGAAGCGAAACGAAGATCCTGAAATTGCCGTTCCGGTCTTCGATCGCGACATAGAAATTGCGCGCAACAGCGCCCGGATCATTGAGCAATCCGTGCGCCACCTCATCGTGGAAGGGAACTACCTGCTTCTGAATCAGGATCGCTGGAGAGGGCTTTTGCCGCTATTCGATACAACGGTTTATCTCGATGTCCCAATGGCGGAACTTGAAAGGCGTCTGGCGGATCGCTGGCAGGATCTGACGCCGGAGGACCAGCACAAGAAACTGGCCGAGAACGATCTCCCAAACGCAAAGCTTGTGGCGTCAGAAAGCAGTGCGGCGGAGTTTATCCTGCAAAGCAACTGACCACGCGGTCACAGGAAATCAAGACGAAGACCTTGCGCAGTTACAGTTGAGACCATCGGCGCAGCGGCGTCTCATCGCGCACTGAAAAACTTGAGCCGGACAAGAATTGTTTATTTGAAAATGCGTGGAACACGGTCATCATCGGCGTGTAATGACGAATGCCAAGCGACCTCTCGGACCTGTCTTTTCGCTCACGCTGCGTTTTGGGCGTCGGCTGGTGCTATTCCTCTTGGCAGTTTTCGTCCTGCCTGCCCTTTTGCACCTTGGCGTTTGGAGCCTGACGGAAAGGCCTGACGGATGGCGCCATGCGACCTGGTCCAGCGCCGGCATTCTGCCCCAGTCGCCCGCGGCGCATGAAGCCGAAATTTACGTCTTTACAGCTCGAACCGGCGGTCTCAAAGGAGCATTCGCCACCCACTCCTGGCTGGTGCTCAAACCGGTGGGTACGACCCGGTACGATCGCTATGATGTGGTTGGATGGGGCAACCCGGTGCGCAAGAACGCCTATGATGCGGACGGTCACTGGTACTCCAACAAACCGGTCATCAATTATCGGCTGACCGGAGACAAGGCAGAAAAACTCCTGCCGCAGGTGGAAAATGCCATTGCGGACTACCGGTGGCGCGAACGAGGCGACTACAAGATTTGGCCGGGGCCAAACTCCAATACGTTCGTGGCCAGCGTCCTCAGGCAGGTCCCCGAGCTTGCCGCGTCCACTCCGACCACCGCGGTCGGGCGGGATTTCCCAGAAGACGGCAGATGGTTCGGACGCCGCAAGAACGGTGCTCTCTACGCCACTTTGGGTGGTTATTTCGGCGTTGTCCTTGGCGGTGGCACAGGTCTGGAAATAAACTTTCTTGGCCTTGTGGCCGGCATCAATCCAAACGCACTGGAAGTGTCTGTGCCTGCCTTCGGAGCCCTCCGTCTGTCGAACCTCGACAGTTAGAGCCCGTTCGAATGATTTAAGGCCATATCTGAGCCCGAAGACGCCGAAATCTCGAAAAAAGAACTGCCTTGATGACGTTCTGGTAGCAGCGTCTTCTACCGCTTTAACCCCTCGCCTTTTAAGAACCCCGATGCGTGCGGCCGCAAAAAAATCTCTTAACATTGACAACGTCATCGATCCGTCATCAAAGTTAAAAAAAACACACGCTATACCAGAACACATCTGAGAAACGCTGCGCCTGCCGAACAGGCGCNGGGCGTGGTTTTTCAATCGCTTNGAAAAGCATGTGTGCTTTAGACGGGGTCCGGGAGGACAGCAGCGTTTTCGAAGAAGCAAGCTANTCTTTGTCTTGATAAGCCAGCAGGGAAATTCCATGAAAGATAACCAAAAGCACACGCTCTCGTTCGACGAATTCGACGAAATGATGAACCCGCGCCCGGAGGAAAACGATTTCGATCGGATCGTCGAAGCAGCCATCAGCCGCCGCGGCTTTATGGGCGGCGTCCTTGCCTTCGGCAGCTTTACAGCTCTCGGCGGCAGCATCACCTCCGCTGACGCTGCTTCAAACCGGTTCTCGTTCAACCAGATCGGTTCTTCCACTGCCGACGACGTCATCGTTCCGGAAGGCTACAAGGTCGACGTCATGATGCGCTGGGGCGACCCGATGTGGTCGGATGCTCCGGATTTCGACGAAGCGACTCGTGGCACGGCGGCAAGCCAGGAACGTGCCTTCGGTGACAACACCGACGGCATGGACGTCTTCCCGCATGAAGACAAGATGCTTCTTGTCGTAAACAACGAATACACCAACCGCGCCATCATTTCCCCGAGTGCCGAAGACGGTCGCATCGTGGGCGCTGACGAAATTGCCAAGGGCATGATGGCTCATGGTGTTTCGGTTGTTGAGGTCGCCAAGATCGACGGCAAGTGGCAAATGGTCAAGGACAGCCCTTACAACCGCCGCATCACACCAAATACCGAAATGGAAATCACTGGCCCGGCGGCTGGTAATGACCTGCTGAAGACGGATGCGGATCCGACTGGTACCAAGTCGCTCGGTACCTGGAACAACTGCGGTAACGGCAAAACCCCTTGGGGCACCTATCTTGCCTGTGAAGAAAACTTCAACGGATATTTCTCGTCCAGCGAAGACGTCAAGGACGACAATCCCAAGTCCATTACACCGGGCATGAAGCGTTACGGCGTGAACACCACAGACTGGGGTTATGGCTGGGCAGAGATCGACGAGCGCTTCGACGTTGCCAAGCATCCGAATGAGCCCAACCGTGCCGGTTATGTTGTCGAAATCGATCCGACCGATCCAACGTCGACACCGAAAAAACGCACTGCTCTCGGCCGCTTCAAACACGAGAACGCCGAAGCTGTCGTCAACAATGATGGCCGCATTGTTGTCTATATGGGCGACGATGAGCGCGGTGAGTTTGTCTACCGCTATGTTTCCAATGGCGTTTATGCTCCAGGCGCATCAACGGATGAACTGTTGACCGATGGTGTCCTTTATGTCGGCAAGTTCAGCGACAACGGCACCGGTACCTGGGTTGCTCTGACGCCGGAAACCACCGGTATGGACCAGTCCGAGATCCACATCCACACCCGTCAGGCCGGTTCGGCTGTCGGCGCCACCACGATGGACCGTCCCGAGTGGATTGCAGCCAATCCGAAGGCACCTGAGATCTATTGCTGCCTGACCAACAACAAGAACCGTGGCGTCAAGCCGAACGCCGGCGGTGACGACACGTCTGTCAACGGTCCGAACCCGCGCGCGGAAAACAACTACGGACAGATCGTACGTTGGCGTCCGGACGGTGGTGATCACACGTCACCGGGTTTCACCTGGGACCTCTACGTCCTTGCAGGTAATCCGACCGTGCATTCCGACGCCTACGCCGGATCCTCGAACGTCAACGCCGACAACATGTTCAACTCGCCGGATGGCCTGAAGTTCGACTCCAACGGTCTGGTCTGGATCCAGACCGACGGCAACTACAAAAACGAAGGCGACTTTGCCGGTCAGGGCAACAACCAGATGCTCGGCGGGCGACCCGGTCACCGGTGAAATCCGCCGCTTCATGGTCGGCCCGAACGAGTGTGAGATCACCGGTCTGACCTGGAGCCCGGACCGCCGGACCATGTTCGTCGGCATTCAGCACCCAGGCGAACGCGGCAACAGCCACTGGCCGGGCGGCGGTGAGAGCGTTCCGCGCTCCGCGATTATCGCCGTTACGCGTGAAGACGGCGGCCTCGTCGGCTAAACACCCTTTTATCAAAACAACCGAATCGGCCGGTCTCGTACCGGCCGATTTTTTTTGCGCGCTCAAAAATCAGATCAAATCCCCGCAACTTTTGCCAATGGACGACGCTTCCTGCACGCTCTGATCTAAAGAAATAGCGCCCTGAGGGCTCATACTGTTGCACCAAAATGACACATTTGAAGAAATGAACCAGACGAGCCGTTTTGCCGCCAATCTTTACTTGTTCCTAAATCTGTTCGTTGTAGCTTCGCGTGTGAAAGAAACCTGCAAAAAACGCGGGGGCAGGATCAAAGTCTTCATAGTTGAAAGACTTGATCCGGGGGCATCGGCTATGTACTGCCGATTTAGACAAGGCAACAGACAGTTGCACAGCAGCAGACCCGCGCCACGACTTACGTGGCGCGGGTCTTTTATCATGAACCCGTAAAATCCCGTCTCGTACGCAACCAGTACTGCCGCGCGCCGTCGGCATTGAGGATAAGGCTGACCGCTTGCCTGCTTCAACGTCCGGTCTAAGCGGCCTCTTCGTTACACGCAATGGCTTAAAATCTGGCGGCACTGTGGACCAAACTGTTGCACCAAAATGACACGTGCCCCAAGAATTCGGGCGAGAACCCCGATCCGCCTCAGTTGCCGCTTGCCCCGATCGGGACTCTTTGTAAAGTCCTTCCTCAAGGGGACCTGTAAAAATTACAGTGGGGCTATTATTCATGAGCTGGACATGCAGGGTGATCGGCTCATTGTTATTCAGTGTGTTGGTATCCACAGTCGGCCACGCAGCTGATTTCGGCAATGAACCAGAAAAAAACACGGCAGCCGGACCTCGCCACGAGATCCGCGGGGGCGTTCTTTACCATGACACCTCGGGCAAGGAATCTGGCGTCGATCTCAACGCCGAGTACCTTAGTAAGTGGGCGGCGTTTGACCTGTTCATTCCTAAAACAAGCGTCCAGGCAATCTTCCGGCCGCATATCGGGGCCAACCTGAACCTTCAAGGTGACACAAGCTACGGGTACGCCGGCTACAGCCTCACACTCAATCTGACCAGCCGTCTGTTTCTGGAAGGCAGCTTTGGCGGCATGGTGCACAATGGCATGAGCGACAGCCATGATGACAGCCGTCTCGATCTGGGGTGCAACGTCATGTTCCGCGAAAGCATCGCGGCCGGTTTCCGATTGACGGACGACTTGAACGTCAGCGGCATTCTCGAACACGGTTCAAATGCGGGCTCATGCAGCGACAACAACGGCATCACCAATGTCGGGATCCGCGTGGGCTACGCGTTCTGAGGTTTAGGGCCCGTACCCTGGACGAAACCGCTCTGATCAGGATCAACCTGCCTTGCTGTGGTCGAACCAGACTGCCTCGATATTGTGTCCGTCGGGATCGAACACGAAGGCCGCATAGTATCCGGGCCAGTATTGTGGGCGNTATCCGGGACCACCATTGTCGGTNGCCCCTTCTTTCAGCGCGGTCTCGTAAAATGCGGCGACCTCCTCNCGGCTCTTTGCTTCGAACGCGATGTGAGTTGGAACAACCGGGTCTTTGACCACCCACAAATCGGTNTTCTTGCCGTCGAANAATCCGGCNGCCTCGTCGAGTTCCATGCTGATTGAGTATCCGAGTGTCGCAAGCACCTTTGCGTAAAACGCNTTCGATCTGGCGTAGTCGCTGACATGCAGATGAGTATGGGCGATCAATCCGGAACCCTCCTTGAGCTGTCTAGGGTNCCTTATNCCAGACTCNAGCGCAGATGTCTCGTCCAGTCTAATCGTTTGCTGCNGNNGGCCACTCCTTCGCCACCATGGTCAGGACGTCATATTGCGCGACGATCTCGTCCTTCTGGTTGGTGACCTGGCAATCCCATCGAACTTCGCCATGGTCCGCATTTTCACGCGGGTTAATCTCCTTGCAGGTAAGACGCACCTGAAGACTGTCGCCGAAATAAACCGGCGTCAGGAAACGCAGATTGTCGACGCCATAATTGGCGAGCACAGGTCCCGGCTCGGGATCAACGAACAACCCTGCTGCAAAAGAGGCAATCAGGTAGCCGTGCGCAACCCGGTCGTCGAAGAATGGATTGGCCCTCGCTGCCTCGCTGTCCATATGGGCGTAGAACGTGTCGCCGGTAAATTTGGCAAAATGCTCGACATCTTCCAATGAGACTTCGCGCGACCTGGTGACGATCTGATCTCCGATCCTGAGCTCGGCCAGGGATTTGCGGAACGGGTGAACATCCGACCGCACGGGGGCGCCCTCCATCCACTGTCCGGTGACGGCGGACAAAAGCTCCGGCGTGCCCTGAACGGCGGTGCGTTGCATGAAGTGTTTGACACCGCGCATGCCGCCCATTTCCTCGCCGCCCCCGGCCCGGCCGGGACCGCCGTGCACAAGCGGTGCAAGCGGCGAGCCGTGCCCGGTTGAACTTTTCGCCGAGCGCCGGTTGCCGATCAGAACGCGTCCATGGAAAGGGGCCAGTCCGGTCACCACGTCGTGTGCGACCCCGCCGTCATTCGTGAACAGGGACGAAACAAGCGACCCGCGGCCCTTTTGCGCCAACGCGACGGCTTCGTCATTGTCCTGATACGCCATCACGGTTGCGACCGGTCCGAAGGCCTCGACCGAGTGGACAGCATTGGCGACAACAGGATTGGCGCAACGCAGCAGCATCGGAGCCATGAACGCGCCCTTCTCCGCATCTCCGGAAACGAGCTCGACGCCATTCAGCGAACCGGACACGATTTCCGCTTCTCCGGCGAGAACACTGACCTTGGATTTGACATCTTCGCGGTCTTTCAGCGAAACCAACGCGCCCATGCGCGCGTTCTCATCGTCCGGCAATCCAACCGGTGTGGAGGCAAGACGCCTGGAGAGTGCATCAATCACGGCGTCTTCATGTGCGTTCGGCACGATGATGCGCCGGATCGCGGTGCATTTCTGTCCCGCCTTGACGGTCATTTCCCGGCTAACTTCCTTGACGAAGAGGTCAAACTCCTCCGTACCAGGTGCAGCGTCGATACCGAGAATCGAGGCGTTGAGACTGTCGGCCTCCATGGTGAAGCGAACAGAGTGCTTCAGGACCGCCGGGCTGGATTTCAGCTTCTGTCCGGTGGACGCGGACCCGGTGAAGGTGACGACGTCCTGTTCAGCAACATGATCGAGGAGATCGCCGGCAGATCCGGTCACGATCTGCAGGGCACCATCGGGCAGGATGCCGGTTTCAAGAATTCGCCGCACCACAAGTTCGGTCAGATAGGCGGTCTGAGAGGCGGGTTTGACAATGCAGGGCATCCCGGCGATCAGCGTCGGTGCGATCTTTTCCAGCATGCCCCAGACCGGGAAATTGAAGGCATTTATGTGAACGGCAACACCCAGAAGCGGGGTCAGGATATGCTGAGCGGCAAAGGAACTGTCGCGCGAGAGAGGCTCGACCGGTCCTTCCGTCAGCACCTTGGTGTTCGGCAACTCGCGCCGGGCCTTGGAAGCAAAGGTCAGGAGCGTGCCGATACCTCCCTCAATATCAATCCATCCATCCTTGCGTGTCGCGCCAGTCGCGAAATTCTCAAGATAGAACTCTTCCTTCTGGTCCATGAGTTTCAGGCCGACAGCCTTCAGCATCAGCGCACGCTCGTGAATGGTCATGGCGCGCAGAGCCGGACCGCCGACCTCTCGGCCCCATTCCAGCGCCGCCCTGAAGTCTAGGCCGCCCGTGCCGATCAGCGCGTGGATATCGCCGGTCGCCGCGTTCAACACCGGCTTGCCGTCACCGCTGCCCCGACGCCACGCCCCCTCGACATAGCTTTCCAGCCGGCGCGCGGCCGTTCCCGTCCCGTTCATGGATCGTCCTTTCCCCAATACTCAGGCGAGCTTCAATTGAGCCAGCCGTGCGTCCGCATCAGCTTGCCATGCGGCGCGAAGCGTCTCGTTGTCGGTGTGGCGGAGGCCCAGCTTCTTCAGGCGGTCGAAGCGCTCTGACTGGGCCGGTCCGAAGGTCGCGGCAACGCGCGGCATCCAGTAGTTGACGGATGCCTGAGCTTCGGCGCGCGCCGTATCGTCTTTCAGCAGATCCTCCAAACCTTCCAGACCGAGCTCCATATGACGTTTCTCGCGCGGCAGAATCTCGCGGAACACCTCGCCCAGCGGCTGGTAAGAGGTGCGCACCTGTTCCTGCAGCTGATAGACGGTTGCCATCCCCATCAGCGTGTTCATGACAACTGCATCGGTCCAGCCTTCCAGCGGATAATGAAAGACGGAAAGGCGCATGTCGCCACCCTGACGCTTTGCGTCGACCTGGGCATCGCGCGGCTGGCGCGCCGACCAGGCGTGCGCCTTGTTGTATAGGGCCTTGTCGGTGCCGAAATCACTCATGAGATCGAGAACGCGTTCGGCATGATCGACCTTTTCCAGGGTGATCCGGCTGGCTGCAATCCGTTCTTTCAAACCCGGTGCCCAGTTGATGGCATCTGCAAACCCCGGCCGACCCGGCGAGCTCGCTATCGACAAAGGAAGACATCAGGCGCAGCAATTCACCCCGATACCGCGGTGGCACGTTTTCCGGTGACGTCAGCTTGCCGCCTCTTTCCAGATAGTCGGCAAGGGACATGGTATCGTCATCCGCAAGGATTGCTTCATTCGTCATAACTGATCACCACCTTGTCCGAAACGGGAATACACTGGCAGGAAAGGACATAGCCCGCGCGAACTTCGTAGTCTTCCAGCGCGTGGTTTACTTCCATTTCCACCTCGCCCTCGATCACTTTCGCGCGGCAGGTCGAACAGACGCCTGCCTTGCACGCAAAGGGCGCGTCCAGGGCGTTGGCGACTGCTGCGTCCAGAACCGAGGTGCCGTCCTTTTCCATCTGGAAATTGCGGGTCGAGCCGTCGAGCGTGACCAACACCTCGCAAGTCCCGGCCCCTGCATTCACCGCTTCGGACCTTGCCTTCGTCTTGGCGCGGCCCGGCTGTGACGATGCAAACAGTTCAAAGCGAATCTGGTCGTCCGACAGTCCGTGTTTGCGCAAGCTTTCGGCGATTGTCAGCATCATCGGCTCGGGGCCACAGATGAAGGCCGTGTCAACCTCCTCCGCATCGATCCAGAGGCGGAACAGCAGTTCCATTTTCTCTGCATCGATCCTGCCGGTGAAGAGATCGATCTCCTGGGACTCCGTTTCCAGGATATGTATCAGCGAAAATCGACCAAGATACTGATTTTTCAGATCTTCCAATTCTTCGCGGAACATGATCGAGCTGGTCTGCCGGTTGGCGTAAATCAGCGTGAAAGTGCTTTGCGGCTCGCGTGCCAGCACCGTCTTGATGATGGACAGCACCGGTGTGATGCCGGAACCGCCGGCAAAGCCGAGATAGGTCTTCGCGCTCGCAGGTTCCAGCTCGGTGAAGAAGCGGCCCATCGGCGCCATGGCGTCCAGGTGATCGCCGACCTTCAGCTCTTCGTTGGCCCAGGTTGAGAAGGCCCCGCCTTCGACCCTTTTGATCCCGACCTTCAGACAGCCTTCGTCGAGCCCCGCACAGATCGAGTAGGACCGGCGCAGCTCCTCACCGTCAAAATCGCGGCGGAATGTCAGATACTGGCCCTGGGTGAAGCCGAACGCATCCGCCTCGGACTCGTCTGGTTTAAGCGTGACCACAACGGCATCGCGCGTATCGCGGCGGATGTCGGTCACTTCAAGCGAATGGAAACGTGCCATGAGCTTTGCACTCCTCCCCGGAGTTAGATGCACTTGAAATAATCGAACGGTTCGAGACAGTCCCTGCAGCGCCACGCGGCCTTGCAGGGGGTCGATCCGTATTGGCTGACCCGTTCGGTGTTGGTGGACCCGCAGCGCGGGCAATCAACGGTGAGGTTGGTCTCACCGGAAAGACGCGCAGCCTTGGCACTCATGCCGTCGGACGCGGTTCCGTCGATTGGTGGCGCGATCCCGAAGGCCTTCAGCTTCTCGCGCGCCTGTTCCGTCACCCAGTCCGTCGTCCATGGTGGCGACAGGCGGCGCTCCAGGCGCAAGTCGTCGATGCCCTTCTCGCGCAGCTTGTCCTCGATCATCAGATCAATCACGGCCGTTGCCGGGCAGCCCGAATAGGTCGGCGTGACAGCAACGACGAGTGTGCCGCCGTCATACTGCACGTCTCTCACAATGCCGAGTTCGGTGACCGAAACCACAGGAATTTCCGGGTCGGGCACCTCGTCGAGCCAGGTCCAAACCTCATCAGTTGCCGGAAGAAGGGTGGTGGACATGATCTCCCCCTACCAGCTCGCACCCGGATAGGCGCGTTGCAGGAACTGCATTTCGGCAAGGATAAAGCCGAGGTGCTCCGTGTGCCGTCCCTGCTTGCCGCCCAGATGGGCGTATCCGCCCGGCTCCGGCATTTGCAATGTGGCTTCTTCCAGCACCTCGCTAACGAGACCGTTCCAGTCCGCATGCAACGCGCCCAGATCCGGCGCGATTCCGGCTTCGACAATCGCTGCATCAACATCGTCGCCTGCAAACAGTTCGCCGGTATAGGGCCACAGCAGATCGAGGGCCGCCTGCATCCGCCGATGGCTCTCCTGTGTGCCGTCGCCGAGACGAACCACGATGTCGGAGGCCCGGTCAAGATGGTAGCTGACTTCCTTCAGGGCCTTTGCCGCGATTTCCGCAACACGTGGGCTCTTTGAGTTTTCCGCAAGCCAGGTCAGCAGCAGGTGATGATAGGCGTCGAACAGGAATTCGCGCATCATCGTCACCGCCATGTCGCCCTTCGGCAATTCGACCAGAAGCACATTTTTGAATTTCATGGCGTCGCGCAAATAGGCGAGATTGTCAGCGTTGCGCCCCTCACCTTCCACTTCGCCGGCAAGACCGAGCCACATCTGGGTGTGACCAATCAGGTCGAGCGCGGTATTGGCAAGGGCAATGTCCTCTTCCAGCACCGGTCCGTGCCCGCACCATTCGGAGGTGCGATGGCCTAGGATCAGCGCATTGTCGCCCATCCGGCACAGCCATTCGAACAGTGCCGGGCGCAAGTCCGCATCCGCAACGAACGGATCATCCACCGTTGCAACAGTGTTTGTCTCGACCTCGGACATCACATTTTCCCCACTTCTTCGGGAATGTCGAAAAAGGTCGGATGGCGATAGGTCTTGCTCTCGGCAGGGTCGAACAACGGCCCCTTTTCCGACGGGCTCGAGGCAGTGATGTCCTTCGACTGCACCACCCAGATAGAGACGCCCTCGCGCCGACGGGTATAGACATCACGCGCGTGGTTGATTGCCATCTCGGCATCCGGTGCATGCAGGCTGCCGACGTGGCGGTGGTTCAGCCCGTGCTGTCCCCGAATAAAGACTTCCCAGAGCGGCCATTCTTTCTTGGACATGGCGGGTCCTCCCTCAAATATGCGGTCTCTCGATCACTCAGCGGCAACAGATGCGGCCTTGCGGCGGTCGGCAGCTTTTTCGGCATAGGCGTTGAGGCCATCGCGAAACCACTCGCCGTCTTCCCAGGCCTTGACCCGGGCTTCCATGCGCTCGCGGTTGCAGGGGCCATTGCCCTTGATCACCTCGAAGAATTCCGACCAGTCCGGCTCGGAGAAATCGTAACCTTGCTTCTCCTCATTCCAGGCAAGCTTGTCGTCCGGAATGCTCAGACCGAGATATTCGGCTTGCGGCACCGTCTCGTTGACGAATTTCTGGCGCAGTTCATCATTGGTGTTGATCTTGATCTTCCAGGCCATGGACTGCGCGGAATGGACGGAGTCCTTGTCCGACGGGCCGAACATCATCAACGACGGATACCAGAAGCGATTCAACGCATCTTGCGCCATGTCCTTCTGCTCCGGTGTGCCGAAGGCCATCTTCATCATGATCGCGTAGCCCTGGCGCTGGTGGAAACTCTCTTCCTTGCAGATCCGGATCATCGCGCGGCTATATGGTCCGAACGAAGTGCGCTGAAGCGGCACCTGGTTCATGATCGCGGCCCCGTCAACCAGCCATCCGACTGCACCTATATCGGCCCAGTTCAGCGTCGGATAGTTGAAGATCGAGCTGTATTTCATGTTGCCGGAGTGAAGCTTGTCGAGCAGTTCATCCCGGGACACACCCAGGGTCTCGGCGGCGCTGTAGAGATAAAGTCCATGACCGGCTTCATCCTGAACCTTGGCCAGGAGGATCGCCTTGCGCTCAAGCGTCGGTGCACGGGTGATCCAGTTGCCCTCCGGCAGCTGACCCACGATTTCCGAATGGGCGTGCTGTCCGATCTGACGGATCAGCGTCTTGCGGTAGCCTTCCGGCATCCAGTCCTTCGGCTCGATCTTCTCGCCATTGTCGACACGGTCCTGAAAGGCCCGCTCTTCCGGCGACATCTCTTCGCGCGGTCTAAGACCTTCAGATTTCACGAGCTGCGCATACATGGCATTTCCTCCCTAACCACCGGTCAGACCTTGAAGACCCGGTGCAGAACTTTGAAATTCCCAGAAATCACATTGCCTCCAAGGTCGCCGGCCAGACGCTGCAGAACCTCTCCGAAACCATAATTCGGAATGGCGCTCTCGACAGCCCTTACCTGCGCCTTCGACAATCCCTTGCGGAGCATGCCTCCGCTTGCGTCAATCCAATCCGCTTTCCGGCAGGCGTTGATCACATCGGCATTCGGCCCCGAATAGGGAAACACCTTGTGATGCCAATGGATGATATCTCTCAGAAGCTTCGGATCGAAGCCCCATGCAAGTTTCTCGTTATCCGCCAGCGCCCGGGCTTCCGACGGCTCCAGATAAGCCAGGTCCCGATCCGTCCACAAACCGATGTCGTGATAAACGAAGGCGGTTTCCACGATTGGCCGGTGAGTTTCCTGACCACCGAGAAAATGCATTGCGTAAGTTATGATGCGGTAGACATGACCGCGATACGCAGCATAGTCCTCGCCGAGCGCTTGCCTGAAGGGCTCGAAGAGTGTCTCGACCCGGTCGCTGTGATCTATGATTTCAATCGCATCCTGTGTCATGGGACCTTCCACCAAAATCAGACACGCTCAAGAACAAGTGCAATGCCCTGGCCGACACCGACACACATGGTGCACAGTGCATATTGCCCACCGGTTCGTTGAAGCTGGTAGGCAGCATGAAGCACAAGGCGCGCACCGGACATGCCGAGAGGATGTCCCATGGCAATCGCACCGCCATTGGCATTCACATGCGCCGCATCATCCGGCAGCCCAAGTTCGCGCAGCACTGCCAGCGACTGGGATGCAAAAGCCTCGTTCAGCTCGATCACATCCATCTGGTCGAGGCTGAGACCGGCCAGCTTCAACACTTTCCTGGATGCAGGTCCCGGACCGATCCCCATGATCCGCGGCGGCACTCCGGCAGCCGCCATCGCGACAATCCGCGCCTTGGGCGTCAGTCCGTTTTCAGCAGCCATCTTGTCCGACGCAACGATGACACCGGCAGCGCCATCATTGACCCCGGATGCGTTTCCGGCGGTCACTGTCAGATCGGAACCATTGACGCCTCGCAGTTTGCCGAGCGCTTCGGCGCTTGTGCCGGGACGCGGATGCTCATCGGTCTCGACGACCACCGGTTCTCCCTTTCGTTGCGGGATCGTGACCGGAACGATCTCGTCCCTGAAAAGGCCCGCCTTGTGCGCCGCTTCCCAGCGGCGCTGGCTTTCGGCTGCAAACCGATCCTGGTCGTCGCGGGAGATTTTGAAGTCTTCGGCAACGTTGTCTGCCGTTTCGGGCATTGTGTGGGTGCCGTAGGCACGCTCCATCTGCTTGTTCTTGAAACGCCAGCCGATGGTGGTGTCATACATCTCCGCATTGCGCGAAAACGCCGTGCCCGCCTTTGCGACCACGAATGGCGCGCGGCTCATGCTTTCAACCCCACCTGCGATCATCAGGCCTGCGTCGCCGGCCCGGATCGTGCGCGCGGCCAGCCCGATGGCATCCATGCCTGACCCGCACAGACGGTTGACCGTCGTGCCGGGAACGGAAACCGGCAAGCCGGCAAGGAGCACCGCCATGCGGGCCACATTGCGGTTGTCTTCGCCCGCCTGGTTGGCGCAGCCCAGGATGACGTCATCGACCGCTTCCCAGTCTACGTCCGGATTACGGTCCTTCAGGGCAGCAAGCGGAATAGCGGCCAGATCATCCGCACGCACTGCAGACAAGGCGCCCCCATATCGTCCGATGGGCGTGCGCACAGCGTCGCAGATAAAGGCTTCCGACATCACTCTCTCCCGAAGCAATTCTTATTCGGCACATAATTCACCGACCGTTCGGTCAGCTTTATAACATCAAAACATCACATCACAAACTATTTTTTGATATTTCTTGTGATGCTTTCAAGTCCAGTCGAAAGATCTGTTTCGGATCAGCGGTTTATCAGCGAGGCTTCACGGGCAAGCCGGTCCAGACGAAGTCCGGTCGTTTCCGTGGAGGACAGCAGTAGCCCGTCTGAATCGCGAAAGGTGCGGCCAACATAGGCATCCGCGGCATCGGCAAGCGCCAAATAGGCCGTCACGAACAATCGCCTCGCTTCCACCCCCGGCCATCGGGCCGGTAGAGCCTCGCGCGGCAGCCGAGGGTCCCGGAGCGCTGCCAGCCTGTAATGATGAACAAGCTGCAAGCGCAAGGCCAGCGCCTGGTCACCGGAAACGTCCAACTGCCCTGCGCCTTCGCCCAACAGAGATGCGAGGGACTTGAAGCGCGATAAAAACCGCAAATAGCGTTCCGCGACGCTGTCAAGCTCCCAAAGATCTGCGGCAAGTTTCGGCCAGCCCTCGGGGTCCTGAATCGTTTCGGCCGAGAGAAGCGGCCCCGGCAAACGGGTGATATCATCGCGGTTGGGCGCAATCGCCGTCCGCTGCCCCATCAACGCCCAGCCGTCAGGCAGAGGCTCATCTGCGGCCGGTGCAATCAGCCAACCGCGTGCTTGCGGCGGCGGCGCATAAAGAACCCGTGCGGCTTCCTTGAACTCGGTTTGTGCCGGCTCTGTTAGCCGATAATAGCTCTTGCGGCCGATCCTCTCTCCCAAAAGCTTGCCGGCGGCTACCAGCCTGGAGACGGCGGTCCTCACCAGGCTCTCGCTAATGCCCTGCTGCGCGCAACACGTCACGAGGTCGCCCATCCAGAGCGTTCCGCCCCGCGGTTCGATCGCATCGCCATAAAGCGTGACGATAAAGGCGGGCGCACGCGGCACGCCAGCGTGTCCGGCGGCCTGCACAGTTTCCGTAACTTCGGCAAGCGACATATTTGCTCCGATCTCCTGACCCAATCAACATATCACAGGAAAAGGCTGTTTGAGAGAAATATGTAGTGTCAAAAAACACCATTGCCCGGCGTAATCTCTTCGTGACTTTTCGCTCAAGACGGGGAATGTTGCGCGAAGGTGGGATCAGTTGACCGATCCTCAGGAAAGTGTTGCGGAGAAGAGCCGTTGAAGATCGTTCACATATCGGACACCCATATTCAGGACGACCCGATCATGGGATCCGTGCCCGCGGACAACTTTCGCGCCTGTGCCGCACACGTCCTGGAAAACAGCGCTGATGCGGACATGGTGGTGATCTCCGGCGATCTCGCCCATCACGGGACAAAGGAGAACTACGCGCTTTTGAAAGCTCTGCTTTCGGAAACGAAACTTGCGTCCTTGAACCCGCGGCTGATGATCGGCAATCATGATGATCGCACAACATTCCGCGAGGCGTTCCCGGATGCAAAGGTCGACGAAAACGGCTTCATCCAGTGGATGGAAGAGACGCCGCTCGGCCATGTTCTCTTCCTGGACACCAATGAGCCGGGCACGCATGAGGGCCATTATTGCGACAAGCGCCAGGCCTGGCTGCGCGCGGCATTGGACGAGATCGTGAAAGCATCGTCGACTGCCACGATTTTCCTGCACCACAACCCCATGACCGTTCATGTTGCCAATGCGGACCAGCTCGGCATTGTCCAGGAAGCGGAGTTTCAGCAGATACTGGAGGACTACAAGAGCGTCATCCGGCACATCTTCTTCGGCCACTGCCACTTCAGCCTGTCCGGCTCCGTCTGTGGCATCCCGCTATCGGCGCCCCGCTCCACCAGTCATCCGAACTGGCCGGACTTTTCCGGTGACAAGGACCGGGTCGGGTATGGCGGCATGGCCCAGAACTATAATGTCGCTTTCCTCAACGAACGCTCGACGGTGATCCACTCCATCGATTTTCTGGATGAACGAAAGGCGCTCTGGGTCGGCACAGAAGCTGATGGCTGGCTGGCCAAGGACAATATCTGACTTCTGGCAGGCCTCGGTTTCGGTGATCTCAGTCCTCACGTCATGGCGTTTCAACCGGAAGATTGCCGGCTTACAAATATTTAATTGTGGTGTTCGGCCACCGCGCCACCAGTTCGAAATTGACCCCGAAACCAGTCAGGATTTTGTACCTGAAGCGGGCGAGATTCCAAACGCGCGATATGGTTCGAATGCGCACGCCAAATCTGTACCCTGCCATGAGCTCAAGGGCGTCGAACCCCTTTGTTGGCGGCCTTCCCACGACTTCCTAACACTCTGAGAAAGCGCGCATTTTTCGTGTGGTGTTTGTACAACCAGCCTCCTCGAAATGACCTGCACTAAAGGATCGAACCGTTCACTGTTCCGTGCGAAACATGCTGGCAAACACCGCTTCGAATTGCACCTTGATCACCGGAAAAATTCCCGTCCCAGAGAGCAAGCGCTGCAGGCGCAAAACGATCACCGGATATCCCGTTCGCGCCAAAAGTCTAAGACCGCTTTGGCTGGCGACAAACACAATTCATCCCCAGTTGCTGAGCAAGCGCCCCGGCAGGGGCTGACCCAACTTGAGAGGAGAATTGACATGTTGAAATCCCTGCTTCCCGCCGCCTTCATGGCCACCGCACTCGTTGCTGCCCCGGCCGCACTTGCTGCAAGTAATGACACCACCGCGATCGAGGGCACCTATCTGCTGATGCAGCCCAATGAAAGCCAGCGTGTTCTCGCCCTTAACCCCGGTGGGGCGGTCAACCTCATCAGTCAGGGACAACAGGTCCGCGGCTATACGTCCGGCCTTGGCACCTGGGAGATGACCGGACCGGAGACCGCCCGCGCGACGATCATCGACTTCAACAACCCGGGCACCGAGATCAGTGGCAATGGTGCATCTCAGATCACCTATGACCTGACCTTCTCCGACGAAGCCGATGGTCGCTTCCAGAGCGTTTCCGGCCACTTTGCCGGTCAGGCCTTTGCCAAAGGTCAGAACCCGCTGGCTGGTGACAGCGAACCGGCACGCACCTTCAAGAACACATTCGACGGCAGCCGCATCGTCGTCAACTGACAGAACCCGGAGGACCGGGGCGATTAGAGTATGAGCCCGCCCCGGTCTCTCATCTCGCCCGAAAACGGGAGAGAATGACTTGACGGCTTCAGGAGCCCGGACAGCGCCGCAATGGACCATCCAGGTGGGTAAAATCCCAGCGCAGGGTCAGGTCTTCACCGGCGAGCAGCAATCCCAGGAAATATGCGCGCACGCTGTCTTCACCGCACTGAGCCGTGGCCGCCGTGAACGCACCACCCTCGCGTGGCTCGATCGGCCCCCAATTGAGTGCGCACCAGAGCTGACCCTGTTTCAGCCAGAGCTTGCTGATCTCCACCGGCTCGGCCAGGCGCGTCCCTCCGGGCTTCAGCGGCGCACGAGCGCACTCCGCCACGGTCCCCCAGGTTCCCAGGAATTTTTCGTAGTCGGCGGCCTGTGCGGGCGCGGCTAGAAGGATGATCAGAACCAGAAAACGCATTGGACACCCTTAACAGGGCGGGTTCGCCTGATTGAATCAAGTCTGCTTGAGGAGAGGTTCAGCGCCCAAGACCGCTCGCTCCTCTCTGCTCCGCTCATGACGTGTCATCAACTCAACAAGCCGAAGACAACCGAGGTTGGACATCCCGCCTGAGGAATGCTCGACACCTTCCTCATCCTGAGGCAGCGCAGAGCGCTGTCTCGAAGGATGGGCGGCATATTCTGGAGCGAGCGGCCCATCCTTCGAGACGGACCGGACGGTCCTCCTCAGGATGAAGAAGGTGTTCGCAAAAAGGCTCTCGATCCATCAAAGCAACAATATACGTGGAAAGTACTGAGTGACCCCAAACGTCTTCCCGGGCGCGGTTCATCCCGGCGTGCGCGTTTCATGGTAAACCGGACATAGATGGACCCCACAGCCGGACGCGAAGCCAGTGGCCGCGCTAGTACAGGAGATCACCAAATGGCCGATGACGATAAGGGAAAAGCCATTTTGGAAAATGCCTACGAGCTTTCAACGCCGGAGGACAACAGGGCCTATTACCGGGAGTTTGCAAAGACCTATGACGGCGACTTCGCCGAGGCGCTCGGATTTGTCTACCCCGCCGCGATTGCAGGGATCTACAAGGAGATCGCGCAGGCCGAAGACATACCCGTCGCCGATATCGGCTGCGGCACCGGCCTGGTCGCCGAAGCGTTGGAACTTCCAAGAAACGACATCGACGGCATGGACATTTCCGCCGAGATGCTCTTGCGCGCAGCGGGAAAATCACTCTACCAGCGCACCTTCGAAATCGATCTCACGCGCGATCTCTCGGCCATCACCAACGATTACGGTGCGGTTCTTTCGTCCGGCACCTTCACCCACGGCCATCTCGGTCCGGAAGTGCTCGCAAGCCTGCTTCAGATAGGTCGCAGCGGCGCCCTCTTTATCATAGGCGTCAACCGGGAGCATTTTTCCAATCTCGGTTTCAAACAAACGCTTGGCGCTCTGGCGGAAGACGGCAAGATCTCCGAACCGGACCTTCGCGAAATCCAAATGTATGACAAGGAGGGTCACGACCACTCAGGCGATGTGGCGATTGCGGTGTGTTACCGGAAGGTTTGAGGCACAGGTGGCATAAATTGAAAGAGCCGGTCGGCCCCGATCATCTCGGGACCGAACCGTCTCTTGTTCTTAATCAGAGAATGAAATCTTCATTTCCGGTCAGAGCGAAATCAAGAACCGCATCTTCCGAATAAGTGACCTTGATCTCCTCGAAGTTCAGTGAAAAGTCCTCCATCGGAACATCATCAGCTGAAGAGTTCTGTCCGTTGTCAAAATCGAACTCGCCAAAGTATGACCCATCGTCGTTTTCGACCTTATCTTCAAGATTTTCAACAAAATTGAAGTTATCATCGAACTCAGGAGTGGTTTTATCTTTAAACTGGCGAACTGAAATCTGTGTAAAATGTGGCATTTATAAAGTCCTTCTTTAAAATCAGGTCTCGACCTGTCGATTTGGACTTTAGTTGCGCGATTGAAAGTCTTCTGTGACTTCAATCACGTAAATTCATTTAGATCGAACCCAGGGGAAGCCAACCAAAAAGAGCCCCTGCAACTCGGAGAACGCGGCATATGAAATCATCTGCCGCCGTGCGGCACGCGTTCCGTATCCCCGCCCCTTTTAAAAAAAGACGCGAACCCTACGGTTGTCGCTCAGGCGCCCTACTATTCCAGGTGTTATGAGTATCTTCGAGCTTCCGACCTATTTTTATGTCTGCCTCATCGCGGCGATGGGTTTCGACTTATGGCGGCTTCAAAATTCAGGTGAATGGACCACCAAGGGCATAATCGCGACCAACTCTGTAATAATACCGGGCTTTCTCATTTTTGCCGTTATCATGATCTTCACGGGACCGGTGCTGATCATAGGGTCCGGCACCTTGGTTTATGCTTTCGTATATTTTCTGCTGATATGCGCAGCGGTCTTTGTTTGGGGTGCCTCGACAGGTTTGTCTGTTGTTTTCGGAACGACGCAATTCGTGTTCGCATGTCTTGTGTTCCTGAGGGCCCATTTCACGGGTGAAAACGTGGAGTATTTCATGTTTGTCGGCGTGGTCTTCCGGTTTTTGTTTCCGATTTTCGACGATTATGATTTTTACCTCGAGGTCGCATCGGGCGTGATCTATGCCGTTGCCGTGTTCTTTCAGGCGATGATGTGGATTTGGGCCCAGGTCATGGCCGCACGCTGAAGTCTGTCTGAAGAGGCGGGTGCAACAGGTTCCGCGGCCGCAAAAGGCCGCCACATGGCCCTTTTCCCTGGAGTTCGGACCCACAAATGAAGCCGTACCCTAGACCCCCTTTTGATTGCGAGAGGCAACGGCCAGCTTCCGGATAAGCGCGTCTGGGATCGGCTTTGTCGCCGGAAAGGTGACGCCGGTCTTGGTCGCCTTGAGATTCAGGTCAGCGAGTTCGTCCGTGTGGGCGGCGATTGCACCCGGATCCACGTAAAGACCACACTGTTTGCTGAAGGCGGCATAGCCGGCAACGATCGTGGTGCCTATTTGAAAACCGGGCATGTCATACTTGATGACTTCGTCCGCATCCGGCAGCGCCGCTGAGAGCTGTGTGCGCAGGTTCCCCAACAGCTCCCGAAACGGCTCCGGAGCCGCAGCGATATAGGCTTCGTGGCTTTCGAACTTGGGCATATTGGCAGTATGGCTCTCAAGATGTGCCGAAACAACCGTGGCGGCTGTTGCAGTTTGTTCACGAAAGTTTCGAGGGGGTGCTCGCAAGAGCGGCCTGGTATCCCAACCGGCCTCACTTCAGCGGAACGATGCCGAGTTCAATCAGGATGTCGGCTTTGTCGATATGCGCGGACGAGTTCCAGGAGTAGCCTTCAGGTGGTGTTTCACCGTCATGAGCGAGGCGAATGACAGAGGCCCAACGACGGTTCTCCGTGTCTGTGAATACAACGGCGCAATCGAAAAGCAGTTCTCTGGCGCCACGCCACGAAAACTCGCGGCGTGCATCGGCGGACCGGGCACATTCGAACCTTTCCATCTCGCCCAATTGCGTTCCGGCAGGCAGGCGCCCGAACGAAACGCCGACCCCGAAGACGCGTTGTCGATCTTCAATGAACTCCGTCAGGTAGTGCTCATAGGCTGCCGGCACCGGTGTGGCCGCGTTTTTCAGATATCCCGGCAGCAGCAGCGCAGCCGTGACGATCACGAATGCCGAAACGGCAATCGTCGTCAGCACGCTCCTGGATCTGGGTGCCTTTGCCATGGCTCATACCTGACCGTTGTTTCCTGATAGTCCTGACGCCTGCGATCAAAGCAGGCCTCGCAGGCGTGGCAGATCGCTCTGAAGATCGGGCCCCTGGCCAGCCTCATCTGTGAGCGTACCGGCCCGGCATATTGCGCGCACGTGATTTCTCGAGCAGATACAGGGAAATCGTGAAGCTGGTGCGAATTCACGCCAGGAGCTGACCTGCCCCGGAGACCACTTTGATCAAGGCTGACACGAGCTCGCGGCAAAAAACCCGCGCTGACATCAGTCAACGCAGGTCTTTTTTGTGATCGGATGATGCTGAAGGCGGCGCTTACTGGGCGATCAACCCGGCAGCATAAGCGATCGCACGCTGGTAGTTGCCGCTGTCGTTCCACTTCGACAAGACCCGGAAATTGGCTGACCCTTCAGCGAAGGACCGTCCGCCCCGCCAACCATTTCGCCGCAGCATGTTGGCAGCTGTTGCAAGCGCGTCGGCTGCATTGTTTGGATCGGCCCGGCCATCGCCGCTGCCATCCACGGCAAAGCGGACCCAGTTGCCGGCCAGAAACTGCATGTGCCCCAATTCACCTGACGGGCCACCCCGGCTGTTGCCGGTAATGAGCCCCCTGTCGACAAGCTGCAGGGCTGCGACGGCATCGTCTTCAAAGCGCGGATACCGGCGGCAATAGGACGCCAGAGTAACGGCGCCGCTGACGATGCGCGTGTCGCCTTTGAAGCCGCCCCAGTTGGTCTCATAGCCCCAGATCGCCACAAGGATTGGCCCGGGCACGCCGTATCGCTTTTCAAGGGCCTGGAACAATCGGGCGTTTTGCTTCAGCTTTCGTTTTCCCCCGGAGACAAAGGCATTCACGCTCGAAAACCGGCTCTTCAAAAACTGCTCGGGACTGCGATAGCGCATGCTGGATTGTGACGAGGGGTTTGATTCAAAGCGCCAGGTAATGCCTGAAAGCCGGGCCTGCTGAAGCGCCTTTAATCCGCGCTGACCGACACCGGCCGATGCGGCTTCGCGCGCCAATTGCTGCTTATAGGTATCAAACTGCCCCTTGCTGGTAATGCAAGACGTCGCGAAAGCCTGTGTTGCCAACAGCACCCCGCCGACGAACGCCACAATGCCGAGTGTGGCCGGTTTTGGTGTCATTTCAATCTCCATAAATCCGGATGAACCAAGATCAAACTGATAAACACAAACGCTTCATTTCCAGATGGTCACCAATACCATACATGATTCCTGAGTAAGAGAGGTTAAACACCTTGATTCCGCAAAGAGAGAATGTCGGGAAAAAGCACCCCGCAACTCCAGTCGCCGGCTCGCTGCTGTCAGGATTGGCGAAGGTGCGTCTTCTGCAGTGCTCGCGGCTGTGATCTCTCTTCCTTCGGCGCAAGATCCCTCCGGCAGGAGACGGATCAAATGGCCGGCTGCCGTCGAAACTTCAGGGAAGAAACATTCAGCCGTCCCCAGTCCGCGAGCGGTATCAGCGCCTGGCTGACATCATCCCTGACT